>MDSV01138854.1_pt1 | contig 333387 bp, 307 predicted proteins | sample 810851 | NCBI WGS metagenome assembly MDSV01 (sample SAMN05326640, study PRJNA326480) | marine metagenome | isolation source: seawater | place: Atlantic Ocean: North East | collected 2012
GTGGTGCTGCCACCCATTTCTTCATATGCCTTTGCAATTACCCCAGCACATAAAGCACGTTTGCCAGTTAAACGTACCACTACCATGTCAGGATTAGCGCAAATAAGGTGCAAATTATGGGTGCGCATAGCATCTAATTGCGGTTTGACATCTTCTAATGTAGCATCGTCATGATCAAAGCCCGTAACAATCGCAAAATCAGCATCTTTAGGGTCATTCACTCGGGTGATGTGTTCTAGCTCATCGAGTAGGCCATTATCACGGTCCGGGCCAAGTATGTAAACATGATTGCCAAGGTCGTGGTAACCGTCGCGAATGCGTTCAAAAGTTACCTCACCAGAGGTTACCAGGCCATCATAAAGGTCTTGCGCAATACCAAATTGAGTGAGGCCATCAATAGCCCTAAAGGATCTTCTGGGTGCGTTGGATAAAAAAACAATCTTCTTGCCATGCTCGCGCATTGATTTTAGGCATTCTGCGGCACCTTCATAGAGTTCTCTGCCGTCATGAATGACTCCCCATAAATCTATAACAAAAGCATCAAACGGCTCTATAAAAGAAGAAACATTGTTGTGGGCTGTTATCATGAGCACGTATCAGTTATAAGTTTGGCGGTTTGTTTAGGACCGTATAAAGCTATAAAAGAGCCAAAACGTGGTCCTTGGCTTTGACCTAATAATACCTCATAAAGTGCTTTAAACCAATCGCGCATTGGATCAAAGTTAAAGTTGCGGCCAATTTCAAAGACTTTATTTTGCAATTCTTCGGCGTTCGAGGTTTCGTCAATTGTGTTAAGTTCTTGTGCTAGAGCAAGTAGTGCCTCTTTTTCGGTGTCCGATGGGCTGCGATATGTTTTATGTGGTTCAATATGATCATGGTAATATGCAATGGCATGATGAACCAGTGCATCCAATGTTGGATGATCTTTTGGTGTTGCACCGCCAGCATATCGGGTGATAAAACCCCATAGCGCATCTGCATCTTTGGCGCCACATGCATTAGCAAGATTGAGTAGCAGTGCAAATGAAATAGGAATGTCCAATGTTGGAACGTTGCCATGATGTACGTGCCAAGCAGGGTTTTTAAATTGCTCATCTATCGGCTGTTCATGGAATTTTTGTACAAACGAAATATACTCATCCATAGCTTTTGGAATGATCTCTAGGTGCAAGCGTTTGGCTTTGCGAGGCTGCTGGTACATGTAATATGCTAAACTTTCTTGAGGAGCATATTTAAGCCACTCATCCAATGTTAGGCCATTACCTTTGGATTTAGAAATTTTTTCACCATTTTTATCCAAGAATAACTCAAACATAAATTGCTCTGGTGGATTGCCCCCGGCAATTTTGCAGATGGCACTATATAATTTGGCAGATACAAGGTGGTCTTTGCCATACATTTCAAAATCAACGTCCAGTGCCGCCCAGCGCATACCAAAGTCTGGCTTCCATTGTAATTTACATTGGCCATCAATAACCGGGGTGGTGGTTTGGGTTCCATCTTCGTCGTGATAAGTTACCGTGCCAGCCTCAACATCATAGGAAGTAATAGGAACTTGAAGTACTTTGCCGGTTTTTGGAGATAGCGGCATAAAAGGACTATAGGTTTTTTGACGATCCGGGCCAAGGGTGGGTAACATCACGTTCATGACTTTGTCATAAGCAGCTAAAACGGCAAGGATTTTGTCATTATAGACGCCATCTTTATAGCATTTGGTTGAACTTTTAAACTCATAGTCAAAACCAAAGCTATCCAAAAAAGCACATAGCCGGGCATTCATATGGTCGCCATAACTTTTGTGGGTGCCAAATGGATCTGGTATGGCAGTAAGAGGCATGCCTAGATGCTGCCTAATCATATCGGGATTTGGAAGGTTATCAGGTACCTTGCGCAAGCCATCCATGTCATCTGAAACGCAATATAGCTTGGTTGGAATATCTGGGGCAATGGTTTGGAATGCCTTGCGTACCATGGTTGTTCTTGCAACTTCGCCAAATGTACCAATATGAGGTAGTCCAGATGGTCCGTAGCCGGTTTCAAATAAGACATATCCCTTAGCAGGGGTTTTACCGCCAATACGGGTTAATATTTTCTCTGCTTCGATGAATGGCCATGCTTTACTTGCAAGTGCGGCATCTTTGATGTTGCTCATGATAATTATTCACGTTATTAATATGACAATAAAACCGCGCCTTTATAGCGCAAAAACCACAAATCTACAAGTCCATTAATGGTTAACATACTTACTCGTTTTTCTTTGTTGTTAATGCTATGTATTGCAAGCATGCTTGCGCTTTCAGGAGCATTGGTGTCTGAGTATGTGTTTGGATTAAAGCCATGTGTGCTGTGTTTATATCAACGAATCCCTTATGTGGTGGTAATAGGGTTGGGTGTAATAGGGTTGGTATATAAATCTAAACGGCAGTTGCTTGCTATGATTGCTTGTGGTGTTCTGTTGATTGGTACCGGTGTTGCTGGTTATCATGTGCTGGTAGAGAAGAAAATAATTATTATGGAAACGTCGTGTGCAGATACTGTGATAATGCCCGATAGTTTTGAGGCAATGCAGGCGCAACTTATGGCTACACCAAATGTGCCGTGCGATGAACCTCAGTTTTATTTTTTAGGATTAACCATGGCTGCTTGGAATTTGTTATTCTCAACTGCATTGGTTGGCTATGGATGGTGGAGAATACGATATGGTAAATAAACACAAGATAGATGAGATGCCTGGTTCATTAAGTTTTAAAGAACGGATTGAACAAATGATCCGTGTTGATCAGGCTGGTGAATATGGTGCAAAGCGTATTTATGAAGGTCAAATGGCTGTGCTTAAAAATGATGCGTGTATTGATACGCTTAAGCACATGGCAGATCAAGAAGCAGAGCATCTGGCATTTTTCAATCAGCAGGTTTCTAAGCGTCACATTAGGCCCACTATTTTTCAGCCCATATGGCACGTGGCCGGCTTTGCTCTTGGGGCCGGCACCGCACTGATGGGTAAAAAAGCAGCAATGGCATGTACTGTTGCAATTGAAGAAACCATTGATGAGCACTATCAGGAGCAATTACAAGAGCTTGAGCAAATTCCGGATGCAGACCCAGAACTTGCAAAAAAAATTGAACAATTCCGCCAAGAAGAGTTAGAGCACAGAGATATTGGTTTAGAACATGATGCTGAAAAAACTCCAGGCTATGATTTTTTATATCAAGCAGTGCGAGCTGGCAGTAAGCTGGCTATTTGGTTGTCCAAAAGGTTTTAGGTGTACGGGTTAAAAGCTTTTGAATGTACCTTTCATGAAAGAAGCTACACGTTTTTCTAACGTGTAAGTCAAGTTGTTTATCTCGAAGTTATTGACTTTAGATGGTTTCAGTATATGTAATATTGAATGTATATTGTTTTAATGTGCAAAATAACAACTAAATTCTAACGAGAATATGTATTTTAATATCATCCAAAAACTAGCCAGCGGAGTTGAAATATTCTCTGATAAAGAAATTCGTTGTGCGAAACCTTTTCTTGCGCAATTGTTGGACTACAGGCCTGAGCTTACAACAAGAGCGCAGAAATTGTTTGAAGATGATCCAGAATTCCTCAAAAGTCTTCCTTCTATTATGATTGAAAAAGGTTTAGGCCGTGCATTAAAAGCTTGGGTTGAAACCATTACAGAAGAACAAAGGCCACAAGCAATGGCTGCTTGGTGTGAACAAGCAAGGAGAGCGGATTATATAAGAAGTTACTCAAAAACATACCCTGTGGTTTCGCAATATTGTGAATGGAACTATTTTGCCAGACATGCATTTCAAGAGGCACTCGAGAAAGGTAATGCAGAGTTTGTGGTACAGTATCTTGAGGATTTAAAGTACAAACACCAAGCACACGATGCGGTGAATCGTCCTTATATGAAGGCACTTGATGACTTGCTTGATTTGGATACGTTTTTTAGGGCAATTCAAAATAAACGGCGTGAAGCAGTGTTTGCGGTGATGAGTGTGATTACTGGTACAACACCAATTGAAGGTGATGAATATTCTCGTTCCGTTGACCTGCTGCATGTAGTGTGGCTAACTTTTATTGAACATGGTGACGCTTTAGCTATAGGGTCAAGACCAGAGGTTGTTAAACTGAGTTTTGAGGTGTTAGAGAAGTACAGAATTGCTCTAGAAGCAAGAGATAAGCAACCGAGTATGCGAGCTCCATATTTTGACTTTGTATGTAAAGCATTTAAAGGTGCGTGTATGTATAAAGATCCGTGCTTACTAAACTATGTAACTGATTTAGCCAAAAAATGGGGTTATGCTGACTATTTGGAAGATGAGTTTCCGGTTTGGCTAAAAAGAAAGATGTTTGGTATGGGGCGTGAGCGTTCAGAAAATTGGAGCAATACTGTATGGAATGAATTTTGGTCAACTCAAGAAATACAGGTGCAAAAAGACGGAATAGCAAGTTCTTATAAAATGTCTTCATCGGCCAAGGAAATGCTTTTTTTGTTAGAAAAGGCCCGGGATGTTGCAGGACCTAAATTTGCTTTGTCGCTTATACAAGATAGGAACTACAGAGTAATTAGATATTTATTTTACAAAGGAGAGCTAGATCAGGTTAGAGCATTGCTAGCCAAACTAGAGGAGTTGGGTGGTTCAAGCATAGAAGTCTTGGATGAGACAAATGTATTTGATGATGTGGTATGTAGCGGGAATCTAGAACTTGTAAAGTATCTTTATGAATTGGCGGTACAAAAGGCTGGGGTTGATTTTGCCTGCCAGATGGTGACACGTTCTCAATTTGAGTATTTGAAAGAAACTTCAGGCAAAAATTTAACTGCCGCTACTGTTATGTTTGTTATAAATCATTTAAATCAAGAAGCTCAAAAAACTGCTTTAGCATTATTACCCGAGCAATGGCGTTTTGTACTGACAAATGATAAGCTTAGTGCTCCACAAAAAGAGCAGATATTAGGAAAAGGTGAGTATCGGTGGTTAAATGTGTTCAGAAAATTGCCACCTGAAGGTCTTGGTGAGAAACTATCGCCATATTCGTTTAAGCCTAAATTATATAAACAACTTCTTCCTATTTTGCAGACTGCAAGAGGTATTGAAGGTACTTCAGGTGGAGGTATAGGAGATAATGTGCAAGGAGATGCCCATAAGCTTGCTGTTATGTTTGCCTCTATTGAAGAAGTGGCCGCTTATGTGAATAAGTGCTTTGGGCAATTTATGCAACAAGGCGAACATAGGGTGGTTACTAAAGCATGTGATTTTTCGGTTCCAAAAAATGGTTTATGGACGCCTGCGAGTTGGAAAAGAATTTTACTTAAAGATGGTATTACGGCGCGGCGTTATATGACTCATGCGCCAATGATAGAATATCAGCTCAACAAGCTTGGCAAACCTTTTCCTGCACGAAGTAAAGAATTAAAAGCGTTTATGGTCCAGGTATGTTTGGTTAGTCAAGATCCTGAGATGCGTTTATTGGGGCTGGCATTGCATTATTCAATTCCTGAAGATCGGTATACCGAGGCAATGGATGTATTGCAACGCGCAGATGACGCCACCTTAATTCCTGCAAGGTATGTTGATGGTGCCGACTGTGGACATCCGGATTATTATATGACTGTATTACCTGCAGGTGATCCAACAGGTCTTGTTTTAGGGGATATAACCGAATGTTGCCAGTCAATAGGAAAAGTCGGTAGCAAATATGCACAATGGGGCATGACCGGAAGATCTTCAGGATTTTATGTGTGGAGAAAAAAAGATACAGGTGAGATTGTGGCACAGTCTTTGGTAAGAATAGATGAAAAACGTAATGTAGTATTTGATTCGTTTGAACGTCAAGATGAAGCCAGCAATGCACTTGTTTTGCCATTTCTAGAACAGTTTGCGTGGGATATTGCTGATTCAGGCAAAGGCTTGCTAGCGTTTAAGGGGGTTCGATTGGGGACTGGTGGAAAAACACCATGTTTAGATTTACCTATAGCTAATGCAAATAAATTTAACGTTGGAGAAAAAACCGATGACTCTTTGCGCCAATATATTATTTTGCCTGTTAATCATCGCGGTGCAGTAGATCGTCATTTGTATGTATCACCCAAGCTCGCCTCAATACGTAATGAATCTGAAAACTTTGTAGCTAAAGCGCTTAGTTTTATAAAAGAGCAATATGGTATTATGTTGCGCATTGGTGTGGAGGTGGAGTGCTATGCCCTTGATGAACATGGCCATCCAATCACCGAGTTGGATTGCAAACAAGTTCAGGTTCAGTTGGAGCAGTTTGGTGTAGAAAAATTTTGGCATGAAAATTACCACGATCGCAAAGGTCAATATGAATTTTCTGTTGGGATGAAATTTGGAGAAGACCCACTAGATGTACTTAAAAAAGCTGAAGCAATAAGACAAGAGCTAATCAATCACCCTGAAAAATTTGGTGTACATAGTTTTAATTTTAAAGCCTATCCATTTGAGAAAAAAGAACCATCATCGGTGCAAATATCACTGAGTTTTTTAGATGAAAAAGGTACAATTCTAAGCGCAGATCCTCGTGGCAATGTGACGGTGTTAACGTACTGTATTGCACAGGGCATCCTTATGATGCAGCAAAATGCAGCCTTATTATTTACGCAAAATTCAGATGCATTTGCTCGTTTTGGCACCAGTGCATGGGCGCCTTCTATTATTGCTAGTGCCAAAACAGGTGAGAATCAATCAACTTTAAAGATTGTTTCTTCTAAGAATTCTATGGACCATGATAAAAGCTCAATGGTAAGAATTGAGGAAAGAATGGCAGGTGCAGATGCTGATATGATGATTGTGTTTGCGGCTTTGCTTGCAGGTGTGCGCTATAGTCTTAGCCGTGATGTTACGGTGGTTAAAGATGAAGCCGATGCCAATGCCAATGCAGTCACGCTAAACAGCGAGCGTATGCATGCAGGAGATAGGTGCCTGCAAGTAGAGCGTTTAAGTCATACATTGGCACAGCTTGAATTGCCAAGAACACTCGATAAAGCAGTGCAAAGATGGCAGTGTATGCCTCAAGAAATAAGGGATATTTTTGGTCCAGATTTTGTGAAGTTGGTAGATGAGCAATTATCGCAATCGGTTACCTATAAAGCAGCCGAAGAACAAGGTAATTTTGCCGCTGCATATGCAAACCTCCATGCTATGAAAAAAGATTTTACTGCCGATAAAGAAGTTGGTTTACGGGTTTCCTCGTGGAGGCAGGCCATTACTCGGTCACGACTCATAGAGGCGTTGAATATCCCTGTTAGGTAATGTTAAACCTTGTAGGTTATGTTCTAGAGCTACCACTCAAGTTCATCGCCATTTGTATGATAAAATTTTCCAGTACGTGAAGCATTTAGCTTGTCTATTAGTTTTATCATGCCACTAATGCTTTGTTGAGGGGTGAGTAAACCGTTTGGTCCGCCCATGTCTGTTTTTACCCAGCCAGGGTGAAGAACGTTTACATGAATGCCTTCATCTTTAAGATCAATTGCTAATGATTTATATGCGGCGTTAAGCGCTGCCTTGGATGAACGGTATGCATATGAGCCGCCAGAGTCGTTATCCGCTATGCTTCCCATGCGTGATGTAATGGCAATGATTTTTTTATTTTGTCCGCGCCGTATATGATCCAGTGCAGCATGTGCTAGTAACACAGGGGCAATCGCATTTACTTCAAATGTTTCAAGCCACGCTTGTTTGTAGTGGTCGTCAATGCTGCCACGTGGTCCGTAAATGCCTGCATTAGCAATGAGTATGTCAATGGGCTGGTTAAGGTTTTTAAGGCATAAAGTAATAGATGAAGTATCTTTGATATCCAATTGTTTAATAGATATATTTCCTTTGATTGATTCTAGTTCCGAAATATCAGAGCCTTCACGTGTAGTGGCAATAATTTCGTGTCCTAGGGTGGCATATTGGCGGACAAATTCAAGGCCAAGTCCTCGGTTGGCACCGGTAATAAAAATAACGGACATTTAATCTTTTCCTTACAGCAATTATAAATATACCCACTTCTTTTTTTAAGAAAGGGGTATTAAGATATGCCGTCTAAAGGCAGATGTATATAGCTAATCCCAGTTTTTGGATAAGGATTTTATAATATACCTAAATTACTTTTAGAATATGATATTTCATTCAAGCGCCACTAGGGCTTATGCACTCGTGAAACTCATGCAAAGCGTTGCTATTGTAACTCGCTTATAAGAACGTCATTGAAGTAAATAAGGTAATATTATACCGAGCTAACTTTCCCAATATCGGAGCTTATATCGCTATATACAGAAATGCTGTCTACGTCCCTGTGATTTCCAATAATGGTAGTATTAACATTAGATTGGCTAATGGCATTAAATATACTAGTGCTGCCTTTTTTGGTTACAAAATGCATTGAAAGTATATTTTGATCTTGATAGTCCATTGTAGCATCTTTGTAATTAAGTGTGTCATTAAGAAGTCCATGAATATTTTCTTGTGGAACTAAATATTCTCCAACCACTACTTCTTGGGAATGATCAAGTGTGTTAAAGCGTTTGATTGCAATGTGAATTCCCATTTCATCAAATGCTATATCAGCATTTAAGCGAGGTTGGTCTAAGCCAAGTTTATCAAGGGCCCAGTATGTAGCTTCAGTAATTTCTTTAGCAGTTTTGGTGCCCACAAATGGACCATAACCCGTTCCGTTTTCGCCAATGTCAGCAAGATGTTGAATATCTGACCAACTTGGTTCGCGTAAATTTGTACCAGAAAGTGCATGGCTCAAACCTACACCAGAAACCAGGGCATAATTGTTGGGTACAGCACCGGTTTCAACAGTAATTTCATCCTCAAAGTTTGAAATGTTGGTTTCGGAAGAGTATGAGCTTAAGGCTTGCTTGCGAACATCTTGTAAAATATTCCTTAGCGCCGTTTTCTTTGAGTATGAAGATGTGCTCTTCATTAGTTTTTCAATAATTTGCTCGCTTCCTTGCCCAGAATTAGGGGCTTGTTCAATTTTAATGTTGGTTTTGTCGTTAATGCGTAAGCTTACGACTTCTTCGCCCTTGCTATTATGAATGGTTAACGTATAAGGTTTAAGCCATGCGCCTTTTTTCTTGCTAATTTCTGCAGTATAACCGGCTTTTGCAAGATAGGCAGAAAATGCACCTGCTAAGTCTGTTTCTTTTTTAGGTTTAGTTGGCTTTTCTTTTAGCGTGTCTGCTTTCTTTAGTTTGTCAGTATTCACGTCTGATGTTGTGGGTTGACTAACAGAAGCAGTTTTTTCTTTAACTGGAATTTCGTCTTTTACTACAACTTCAGATGATTGAGTAATAGAAGTCTCCGTTCCAGCAAGTAAGTCCTTTTTACTGCCACTAAGCACTTGACGTTTTAACGATGAGCGGGTGCTTTTCATGAGGCTATCAAATAAATCATTAATGGTTTTTTGATCGCTTGTGTTAAATTCTTTACTTGTTAGTATGGCATAAGTGGTATCGCTAATCTTGACAGTAGCACTATTACCATTTGTGCCGTTTTTGAGCGTAACACTATGTTGTCCTGCTGCATCATGTTTAAAAGAAACACTGTAACCTTGAGAAATCACAGATTTCATACGAGAAGTGACTAGGTGTTGATCAAGTATGTCTTCCATGGATTCACCAGCATGGGTGGTAGCGTTTTTGTACCACTGAGTAAGGTCTGGAACATTCTTGAGCAATTCAATATTCTCAACGGGAAATTTATAATTTTTACCACCAAGCTGTGCTACAATATGGCCGCTAAATGGCTCTGCGTTGCTTTTGGGGCGGAAACAGATAGTATCAAAAGTGACTCCCTTTAGATTTTTATGGGTGTCAATTAGCATATTATTAAGAGTTGCATTAAATACATCATTTACTCTTTGAGTATAACCTGCATTTTTTTCATATAGACTCTTAAAATAAGCTACAAGTTCTTTGTGATTTTGGTTATCGATTGTTTCAGTAAAACTCCCTAGGGGAATAATTTTTATTTTGACGGTCTGTGTTTTTACCAAATCAAGTTTGCCTGTTTCACGATTAATAGTGGGAACTGACTTAGCACCAGGATTGGAAATCTTAAAGCTCATATTTGTCGTATCGACCCCAGCCTCATATAACTTTACACGAAGTTTTGATTCTAAAATATTTGGACTGAAAGACATGGGTTTATTCCTTAAAAAGTATGTGCTTGTAATAATTATTGTTCTTATTATGTATATGCATAATAACATGCATATGTTACATATTTATTACATTTAACGAAAATGTTATATTTTATTTACACATGATGAGGGTGTGCGAGGAATATCATTGAATTACAATGGGTTGGCTTGTAATAATTGTGTAATAATTATGCTGCTATGGAAGCTCTATGCCCATATATTGGTTTGCATTGGTGCGCACATGGTCAAGTTTTTGTAATAAGACGGTGTCTTCTGTGGCCTTGATATGATCATATACTTTGCTAGATTGTAGCATTAATAAAGCAAATATTTCGGCTCGCTCCTCATGGGGAAAGGACATGCCATAAGCGTTGATGAAGCCTGGCTTTCCAGAACCTATAGGGCTTACTTTAAGTTCCTGGGGGTATTGATTGCTATAGCCAGTAAATTCGGCATCCCATACTGGGTCATGATAGATGCCATAGCTAAACTCAAATAAATGGTATAGTTCGTGTAGGAAAACATAACTTAAATAGTCGGTGGAGCGTTGGCTTGTAGTTCCTACACTAAGCATTAATAGTCTTAAGGGAGGAACCGGGATTCCACCAATGCTTTTGTTTTGGGCTTTTGCCTGTGAACACATAAGAAGGTATTTGAGGTGAATATCCTCTAATGATTTTTGAGGAAGTTTTTGCATGGCAGACTGAATAATTGTGGCACTATCTTGTGCTTGTTTATGGGTAAGCTTACCACAAAAATACTTGCCGCCACCAGGTACTGCGTCTTCTAGTACGTAACCAAATTTGATATTGCCGGGGCCGTGAATAAGCCGTAGGTCTTTGATGTATATTTCTTGTCCTGCACGTATTTCTTCTTCTGTTTGAGGGGTGGCATGAACTGGAACTGCGAGAATAATAACAATTAAAAAAGAAAAAAGTTTTAACATCAATCACACACCTTTATTCTATTGCTATTACAACTTCATCTTTGCCTGCAAAGCCCAGTAAACGACGTGCCTGTTCATCAAGCATGTCTAGGTCAAGAGAGTTGGGTTTAAGAAGGGAAGTGCGGTGTTCTAATTCAATACGCTGAGCATGAAAATCATCTGCCTCTATCTTTAAGGCGTCAACATGCTGGTTTAAGCGAATAAAGGCAAGTAATCCACGATCACCACTAACGGTATGGTACGCAAAATAGATAAATAGAGCTGCAAAGACCAACTTTGCAAATGTATAACCCTTGGGCTCGTTGCGCGCCTTTGGCATAAAGTGTCTACCTGTATCTCAAAAAAGAATGGACCTAACTGTTGTCCCTAACACTACAACTGTACCTCATAACCGCACGGTCTGCAACGAAATTCTACGCGGCATTCCCGATAAGTGTTTCGAAAATAGACTTGCCTGGGTAAATTGCTTTACCTGCTAACTGCTCATTAATTCTAATAAGTTCGTTATATTTGGCTAACCGGTCTGAGCGTGATAAGGATCCGGTTTTAATTTGACCACAGTTAGTAGCAACTGCTATGTGGGCTATGGTAGCATCTTCGGTTTCGCCAGAACGGTGCGAAACAATAGCGTTATAGCCAGCATTCTTTGCAATAGTAATGGCGTCTAGTGTTTCAGATAATGTTCCAATCTGGTTTACTTTAATTAAGATAGCGTTTGCTAGTCCGTTTTCAATGCCATTTTGTAGAATTTCTGGGTTGGTAACAAATAGATCATCGCCTACCAATTGTAATCTTGAGCCAAGCATGGTGGTGATTAATTTCCAACCTTCATGGTCATCTTCTGCCATTGCATCTTCAATAGAATAAATTGGGTAGGTATCAATAAGTTCTTTGTAGTAATGGGCTAATTGCTCGGAGGTTAAGGTTTTACCTTCGCCTGCAAGATTATATACGCCATTAGAGTGGAATTCTGTTGAGGCTGCATCCAGTGCAATACCAACTTCGTCACCCGCTTTAAAGCCAGCGCTTTCAATTGCTTTGGTTACAAAATCAAGCGCCTCACGTGTACTAGATAAAGCAGGGGCAAATCCGCCTTCATCACCTACATTGGTGTTGTGCCCAGCTTTTTTAAGTTCTTTTTTAAGTGTATGAAAAATTTCTGCACCTATTCTAATGCTATCATCCATGGTTTTGGCTGCAAAAGGCATAATCATGAATTCTTGAATATCGATGGCGTTATCTGCGTGTTCGCCACCGTTAATAATATTCATCATAGGAACAGGCATCGTAATGGCTTCGTTACCACCAAGATATGCATAAAGTGGCTTACCATCAGATGCAGCTGCCGCTCTTGCGGTTGCTAATGACACTCCTAATATTGCATTGGCGCCAAGTTTTTCTTTATTTTTAGTGCCATCAAGATTAATCATTTTTTGATCAATAGCTTGTTGATCAAGTGCGTTGTCATCTTTTAAGTTGTCAGCAATAATTGTGTTAACATTTTCTACTGCTTTCTTGACTCCCTTGCCATTAAAACGGGCGTCGCCATCACGCAGCTCCCATGCTTCTAATGATCCAGTAGATGCGCCACTTGGTACTGCAGCTCTGCCAAAAGAGCCATCCTCCAGAGTAACATCTACCTCTACGGTAGGGTTGCCACGGCTATCAATAATTTCGCGTGCATGAATATTGGTAATAGCAGCCATAAATTTATCCTTTAATTGCATGATCAATGGCGTGAAGCCTTGTTAAAATACTTTCAAGTTGGTTTAATACAACCATACATGGGCCGTCAGAAGGGGCGTTGTCGGGGTCTTGATGCACTTCCATAAAGGCACCAGCAATGCCCACTGAAATTGCAGCTCCAGCAATAATGGGTACAAATTCACGTTGACCGCCAGAACTGCCACCTAGACCTCCTGGTTGTTGAATGGAGTGTGTAGCATCAATAATAACTGGGTAACCAGTCTGACTCATGATATGAAGGCCGCGCATGTCGGAAATAAGGGTGTTATACCCAAAGCTAGTACCGCGGTCGGTGAGTAAAATATTGTTATTGCCTGAATCGCTAACTTTTTTAACAACGTTTTCCATGTCCCAAGGAGCTAGAAATTGTCCTTTTTTAACGTTTATAACAGCACCGGTTTTGGCTGCTGCTACTAGTAGGTCGGTTTGACGACATAAAAAAGCAGGAATTTGTAATACGTCCACTACATCTGCAACGATTGCGCATTGTTCTTTTTCGTGGATGTCCGTAAGAGTGGGGATGTTATATGTTTTTTTAACTTTTTCAAACACGGGAAGCGCCTTTTCTAGGCCCAGCCCACGTTTGCCACTGAGGCTTGTGCGATTTGCTTTATCAAATGAGGTTTTGTAAATAAAGCCGATTCCTAAGCGGTCGGTGATTTCTTTAATGGATCCTGCCATGTCCATTGCGTGTTGTTCGGATTCCATTTGGCAAGGACCAGCTATGAGCATAAAATGCAGGTCGTTACCAATTGTGACATTGCCAACTTTTATATGGTGCTGTGTACTCATGAGTGTGTGTCTCTTTTTTCAAGTGATGCCCTAATGAAATCCTTGAATAATGGGTGTACTTCAAATGGGCGTGATTTAAACTCTGGATGGAATTGAACGCCAATAAACCATGGGTGGTTAGGGTTTTCGACAATTTCAGGTAAATTGCCATCTGGAGACATGCCTGAAAACACAAGTCCTGCTTCCTCAAGGGTTTGTTTGTAATCAACATTAACCTCATAGCGGTGCCGATGGCGTTCCCAGATAAGGTCTTTTTTGTATATGCTTCTAGCCAAGGTGCCACGCTTGAGCTTGCATTCATATGCTCCAAGCCTCATGGTCCCACCAAGATCTCCGTCAGCAGATCGAGTTTCCTTGCTGTCGCCTTTTTCCCATTCTGTCATAAGACCAACAACAGGATTGTCCATTTTTTTGAATTCACTTGAATTTGCTTTTTCGATGCCTGCCAGATTACGAGCTGCTTCAATAATGGCTAGTTGCATTCCAAGGCAAATGCCAAAATAAGGTATATTGTTCTCGCGTGCATAGGTTGCGGCCGCAATTTTACCTTTAACGCCGTCTTCACCAAATCCACCTGGAACCAAAATGCCATGAACATTCTGAAGTTTTTGGGGTAGTTCTTCTTTAAGGAAGCTACGGGCATTCACCCAAATGATTTTGACTTTTACGCCATTGGCCATGCCTGCATGGTGCAATGCTTCTAAAAGCGATTTGTAGGCGTCTGCAAGGCCAGTATATTTTCCAACTACCGCAATATTTACCTCACCCGATTCTGGGTTTAGGTCGCGCTCTACAAGATTTTCCCATTTTTTAATATTGGGTTTGTTTTCGTGAGGAAGATTGAAATGCTTTAAAATTTGAATGTCAAAGCCTTCTTCGTGGTATTTGATGGGTACCTGGTAGATACTTTTAACGTCCAATGCAGATATAACGCATTCTTCAGCTACATTACAAAATAATGCTATTTTTTGTTTTTCATTTGCTGGAATCTCGCGATCAGCCCTGCATAAGACGATGTCCGGTTGAATGCCAATTTCACGAAGTTCTTTGACCGAATGCTGAGTGGGTTTTGTTTTTAATTCTTTGGCGGCAGGAAGGTACGGTACCAACGTTAAGTGAACATAAATGGCATGGTCTTTTCCTAGTTCAAAGCCAAGCTGCCTAATGGACTCAAAGAAGGGTAATGCTTCAATATCGCCAACTGTTCCACCAATTTCGCACAATACAAAATCTGTATCTTCGGTATTGCTAAGAATAAATGCTTTAATTAAGTCTGTTACATGCGGAATAACTTGTACGGTGCCACCTAAATAATCGCCGCGTCGTTCTTTTGCAATAAGATTGGAGTAAATACGACCCGTAGTAACATTATCGCCTTGGCGGGCATCAACATCGGTAAATCGCTCATAGTGACCAAGGTCTAGATCTGTCTCTGCGCCATCATCAGTTACAAAGACTTCTCCATGCTGGGTGGGACTCATTGTTCCTGGGTCAACATTAAGATAGGGGTCTAGTTTGCGAAGGCGGACACTGTATCCTCTGGCTTGTAATACAGCAGCCAAACTAGCTGACGCTAAACCTTTGCCTAGCGACGAAACTACCCCTCCAGTAATAAAAATAAACCTAGCCATAAACGGTAATGTACAAATTCAAAATCAATTATTCAACTAAAGGAGCTTGAGGAGCTTCCTGAGATTCCGGTATTGTGTCGTCTTGAGGTGCTGAAATGTCAGTTGTATCCTTAAGGAATTTGTCGGTGATGTTTGCTTGCCGTGCGGCAATGGTTGCCATTGCTAGGCAATTGGCCATGAAAATAAAGGCCAAAATTGCAGTGGTGCGTGTAAGTATGTTGGCTGAAGCACGACTAGAGATAAGAGAGTTTCCACCTCCACCTCCGCTTAAACCCGAAAGTCCATCAGCCGAAGTGTGTTGAAGTAAAATAATACCAACCATGGCAACAGCAACAATGCTTTGCACTACCAATAATACAGTTAACATGAAGTTATTTACCTACTACCTTAAAACGGTTACGACAAAGGAATCAATTTATGGCGGGACATCATAGCAGATTTACAAGCTTTGTCTATTCATTTCCCACAGGTTCTGCTTCATTGTCATTCCTATAGCTAACGTTTGTAGTTGTGATCAAGATGAAAGCACTTCGTGATTTATGACAAGGGCATAGTTACGGTGACTAGCTTGCTGCGTCAATAATGCCCCAAAAATCAATCATGTTGAGGCTGGATTTGCCAACCAATAGGCCATCAACATGGTCGTTTGCCAGTAATTCTTGGGCGTTATCTTTGTTTACTGAACCCCCATAAACAATTCTTAGAGAATCTTCGATGTGGGGTAGTTCTTCGGCAATGATTTTTTTAATATATTGGTGGGTGCTGGATATTTGTTCGTCCGTGGGTGTTTTGCCCGTACCAATAGCCCATACAGGTTCATAAGCAATGATAGTATTGCTGTTATTGGCTGATTTGGGTATTGAGTGGAGTAGTTGTTCACGAATAATGATCTTGGTAAGGTCATTATCATGTTCATATTGTGTTTCACCAATACATATAATGGTTGTTAGCTTTTCTGTGTGAGCGTGTGCTGCTTTTTTTTGTACTAATTCACTACCTTCGGAAGATTGGATGCGTCTTTCGGAGTGACCAACAATCACGTAGTCACACATCATGTCTTTTAATTGCATCGCGCTTATTTCGCCAGTAAAGGCGCCGTGATGTGCATGATGGCAATTCTGGCCACCCAGTTTAACGCCGGTTCCAGGTACTTTTTCTGCAAAGTCTCTGAGTAGGGTAAAGGGTGGACAAATGACAATCTCGCATCCTACAAGGCTTTCGTGAATCTGCTTGCGTAAGTCTTTAAATAGCTGCATACTATCTATTAGCGTGCCGTTCATCTTCCAGTTTGCAATAATAATAGGTGCAGGTTTCTTTTTTTTGCGGTTCATGCGAGTATAGTCCGATTTTTGGTTAATCATGCAATGCAAATCATGCCCCATCCATATAATCAAAACTTACGATCAGTGCAAATGTTTTATCCAAATTACAATGGTGGTTTTACACTTATTGAATTGTCTGTTGTACTTTTGATTATGGGTTTAATTGCAATTACCGTTGCTACTGGGTTGTCTATGGCCACAAATACTCGACTAAATAATATCATGCATCGTTTTGCAACGTATCAGGCAGCGATTCATAGTTTTGAACAACAATACCAACAACTACCAGGTGATATCAGTAATGCCTACAATTTTTGGGGTAGTGACTGTCATGCAACAGCAAGCTATTGCAATGGCGATGGCGATCAAGTTATTGAGTCGTTAGCAAGTGATGAAAATAATGAGGCATATAGGGCCTGGTTGCATTTATCGTTGGCCGAGATGATTGATGGTAGCTTTACCGGAGACGGAGCAGCAAGTGGAAATGGTATTGGTGCTGATATTGGCAATAATATGCCTGCAGCAGATAATTTTTTCTCCTCAAGTGATGGAGGGAATGTTGGTTATTGGATTGACAATGAAGCAGAACCTTTGGGAAATGTAATTAATCTTGGCGGAGAGTATGATGAAAATAATGAAGCAAATTTTGCTTCATTAAGTCCTGTAGATGCATATTATTTGGATCATAAATTTGATGATAGTATTTCGGATACGGGGCGTTTTTTTGCGCGTGACAGCGTGGGCGATAGTGGCGACTGTGTCTCTGGTACTACGTCTGGTACATATAATATAACAACAACATCGCCTGCATGTTTGATAAGAGTACCGATTCGTTGACAATCTTTGGATGCCTAGCTATGGTCTGTCCTACTTGATTTTTATTATCTCTAGTTATTAGGTAGTTAACTATGCTTAGTTCTATGCGCCGCGGTTCTCAAGGCATTGTCGCAAAAATTCTTATTATGCTTTTAGTAATTCCGTTTGTGGTTTGGGGAGTTGGAGATATATTGCGAGGCTCTAATAAGCGTGTTGTGGCAACTGTTGGAGGTGATGAAATTTCTCAATCAGCTTACGCAGCTGTACTAGATGATGCTATTGCCCAAATGCGTCAATATTATGGTTCATCTATTTCAGTAGATTTTTTGGTTCAGTCGGGTATGCATCAACGTCTATTAGATAATTTGATTGATGAGCGCTTGGTGCAAAAGCACAGCAAGAACTTACACCTAATTGTTGGTGATGAGTCCATCAAAGATATCATTGTTAGTATGACTCAGTTTAGAGCGCAGGATGGCTCGTTTGATTATGACGGGTTTAAGTCTGCTCTGAGGCAATCAGGTATAAATGAAAAACACTATCTTGATAATATCCGGACATCGATTTCTCATGATCTTTTATACAATATTATTAATGATAAACCTGCCATTGCCAATGCGGTGGTAGATCCTTTGGTGGCGTATGAAAATCAAGAACGTGTTGTTGATTTAATTAAAGTTACTGCCAGCGACATACCAAAACCCGAAGATCCAACTGATACACAATTGGTTCAGTTTTATAATGAGCATTCGGATGAGTTTAAGGTGAATCAGCTTAGGGATATACGGTTTATTTCGTTTTCGATTGAAGATTTATCTAAATCTGTTGTGATCTCCGACGAAGAGCTTGAAGCACAGTATCAACAGCGTAAAGACCAATATGTGGTGCCTGAAAGCAGGACGTTAGTACAATATTTGTATGATGATGAGGCAAGTGCGCAAAAAACATATGATGCACTAACAAGCGGTGATGATGTTAAAGATGGGCAAGAGCTTAACAACATTAAAAAAGAAGGTCTTCCAGACGAGGTTAGGGATTTGGTTTTTTCGCTTACTCAAGAACAACCGATATCTGAACCAGTTGAGACCGTATTAGGATGGCATGTGTTTGTTCTTAAGTCATCCACGGCACAACGCTTTAATAGTTTTGATGAGGTTAAAGAAGATCTTAAGCAAGAATTACTTTCATACAAACAGTCTGATGTTTTTTATCAGCAACTTAATGATATGGAAGATTTGTTAGCATCAGGTGCGAATATTGATACGGTTGCATCAGCATTTGAATTGCCAATTACTGATCCTGAGGCATTTGATGCAAATGGTTTAAACGCCAAGTCTGAAATTATCAAAGAGCTTCCTGAATATTCCAGTTCGTTTGTTGATGTAGTATTTGACAGCCAAGAAGGTGTAGAAAGCTCAGTTACTGAGTTAGAAGATGGTCGTACATATGTTGTCATAAGGGTGGATGAAATTATTGATGAGCGTATTAAGGCGCTTGATGAAGCTAAAGGAATAGCTACTACCTTATATAAAGCATATAAACGTAAGCAATTACTCTCCGAGCACGCGTCTAAACTTGCTGCTGAGCTTAAAGAAGGCCAAGCTGATAATAATGTAAAGAGTGTTGTGTCGTCTTATGGGGTTGAGTTGGTAGATGAGCAGACTGTGAAGCGGGCAGGAGGGGTGCTTGGTAGCAAGTCATTGCCTGCGTCGATGGTTCAATCTATTTTTTCTATGGATATTGGTCAGGTAACCGACGCATACTCTTTAGATGATGACACGTATGTTATTGCGAATCTTGTAAGGGTTAATGATGCGAAGGCGTCAGACATAGCGAGTAAGCGCGGGCAATTTTCTGACAATTTGGCTGACCAGCAACTTAACGAAATTAAGCTGCAATACTTAAATTATCTACGTACTTTGTACCCAGTAACTAAAAATGAGTTTATTATTGAAGGTGTAACAAGCGCATTTGGGGGAGGGGCATGACCAATATTGTTATAGATTACATCAAGAAAGTTACCAATGGTGAAAATTTATCGGAAGAAGAATCTTCGCGAGCTTTTCAAATAGTTATGTCTGGAGGGGCTACGCAGGCTCAGATAAGTGCCCTTTTGGTTGGGCTTAAGATGAAAGGTGAGACGGTTGATGAAATGGTTGGGGCCGCTAAAGTGATGCGTGCAAAAGCAAGTGCCTTTAAGGCGCCCGAAGGTTGTATTGATACCTGTGGTACGGGCGGTGACGGTCTTTCGACGTTGAATATTTCTACGGCAGTTGCCTTTGTTGTTGCAGCATGTGGTGTGCGTGTGGCAAAGCATGGCAATAAAGCGGCTTCTTCAAAATCAGGGTCTGCTGATGTTTTAGAAGCATTGGGAGTTAATATTAATGCTGATACTAGCGTGATGGAAGAAGCGTTGAGGCATCGCAATTTGTGTTATTTGCAGGCCACAAAATACCATACTGCGATGCGACACGTTGCTCCACTGCGTCAAGAACTACAAATTCGTACATTGTTTAATATTATTGGTCCGCTGAGCAATCCTGCTAAGCCAGATTTCCAGCTATTGGGTGTGTATGATGAATCGCTTATGGAACCAATGGCTAATGTGCTCAATGGTTTGGGTGTGAAGCGTGCTTGGGTTGTGCATGGTGACGACGGTATGGATGAGTTGACTATCACGGGTTCAAGTTCAGTTGTTCAGCTTGATAATGGCGAACTTTCGTCTTTTAAAGTTAATCCTGAAGAGTTTGGTTTAACTATTTGTAATATAGATGATATTTCTGGTGGAGATGTTGGTTATAATGCGTCTGAGCTTAAGATGTTATTGCTAAATCAGCGCAATGAGCCATACCTTAATATTGTATTATTAAACGCTGCAGCATGCCTTGTGATCGCCCAAAAATGTGATGATCTGGCCCAAGGCGTTGATATGGCTCGCGAGGCCTTGGCATCGGGTGCGGCCATGAATATGCTTGAGCAGTTAGTTGAATACTCCAATCAACCTGCGGTGGTAAGCCCCTAAAATACACCCATTATGAACAAGAATGCGCGTATTTTGCGTTGACGGCGATATGGTTGTGAGCTATAATGCACAGGCGTGGCTTTTTAAGTTTATTTATATAAATAATATCTAAATGTTTGAACGATCGCGGATGTTTTATAGGTACAGGTGGTACGTGCAAAAAATTAATAGTTACAAGATATTAGAGTTATAGAAAAAGAAAAAGTTACAGTGAATAGTGTATGAAAGAGAAGTTGTTGAAATGGTGGATGAAGTAGAGATCCAATTGCCTTTAAATGCTAAGGTTGATTTTGAGTGTATACGTACAAGTAAGGCTATTAGAGCGACACAGTATGACGCTGATGGTTCTATTTTGAAGGTTAAAATTACTAATGAAGTTGCGCCAAGCGCTCTTAAAAAAATTGGATTGGTTGGATTATCTATTGATTTAAAATGGAATTTATCGAATGAAAATGCCATGTATTTTAAGCAGAAACTTGGCGATGACGTTTGGTTTCTCAACCATTCAAGCGGTATGTTTGTATTTATTTGCGATATAAAGAATCAAAATGAAGTTCTTGCTAAAATTAAAAAGTTATTAAAAATCTCATCTGAGAAAAAAGTGCCTTTGCAGCAAGAAATGAGTGCATCGGTTGTGGCTTTGTGTGAAGTCGCAAATAGAATAATCAATCAAATTCCTGACCTATTGATTTTGCCTGAACAAAGAAATTTATCTAGAGTTTTGGATGAGTGTAATACTGAATTATCTCGGTTAAACTGTGAACCAAGTACAGATTATTTAATAGAAGAATTTATGCAGCATAAACTTACATTCTATGAAGATTATTTTGCATTGATGGCTCCTTTGGGAGTGCTTGAACATGAGACATATGAGCAAAAACGAACTATTTTGAAAGAGGTTTTCAGCGAAGTAGTTAAATATATTGATGTAATGTTAGGTGATGCTAAGAACAAATGTCTACTAGAGGATATTTATGGTATGGATCCATTTTTTAAAATTATATCATCATTAAAAGACGATATAATTTTATATTTTCCAGCAGTAGTCTCTTCTCAAACAGAAGATGATTATCGCCATCGTTATACTTATATCACTGATGCAACATTATCAGGATCTGTTGATAGAGCTTTTCCTGGTTCACCAAGCCCTGCTTAAGTAAGTATAATCAAGGTATTTGATGGTATTATTAACGATATGTTAATGATATGTGATTATAATGGGCAGTGTATATACGTCCATTATAATATAGGTAAGGCATGGCATCGGATCAGGTAGATGATCATAATAATGATCATGATAACGCTGCAAGCAGTAGTTCTGCTCCTGCTACGCCAAGCTATACAGCGTCTGGCCTACCATTTGATCCTGCAACCACTCCAAGTAAAATTGTTATAGAAACTGCTAATGCTCGGGTTTACGTTGAACCAGTATTTAGGCCAGATAACCCAACGGTTGCAGATGGTGTTAAGGTAAGGGTTGATGGTCCACAAAAATCTACTACAGTGACAACCAATGACCTTGAAGGCACGTATGAAGTGCAAGAAACCGTTTCACCTTATAGTGAATCGAATGAAAATGACGATGATTTACCGGATCATATAAAAGATTTACTAAAGTTTGCACAGGAGCCAACCGATGATGAGCAAGAAGTATTTGATGAGGTAATAGAGCAAGTAGAGCATGTTGCTGATACTGCCGATCAGTATGATAATGGGCTTGAATCAGTACAAGAAGCTGCTACACTGCCGGCTCAACCAGTTAGTGATCAAACCTTACAAGGAAATGCAATTATGGAAACGGTTGTCCAGGAAAAGCCGGCCCAACAAGAAGCTGCACAACAACAGCCTCAAGATCAAAGCCAAAACCAAGATAATTCTTCTGGTGATGTTGCTGGTCAGGATTCATATACATTTAATGATGTGGAACAAATTGATGTTCAGGCAGATGACCACCTTATTGCAGCGTTGGATGATATTAGAACTGATTTAATGGGAGATTTAGCTTCCCCATCGGTTATAGAGCAAGGCGGTGCAGATAGCGTGCTGTACAAAATTTGTGCAGAAAAGTTGGAATATGTTAAAGAACGAAAAAGTAAAATTTATGAGCATAAGCTTTTAGAAAAAATTCCGTTATTACCGCCTGCTCGTCCATTTGCAGAGGCTATAACACTAAAAACAATGAATCAGCAGGTTGCTTTGATAGCTGAAGTCAAAAAAGCATCGCCAAGTAAGGGAGTTATACGTGAAGATTTTGATCCGGTAAGTATTGCTACGGCATATGAAAGAGCGGGCGCTACGTGTTTATCTGTGTTAACCGATGAAGATTATTTTTGCGGCTCAAACAGTGATTTAATTGCGGTTCGTCAGCATGTTGATCTTCCGATTATCAGAAAAGATTTTATTGTAGATCCTTATCAAGTAACTGAATCAAGAGCTATTGGTGCAGATTGTATCTTGTTAATTATGGCTGCTGTGACACTTGAAAATGCAATGGAAATTGAAGATAAGGCGCGTAGTTTGGGTATGGATGTGCTTGTTGAAATTCACGATGAGCAAGATCTTGAAAAAGCGTTAAAACTAAATACTACACTGATTGGTATTAATAATCGTAATTTAAAAACGCTTCAGGTTGACCTTAATACAACACTTGCGCTTGCTCCTAAAATTCCATCTCATTATACGGTGGTGTGTGAAAGCGGTATTGCTACAAATGAAGATATATTGCGTGTTGGTTATGCAGGTGTGTTTGCTTTCCTTGTGGGTGAGTCGTTAATGCGCCAAGATGATATAGAGTTTGCCACAAGGCAGCTTTTGGGAGCTAGATAAATATAAGTGAGTTAATGGAGTAAATGAATGCAGTGGTGGCTTGATGCTCTGGCGTTGTTGTTCTTTTTAGGTGCTTGGGGTGGATATAGCTTTTTAAGTTATATGCGAGGCTCTAAAAGCAGCCTTGTAAAGGTGATGCATCGGTATCGGATTCAGTGGATCAAACATATGATACGCCGTGAGGAGCGACTGGTCGATATTCGTATTATTGGAAATTTACTCAAAACATCCACATTTCTTGCTTCAACGTCGGTTATTATTGTAGCGGGCGCTATTACTATTATTGGTTTTGGCTCGCAGGGTGTTGCTTTGTTTAATCGCTTGCCATTTATCGCCAATACAACAATTGAGTTGTGGTTAATAAAAGGATCGTTGTTGGTGGTGATATTTATTTACTCATTTTTTAAGCTCACATGGGTGATTCGCCAACTTAATTATGCCGCAGTATTAATTGTAGCTGCGCCGGTATATTATGAAGGTATAGATAATCACTTTGATATTCGGAAGTCCACGCGGTATGTTTCTAAAACCGCAACCATGCTTTCTAATGCAGGAAGGCATTTTAATAGTTCAATCCGTGCGTATTATTTTGGTATGGTGGCAACAAGTTGGTATGTTAGCCCTATATTTTTTATCGTCATGACGTTGTTAGTGGTCATGGTGTTATATAGGCGTGAGTTTATGTCAAAAACATTGGTGTTATTGTCTTAGTTGCATTGGATAAAGTGGGGGGTATGATGCGTAGTATAGTAATATTTATATGGTTTAGTTTGGTGGTGTCATCTGCGCATGCGGTGGACATGCTTATGCCGATATCTTGCAATTATGGTGCAGATTGTTTTGTATCACAATATTTTGATCATCAGCCCGAAGAAGAAAAGATTACAGATCATACGTGCGGTAATTTATCTAAAGATGGTTACCTTAGTACAAATTTTAGTCTCAAGAGTTATAGCCAAATGAAAGAGGGGGTTGATGTTTTAGCTGCAGATGATGGCGTGGTGATTTATGCAAGGGATAATGTGGATGATATTAGCGTTCATTTGATTGGTGAGGAGGCCGTACGAGGTCGTGAGTGTGGTAATGGTGTTATTATTGAGCATAAAAGAGGGTATCGTACGGAATATTGTCACTTAAAGCATAAAAGCATTAAGGTTCAGCGTGGTGAGGAGCTAAAAAAAGGACATATTATAGGACAGGTTGGCTTGTCAGGTATGACCTATTTTCCACATTTGCAGTTTACGGTAAAACATGAAGGTAAAGCCGTTGACCCCTTCACAGGGGCTGATCCGGCTACTGGAAGTTCTTCCGTGCAGTGTGGGAGTTTAAATATTTACCCATTGTGGGATAAGAAGACAGAAAAAAAATTGCGTTATATATCAACATTACTTATGTCTTATGGTTTTGCAAACCGCGTTCCACACGCAAACGGTGCCAGACAAGGTCGATTTAGTCGTTTAAATTTTACAAGTGATTCACCGTTCTTGGTGTTTTGGGTAGACGTGTTTGGAATTCACGATAATGATGAATTAATTTTGTCGTTATATGACCCAGATGGTAAAGAGCTTATTACAGAATCACGAAAATTTAGTTCGTATAAGAATCAGCATTTTCAGTTTGTTGGTAAGCGTCCAGATGAAAAAATAAAGAAATGGCCATTAGGTGAATATAAGGGTGAAGTGAAGTTGTTCAGGCACTATGTGGCGGGTTCGGAGCTTATCTTAGAGGAGTCGAGTGTTCTGGATGTAAAAGAGCCTCAAAAGAAAAAGAAAAAGAGTAAGCGTGGCGGTCATGGTAAGAAAAAAGACCGAGAAGATGACGGAAAGTGGAGGCCTGTGCTGTAATGAAATCTGCAGAAATTGCCAAGAGTCACATGCTGCGTGACTTTTAAAAGAAACCTTCTATAAGGTCTTCTAAAAAAGACTTCAGAAATTACTGTAACAGATCCCGCTATAATAGTAGAGGGTATAGGTAAAAGCTGCTACTAGGGCTTATACGCTCGTGAAACTCGTGCAAAAAGTGGTCGCTATCGCTAGTCACTTTGATACTAATCACAACAGCTATAATGTTATTGTGGTTGCAAGGCTGATGAAATGTTCGTATGATGTATCAATATTCGTATAATGTAGAATGAATTATTGATTCAAAAGATAAATTATATTAAGGAAAAAAGAATGTTTGTTAGTGAAGAATTGTTGCAAAGAGTAGAAGAAAATGATCCATCACTGACCTCTTTATCCTTGGATCTTAACATGAATGGTATTGGCGCTGCCCATGCTATAGCACTAGTAGGCGCCCTTAAAAATAATACCTCATTGACTCATTTAAGACTTTGTAGGAGTAGTCTATTTAGCTCTGAAATTAGCGTTGACTTTGTTAGGGCGCTTGCAGAAGCCCTTGAATGCAATACATCGCTGACCCATCTGGAATTTAAGGGTGATGTCATTGGCGTTGATGGTGTTAGAGCGCTAGTGGGTGCCCTCAAAAAGAATACGTCATTGACCTCTTTGACACTTAATGACAATGGCATTGGCACTGATGGTGCTAGAGCATTAGCAGTAGCCCTTAAAGGTAATATATCACTAGCCCATTTGAGTCTTTGTGGTAATGACATTGACGCTGATGGTGCTGTAGCACTAGCAGATGCTCTTGAACATAATACATTACTGAACCATTTGGAACTTAGAGGTAATTTCATTGACGTTGATAGTGTTAGAGCGCTAGCAAGTGCCCTTGGAAAGAATAAGTCGCTGACCTCTTTGATACTTGAGGGTAATCGCATTGGCGTTGACGGTGCAAGAGTACTAGCAGACGGCCTTAAAGGTAATAAGTCACTGGCTTCTTTGAGTCTTAGTGGTGGTGGTAGTGGTATTGGTGCTGGTGGTGTTGTAGCACTAGCAGACGCTCTTAAAAACAATACATCACTAATCTCTTTGGCGCTTTGTCGGTGTCGCCTTGGTACTGATGATGCTGTAGCACTAGCAGATGCTCTAAAACACAATACATTACTGACCCATTTGGAACTGAGAGATAATATCATTGGCTATGACGGTGCTAGTGCATTAGCAGGTGGCCTTAAAGGTAATAAGTCGCTGACCCATTTGGAATTTGGTTTTAATCACAGTGGCATTGGCGCGGGCGGTTTTAGTGAACTTGCAACAGCCTTTAAAGAAAGTATCTCACTAACTCATTTGAGTTTTCGTGGTAATGGCGTTGGTGTTTTAGGTGCTAGAATACTAGCAGGTGGCCTTAAAGATAGTAAGTCGCTGACCCATTTGGAATTTCGTGACACTGACATTGGCGTTGACGGTGCTATAGCACTAGCAGGTGGCCTTAAAGACAATAAATTACTGACTTCTTTGAGTCTTCGTGGTAATGGCATTGGTACTAGCGGCGCTGTATCTCTAGCAGATAGCCTTAAAGGCAATACATCACTGACCTCTTTGACGCTTTCTGATGGTTCCATTGGTGTTGTTGGTGTTAGAGCGCTGTCAAGATTCCTTAATGGCAATACATCACTGACCTCTTTGAGTCTTTGTTGTGGTAAGGGCATTGACGCTGATACTGCTAGGGCGCTAGCAGAAGCTCTTATAGACAATACATTGTTAACCTATTTGAAACTTGATTTTAATGAAGATGATATTGGTGTTGATGGTGTTGATGCACTTGTTTCAGCACTAAGCAATCATTGCTCTCTTGTTAAATATATGGGACCTGGTGAAGACCGGTTAAGTGAGACTCTAAAAAGAAATGTAGCAGTTGCTGAGTTAATGGAAATACTTACACAAGGAGAGGGTGGTCAGAGCCTAAATGCAGATACTGCTTTGAGGCAAGATATTGGAGCTAGGTTGCGTAGAGCGGGTGTGAGTGCTGATATTGCTGGAGTAAATTCGGATAATCTTTTCATGAAATTATATATTTCTAGAAAAAAGATATCATTAACTACTGTGCCGCTTTGCGATAGGCAAGCTTTCTCCAGAGAGGGATTGCCGTCAACATTGCTAACCGATGCCAGATTGGGAGTAGCAGGTGCTAGTATTGGTGAAGTAGATTCTGATAATCGTGCTATAAAACTATATACTTCAGAAATTACTGTAACAGATTCCGCTATAATAGCAGGGTATAGGCAAGCATTTGCCACAGCAAAGGATCCGTCAACAGTTCTGGCTGGTGTCAGGCAGTCAATAGCTCTAGGTGATGCTGAGCAACCGCCGCATGTAAGAAGAAGTCAAATTTCATATGTGTGAGAATATAGTGAGCGTGCATCTGCGCTAATGTGTGATAGGGGGTAGTTTAAATACTCCCTTGGGTTTACTCATCTTTTGGGTTGTCCAAATAACCTTCAAGTTCTTCTCTATCAAGTTTCTGATAAATTTTAGACCGTTTTTGAAGTTTTTCACGTTCTTCTAAGGTTACGCCTGAGGTAGCATAAAAATTTGCATTAAACAAATTTGCTCCATCAAATTTAGCACCCAGTATGTTTGCTTGTGTTAAGTTGGCGTGTGCAAGATCTGCGTTGGTAAAGTCAGCGCCCATAAGATTGGCTTCGGTTAGGTCAACATGCACTAGATCTGCTCCTCTAAGCGATGCGCCCTGAAGGCTGATATGTCTCATTGAGGCTAGACTAAGGGTGACGTCTTCAAGGTTGGCGCCATTAAAAGACATGCTACTTAAGTTCAGTACTTTTTTTAGATTTCCAAAACGGAAATTCACTACGTTTGATTTTTCGATAAATGCTTCTACTATGTTAATTTTGGCACCAACACGAAGAAAAGGGCGGTGTTCTTCTATGTAGTCAATAATATCCCAGGTGCTAATTGCTTTAGCTTCTTCAAATACTTCTCCCCCAACAGGTTCTTTTTTTTCACCACCAGCAGCTAGAGCAAAATTAGATATTAGTATTGTAGCAATGGTTAAAAATTTGGGTAGTAAGTGAAACGTCATAGGGGCACCTTTTAAGAAAGATATTGGACACATCATTCAATCTTACGGTTCATAGGTTAATGAATTCTTAATGACACTTAAAAATTTGCTTTAAGCATGCCTACTACTAATTGAATCAGCAGTAGTAAAATGATAGGAGATATGTCGATGCCATTAAGATTAGGGAGGTATCGCCTAATAAAACGAAGTGCGGGGTCTGTTATACGGAATAATACTTCATTAACTTTATATACAACGTTATTATTACGATTCAGAATGTCAAAATATAGAAGCCATGTCAGAATAATATGGACAAATAATGCCAAACAATAAAGAAAAGCAAGTTGTTCTATGAAATAAATGATGGGTCCGATATTCATAATAATATTGTCCTACATGTTGTTAAACTAAAAGAGCCAGCTATTATAAACTGCAATTAAGAAAAAATAAATCTCAAATAAAAAAAGGGGTCGTTAGGGATGTTTGATGAAAGCCAGTTGAAAGACGAGAAAGGTAATTGGAAATATACCAATGCACTGGAAAACGAGCTTAGTCCGTATCTTCGTCAGCATGCCCATAATCCGGTTGATTGGCATCCATGGTCTAGTCATGCACTAATGAAAGCAAAAGAATTACAAAAACCTGTTTTTTTGAGTGTTGGTTATTCAACCTGCTATTGGTGCCATGTTATGGAGCGGGTCATTTTTTGGGATGAGCGTATTGCTGGTTTGATGAATAAATTTTTTGTGAATATTAAGGTTGATAGGGAAGAGCGTCCGGATATTGATGATATTTATATGACGGCAAGGCAAATTATTACGCGTGAAGGGGGGTGGCCTAACAGTGTTTTTCTTACCCCTGATCTTCAGCCGTTTTTTGCAGGTGGAACATTTATACCTGATATAGAAAAAGGTCCCGAAGATTTTGAAAAACTTATAGAAGTTCTTCACCAATCATGGATGCAAAATAAAGAACATATCTTTCATGCCTCAGATCTTATTACACAAGGTGTGCAACAAAATTTGACAATGCCTAGGCATAAAGAGAGCGAAGAGAGTTTAATTCTGGAATTTTTAATTCGAGAATTAATGACGTTAATAGAAAGAGTGTTTGATACCAACGATGGCGGTTTCTTTCAGGCGCCAAAATTTCCTCATGAGAATTTTCTATTATTTTTGCTCGACGCATACAAAAAAACACAGCACGAAAATATTGAACAGATTGTTGATAAAACTCTTGGTGCGATGTCATCGGGCGGATTATTTGATCAAGTTGAAGGTGGCTTTCATCGTTATGCGGTAGATGATCAGTGGCAAATTCCTCACTTTGAAAAGATGTTATATAATCAGGCATTTATGTCGCTTATATATGCTTGTAGTTATGAGTGTTTTGGTAACATAAGAGATAAAGAAATCGCCCTAAAGACAGTTGATTTTGTTATTCATAACATGATGGACAATAGTGGTTTATTTTATAGCGCGCTCGATGCAGAAACTGCAGGAGTTGAAGGTGCTTATTATGTGTTTACGCCAAATGAAATAGAGGAACATTTAACTAAAAAACATTATGAAGTTTTTCAGAAATACTATGACCTTGTGTCGCTTAGTAGTATGAAAAAAGCAAAGAAAAATGAAGCTGGTGTTATTGTTCTTAAAACGCACGATGTTATCAATTCTAATGATGCGACAACCATTGAATCTATTATCAAAAAGCTAACTGAAATTAGGAATTCTCGTAATAAGCCTTTTACAGATAAAAAGACAATTGCCGCATGGAATGCAATGATGGTGTATTCACTGGTTAGAATTGCTAAAATATTGGATCGCTCTGATTATGAGCAAAAAGCATTGCAGTCGGCCCAAGCAATGATTGATCAATTAGTAGGTAATAATGGTTATTTATTTAGAATGGTGCTTACAGATGAACAAGGTGAGTATAAACTTGGTTCCCAGCCTGGTTTTCTTGAGGATTATGCATGGGTTATTAAAGCGCTGTTAGAGCTTTATGATGCCAGCCAAGATTCATCATGGCTTGATAAAGCAAGAGCATTAATGGAAAAGGCAGAGCTGCTATTTTGGGATAATGGGGAAGATGGTTTTTTCTCCAGTAACCAACAGCATTATCACTTGGTGAATATTAAGGCGGGTTCAGATGCTTCAGTGCCATCGGATAATGCAGTTATGTTACATAATATTATTACGTTATATAACATCACAGAAGATGATCGCTGGAGTGCTATGGCAACAAAATTAGTCAGTGTGTTTTATGATGATATGGTACGCTCACCACTAAATTATTGTCATATGATTCATGCAATATTAAAAATGCCTACATTGTCGGATGAGGGGGTGATACCGTCTTCTGGTACAATGGCTTCCATTGCAAATGATAACGCTGTGTCTTCGGCTGCGTGCACGCAAATTAATCTGGTGCAAAAAACAAATCATGTTGCTGCCGGTTCAGTGCTGAAATTGCTTTTAAGTATTGCAATAGAAGAGGGGTATTATTTGGTTAGGGACAGTGTTGATATAAAAGTTAAAGGCATGAAATATATTCAGGTTCAACCAATCAAATTACCAAAGGCTACTCATACAGTAGAAGATAGTATAGGTAAGGTGCCTGCCTATAGTGATAATTTGGATGTTCCAATTAACATTATTGTACCTGAAAAACTTCCAAAATCTGGCAAGGCGAAATTGCGGATTGTGCTGGAATTGCAGTTATGTAGGCAAGGTAGTTGTTTGCCAAAAGATATTATCACATTGCAGCATGAGCTTAACTTTTAGGTAACGTGATTTGTTAAGCTTGCTAAATTTTATGTCCGATATGTTAAGTGTTGAGGCGCAGTAACGGAGGCGTTAAGCTTGTTTGTACGGGTTTTGTGAGCGTAAAAGCCCTGGTGATGTTTGCTTGTTGCGCTGCCGCATATTAGCGCGAAGTCGGAAGTGAAATACCATTTCTTTGGAAAAGAAGTGGGTGTATAGCGTTGTATCTGATTTTTTTTGTTCTTTTGCTTGCATCGGCTTCGAAAATCTGTATATTGCACATCCTGATTTTACGATTATTACATGGAAAATGCTTATGTCATTTTATGAAAGTACTTTTGTAGCTCGTCAAGACGTGTCTGCCCAAGAGGTTGAAAAGATTACTGAGAAATTCAGTAAGGTTGTGGATGATCATGGCGGAAAAGTGATTAAAAACGAGTATTGGGGGCTACGCTCTCTTGCCTATAAAATTAAAAAGAACCGTAAGGGTCATTACGTGATGTTATGCTTGGATGCTCCTGCAGATGCAGTAAATGAGCTTGAGCGTCAATATAAGCTTAGTGAAGATATTATTCGTAACCTTACGATTAAAGTAGATGAAATAAGCAACGAACCTTCTGCACCATTACGTTCTGCAGATAAGAAGAGGAGTGAAGGCTAATGTCTAGATCAAACGAAAATACAACCATGCCTGCAAATGTACCAATGGTACGCAATGTATTTTTTCGCCGTATTCGTGGTTGTCCACTTTCTGGCGATGGTGCTCCAGCAATTGATTATAAGGATGTAGATTTGTTGTCTCGCTATATTTCAGAGCGTGGCCGTATTATTCCTAGCCGTATTTCAGCTATTTGTGCTAAAAAGCAACGTAAGCTTTCTAAAGCTATTAAACGTGCCCGTCATTTAGGGTTGTTGCCATATGTTATGCAGTAGTCAAAACAGGCTGTTCATTCTAGATAAATTCTATTTTCTTAAAGATTAGGTAGTAAAAAACATGCAAGTTATTTTGTTAGAACATGTTGATAATTTAGGTAATCTTGGTGATGAGGTTACTGTTAAAAATGGTTATGCCCGTAACTATCTTATTCCGCAGGGCAAATGCTTGCGTGCTACAAACGAAAACCGTGAAGTTTTTGAGAAACGTCGTGCTGAGATGGAAAAAGCTTCTAAAGAGCAAGAAGAAGCAGCACAAAAAATTGCTAAGAAAGTTGATGGAGCTTTCGCTCTTGTTATACGTCAAGCGGGTGATGATGGCAGGCTTTATGGTTCTGTGACATCTAAGGATGCTGCCATTGCATTGGCTGAGTTAAGCAAAGAAGATATCAACAAGCGCCAAATTCGTATAGAAAAGCCGATCAAATATATTGGAGTTCATCCAGTTAGTGTTAAGCTTCATGCTGCAGTTACTTTGACTGCATATGTGAATGTAGCTCGTACTGAAGACGAAGCTAAGGAAGCAAAAGAATTGTTCCTTAACCCTCCTAAAGAGGAAAAGAAGGAAGAGGAAGTTGTAGCAGCTGCCTCTGATGCTGAAGCTGCATCTGATAATCAGTCTTCTTCAGAGCAAGATGAGTCTACCCAAGAAGAAGTTTCAGCCAAAGAAGCTGAGTAATCTATTTACTGTTATCATGGATATATTTTTGCTGCTTAGTGGTTTGGCGTTACAAGATAATTGCTATACTGTACCAGTAATATGTAACCGTTTTTTTTAAGAAGACTTTTACCACTTGCTAAATTTAATTTTTCCGTATTGACTTACGTAAGCAATAATAAGCTGGGTTGGGTGGTGACGAAGTCGTGATTGGTTGGCAAAAAATTGAAGTGAGTTAAGTATTCGTGCCTGTTGTTGAGGGCTAACTGCTTCTAGAAAGTTTTCAGAGGATTTTCTGTATTTTACCTCAATAGCACAGAGCGTGTTTGCGCGTACTGCAATAATATCAATTTCACCGTAATAACTTTTATAGTTGCGACAAAGCACACGGTAACCTTTGAAAGTTAGTATGATGGATGTCCATGACTCTGCAAGTTTTCCCTTTAAGAGGTGCCATTTTTTATGGTGTTTGGGCTGCATTAGCGCTCAGTTAGGTCTAGCTTGTTGCCTATATCAAGGACTACTCTACTTGCAGCTTGTGGAAATTTGGTAATGGTCTCGCTAAGGCTGGCTTCATCACCTGGTTGTAAAAATTGTTCTTTGCGCGATATGCTATGGGTTGTTAGTACGTCTCCTTCTTTGTCGTGGAGGCGAATTCTGACATCTGGAACTTGACGATAATTATCGGATTCATTGACGATGGCTGCGTTGATTAAAAGATTTTCAAACTTGCCATCTTTGACGCGCTCAACCGTAATATCATATAATTTCATACCATCTGAACGATAAATTCCAAATAAACTAAAGAAGCCTTCGGTAAATGGTGCAGCTTTAATAATTGCGTTACCAGACATTAATAGGACCGAAAGAAACACAACAAAGGCCATGGTGTAGGTGGCATATTTGCTGATGATTAAAATAATATTGTTTTTGTTGGTAAATTTGGACGGAAGTCCACCGCCTTCAGGTATTGGATCGGTAGCTGAAGGTGCATCACTAACAGCCTTTTTTTTATCTTCATCTTCTGCAATTGGTTTTTGAAACCATTCATGCTTACATTGGCTGCAACGGACTTTTCTTCCTTCTCCGATTTTCTTGAGAGGAACAACAAATTTTGTATCACATGCTGGGCAAGTAGCGTACATAACCATGTATTGTATAGAGTGTAACTTACTCTTACACTATAGAAATGTAACTATTAGGTAAAGTGAAAAATGGGTGTTATGTTAACGTAACTTGGAGAGTTTGTCATGTTCTTCGCTGAAACCAGCATCTTGTTGCTTGGTTTTTACACAGTGAATATTGACGATATAGTCTTTAGCCCGTTTTTCCATATAGTTTTTGGAGTAATGTGGATCAAGATCGGTTTTCTTGTATTGTATATGGTATTTATCCAGGAAGTTTTTCAGTGTTGGTAAGCTAATAGCTACAGATGATGTCTTAATGGGGGTGTCACTGGCTTTTTTTCCTCCGCTAGCAAGGAAAAAGTTCATTTTACCAACAATAACGCCAACGACAGAGCCATTATGATCTAGCAATGGTCCACCGCTATTCCCTTTTTCAACACTATCGGTAAACTGAATGCGATTTGGATTGCCAAAAGAGTCGTGCATGTCGGTAACGCGTGCTTCTTTTATCACGTAATCACCTGTAATGCCGTGATCTAATGGATATCCCATTACCGTAACATTGTCACCAATTTCAAGGTCTTTTTTATTCCTAATAGGTGCTGGTCTGGTAGGGGAGCGGTTGGTGCGTAATAAAGCCAAGTCTGCATCTCGGTCAACTCCATAAACCCTAGCAAAACTAGGTCTAACGGCACCTCGTATGCGAACGTGATCGCATGACCTTACCACATGTTCATTGGTCACAATATGGTTGTAATCAACAAAAAATCCGGTTCCACTAGTAAAATGCGTGGCATCGAGATTATTAGTATTAAGGTGTTCTTTTAACGATTGTGTGCGATGAGCTTTTACTTTATCGAGCTGTTCTTGGCTGGCCTTCTCATAAAAACGTTCGTCAAAGCTTGGTAGCTTAACATCTAATGAAATAGCAGTGCTCGCACTAGGTGCAATGCTGATACATATTAATAACGTAACTGCTTTTGCAGCAAAGCGTGTAAAATTGGCTATAATAACTGACTTTGTCTTCTTCATAGTAGATAAGTCTACGTTAAAAATATTAATATAAAGTTAATGATGCAAAGAAAATTACGAAATGCTAAAGATATTAGTAATTGCGTAATGTAAAAAAAGGTCGTATTACCTTTTTTTATTTTCGTATATACCCTAATTAATTCAAAGTTTGGTATTTTGTTTAAGCGCCACTTGGGCTTGTATACTCATAAAACTCGTGCAAAGCGGTCGCTATGGCTACCTGCTTTGATACTAATCACAAATAAAGTTGCTCGCAACTTTATTTGTGATTAGTATGTATGACCCCAACTAGGGGTAGGAAGCTGCTATTTTTTTGTTTAAAACACGCTTGATTGCTAAAATATGTGATTATAATGAGAGGCTTTTATGGTTCAGCTAGATTTAGTAGATATATTTCATGAACGCGGATATTTTCATCAATGTACTGACGAGCAAGGGTTAAAGGCTGCTATTGTAAAGAATCCTTCTATGCCATTTTATGTTGGTTTTGATTGCACCGCTGCAACGCTGCATGTTGGAAGTTTATTGCAAATAATGATTGTACGCCAAGCGATTGCTCTTGGTATGAAGCCAGTGATATTATTAGGCGGTGGTACTACTAAAATTGGCGATCCATCAGGTAAGGATGAGTCACGTAATTTACAAACAAATGACGCTATTGATGGAAATCTTCAAGGTATTAAGAAGGTAATCTGTCAGTTTGTATCAGAAGAAGATGTTGTGTTTGTCAATAATGATGACTGGTTGGGTGAATTAGGTTACATCAGCTTTCTAAGAGATGTGGGTAGGTTATTTTCTGTCAATAAGATGCTAACGTTTGAAAGTGTAAAACGTCGACTTGATAGAGAGCAGCATTTAAGTTTCTTAGAGTTTAATTACATGTTGCTTCAAGCTTATGATTTTGTTGAATTATATAAGCGTCATGGTTGTCGACTGCAATTTGGTGGTTCGGATCAATGGGGTAATATTGTTAGTGGTATTGAACTTGCCCGCAAAATGGAAGCCAAAGAAGAGCTCTTTGGGATTACGAGTCCTCTTATTACCACATCCACCGGAGCTAAGATGGGTAAAACAGCTGATGGTGCGGTTTGGCTGTCGGCTGAAGATTTAAGCGCCTATGATTATTGGCAGTTCTGGCGGAATGTTGATGATGCCGATGTTATACGTTTCTTAAAACTTTTTACAGAGTTGCCACTAAGTAAGATTGATGAATTGTCGAAGCTGCAAGGACAGGACATTAATGAAGCTAAAATCATCTTAGCCAATGAAGCTACAACCTTGTGCCATGGCAAAGATGCTGCAGATGCTGCACAAGAAACTGCCAAGAAAACGTTTGAGCAAGGTGGCTTGGGAGGTGATATACCAACATATAACGTGTCGGTTGATGAGCTGACTGCTGGAGTTCCTGTGTATAAGTTGTTTCATATGGCTGGTTTATGTGAATCAGGTGGTGCTGCGCGACGTTTAATGAAAGGCAATGGTGCCAAAATAAATGACCAACCACATACTGACCCTGAGGCACAGGTGACATCCTCTTGGTTTGAGGGTAAAGAATATTTGAAATTGTCTGCCGGAAAAAAGAAGCATGTTAAAGTAATACTTGGCTAAGTGCAAAAAACTACTACTACAAAGCCACTTTTAGTAAGAGGTGTATGCTGCTGATGAATCAAGCAAAAGGGTAATCTTATTCACAAGCAATATCACAGCGCAAGTAGCCAAGCTCTATGTTTCTTTGTACACTTTTAGTGAGTGTAAGAGCCTTCGCAGCATTTGATAAGATAGTTTTAATCAAATATGCCAAAAATTTTGCGTAAGAATCCAGGTGTTATCATCGAAAGAGGGTTTACACTGGTTTCAGGGGATTCAAGGCTACCTTTGATATGATAATTAGTAGCAATAATGCCTTCATCTTTGCCGCCTTTTATAATATCGCCAATTACCGGTATTTTTCCGATGAGTTTATTAAGTTCTTGGGCCGGTACTATCACACCTTTAATATCAACCCAGCCATCGGCATTGGTGTTAATTGTGCCATTTCCGGTAATACCAATAGAAGAGCCTTTTGATTTGGCATCTTTTATGGTTATGATGCCTTTTTCGATGGTTATAGGTGCTTCAAAAGACTCAAAACTTATGCCTTCTTGATTCAGAAGGTCTAAAAAGCCCTTTAAAGATGCAAGGGTAAGGATTTTGCTGAGCATGGGTGTTTTGATGGCTTTGAAATTTTTGATGTAAATGGTGCCTTTAGTAGTTAAGAGGCCATCTTTATTGCGATGGGCTGTTGTGTGAACATTTAACCTTCCGCCCTCGATGTGCTTTGAAAAGCCAAGCGCCTTAATGATGTTGCCTGCATTATCAGATTCTATCATGAGAGTACGGTTGTTGCCTGATGGCTTTAACGAGGCAACGATAAACTTATCTTGGTCGAATTTTCCATATAAATTGATATCATCACACTGTTCTGGGCTGCAATTAACATTGGCTGATAATTGATGAATATTGATTTTGTTTTTCATAAATAACGTGCCTAATTTTATACTTAGGCTCAGGCCACGAGGGGTGTCTGGATTTGATTGGCCAAATAGTTCACTAAATGAAATATTAGAAAGATCTGCTGTGCTGCCTTTGAGCACAAAGGAGGTGTTTTTCTTTCCTTTTTCATAATCAAGTGTAAAATTTTGTCTTTTGTATGTAAGTGGGTCAAGGCGTAGTTTTGTTACGGTAGGTGCTTGATCTTTTGCCGTAGCAATAATGATATTGCCAGATGCGTTAAGTTCTGACGATGAAAGCTTAAATTGCTTAATAGTAGTCTTATTGGGTTGGTTAATAACATTAAATGTTATCAAACCGTCAATCGCAGCTGGTTTATGCAATGAGTAAGAGTCAATATTAATTGTAGAATCAACAATGTCTGCTTGCCCTTTTATTAGCATGTGGTCCTTGGATTCTCTAATGGTGGCCTGAACTTTCATGGGGCCCGTAATATAGGGAATGTCCACAAGCTTGAGGTTTCTTAATTCATCGGTGCTAACGGTTGTATTGATAATGAATTGGTTATGATAGGCGTTGTCTGGCGGTGCGGCAATTGATTGGGTGTAGTCTATGTTAAAAGGGGTGCTATCTAATAATGCAGTGCCGGATGCAGTTACCTCCTTATTATTAACGGTGACATCAAGATTGGCATGTGTCACGTCAATATCGTGAAGTGCCTTTGGAAATGTGGTGTTGTTTAATGTTGCTTTGATGTCAATATCAACTTGTTCAAGAGCTAGTTTCTTTAGGAGAGGAAATTTAATCTTTGCATGCGTGGTTGCATTTCCAGTTAGATTGTAAAGAGTATTTAGTCGTGGATTCTTATTATGGTGTTTAAGGGAGGCTTCAATAAATTTAGCAGCATCGGCCGAGCTTCCAGTAAGTTGAGCATCAATAATAATAACAGAAGGAATTACCCACATATTTTCTATAGTTACCGTACTTCCAGGCTTGATGTTGGAGCTACCAATGGTGGCCTTGTTTAAGGTGGCAATCATTGATTTGTGATTAAAATTAACAGTAGCGTCTACATTTTCAGCTTTGGGGTACCGATCTTGGTAATTAATGGTGGCACCTTTAAGTGTAATGGTTGCATCAAGCATGTTGGGGCTTGGAAGGGGAAGGTCCTGAAGGGCTGCTTTGTTTGTTTTTGCAAGCTTGGCTTGTTCTTTCAACAGTTTCATATCGTCCTTAGATATTACTAACTGGCCTTCTGCGTGACTTATAACGCCATTTGTTATGCGTTTTGTTATCCAGGAACGTAGTCGCGGCCGAAAAAATTCTGGCCAATAGTGATTAAGTACTTTGGTAGGGAGTTGGTCAATCATTAATGTTGCGGATAAGTGCGGAGTTTCGTTTTCTATGAAGATGTCTTCAACATGGCCATTGAGAGTGAAGGTTGCTTGTTGATCTAATCTAAAAGACGCGTTTTTAAGAATAAGCTCATGCCGGTTTAAATAATAAGATCCGTATGCTCCGAGCTTGTCAAACATGATCGTGCGTGGAAGAATATCAGATAGTTCAATACTGCCATGTGCTTCACGGATATTAAAGTGAATATGTTTCACGTTAAGCTTATCTGTTATGCGTGTATCGAGTGTACCATTTAATGTGATGATATTATTTTCTGGAATAAGAGTGGGGATAAGGTCATTGATCATGGATGTGGTAAGGTCAGAGGCCTGCCATGAAATATCAAATTGCTTGTTTTCAACAGGTGTAACTGACAATGACCAATAGGTAGGATGTTTTGCGGCTACGTTAAGTTCAAGGTCAATGCTGATTTTAAAGTAATTGTTTTTATTAATGAGTCGCATGTTACCATGGTTCATTTTCCAAACTAAGTCTTCACGCCCATTATGAATATTAAGGTTGCCACGGCGGATATGAACGTGATTAATGTAGGTTGATAATGATTCGGTATAAAGGTACTCATGCAGTGGTGCAATGGATGTTTCTGTTGCGCTTGCTTCAGTTGAAGGATTGATTAATGTTGTGGTGTAAAGTTCAAATGTTGGGTCGAGGAGGGTAATATCTGGAGAAACAAAATCTCCGGTAATAAATCGCAATAAGCTAATCTCAAAATAAATCTCAGGAAGTGTGGCAAGAGGTAGTTTGTCAGGGTTGGTGATGTGGATGTTGGTAGCCGATAGCACAATGTTATTTGCTTCATTGTCCCACTTAATAAAGATATTATCTAAGGTTACTCTTAGATACGGACTAATACTATTTAGCTCTTCCTGGACAGCATCTTTAAGAAAATATAATGATTTAGGGCTCGAAACCGTCCATGCGAATAATCCTCCGACAAAAAGTACTACAACAAGTGCAGCAACAATAACGCCGCGCAAGCAGAATTTGGAGGCATGAGTACAGGCTTTTTTAACTTTTTGCATGAATAAATGATAAAGGTTTCACTTGTCTATAAGGATCAGTCTATGATAAAGCCTTAATACACAATAATCAACTAAGATAAGGGATGTTTATTATGGTGGCAGTTGGAGATAAGGCTCCGGAATTTACGTTGCCTGCAAGCGGTGGTCAGACAATTTCGTTGTCCGAATTTAAAGGAAAAAAAGTAGTACTTTATTTTTACCCCAAAGATGACACGCCCGGATGTACGCTTGAGGCAAAAGACTTTAGAGACAATATTGATGCCTTTGAGAAATGTAATACGGTTATTTTAGGTGCATCCAAAGATACGCCAACCAAGCATGATAAGTTTTGTACCAAGTATGACTTGCCATTTACACTACTTAGTGATGAAGAAGGTAAGCTTTTGGATGCTTATGATGTATGGAAACAAAAAAGTATGTATGGCAAAACATTTATGGGGATTGAGCGTACTACAATATTGATCAATGAAAATGGCGTTGTTTCGCATGTATGGCCCAAAGTAAAAGTAAAGGGGCATGTGCAAGAGGTGCTAGCTGCAGCGCAGAGTTAATTTTAGTATTGGTGAGCCGTATCTATATGGGTAGATCTGATGGCACAAAACTATTGCCGCAGCCACAGCTGGCTCCCGCATTTGGGTTGTTGATAATAAATTTCTGACTGCCAATTTCATTAGTAAAATCTAATACCGAGTCATTTAAATACAGGGCTGAAGTTTGGTCTATAACAACCTTTGCGTGATCAGGGCCAATATGATGATCGCTTGTTTTGGTGGAGGTGTCGATATTGAATTTATATTCAAATCCTGAGCAACCACCTCCCTGAACGGAAATGCGCATGAAGCTTCCAGTCTCTTGGTTGGATAAGATATCAAGAAGGCGAGCGTGTGCAGAATCAGTAATTGAGAAAGTGAAAGCCATTGCGTTTGGTGTGTTTATTGTGTAGTTATATTCGACCAAGTCTTATTATATACCAAAGAGGTAGCCCCATGGCAAAAGAATTTACCATTGTAGCGAACCACGAAGTGGCGCTTAATGTAGCACAGCACCAGTTAGCACCCTATGCATGTGATCCATATAACTCTCGTGGTCGACTAATTGACGAAGAGGGAAGTAATAATCGTTCACAATATCGTCGTGATTGTGATCGGATTATCCACTCAACAGCATTTAGGCGTTTGGAGTACAAAACCCAAGTATTTGTGAATCATGAAGGTGATCATTACCGTACGCGTTTAACCCATAGTTTGGAAGTGGCGCAAATTGCTCGCTCTATAAGTCGGAATCTTTCATTGTGTGAAGACCTAGCAGAAGCACTTGCACTGGCTCATGATTTGGGACATACACCATTTGGTCATGCAGGTGAGGAAGCTTTATCGGATGCCTGTGAGGAATATTGTGAATTTAATCATAATATTCAATCATTGCGTTTGCTAACTAAGCTTGAGCATAAATATGCTGGTTTTGATGGCCTGAATTTAACTTGGGAGTCATTGGAAGGGCTTGTAAAGCATAATGGTCCAATTACAGGTCCTAATCGGAATAAAGATTTATACGATGGTTCTATTCCAAAAGCTATTGCCAATATAGACGACAAGTTTGATTTGCAACTTGATAAATTTCCGTCAGCGGAAGCGCAAATTGCAGCATTCGCCGATGATATTGCCTATAATAATCATGATATTGACGATGGCTTAAGAGCCGGTCTGTTTACTATTGACGATGTTAAGCAACTTCCGATGGTCGGAAATATGTTTAGGGAGTTACATAATGAATTTCCTGATATTGCAGAAGACAGGCTAATCCATGAAGCAAACAGAAGAATGATTAATCGGATGGTCATTGACCTAACGCGCCAAACCATTATCAATATTGATGATCATAACATAAAGACCGTAGACGATATTCGCGGCCTTGATAAGCCAATCGTAACATTTTCCAAGACGATGACTGCAAATGTTCAGGCTATTAAGAGCTTTTTGGCAGAGCATATGTATAATCATTATAAAGTAGCACGTATGACTAACAAAGCACGTAAAACAATTAAAGATTTGTTTGATGTGTTGCATGCACACCCGCAGTGCTTACCAACCCACTGGCGACGTAAAATAAAAGATGAATCTGATCCCAAGTCACGAGCGCAGGTGGTAGTGGATTTTATTGCCGGCATGACGGATCGTTTTGCGGCTGATGAGCATAAGCGTCTTTTTGATATGGAAACCAAAGTATAAAGTTAAGATATGCAAATTTTTACCATGGTAGAGCAAGTGCTAGAAGGTGCGCTTGCAAAGGCTGCATCTGATGGTTTGTTGCCGAACAATTTAGATACTGCATCAGTAAGTGTTGAGCCTCCAAGAGATCCGTCTCATGGTGATGTTTCGACGAATATAGCAATGGTGCTTAGTAAACAGGCTAAGAAATCACCTCGTGATATTGCAGGTATTTTGGTTCCGTTGCTTCAGGCTCATGAGCATATTGAACAAGCCGATATTGCGGGTCCAGGATTTATTAATCTTAGACTTGATATGAGTTGTTATCATTTGGTTCTCAAAGATATTCTTCATACCAAAAGTAATTATGGTGACTCTGAACTGGGGATGGATGTGCCGGTAAATGTAGAATATGTTTCGGCAAACCCAACTGGACCAATGCATATTGGTCATGCTAGGGGAGCTGTATATGGAGATGCATTGGCAAGGTTGCTCAGTAAAGCGGGTTATAAGGTAACTAAGGAATATTACATTAATGATGCGGGTAGTCAGATTGATACACTCGCACGGTCAGCTTTTTTGCGCTACAAAGAGGCACTTGGTTACGGTATTGGTGACATACCGCAAGGGTTATATCCAGGTGAGTATTTGATTCCAGTGGGTAAAGCATTGACTGAAATTTTTGGAAGTGCTTTGCTGGATATGGATGAAGGCCAGATGATTAAAGCAGTAAAGCCGGTTGTGGTTGATGCAATGATGGATAATATTAGATCCGATCTTAAGGAGTTAGGTATTACCCATGATGTATTTTCTTCTGAAGCTGAAATTAAAGAACAAGGAAAAATTGAAGAAACGCTTGAGTTTCTTAAAGAAAAAGGATTGCTCTATTTGGGCATATTAGAGCCTCCAAAAGGTAAAAAACCTGATGATTGGGAGCCTCGAGAGCAATGGTTATTTAAAGCTACAGAATTTGGTGATGATGTTGATAGGCCATTGCAAAAATCAGATGGCACCCATACTTATTTTTCTGCGGATATTGCCTATCACCTTGATAAGTTTCAGCGTGGTTTCAACGATATGGTTCTTGTTTTGGGGGCTGACCATGGGGGCTATGTTAAGCGGATTAAAGCAGCGGTGGGTGCGTTGAGTGACAAGAAAGCTAGCGTAGATGTTAAATTATGCCAGTTGGTTAACTTTTTAGAAGATGGTAAGCCGCTTAAAATGTCCAAGAGGGCAGGAACTTTTACTACGGTTCATGATGTTGTGAATGAAGTTGGTGCTGATGTTGTTCGCTTTATTATGCTTACACGCAAGAATGATGCAGTATTGGATTTTGATTTAAAGCAGGTAAAAGAACAAAGTAAAGATAATCCGGTGTTTTATGTACAATATGCGCATGCGCGCTGTCAGTCTGTGCTTCGTATAGCACAAAAAGATGCATCAGAGGCTTTGGATATACAAGATATTGACTTTTCATTATTGGATGATGAGTCGCAGCACCAACTTATGAAATTGTTGGCAAGTTGGCCGCGGATGGTGCAAATGGCTGCTAGGGCTTATGAGCCTCATCGTATCGCTTATTTTATTCAGGAAGTTGCAGCAAGCTTCCATAGTTTGTGGAATAAAGGCAAAGAAAATGCGACGTTGCGGTTTATTATAACCGATGATATTGCGCGTACGGCTGCAAACCTTGCACTTATTAAAGCCACTGCACATGTGATAGCCTCTGCACTAAATGTTATTGGCGTTGAACCGGCAGATGTAATGCAATAGGCTTGGTTGAGCTCGATAAAAATATAATTAACTGCCAATGCTCAGTAAAAGCAGTTAAAACGCAAAAATGCTTAATTCTTATTAATTTATTAAGAATTAAGTGCTATACTCTATATGTACGTCTAAATCAGTTATGCATGAAATTGCAGGCAACTTTATTCATAACTGAAAGCGAACATAGAAGCCCCTGCGGGATGAGAGATGGCAATACCTGTTTATAAAATAATAAGGTATTGAGGGATAAATGGAGTAATTATGGCAGCTGAGCATGATAGTACTGCATTAGATGATGCATTAGAAAGTAGAAAGGCGCAACTTGCACAAAATAAACAAGCTGGTGCTGAAGTGGCTGCAAACTATGCTACCCCAGCTGGTGGGCAGTCTAGTTCATTAAATCCAGAAGCTTCAATGCATCGTAGAAAGAAACTTACACGTTTTGGCCTGTCTGTAGGCTCGTTGGCGCTTTCTGTGGTATTTCCTCCGATGTTGCTAGTTTCCATTGGAACTGCCATCGCAGGAATTTATAGTCAGCATCAACAAAGTCAGGCAGAAGCCAGGGGAGGTTTTATTGACCGTGGTGGAAGTCTTGGTACAAGTTCGCCGATGTCACAAAGAATGGGTGCCAGAGCGCCGTCGTCGGACCAAGTTTTAGATAAACATGTGCAAACAGAGCGTGATCCTTCGGCACGTGAAAAAAGATTGGCGGACCGGGTGAGTAAGAATCTTGCTAACGGAAATGAACGAAGAGCCAATCGACTTGAGAACAAACTTGAGAGAGTTTCGGGGCGTAAAGATTGGTTTGAAAGCCGAAGGCAATATAAGAGTGCAGTAAAAGAAGTGGCTAATTCTTTGGCGAAAGATCATGGAGGCAAGCCAACCTTAAGGGAAGGTAGGTTGGCGCGAAAGATGGTGCGTGCCCAAGATAATGGCATGCTGTACAGATTGGAAAAATTAAAATCGCGTGCTATGAAGGTTTCAGAAAAAAATCAACTAAAATTTGAAACGCAGCAAGCAATTAAAGCGAGGGTAAATGAGCTTGTTAATGATGGTATTGAAATGCCAGATGGGCTTAACTTAGAGCACAAAGCATCATTAAAACAACAAGAGCTAGCTGAGAAAATTGCTAATAAAGAAGCAAAGTTAGAGGGTATTAAATTATCTGGAAGAAAAGAGCGATTTGAGCAACAGATTGAAGATTTAAAACAAGAGCTTAAAGTTGAAACGGATCGGATGAATGGTGTTTATGCAAAGCATGATAAAAGCATTACTAATCTTGATGAGCAAATTAATGCACAATTGAAAAGAGAATTAAAAAATGGTGAAGAGTCAAGAGAGCCTACTGCTAGGGAAAGGGAGCTAGTTGATAAATATACAGAAGCTTTGTTTAGGAAAGCAGATTTAGAGTCACAAAATAAAGATGCTACCAAAGTAACTACCGAGCTTGATGTACTAAACCAACAACTTACGGGTGAGATAACTAAAGAAAATGAGCGTATCAATGATATTCACCAAAAAACCAAAGATACGTTAGACCAATATTGCGCCCATAGAGAGGGTATTGAGCGATCCGAGGATGAAATCTCAATGGGCGAGAAAAATCTGGCTCAAGAAATTGGCGAGCTCAAGCACGAACTTGAATCAGATAGTCTTTCTCAAAAGCAAAGAAAAACACTTGAGCAGCAGTTAAACACTAAAGTTGAGCAGTTAGAAGGTTTGGCAGATAGAAATATTGAAGAGCAAGTTATTGAGCGTGAAGCAGAAAAATTTTTAAAAGACCAACTTCCTGAGGGTAGAGAGCCTACTGAAAAAGAAATAGGACTGGCACAGAATATGGTCAGAGAGTCTCGTTTGGCAAAGGCTGCTGATGAAGCTGGATATGATTTTACACGAGATAAGCACATGACAGCCGGAGGTCAATATTTAGAGGAATTCCAAAATGAAGTTAAGCGTCATGACCAAGAAGTGTATGACGCAAAAGTTGAGCAGGTAACTTCACAAAGCACCAAGGTTCAGCAAGCTGTAACCGACTTAGGTGGTGGTGTATTAACTCAAGAAGAGCAGCTATTGGTAGATAATTATGAGAGCGCATTAAGGGAGGCTTATGGATTATCTGAAGAGCCTTTAGAAGTGTCTTTAAGGGATGTTCAAAATCAACTTGTAGATCATTATATTGATAAACAAACAGCTGCGTTTTTGGATAGTAAAAGTGCATTATTAGAAGATAGAGAAGATAAAAGCTTTACTGAACAAGAGATAAAAGATGCACGCTCAATGATTAAAGGGCAGATGGATGCGCAATTAAATGGCAGGAATGAAGTTGACTTTGTACTTGAAGAATCTTCTAAGCCATTGAATCTCGACCAAGAAAAAGTCGGCAATTTCTTGGGGCAAGTGACTGAAGAAACTAGGCAACAAGAAGCTAAAGCTGAAGATGTTGCAAGGGGGCCAGCTGGTACTGATCATGGCCCAAGTGGAGCTGACAATAGTCGGCCAGGTGTTGGTAATACAACAGCAGCAACAATGCATAAGCCTGTTAGTCCCGAGCCTGAGCCTATTACAGATAGAGGATCTGCTCTAGAGGCAGCAAGAAGTGAGTCAGGAAAAGAGTTAAAGCTTAAAGAGAAAGGTGTTAAGGGTGGTGGGCAGGCAAGTAGTCCAACTAATGCTGCCGCAACGGGAATGTCGCAAGATGCATTTGAAAAATTACAACGATCTGCAGAATCGAGTGTCTAGATATATTTACTTAGGAAATTGGGGTTGCACCTCTTGACCTGATGGAGTAAAGTGGCGATAATAACATCGTCATGCCAACAGGTAGAAAACCTCATGAGTGATAATGATAAGACTCGATTTGATCGAGAGAGTCTCAGCAATGAACTATTGCGAACGTATATTCAGGAGCAAGAAGTTCATAAAAGTTTTGATGATGCTGAGCCAAGCATTAAACTTAAAATCTTAGTTCCTATTGTAGTTATTGTTGCGTCAATTGCTGCGGCCGGTGCTTGGTATACAGGGCAGTTTCCTCGTATGTTGAGTGCACAAAAAGATGTAGAGCTTGTAATGGCAGATCATTCTCCTGTGCGCGTGCGTCCCAAAGATCCAGGTGGTATGCATATCGCTAACCGCGATAAAATGGTCTATAAACAAATTGCCCAGCAGCGTGAAAAATATAAAAAAAGAAATATACCAAAAGTAACGCACATAATGCCTAAGCCAGAAGAACCTATTGAGCGTTATGCTATAACGGGCAGAAATATCGAGCAACAAGTCCATAATATGACCAAGGCCATGGTGGATGATGCTAAAGAAGTTGACGAAGTTGCTAAAGAATTAGAACTTGCTTCTCAAGATACTCCTGACCAGAAGGAAAGCTTTTTGGTTGAAGAAAACGTACCGCAAGAGACGGAAGTTAAGGAGCCTGTTATTGAGCTTAAACAAGAAGCTGTTGTCACCGATAAAGAAGCAAAAACGTTGCAGCCTAAAAAAGAGAAAAAAATCTCGATGGATGATATTAATCCGGTGCCAGTACCTATTCGTAAGCATCACAAAATTGCTAAACCTAAGGCAAAAGGCTTGGGACAATATAATTTGCAACTTGGTTCATTTAGAAGTGAATCAGATGTTCATAAACAATGGGTGATTATTGCCAAGAAGCATGACGACTTACTAGGCGATAAGGAGCATATTTCTCAGCGTGCTGACTTGGGCCAGCGCGGCATATTTTATCGACTCAAAGTAGGGCCGTTTGCAAGTGCTAAACAGGCTCGTGATGTGTGTAGTCAATTATCTTCCAGAAAGCAGGGGTGTCTCTTTGTTCGCAATAAATAATAAATGCAATCCAGTAATTTTTGGTATTGAAGGATTGCAAGTAACAGGCAGTGAACGTGATTTTTTTCGTCAAGTAAAACCATTAGGGTTTATATTGTTTGCGCGCAATATTGATACTCCAGACCAGGTAAAAGCATTAACAGCAGATTTAAAAAACATTGCAGGATATGAATGCCCTATTTTAATTGATCAAGAAGGTGGTAGGGTAGCACGTCTTAGGCCGCCACATTGGCCAGAATTTTGTGCAATGGGGGATTTGTCAAAAGAGCAAGTTTTTGATAATGCATATAGTTTGGGCAAAATGCTTGCTGAGCTTGGAATTAATGTCAATTGCGCACCTGTCTGTGATTTGCGATTAGAAGGGGCGCACGATATTATTGGTGATCGAAGTTTTGGTGAGGATCCAGAATATGTTGCTTCATGTGCTAAAGATGTATGTGATGGCTTACTAAAAGCTGGTGTTGAGCCAGTAGTCAAGCATATACCAGGTCATGGAAGGGCATTGGCAGATAGTCATTTGCAATTGCCTGTGGTTGATACAGATATTAAGATTCTGGAGCAGACAGATTTTAAAGCATTTAAGTTACTGGCTGAGACCGGCTATTTGGCAATGACCGCACATGTGTTATTTACAGCGCTTGATCCACATAATCCCGCAACACTCTCCAAAGATGCAATTTCGTATATTAAAACGATTATTGGTTATCAAGGTCCTCTTATTACAGATGATATGTCGATGAAGGCTCTTTCGGGAGATTTAGCACAATTAACTACTCAGGCTCTGTCTGCTGGCTGTGATGTGATACTGCATTGCAATGGTGAAATGAAAGAGATGATTAGGATTTCTGAGGGTTTGCGGCAGTCTTGCGTTGCTTTGTAATAAAACTGTCATAAAACAGAAAAATTTTCTGTTTCAATTGATTTGTTAATATTTAAGTGGTATACTGCGTTCCAACAGAACAATAGTTGCAATGGAAAATGGGCATGGCACGAGAAAAGAATGTAGAGCAAATAAGAAGTGAATATGCAGATAGAAGGCAGCGCTGGGATGAGCAAAGCAGGGCCATGGGTGGTAATGCCAATTATGCGCCTGTTAAGTCTAATGCATTAGCTTACGCTTATAATGACGATGCTAAGGAAGAAGCCAAAGAAGCACTCAGCGAAAAAAGAAAAAGAATCGCAATTACTGTTATTTTGGGCGCTGCTAGTTTGATTTTTCCACCATTGGCTTTTGCTGCTGTAGGTACAGGAGCTGCTGCTGGTTTTAGTGCAGGAAAACAAAAGGAAGCAGAACGTGCTGCTCGTGCTGCTCGTGCACATGGCCACACTCCCGTGGTAAGGTCTGAAGCAAAGTCTATGAATGATGCAGCACAGAAGTACAAAGAATCAGCAAGCCACAGTGTTGATAACACAAAAGGTAGCACAAGGTTAGATGCTCAAGTTATAGGCGATCGTAGTCCAACGCGTCGTGAGAAAAACCTTGATGGTAGAATTCAAGATGCGCTTAAAAACGGTAATGATAAGAAAGCTAATCGTTTACAAAAACGATTTAACCGGGTGACAGAAAGGCATAATCGTCAGTATGTACGTCAAGAACATAGATCTTATATTCAAAAACTAGCAGATGCGCTTACTGGTGAAGACAGATCTCCTTCTAGAAGAGAAATGCGTATTGCTAGAAAATTGGCACGCGCAGAAAGAAATGGCTTTAATGGCAGGGCTGAAAACTTGTTAGCTAGGTTGGAGCGTGTTTCTGAAAATAAAACCCAGCAATTCGAAGATAAGCAACATCGCCAAGATGTTGTGGCCGGTAAAAAAGAGGCTATTTTAGATACCTATATTAAAGCTGGTCGCTCGGAAGATCGGATAACGCATAAAGAAAGCCGCTTGGCAGGTGGTATTGCAAAGCTTGAAGAGCGTAAAGAGCGTATGGAAAGCAAAGATAATAAAGTTGCTGAATTACGTGCTAGTATTTTAGAAAAACGCATTCAAGCAAAACAGGCAAGACTTGATGACAAGGCTGGTCATATGAATCGCCGTGAAACTATTATGCAAGAGGCCAAGGGTGAAGGCCATAAAGATCGCCAGGCCACTGCAAGAGAAAATAGGTTGGCTCGTAGGGCAGAGCGTCATGAACATAGGTCGGAACAATTAACGCAGCAAAGTGAAGCGCTGCTTGCAAAGGCTCAAAGTCAAGCGAAAGAACTAAATGAACTCCATAAAGATGCACGTTCTATCCGCAGTAGGATGCAAGCGGATCCTTCGACCCCTGAACAAGAACAAACAAATGCTTCATTAGAAAAGCAAGCAAAAGTGCTTGAGAGAAAGGCTGCTAAATTAGATAGGTCTTCTGATAAATTGGTGCATCAGTATGTTGCAAAAGAAGCTAAAGCACAAGTAAAGCACGATAAATCAATCAATGCGCTTGATAAGCTTAAGTTAGTTAGTGCTAATGAAAATCGACACTTTAATGAACGAAATACAGGGCAAGAAGCAACAAGAACTTCACATGTTTCTGCCAATAAAGGATTTGGCGGTATTACTGCCGATAAGGGAAAATATGCTTCTAAGGGTGGAGTATCTCAAGAGCACCATGAGAAAATTCAAGAAATGAGGAAGCGTAGTGCCGGTCAAGCATGATGCATCTTTTTTTAAGTAGTTAGAAACTATCTTTACTTGCTATTTAAAACAACTTATGATGCGATCACTATAAAAAAACTATCAGTGATGTTGTTTATTATGCCTCAAGCACGTATTTACCAACCAGTTCACAACCCTATGCAATCAGGAAAAGCCAAAGATAAATGGCTGCTAGAATATATTGCAAGTGATTGTCGGTCTGCAGATGATGTTATGGGGTGGACAAGTAACGATAATCCTTTAACTCAACTTCGTATGCAGTTTGATTCTAAAGAGGATGCCATAAATTTTGCTGACCATCGTAACATTTCTTATGAAGTGATAGAGCCGCAAAAATCGTCTGTTAAAATCCAGGCCTATGCGGATAATTTTAATTAAAAATCGTAACAAACGCATCAGCGAAACTCTATTAACATCTTGTTAATCCTTAAGATATATACTACAATGGGTGCACAAAAACACACAAAAGGTGATATATGTCTATAAGGTCGTTTATTCGGGATAAATTTGCTAAAAAAACACAAGTACTATCTAAAGAAGTGCAATCAATTTCTGGGGCATATGCAGAGCGAGCCAATGAAATGCATGTTGCACCCGAGAAAGTTTCTCAGATCCATCAGAGTGATAAAAACCTCAAAGGATATAAATCAGGTCAACCTTATGACGCTTTAAAAGCGATTAATGATAAGCAAAAAGAGTTGGCGGAAAATCTTAAAGAACGAGAAGAAGCTTGTTTAAAGGCGTCTCATGCCTGGAGTCAAGTAAATGAATATGGTCAGGAAATGACCGAGTCATTTGAAATTGATGTGTATAAGCAAAAGATCCGTGATGCAGAGCTTGCATCAAAAGATGTAGATACAGATGGTAAAAATAAAACAACATTAGTTCAGTTTAATCAGGCAGCAGATGCTTTCAAAATTGTACATCAAATGACGAGTTTGCAGTATTCTAAGCGCCCCTGGCGTCAAAAAAAGCAAATCAAGCAAATGGACTCTATTTGTAAGCAAGTAGAAAAAGCGATGCACAAAACAGACCTTGCAGACACCAAAGAAATACTTGCTCATGCCGATTCAGAAGTATTTAAGCTTCAACAGGAATGTAAGCGATCGCGTAAATTTTTAGGTGGTTTGTTTTATCGTTCAAAAGAAATACACAAGCCTTTAGCGCTTTATCAGCAGCCTGCTATTGAATTGGATAAATCAATTAAGGTAGACAAGGTTACGGGTAAATTAAATGACGTTGTTCATTATATGAGCAACGAGCATGCTGCGGATCTAAAACTACAAGAACAAGAAGCTATCCAAGCTAAAGCAGAGGCAAAAGAGGCTCAGGCTCAAGCTATTAAAAAACAAAAAGAAGTAGAGCGAATTAATACCCCTGGAAAAGTGAGTGTTTTCAAACGTAGCTTTATTGATCATTTGCGTGGCCAGATGCGTGAGAATATTGTGCTTGATAACAGTGAGCTTGAAGAGAGTAACGTTGGTAGAAAAGTGGGCAATTTTATTGGTGCGTTTGTGGGAGCGTCTGACCTTGCTGGAGGAATTGGCGGGCTGGTAGATAAAGCTATTGATGCTAAGCATAAAATGGACAAGAAAGCTGCTCAACGTGTGGTGACGTATTTTAGTAACTTGCCAGAAAATGCACTTGATGAGCATATTAGGCCGGCTGTTGAAGAATTGTCCCATATGTATCAGGGTGCCATTATGCAAAGCCAAGAAGATAAGATCAGGAATCTTACTTCCGAAATGGTAGGGCGTTATATTGGGTCTATCGCAAGTGGCACTATTAACCTTGCTATGGATCCCAAAGATCAAATTGTTTTATCTACCCGCACAGGTACGCGCTGGGAGGCGCCAGGTAAAAAAGCGGTTGGCAAAAATGAAGATGGCAATAAATTGACTGTTCAAGCAACATTAGACCGTGCACCTGTGAAGTTAGGCGATCAAGAGTTCTATTACCGAAAGTCTGACTTGGATAGCTCAATGCATGCACGAACAGATGGTAAGTATGCAGCTATTAAGCCACCTAAGCTGATTGCACAATTGTGTGATATGCATACCCCAGATGCTAAACGTACACAGTTTGTGTATTCATTTGCTAATCAGATGATTCGTCAATTTGGTGTTACACCAAGCTTTATCAAAGAATCGGAGCATAATGAGCAAGTAGATAATGCCGTTGGTCTCAAAGAAGATCCATTGTTACGTAAGGTTTTTGATACCCATGAGATGTCGGGTAAGGTGTATGTGCCGGCTGAAGATAGAATTGCACAATTTAAGGATATTGCGGGTCAAATATTTGATCGGAATCCCTCGGTGATTACGAGTTTTGGTCATTCAGTAAATCCTTCAAAAGACGGTATTAATAAAGTTGCTAAGCAGATGGTGAGTAACATAAAAGTTCATGCCGCAACGAAAGAATTTGATAAATGGCGCGACAATGAGCGTGCTGTAAGGGGTGGCCAAGAGCTTCCAGTTATTGAGCGTGTGCTGAGGTGTCGTAATGCGGACTTTAGGCAAAAGGCGGTGGCTGCTGCTAAAAATAAAGGCCTCAAAGGTGTAGTAAAGGCAATGGTAGGGCATGTTTCTGCTAAAAAAGAAACAAGTGGATTGAATGTAATAAAAGAAAGTGAGCCAATTGTAGCTCCTGCTGCACGTCATGAATATGCGGATAAATTTGTCCATGCAATGACAGAGCAACTCAAGGGTAAGGATGATATTATCCAGATGAGTGATCATGAAATTAGCCGTGCGGCAAATGAGCTTGCTCACCGTTACGCCACTAGAATTGCACGTATGAAAGAATCTTCACGAAATGACTTTGTCGCTGTTGGTGTGGAGCGTGCAATAAATTGGATTAAGCAAGAAGGTAAAACTGCGGATGCAAGGGATAAGTCCAATCAAGAAAAATTTGTTATTGGTGTTGAACAAGGAAACTCTACTAAAAAGCCAATTAAGCTTGAGCTTGTTGGTGAGAAAAAAATGAGTCGCGTGAAAGTGTTTAAGTCTGGTGCAGATGATGGTAAATGGACAACAGAAAAGAATGTTTATACAAACCAAAAGCCAGGTAAGTATGGTACAATTGACGAGATTGATACGGACCGGTTAAACGCTCCTAAAGAGGGAGTGGATCATACTGCTGCTGGTACAGTTGCAGTTGCAGCTGGTGCTGCTGAGGCATTGGATGTGGCAGCTATTGTTCCAGAATTAGTGTTACAGGCCGGTGCCATTGCTACAGATGCAGCAATGGTCACGGATGCGGTGTTATCGGGTGGGGCGGTTTCAATTGCGGCATTTGCTGGAGTACAAGGTGCAAAATATTTGGCGAATAAATTTATAGGACATTCAGAATCAGGGTCCAAAGAAGCTGCTATGCAAGCATCGCAAGAAGATGAGCATCATTACTGGCGTAACAAATGTAGTAGCCAGCAAGAAAAAGGATCTTTTGTTGAGCGTGTACAGGGTCAGTCTGCAGAAGCAGGGGCGGGCCGGTAATAGTTGCACATCACCTATGCCTCCTCAGGTCCGGGTGGCGGATTTTTAGGGTATTGAGCGCCGCTTTATATTTTCATGAGTTCTAGCATTGTATTTTATAGATGAAGCCTAGGATCATTCTTGATCTTTATAGATCTGAAAGATATATTTAAGGCTAACAGAATTTTTATAAGTTAGAGGTGACAAATATTATGAGCGTACAAGCAGCAGCACAAGAGGTTCAAGAAACCCAAACACAGCAAGTGGCAGATGTTACTATCCCGCAATTAGTTATTGAAAAGAATATTCTTTTAAAAGCATTGGGTCACGTACAGTCGGTTGTAGAAAAACGGCATACTATTCCGGTATTATCGAATGTAAAATTAGATGTGACTGGTCAAACGTTAGGGTTAACGGCTACAGACATGGAAATTTCTGTATCAGAGGTTGTTTCAGCCCAGGTAATGCAAGAAGGTTCTCTTACTGTTCCGGCACATATGTTATTTGAAATTGTTAAAAAGCTTCCAGATGGTGCTGAGATTGTCTTTGGTGAGGACGACAAACAACAAGGTCGTATTAGCCTGGTTTCGGGCAAGTCAAAATTTTCGTTACCATTTTTACCAGCATCGGATTTTCCACTTATTCAATCTGGAAATTTACCATGTAGCTTTACAATGGATGCGAAAGATTTACGCATTTTGTTGGAAAAAACACGTTTTGCTTCCTCTACAGAAGAGACCCGTTATTATTTAAATGGTGTATTTATTGGTGCTGAAGACGATAAGCTTATATCAGCTGCTACTGATGGTCATCGTATGGCCAAATTTGCGGTTACCTTGCCAAAGGGAGCTAACAAAATTCCAGGCATTATTATTCCACGTAAGACCGTTTTTGAAATCGGTAAGTTGGTAGAAGATTTTGAAGAGCAAATTAATGTCTCTGTTTCGGACACTAAGATACAAATTATCAGTGGTAAGGTTACTTTATTATCAAAACTTATTGATGGTGTGTTTCCTGATTACCGTAATGTTTTGCCTGAAAGGACAGAGCATATTATGGAAGTGAATGTGAGTGAGTTTACACATGCAGTAGACAGAGTTGCGACTGTATCATCAGAAAAAACAAGAGCAATTAAATGCTTAGCAGCTGACAATTCGCTTACCTTATCGGCTGCTAATGAGCAATCGGGTAGTGGTAAAGAAGTGATTGAAGTGATTTATGATTCTATACAAATTGATCACGTATATAACTCTCGATACTTGCTAGAGATTTTAGCTCATATTGAAGATGATACGGCCAGGGTTATGTTTACCGGTCAGGATGGTCCTGTGATGGTATTTGATGATGCATACCCGGATGCGGTATACGTAATTATGTCAATGCGGATGTAATGCTAGGTAAACAAGCTAATGATGAAGATGATGCTATAAATGCACTTGATGTATATGTCTTGCGTCTAAAAGTTACTTCATATCGCAATTATGTATCAGAAGATCTGTGTTTTGAGAATGGCTTGGTTGTTCTTACAGGAAGCAATGGTGCTGGAAAGACAAATCTTTTGGAGGCAATATCGTTTTTATCGCCAGGCAAGGGATTGCGTGCGGTAAGTAGGTTAGAGCTTGTTGACTCAGTTAAAGCTGATCAGATGGTGCCTAGTTGGGGGGTTCGTGCAAATATTATCCGAGGTAGCGATGAGGTTGTCATTGGTACGGGTCGTGATGTGTTGAAGCAAAGTAAACGTACAGTTAAAATTGAAGGACACAAGCAAAGTAGCCAAGCAGTGTTACCCAATTATGTAACGGTGATGTGGCTTACGCCACAAATGGATGGTTTGTTTATAGGCAGTAGTTCGGATAGACGTAAATTTTTGGATAGGCTTGTATATAACTTTAATCCAGAACATGCATCATCTGTCTATGGCTATGAGCATACCATGCGTCAGCGGGCAAAATTATTGCAAACAGGTGGCGATAGTTATTGGTTGGATAGTTTGGAGCTAAAAATGGCAGAAAAGTCGATTGCCATAGCACATGCACGGCTAGATGCTCTTCATGTTATTCAAGAAGTGATTGATCAAACAAGCTCTCCATTTCCTAAAGCAAGAATTGGAGTGGAGGGAGAAGTTGAAACGTTGTGTACAAATCTTAGTGCGTTAGAAGCAGAAGAGCAGCTTGTTATAAAGCTTAAAGCTAATAGAGTGGTTGATGCACAAAGTAAGCGCACTAACTTGGGTGTTCATAGATCAGATATGGCAGTAATCCATACAGAAAAAAATATGCCTGCGGCGAGTTGTTCTACTGGCGAGCAAAAAGCAATGCTATTATCGATTATTCTGGCAGAGGCCAAAGCAAAAATGCATTGGAAGCGGCAACGGCCAATTCTTTTATTGGACGAGGTGGTTGCACATTTAGATGAGCAGCGCAGAGAATATTTATTTCAAGAGTTACTTAATATGAAGTGTCAGACATTTATGACGGGTACTGACAGTTTACTATTTGAAGGCCTTGCTGATCAGTCTCAGTATTTTACTGTTGATAACGGTAGCATTAATGCATCATAACAAGCTCATCGGTGGAAATATGATTTGCGCCGGTGCTTTTTGCTATAAATAGCCGTTTATCGGCGTAGTCATACAATACCGCAGGATCACTGCACGCGCATTCATGAGTGGATGCAACGCCGCCAGATATGGTAAAACTAGGTAAGTGTGACTGCCTTTTGGCGTCCTGGCAAATATGTTTGCCAACCCATGTTGCTGCATCTTTATTGGTATTGGGCATTACTACGCCAAACTGACCTTGTTGTAAGTAAGCAGGCAAGTCTGCATTATTGCTGTTGTTGCGTATAATGTGACTGGCTTGTTGAAGGAGGTGCTTAGTATCTGTGGGTGATCGTGTTTCTTCTAGTTGGTCAAAGAAGTCAATTTCAAGTAACAAGATGGATAAAGGTTTGTTTGTAATACGCGACCGATGAAGCTCTTTGGCTGTATGGTCAAAAAAACCACGTTTATTTGTTAGGTGGGTAACCGGATCAACAGGATAATGAAATTGTTGAAACGAAAGGTGAGGGTTGTGTGCACAACCAGATTGGTGCTGATAGTAGGACATACCGACCTCCGCTAGTTGATGGTGGACTACATGTACCAAAACGGTAGGGATGATACATATGGTATCATAAAATTATGATAGGCACAATATGTTGTTTTTTTAAAGTGGCGGTTGTAGGGAAGATTATTTGCCTTTTTTAATAAAAATCTCAAGCATACAGTAGTTTGTATCGGAGGTGGTGTTTGACCTGTTATAATCTGCGCCGCCATCTACATCATATTCGGCTGAACATTCAGTGGTATAACCAATACCGGATACCCCATATAACTTTCCTGCATTGGCGATGCCATCGTCAATCTTACTATCTATTGATAATGCCTCACCTACAGTAAAAGATGCATTCCACCATGATTCTCCTTCGCCGCCACCAAGTCCAAGCATGACAATATCAGAGTATCGTACATTCACTGATCCAAAGGAGCGATCGTCTCTAACATTCTCTATAAAGAACTTCCCTTTCTTTCTGGATGCAAAAGGTACAACATCTGGTCCGGAGTTGATGTCACCTTCGCCAGCATAGCTTCCGGGTAAAATCTCAGCTAAAGTAAGGTGTTGCCAAATTCTAATTTCTTCGTTGGCTGTTGCAACCCCACTATACGTAATAAGTCTATTGCCGTTACCATTGCAGTCGGCAGCAACGGTATCGCATGACGTGCCAAAATAATCATAGGCTTTGTCAAAATCTCCTGGATAAGCTTGGTATTGTAGCTCAAAAGCATTAAATGCAGTTTTAATGTCATTAATTTCTGAAATGACATTTTGTAATGCAGCTGCTTCGACCAACTTATTGGCCGCAGTAATGGCCCCAATAATTAAACCAATAATTACGAGTACAATAGAAAGTTCTATAAGGGTAAAGGCTTTCTTGTTCATGCTAGTTATTACGTTAACGTGAATGAGTTAGTCAATTTAAGAAATATAATAATTATTCACTATAAAGATGCAACTAGTGTAGGTGAGGCTCTTGGGGGTGTAGATGCTTTATCAAGCCGATGCATGATTGGTGCGTCTGCATCCTTTGATAGTAACTTAGCAGCTTCTTCTGAGGTTATAACTGTTGGGTCCTCAACTCTGGCACATGTTAATAAAGTGGAATAACCACCAAGCAGGCTCTCAGAAACAGTAGTACCTTTAAAACAAACTCTCTGCATGTCAAAACCAAGTTTGGAAGTTACAGTTAAATCTTCAAGAAAAGTTGGATCTTGCATACTTAAGTCACCTTCCCATGAACAATTATCAAGTTCGGTAAGACCCCCAAATACAACTTTTACAAAAGAAGCTAATGAGCATCCTTCAATAGTTGTACGCCCTTTAAAGGTTACTCTATTAAATGTACCTAAACCATTACTGAAGATTTTAACGCAGCCATTAAATGTAACATCTTCTAATAATCCAAGGTTAATACAAGACTCAATTATGACTTCTTGATTGAAGATCGAACGTTTAATAGCTTCTCCTTCAGGGTTAAAAAATCCACCACCCATCCTACTAATTAGAGTATTACCATTAAAGGTACAATCTGCTATACTTTTTAAGTGAGGACAGCCTGCAATAGTAACTTTAGCAAAAGTAGTCTTTTCTATTGATTTTAGCTCAGCAAGGCCTCCTAGTATAGATTCTCCATTAGATGTTACTCTGTGTATTATTTCTAATGAATTACATTTCCAGATGGAAAGCCAATGGGTAAAAGTCGTATCGCAAATTTCTTTTAGAAAGTTACAATCTTGTATTTCTGCTTTTTCAAACGTTGAATTATTAATGGAGGTGAGTCCTTTGCAATTAACTATTCTGGCTTCTTGAATAGTCAACTCATCTAAATCGGTTATTCCATTACATCCATCTATAACAATACTGCTGTTTATATTAACACCTTTTAAGGTAGTTAACTTAGGACAATTGCTTAAATTAAGTTGGTTGTTAAAAGTAGCGCCTTCTAATGAAGTTAAATTAAAGCAGCCTTCTAGGAGGACAATAGTGTTTCCAAAATTAACATCTGCTAATGAGGTTAAAGCATCTTTGCAAAAACTAAAATCAATATATGAGTCTTCATCGAGCCCATTAATTTTTTCTTGTAAATCAGGCGAAGGTTTACCATCGATGAGATCACTTGGCTGTACATATATTATAGTAGGCATTCTCGGTATCCTTCAATTTACGTAAAAATTGTAAGTAGGTATAATGATTTATGATGCAAGTGCCTTTTCTAGGAACTTATTAAATCTAGTAGTAAATTCAGATGTGTCATAAATCGATTCACCTTCAATAATACACGCCTGGTCAAAAAGAAGTTCACTTAATTCTTTGGCATCATCGCTTGTAATGTTATGAGCAAGATGTTTAACCACTGGGTGTTCAAGATTAATCTCAAGAACTTTAAGTGATGGTTTGGCGAGTTGTTTTTGGGCTAGTAAAAAGCGTTCCATGCGCATATCCATACCGCCTTCTTGAACAGAAAGGCATACAGGGCTGCTGGTGAGTTTTTTAGAGATAACTACATCCAATACTTTGCCAGATAAGGCATCCTTCATAAATGCAATGAGTTTGTCTTGTTCTTCTTGGTCTTCTTTGCTTGTGGTGTCGTTGTCTTTAGTTTCTTCATCTTGATCTGCGTCTAAGCCTGCACGTGTTACAGAAACAAAATCTTTTTCTTTGTACTCATGCATGGTGTTGACCCAAAAATCATCCACATGATCGGTCAGTAGAATGACATTAATACCTTTTTTGATAAATCCTTCAAGTTGAGGGCTGGCAAGCAAGCTTTCGGGGCTGTCACCAATAGCGTAATAAATTTTGTCCTGATCTTGAGGCATCTGCTCAATATATTGATCAAGTGTAATTAGTTTGTCTTTATCATGAGACGAGCGGAAGTGGCATATTTCTAGAAGATTTTCTCGGTTGGCATCGACGGCTTCGCATAGGCCTTCTTTTAGGGTGGCTCCAAAGTTATTCCAGAATGTGTCGAATGATGCCTTGTCGTTTTTTGCTTTCTTTTTTAATTCGCTAATAATTTTCTTCACAATATTATTTCTAATTTTATGAATTAAATTGTTATGTTGTAACGTTTCACGACTAATGTTTAGTGGTAGATCTTCGGAGTCTACTATTCCGCGTATAAAACGAAAATGCTGAGGAATAATGTCTACATTTTCTTCGGCAATAAATACACGTTTTACATAGAGTTTTACTCTGGTCATGCGATCAGGGTGAAATAGGTCAAACGGAGGGGTCGATGGGATGAATAATAAGGAGGTATATTCTAACGTGCCTTCGGCTTTGTTATGAAGTGTCATCCAAGGTTCGTCACCTGCATGTGCAACATGCTTATAAAATTCTTGGTATTGTTCTTTGGTAATGGCAGATTTGTTACGTGTCCAAAGAGCTGCGCCTTCATTTAAGTTGGATGTTTCGCCTTCTGAGTCTGTGAATGTAACAGGGAAGGATATGTGATCAGAATATGTTTTAACAATATGGCTAACACGGTGCTTGTCAGTAAATTGCTCAGCGTCTTCACGTAAGTGAAGCGTAATTGTGGTTCCGCGCGTGTGTTCTTCATTGTACTCATCGATGGTATAATTTCCATCGCCTTTTGACTCCCAAATATAAGATTTTTTCTGCCCGGCTTTAGTAGATATAACAGTAACTTTATCGGCTACCATAAAAGCAGAATAAAAGCCAACGCCAAATTGACCAATAAGCTGAATGTCTTCTTTGGGGTCGCCTTTTGTTTTATCAAGGAATTTTTGGGTGCCAGAGCTTGCGATGGTACCTAAATTGTCAATCATATCTTTTTTGTTCATGCCAACACCATTATCTTTAATGGTAAGCGTATTTTTCTTGGTGTCAGCAATGAGAGAAATTGCAAAGTCAGTATCTTCTTTTAATAATTCAGGTTTGGTAATGGCATTATATCGGAGCTTATCACACGCATCAGATGCATTGGAGATGAGTTCTCTAAGAAAAATATCCTTATGGGCATAGAGGGAGTGAATCATCAGTTGTAAGATTTTGCTAGTCTCAGCCCCAAACTGATGTTTTTCAGAAGTAGATTTTTTCTTGGTTGTTTTAGTGCTCATTATACTTAATCCTGAATTTAAGAAATTGATCGACATCTGTTAGGTAGTGGGCCTTTTGAGAAATTTCAAGGGCAAATAGAGTAATTTTTCCAAAAGTTTCCCTTGTCAAATAGGTTGAGCATGGTCTATATGTAGGGCCTTGAAGACTGTCTTTGTGTTTCACTTTTTTACGAGTATTCATCGGTGGAATTACCTTCTTACGTTCAAGAATATCTTCCCATTCTTATATTTTTAGCTGTCGCCATTGGTTTGTCCGTTGTTATGGTGGCTATTCCGTTCATTGTTTCATTAAAGCGACCTGATAGTGAAAAACTATCGGCCTATGAATGTGGTTTTGAGGCATTTGGAGATGCTCGAGGTCAGTTTGATGTGCGTTTTTATCTGGTTGCTATATTATTTATTATCTTTGATCTTGAAATTGCCTTCTTGTTTCCTTGGGCTGTTAGTTTGAGGGAAATAGGAGAGTTTGGCTTTTGGTCCATGATGGTGTTTTTGGGCGTTCTTACCATAGGTTTTATCTATGAGTGGAAAAAAGGCGGGCTCGAGTGGGAGTAATTTTAAAAGTTAAAGTTTTGCTTTAAGTATGTGTAATAAAATATTGGAAAATTAATGAAAAAGCTTATTAATCCTAATGTTGCTGGCGGACTTGAAGTGCATGATGCATTTTCAAAAGAAATGGCGGATAAAGGCTTTGTGGTGGCTAAGCTGGATGATCTAGCAAATTGGGCACGTACGGGTTCGTTGTGGCCAATGACATTTGGTCTTGCCTGTTGTGCGGTTGAAATGATGCAAACGGCTGCTAGTCGATATGATTTGGATCGATTTGGTCTTGTGTTTCGTGCCAGTCCACGTCAAGCAGACGTGATGATTGTTGCAGGTACACTCACCAATAAAATGGCTCCAGCACTTCGTAAAGTATATGACCAAATGGCTGAGCCACGCTGGGTGATCTCTATGGGCAGCTGTGCTAATGGAGGTGGTTATTACCATTATTCATATTCTGTGGTACGTGGTTGTGATCGTGTTGTTCCAGTTGATGTGTACGTTCCAGGATGCCCTCCAACGGCGGAAGCATTATTATACGGAATTATGCAATTGCAGAAAAAAATAAAACGTACTGGTGGTGTCATCAAGCGTAAGCGTAAAATTAAGGCATAAGGTAGTTTATCTGTATGACGAAAGTAGATACAACTTTAGAGCAATTAAAAGAGTATATTGTTAGTAAATTATCTGACAGTGTCATTGAAGATTCGTATATTGATGATGACATGGTTATATTGCAAGTTGCTTCTCAACATATTGAAAAAGTATTGTTGTTTATGCGTGATGATGCAAAAACGCAAGCTAAGCAGTTGGCAGATCTGTCGTGTGTTGATTATTTGGATCGGCCAAAACGATTTGAAGTGGTTTATCAGTTATTAAGTTTAAAACATAACTTGCGATTCAAAATAAAAACACAAGCGGATGAACAAACCCAAGTTTCTAGCTGTGCAGGTATATATAGTGCAGCAGGTTGGTACGAAAGAGAAGTTTGGGATATGTACGGTGTTTTCTTTTCAGGACATCCGGATCTAAGACGTATACTTAGTGATTATGGTTTTGAAGGACATCCTCAGCGTAAAGATTTTCCGTTGTCTGGTTATGTTCAGGTTAAGTATGACCAGGAGCAGAAGAGGGTGGTATATGAGCCAGTAGCACTAGACCAAGAATTTCGCAACTTTGATTATGTTAGCCCTTGGGAAGGAACGCATTATGTTAAACCAAAGCCAGAAGGCAATGCAGCTTAAGTAAGCGATTAATATAAGATGATGGAAATTTTATGGTAGCAACAGCACAAGCAAATGATGTAAGTATCAAAAATATGACCATTAACTTTGGTCCACAGCATCCGGCTGCGCATGGAGTGCTTCGTCTTGTGTTGGAGATGGACGGTGAGGTTGTAGAGCGTTCAGACCCACATATTGGCTTGCTTCATCGCGGGACTGAAAAATTAATTGAATATAAAACATACATGCAATCGGTACCTTATTTTGATCGATTGGATTATGTTGCGCCTATGTCTCAAGAGCATGCATTTGCTTTGGCCGTTGAAAAATTACTGGGCTGTGAAGTTCCTCTTAGGGCACAGTATATAAGGGTGTTGTTTGCTGAGATAAGTCGCCTCCTGAATCACCTTCTTAACATCACCACACAAGCATTAGATGTTGGTGCGATGACGCCATTATTGTGGATGTTTGAAGAACGTGAAAAAATGATGGAGTTTTATGAGCGTGTGTGTGGTGCGCGATTACATGCTAATTATTTTAGGCCTGGAGGTGTATCCAAAGATTTACCGCCTGGATTGTTAGAAGACATTGAAGCTTTCTGTGATCCTTTTTTGGCCATTGTTAATGATATGGACAACCTTCTTACGGAAAACCGTATCTTCAAGCAGCGTATGGTTGATGTTGGTGTGGTATCAGAAAAAGAGGCTTTGGATTGGGGTTTCTCTGGCCCAATGCTGCGCGGATCAGGTGTTCCATGGGACCTTCGTAAGTCTCAACCTTATGATGTGTATGATAGAGTTGAGTTTGATGTTCCTATTGGTACGCATGGCGATTGTTATGATCGTTACTTGGTACGGATGGAAGAGATGCGTCAGTCTGTGAGCATTATTAAGCAGGTGATTAAAAATATGCCAAAAGGGCCTGTTAAGACACTCGACCGAAAAATTGCACCGCCTCCACGTAGCGAAATGAAACATTCCATGGAGGCTTTGATTCATCACTTTAAACTTTATACTGAAGGCTATCATGTCCCTAAAGGTGAAACTTATACTGCGGTTGAGGCACCAAAAGGAGAATTTGGTGTTTATTTGGTAGCAGATGGTTCAAACCGGCCTTACAGATGTCGCATTAAAGCTCCTGGCTTTGCTCACCTTCAGGGGTTGGATTTTATGAGTCGTGGTCATATGCTTGCGGATGTGGTGGCGATTATTGGTAGTATGGATATTGTGTTTGGAGAGATTGATCGATGAGCCCTAAAGCTAAGAAATCTAATAATAAGGTTAGCGCTAACGAGGTTGATTTCTCTTTTGATGAAGAGAATCTTGCTAAAGCTAATGCTATTATTGCGAAATATCCTGAGGGACGTCAGCGCAGTGCTGTGATTCCGCTTTTGGATATTGCCCAGCGCCAAAATGATGGTTGGTTGTCCAGAACTGTACTGGATTATGTTGCTAATTTCTTATCGGTTCCTCCGATAAAAATATATGAGGTGGCAACATTTTATACCATGTTTAATTTAAAGCCGGTTGGTCAAAATTTTATTCAGGTTTGTCGTACCACTCCATGCTGGCTAAGAGGCTCTGACAAACTTACTAAATTATGCAAAGATAAGCTGGGTATTGATGTTGGTCAAACAACCAAAGATGGTTTGTTCTCGTTAATTGAGGTTGAATGTTTAGGGGCGTGTGTGAATGCTCCGATGGTTCAGATTAATGACCATTATTATGAAGATTTAACAACGGAACGGTTTGATGCCATATTGGATGATTTAAAGTCTGGCAAGGAAGTGAAAATAGGTACGCAAATTGACCGAATAAACTCGGCACCAGCTTCTGGCATGACTGTATTAAAAGATACTGAGTAATTTATTAAGATTGTAAAATATTATGTTAAAAGACCAAGATAGGATTTTTACAAATTTATATGGACAACAAAGTCCGTCTTTGCCTGCTGCCAAGGGTCGTGGTGATTGGGATGGGACTGCTCAGTTTATTGAAAAAGGGCAGGACTGGATCATTGAAGAAGTGAAGGCATCGGGTCTTCGTGGACGTGGTGGTGCTGGTTTTCCAACGGGGATGAAATGGTCATTTATGCCAAAAGAACCACCGGGAGGCAAGCCGTCATATTTAGTGATTAATGCAGATGAGTCCGAGCCTGGCACATGTAAAGACCGTGACATTTTAAGGCATGATCCGCATAAGCTGATTGAAGGTGCACTTCTGGCTGGTTTTGCAATTAGAGCTGTTGCTGCATATATTTATATTCGGGGTGAATTTTATGATGAAGCGTCAGCTGTACAAAAAGCGATTGATGAAGCGTATGAGGCTGGCCTTATAGGTAAGAACGCTTCTGGATCAGGTTATGATTTTGATGTTTACTTGCACCGCGGTGCTGGCGCGTATATATGCGGTGAAGAGACGGCATTACTTGAAAGTTTAGAGGGGAAAAAGGGACAGCCAAGGCTCAAACCTCCTTTTCCTGCAGGCGCGGGTCTTTATGGATGCCCTACCACTATTAATAATGTTGAAACTATTTCTGTAGTTCCCACAATTCTTAGGCGATCTGGTAAATGGTTTGCTTCTCTTGGTAGAGATAATAATACGGGTACAAAAGTATTTTGTATTTCTGGTCATGTTAATAACCCATGTAATGTAGAAGAAGAAATGGGAGTTAGCATGAAAGAACTCATAGAAAAGCATGCAGGTGGAGTAATTGGTGGTTGGGATAACTTGCTTGCTGTTATTCCAGGAGGATCTTCTTGTCCAGTGTTACCTAAGTCTGTGTGTGATACTGTAAACATGGATTTTGATGCATTACGCGAAGCAGGGTCAAGTCTTGGTACGGCCGGACTTATTGTGATGGATAAATCCACAGACATCATTGAAGCCATTGAGCGTTTATCTCATTTTTATATGCATGAATCATGCGGTCAGTGCACTCCATGCAGAGAGGGTACTGGATGGATGTGGCGTATTATGAAACGCTTAGTTAAAGGTGATGCACAAAAATGTGAGATTGATGAGCTATTGGATATTACCAAACAAGTTGAAGGGCATACAATTTGTGCTCTTGGTGATGCTGCTGCATGGCCCATACAAGGACTTGTGAGGCATTTTAGACCAGAAATTGAAGCACGAATTGATCAATTTCAAAATAAAAATGCAGCGTAGTTAGGTTTGATAAATTAGCAAATAGATAGAGTATATTGTAAGTTAAAGAGGTTAAATATTTTATGGAACAAATGTTAGTATTTTTAGATGTTGTGGTTTGGGGAACGATTGTTTCGGCAGGTTCTTCGGTGCTTAATTTTATGATGCAAGAGACAGGTCAGTTTGTATTGATTATTCTTGCTTTTTCATTGTTGTATTATACAAGCATTCTTGCAAAACAAATTAGAATGACACGTATTAACGACACGGTTCCGCATGTGGTAGTGACGTTTGAACCGAGTAGTTCAAAACCCCGATTTTTAGATTTTGTGGTTGAAAACACTGGTAAGACTCCTGCTTACAATACACAAATTCAATTAAGCGATGACATCATCATTGATGACCAACAACGTAAACTTACGGATATTATTCCATTAAAATATGGCGTTATAAAGCCAGCTCAGCAGTTTCGGGTTTCTGTGGCAAGACCAGAAGATTTTTCTAGTACGGATATTACGTTCATTGTTTCTAATTATAGTCGTTTTGGCAAATTACATAAAGCTCAGATGAAGGGTGATATTGAGCCATATGTTAATCAATCGACCAATATTAATGCTGAACTTGATTTAGCTGTACATATTAAGTCAATTGCGGATAACATTCGCCATGTGACAACTGGATTTAAAAAGCTAAACGTTGATGTACACCAATCTGATGAATCGAAATCCTATAAAGGGGATGGTTTTGAGGCAATTGGTCAGTATAAAGATGCTGCTTAAATAAATGGGTTAAGGAAAACATTATGCCAACACTTACGGTAAATGGTAATGAAGTAGAATTTGAGCAGGGTATGACTGTCTTGCAGGCATGCGAGCTTGCTGGTGAAGAAATTCCTCGTTTTTGTTACCATGAAAGACTTAAAATTGCTGGTAACTGTCGTATGTGCTTGGTGCAGATTGAAGGTGGACCGCCTAAGCCTGCAGCATCATGTGCTATGCCGGCTGGTGATGGTATGGTGGTTCACACAAATACTCCAATGGTAAAAAAAGCACGTGAAGGTGTGATGGAGTTTTTGCTTATTAATCACCCACTTGATTGTCCGATATGTGACCAAGGTGGTGAGTGTGACCTTCAAGATCAGGCAATGACTTACGGAAAAGGTTGTAGCCGTTATGACGAGAATAAGCGTGCAGTAAAAGAAAAATATATGGGTCCACTTATTAAGACTCAGATGACGCGTTGTATTCATTGTACACGGTGTGTTCGTTTTCTGGATCAAGTTTCAGGAATTCATGAGCTTGGGGCTGTGGGACGCGGAGAACATATGGAAATTTCGACCTATGTTGAACAGAGTCTTACTAGCGAACTTTCGGGTAATATTATTGATTTATGCCCGGTTGGGGCACTAACATCACGTCCTTATGCTTTTAAGGCTAGGCCTTGGGAGTTACGCAAAACTGAGACGGTGGATGTTATGGATGCAGTGGGCTCTAATATTAGAGTTGATGCACGTGGCCGCGAAGTGGTGCGAGTGTTGCCACGCGTGAATGAAAACATCAATGAAGAATGGATAAGTGACAAGACACGATTTGCATGTGATGGCTTAAAACGTCAACGTCTTGATCGTCCGTATGTTCGGAAGAAAGGAAAATTGGTAGAAGCTAGTTGGCAAGAAGCATTCGATGCAATATCGAATAAAATTAGCAAGAGTTCAGGCGAAAAAATAGCAGCTATTGCGGGTGATCTTGTTGATTGCGAGTCTGTTCATACATTAAAGATATTAATGGACTCTCTTAAGTCGCCTCATACAGATTGTCGTCAAGATGGTGCTGCTATTGATCAGAGCGTTAGAGCATCTTATGTATTTAATACCGGTATTGCTGGAATTGAACAGGCGGATGCTTGTTTGCTTATTGGTGTGAACACTAGAATTGAGGCTCCACTGATTAATGCGCGTCTTCGTAAGTCTCAGTTACAATCTGGTTTGAAAGTTGCAAATATAGGGCATGTTTTTGAATCTGGTTTTGAGATGGATCAGCTTGGAGAATCTCCTTCAATTTTAAACGATATTCTTGAGGGTAAGCACGAATTTAGTAAAGTACTTGAGAGTGCACAAAAGCCAATGCTGATTATTGGTATGCAACCATTAAGCCGTAAAGATGGTGATGCAATTTTAGCTTTATCCAAGAAAATTGCTGATAAGTACGGTTGCGTACAAGAGACATTTAATGGATTTAATGTGTTGCATCGTGCGGCGGGACGAGTGGGTGCTTTGGACCTTGGTTTTGTCCCAGGAAAATCCGGTAAATCAACACGCGACATACTCAAGGCAGCTAAAAGCGGTAAAATGGATGTTGTGTATTTACTGGGCGCAGATGAAATTGATGTTACCAAGTTAAAAGATAGCTTTGTTATTTACCAGGGGCACCATGGTGATGCCGGTGCACATCATGCGGATGTTATTTTACCTGGTTGTGCATATACCGAAAAAGACGCAACATACGTTAATACTGAAGGGCGTGTACAACGTGCTTACGCTGCAGTGGGTGCTCCAGGGCAAGCTAAGGAAGATTGGCAAATCATAGCTCAGCTGGCTGCGGCGCTTAATCACGAATTAGGATTCTCTTCAATTGAGCAAGTAAGAAAATCCATGCAAAAAGTTGCAAGTCATTTTGATACGGTTGGAATTGCTACTCAAAATATGTGGCAAAATTTTGGTAAAGAGGGTGACATATCAGATGATGAGTTTATTGCTGATATTGAAAATTTTTATATGACAGACCCTATATCACGAGCATCGAAAATTATGGCTCAATGCACTAAAGATATTGCAGATGCTAAGTCTAAAAGTAAGGAGGCGGCATAATGGTTTTTGATCAATTACTTGCTGACTATATCATCCCGCTTCTTATTAACTTGGGTTATATCTTGCTTATCGTGCTTCCGTTATTAGGTGCGGTTGCCTATTTAACATTGGCTGAACGTAAAGTAATTGCTGCCATGCAGTTACGTAAAGGTCCTAATGTGGTTGGTCCTTTAGGGTTGTTACAACCATTGGCTGACGGCTTAAAGCTTATGCTTAAAGAGGTTATATTGCCTTCTGGTGCCAATAAAGCATTATTTATAATTGCACCCATGCTTACTTTTATCCTGGCGATGATTGGTTGGGCGGTCATTCCGTTTGGAGAAGGTATGGTACTTGCAGATATCAATGTTGGTGTTTTGTATTTACTTGCTATCTCGTCTTTGGGCGTTTACGGCGTTATTATTTCAGGATGGGCTAGTAATTCCAAATATGCTTTCCTGGGAGCTATACGATCTGCAGCTCAAATGGTTTCTTATGAAGTGTCTATTGGCTTTGCTATTATTACGGTACTTCTTATCGTTGGTTCTCTAAACCTTACTGATATTGTCATGTATGAACGCACCTGGCTTGAAGTTGCGTTGCTTTTTCCAATGCTCATTGTTTTCTTTATTTCTACTTTAGCCGAAACAAATAGGCATCCATTTGATTTACCTGAAGCAGAGGCCGAAATTGTTGCAGGCTATAATGTTGAGTATTCGTCAATGACATTTGCGTTATTCTTCTTGGGTGAGTATGCCAACATGATTTTGATGTGTGGTATGACAACAATTCTTTTCTTGGGCGGGTGGTTACCTCCGTTTGGATTAGCATTTTTAGATTTTGTTCCTGGTATTATATGGTTTGCCGGTAAGGTGGCTGCTTTGTTGTTTGTGTTTATTTGGGCTAGAGCAGCATTGCCACGATATCGTTATGACCAATTAATGCGTTTGGGATGGAAAGTGTTTTTACCACTTACACTTATTTGGGTAATTGTGGTTTCGGCCTACGTGGTTTATACAGGTTAGTTATAGGTATATTATGTCACTATTAGATAGATCAGTACGCAGTTTACTTTTGTCGGAAATTGTTTCTGGCATGTTGATTACGTTGCGTTATATGTTTAAGCGTAAAGTAACAATTAATTATCCTTTTGAAAAAGGACCACTTAGTCCTAGATTCAGGGGAGAGCATGCGCTTAGGCGTTACCCCAATGGTGAAGAAAGATGCATTGCGTGTAAATTATGTGAAGCAATTTGTCCAGCTCAGGCAATTACTATTGAAGCACAAGAGCGTGAAGATGGTTCTCGAAGAACAACGCGTTATGACATCGATATGACCAAATGTATATATTGCGGTATGTGTGAAGAAGCTTGCCCAGTAGATGCTATTGTAGAAGGTCCAAATTTTGAATTTGCTACCGAGACTCATGAAGAGCTTTTATATAATAAAGATAAACTTCTTGAGAATGGAGAAATTTGGGAACAAGAAATCGCGATGCGTCTTGAAGCCGATAAGGATTTTCGTTAAACCTGAAGAATTAATTTATCAAAGTGACTTATTAATTATGATTGAACCTTCTGTATTATTGCCAGGTCTGTTGTTTTATGTGTTTGCAGCTATTCTGGTGCTGTCTTCACTGATTGTGGTATTGGCAAAAAATCCTGTGCATTCGGTGATGTTTTTAATTCTGTCGTTTTTTAATGCGGCAGGTTTATTTGTTCTTTTGGGTGCTGAATTTATCGCAATGCTTTTGGTGATTGTTTATGTTGGAGCGGTAGCGGTATTATTTTTGTTTGTGATTATGATGCTTAACGTTAATTATGAACGCTTAAGACAAGGATTTGTAGCCTATTTACCAGTAGGACTTTTAGTTGCCTTGGTGTTGTTGTCTCAGTTGGTGATGATTATTCAGGCTTCTGCAGTAGCAGGTGCTGGAGAAATTATAAATATCCGTATGGGAGCAGGACAGTCACCTGTTCCTGTGGATGAAACTATCTCAAATATTCAGGCCATTGGTATGCTTGTTTATACGGATTATGTTTTTGCTTTTCAGATGTCAGGCGTTATCTTGTTGGTCGCAATGGTGGGGGCTATTGTTCTAACTCTTCGGGTAAGGCCTGGTGTTAAAAAACAATCTATTGGTACTCAAGTAGCACGTGATCCTAAGCGTGCCATTAAAATTGTGCAGGTAGATGTGGGTAAAGGTGTTTAAGTTATTTAAGCGTTATTATTTAAAGAGATTACATTATGTGGGACTTTGAAACCTTAAGATCGTTTCTTAATATTGGCATTACGCATTATTTGATATTGTCAGCTATTATTTTTACGATTGGTGTGAGTGGTATTTTTCTGAACCGCAAACACATTATTATTATTCTGATGTCAATTGAACTGATCTTACTCTCTGTAAATATAAATTTTGTGGTGTTTTCGGTTTACCTTCAGGACTTGGTTGGTCAAATTTTTACACTCTTTGTGCTTACTGTTGCAGCGGCTGAAGCTGCGATAGGATTAGCAATTTTGGTTATTTATTTCAGAAACCGTAACTCGATTGCGGTTGATGATGTGACATTGATGCGAGGTTAATGGTGATTCAACTTATTGTATTTCTACCCCTATTGGCGGCTACAATTGTTGGCCTTAATGCAAGTTCGATATCTCATCGGAATGCGCAATTGATTACCAGTGGTGCGTTGGTCATCAGTGCTCTGCTTTCATGTGCTGTGTTTTATAATGTAGTGATTGATGGTGAGGTTCTTAATGCCTATGTACTAAGATGGATAGATACAGGCGATTTTTCTGTTGATTGGCGACTACGTGTTGATAGCCTTACTGCAGTGATGCTTATTGTGGTTACGGGTGTTTCGGCGTTGGTACATATTTATTCGGTAGGCTATATGAGCCATGATCCGCATGTACCAAGGTTTATGAGCTATTTGTCGTTATTTACATTTTGCATGTTGATGCTGGTTACTAGCGATAACTTTATGCAGCTATTCTTTGGGTGGGAAGGTGTTGGTCTTTGTTCTTATTTATTGATTGGGTTTTGGTATAAAAAAGACAGTGCACGCGCTGCAGCTATGAAGGCTTTTATTGTTAATAGGGTAGGAGACTTTGGCTTTATTCTAGGTATTATTGCCATCTACATGATGTTTGGTTCGCTTTCATATGATGTTGTTTTTTCATCTGCACACCGGGCAGTGGGTCAAGTGATCACGGTGTTTGGTTATGACTTTGAGGCAGTAACCTTAATGTGCGTGTTACTTTTTATTGGAGCAATGGGTAAGTCGGCACAGCTAGGTTTGCATACATGGTTACCCGATGCGATGGAGGGGCCGACTCCTGTTTCTGCATTGATCCATGCTGCTACCATGGTAACGGCAGGTGTATTCTTGGTAGCGCGCTGTTCGCCTCTTTTTGAGCTTTCGGAATTTGCGCGTGACATGGTAACCTATGTGGGTGCCGCTACTGCTATTTTTGCAGCTACCATAGCCGTTACACAAAATGATATTAAACGGGTAATTGCTTACTCTACGTGTTCACAGTTAGGTTATATGTTTTTTGCATGTGGTGTATCCGCTTATGCGGCAGGCGTATTTCATTTAATGACGCATGGTTTCTTTAAAGCACTATTATTCTTGGGTGCTGGTAGTGTGATTCATGCCATGTCAGATGAACAAGATATGCGTAAAATGGGTGGAATTTACAAGCATATACCACTTACCTATGCAATGATGCTTATTGGCACGCTTGCAATTACGGGCTTTCCGTTATTATCAGGTTATTATTCAAAAGATATGATCTTAAATTCGGTGTATGCTGCGTCAACATATGGTCAATCTTCTGCAAATTTTGCTTTCTGGATAGGCATGAGTGCGGCGTTGCTTACAGCATTTTATTCATGGCGATTAATTTTCTTAACATTCCATGGTGCTCCTAGAGCATCAGAACAAGTTATGAGTCATATTCATGAATCACCAAAAGTGATGACAGTTCCGTTGATTATTCTCTCAGTAGGAGCAGTATTTGCTGGTGCGGTGTTTGCAAATGTTTTTGGTATTGTTGATGCGGATTTATCATTCTGGCATGAGTCTATTGTGATGATTGGTGATCATAATGTACTAGAAGGTGCAGAAAATATTCCTTCATGGGTGATGTATTTGTCAAAAGCAGTCGGAGTGATTGGTTTTGGGCTTGCCTTTATAATGTATTGGTTGTGGCCTAAATTACCTGCCATATGCGCTAGTATCTTTAAGCCAATTTATTTGTTTTCGTATAATAAATGGTACATAGACGAATTATATGACCTTTTATTTGTTCGCTCTACAAAAGCGTTGGGTTCCTTCTGCCACCAAATAATTGATGTGCGTATTATTGATGCAATGATACCCAATGGTGCAGCTAAAATTTCTGATAAGTTATCTATTGGTGCAAGTAGATTACAAAATGGTTTGGTTTATGCCTATGCGTTTGCCATGCTAATTGGAATGATTTTCTTAGTGGGGTATGTGCTTCACGGTTTTTAAAGTGAAGATTATTATTTAATGTCAATGAAAGAAACAGATTATTATGGAACATCTTAATATACTTTCCATTCTTGTCTTTTTACCACTGATAGGCGCATTGTTTATTGCGTTCTTTATTAAGGGTAGCGACCAAATGATGGACCTTAATGCTAAACGTACTGCTCTTTGGGTGAGTATTTGTACGTTTGTCTTGTCACTGGTATTGCTTATGAGTTTTGACTCAACGATTGCGGATCCGCAATTTGTTGAAAAGCATGAATGGGTTACTGGCTATGGCATTTCCTATCATTTAGGAGTCGATGGTATCTCAATTTTCTTTGTTTTGTTAACAACATTACTCATTCCTATCTGCATTATTAGTAGCTGGGATAGTGTGAACAAGCGCGTCAAAGAATATATGATTGCTTTTTTAATGCTTGAGACAATGACGCTTGGGGTGTTCTGTTCGCTTGATCTTTTATTATTTTATATATTCTTTGAAGCTGTATTAATCCCCATGTTCCTTATTATTGGTATTTGGGGTGGTGAGAACAGAATTTATGCATCCTTAAAGTTCTTTTTATATACGTTGGCGGGCTCGGTATTGCTGTTACTTGCTATTATTTATATTTACATCAACCAGCAAACTACCGATATCACCTTACTGATGATTCAGGTTCCACAGTTTGCACTTGATGTACAAAAGTGGCTATGGCTTGCATTGCTTGCTTCTTTTGCCGTAAAGGTTCCAATGTGGCCAGTTCATACGTGGCTTCCTGATGCGCACGTGCAGGCGCCAACTGCCGGTTCGGTTATTTTAGCAGGTGTCTTGCTTAAACTTGGTGGGTACGGTTTCTTACGACTATCTTTGCCGTTGTTACCGCATGCCAGTGAATTTTTTGCACCATTAATGTTTGGGCTAAGCATTGTGGCAATTATTTATACGTCGTTGGTCGCACTCATGCAGTCGGACATGAAGAAATTAATTGCCTATTCTTCGGTTGCACATATGGGTTTTGTCACATTAGGTATCTTTGCGTTAAACGAACAAGGAATTGAAGGCTCTATTGTTGTGATGCTTAGTCATGGTCTTGTTTCGGCTGCATTGTTTTTATGTGTGGGTGTGTTATATGACCGTCTACATACCAAAGCCATCGACAAATATGGTGGCGTAACAACTGTGATGCCTAAATTTGCAATGTTCTTTATGCTCTTTACAATGGCGTCGGTTGGTTTGCCAGGAACAAGTGGTTTTGTTGGTGAAGTACTTACCATGGTAGGGGCGTATAAAGTAAATAAAGTGGTTGCGCTTCTTTCTGCTACCGGAGTTGTTTTGGGAGCTGCGTATATGCTGTGGCTATATGCCCGGGTTATGTTTGGTCAAATAACCAATGAAGAGGTTAAAACCATGCCAGACTTAACCGTAAAAGAACATGCGGCATTTGTGATTATAGCGTTATTAGTTATTTTAATTGGTGTTTATCCGGCTTTTATAACCGATATTACTTCAACTTCAGTTCAGCATTTGCATTTACAGGTCGACTTGGCTGGTAGGTAACAAACATATTTGTAACAAAGGATTTTCACATGAATAGTGTTGGTTTGATGCACCTTGAGTTTATTTATGCAGAGTTAGCATTAATAGTTGCAGCTATGGTGTTTTTATTGGTTGGTGCGTTTAAAGATAAATCTTTTGCGCCCAAGGTAATGAAGTTTGCCATGATGGTTGTATGGTTTACTTTTGCATATAAAATATTTGAAGGTGCTCCTCAAGAGTCTGTGACACTGCTTTCTAATATGTTGATTGTAAATGAGTTTACGTATTACTGTAAGTTGTTAATTTTGCTAGCAACCGGATTAGTGTTGTTTATGGCATCTTCGTATTATGAAGAACATCTTGCTGATGCAGTAAGTGAGTTCGCTGTGCTTGTACTTTTGGCGTGTGCAGGAATGTTGTTGATGGTGTCATCGAATCACTTATTGTCTTTATATATGAGTTTAGAGCTGCAATCGCTTTCACTTTATTTGCTGGCATCCATTCATCGTGACCATGTTAAGTCCTCTGAAGCTGGGTTAAAATATTTTGTGTTAGGTTCACTAGCCTCAGGTATGTTGTTGTTTGGTATTTCCTATATTTATGGATTTACGGGAGTGGCAAGTTTTGATGGTATTGCTGCTGCTCTTACCAATGCTGTTAATCAGCAAACAATGGTTCCTTTAGGGTTATTGCTTGGGATGGTATGTTTGTTAATAGGGTTTTGCTTTAAAATTTCAGCTGTACCATTTCATATGTGGACTCCTGACGTGTATCAGGGTGCGCCAACAGTGGTGACATCATTTTTTGCAAGTGCGCCGAAGGTGGCAGCTGTAGCTTTGCTTGCTCGTGTGTTAACACAAGCATTTGGTGACCTCACAGATCAGTGGCAACAAATTATAATTTTTGTTTCCATTGCATCGATGGTTGTGGGGGCCTTAGGTGCGCTACAACAAAGTAATATTAAGCGTCTTTTGGCATTTAGTTCTATTGGTCACGTTGGCTTTTTACTTGTTGGTATAGCAGCTGGATCACATCAGGGTATTCAGGCGGTATTAATTTATTTGGCTGTTTATGTTTTAATGTCTTTGGGCATGTTTGCTATTGTGTTGATGATTCGTGATAAAGAAGGAGCGCAAGAAGATTTAACAGCCTTATCGGGTTTAGCAAAACAGCAGCCGGCTTTAGCGTTTGCTATTGCTGTACTGATGTTGTCGATGGCCGGTATTCCGCCACTAGCAGGATTCTTTGGCAAGTTTTATATTTTTATGGCTGCTGTAGAGGCTGAACTATACACATTGGCCATTATTGGTGTGTTGAGTTCTGTGTTGTCAGCGTTTTATTATTTAAGGGTAATTAAATTAATGTATTTTGATCAAGCAAGTACTGAGCTTGTTAAAGGCGCTCCTCTTGCGTTAACATCCATTGCTGCTGTTTCGGTTGCCTTTAATATGTTGCTATGTATCCATTTTGCACCACTTGTGGATGCTGGAAAATGGGCTGCTAGTAGCTTATTTTAAGTGGAGTATATGATGCATAGTGCAGATGGACATGGCGTTACGGTCATTTCTTTGGATGTTACAAATAGTACGAACCTTGAAGCGAAAGAGCATATTGAACGTGGTGATATTAAAGGGCCAACCTTAATTACTGCAGCCAGCCAAACAGATGGCCGGGGAAGAAATGATCGTTCATGGGTTTCTGAGAAAGGAAACTTTTTTGGAACCTTTATTGTTGATCCCCAGGTATCAGTCGAGCATATAGCACAATCTTCATTTGTTGCATCACTTGCTTTGTACGACACTATTGTAAGTAGTGTAAGCGGCGTGCAAGGAGTAACACTCAAATGGCCAAATGATGTACTTATTGATGGTAAAAAAGTGGCTGGTATATTACTTGAATATCAACCACCTTACGTACTTATTGGGATTGGAGTCAACTTGCTTTCTTATCCTGATAACGTAATGATCAACGCAACTTCAATTTCCAAGTCGTGTGGTACTGTGATAGCAATGGATAAGTTTATCGATTTACTTTGTACATCGATGACAGAAAGATTGCAGCAATGGCGCACACAAGGCTTTTGTGCATTAAGTGCTCAGTGGCAAGAAAAAGCACACCCAAAGGGAACTGCTATTGTCATTAGAGATGAAGATATTTCAGACTATAATGCTACCTACCAAGGTCTTGATCATAACGGTGCATTAATAGCTATTAGAGAGGATGATGGCAGTGAGGTTTTGGTGCATGCTGGAGATATTTTGTTAACATAGTTTATATGGGAATGCGCAAGTGCTTTTAACAATTGATAGTGGGAACACAAATCAGGTATTTGCTGTCTACAAAGACGGAATATTACTTGATAGTTGGCGTTTGGCAACGCAAGTAGATCGTACCTTAGATGAATATGCGCTCTATGTACGTGATTTTTTCTCACACCAACATCTAGATTTTGAATCAATTAGCGACGTAGTAATTTGTAATGTAGTTCCAAAAACTGCTAGGGATTTAAAGGCATTTGTCACAAAATATTTACAAGTTCAACCGCTTATGATACAAGATGTTCGAGATCATCTGGGTATGAAATTTTTGGTAGATTATCCAAATGAAGTTGGTCAAGATCGTTTAGTTGGAGCTGTTGCTGCTTACCAACGCTATGGCGGTAACAGTTTGGTAATTGATTTTGGCACAGCCACCAACTTTGAAGTAATAAATAAAGATGGTGACTATTGTGGCGGTGTTATTGCTCCTGGAGTAAATTTATCGGCTAAGGCCTTAACGCAAGCTGCTGCGCAGTTACCTCAGTTTGATATTGCGCTGCCTGCTCGTGTTATGGGAACTTCTACCGTAGAGGCAATGCAATCTGGTATTTATTGGGGATATGTAGGTTTGATTGAAGGTATTGTTGCGCGTATGGAAGCTGAGCAAGGAGTGTTTTCAAAGGTAATTGCTACGGGTGGTTTAGCTTCATTATTTTCGCAGTCAATTAAGCGTATCGATCATGTTGATTTGCACCTTACCTTAGACGGAATGCAGATCATACATGAACTATTAAAGAAAAAAGAAAGTGTGTAATATAATATGACATTAAACTTTAAGAAGCATAAAGAGGAACTATTATTTGTACCACTTGGTGGTGCAGGTGAAATTGGTATGAATCTTAACCTGTATCATTTAGATGGTAAATGGTTAATGGCGGATTTTGGCGCTGGTTTTGCTGAAGATTTTATGCCCGGCGTAGATATGATTGTTCCTGATATTTCGTTTATCCAAGAGCATAAAAAAGATTTATTGGGGTGTGTGTTAACTCATGCGCATGAAGATCACTTGGGGGCTATTGCGTATATGTGGGATCAATTTTCTTGTCCTATTTATGCTACACCATTTACTGCTAATTTCTTAAGAGCCAAAATTAACGATAGTGATCTTGAAAAGAAGAACATCAAGATTATTGAAGTTCAGTGCAATAGTACATTTGATATTGGGCCATTTAATCTTGAGCTTGTGCAAATAACCCACTCTGTGCCAGAAATGAATGCTGTGATGTTGCGTACGCGTTATGGTAATGTTTTTCATTCTGGTGATTGGAAGCTCGACCCTGATCCGGTTGTGGGTCCATCTACCGATGAGGATTATCTACAAAAACTTGGTGATGATGGAATACTTGCTTATGTTGGTGATTCAACCAATGTATTTAGTCCTGGTACGTCAGGCTCAGAAGGTGACATTATTGAGCATATGACGAAACTTATTCAAGATAGCGACCAAATGGTTTTGGTTACTACGTTTGCTTCCAATGTTGCTAGAATTGAAACCATCGCTAAAGCAGCACAAGCAGCAGGGCGTAAGATTATGCTGGCGGGACGTTCTTTGTGGCGTATTACTAACGTAGCAAAAGAAAGTGGTTATTTAACAGATATTAAAGAGCCATTCTTAGATACAGACCAATTTAAAAATGTTGCACGTGATAAGTTAGTAGTACTTTCAACTGGTTGCCAAGGGGAACCGCTTGCGGCAACGAATAAGATTGTGAATGGATCGCACCGTGATATTTCAATTAAACCAGGAGATACGGTTATTTTTTCATCAAAAATTATTCCTGGGAATGAAAAACGTATCTATCGCTTGTTTAATAAATTTGCTGAACGTGATGTTAAGCTATTTCATGAGAAAAATGCCAAAGTACATGTTAGTGGGCACCCAAATCAAGATGAACTAAAACGCATGTATGAATTATTGAGGCCAGAAATATCGGTGCCAGTTCATGGTGAATTGATTCATATGAAACAACATGGTCGTCTTGCTAAAGACGTTGGCATTGAGCACGCTTGTCAGGTAGTCAATGGTGATGTGCTAAGACTTGCTCCGGGTAAGCCTGAAAAATTAAGTGTAGTTACTAGTGGTTTGTTAGGAATTGATGGGAATTTTTTCTTATCACCAGACAGTGCTATTATGCGTACTCGTCGTAAAGTACAGCGTGAAGGGTTAATTGTTGTTACGCTTATTATTGACGACACTGGCTTGTTCATGGAGCCTATTATTAATGCCCCGGGTGTGATTGATGCACGAGAAGATAAAGATATTTTTGAAGCTCTTTACGAGGAAGTTGATGTAGTCCTTGATGAGTATTTTGCTTCCACTAAAAAGAAACGCCGCAAGCGCTCTACTATTGAACAAATGACGCGCAGTGCTATTCGGCGTATCATTAAGCGTGAAGCGGGAAAGAATCCAGTTATTGAAGTAAATATCAGGGATTTAGATGCCTAGTAACCCCACTATTAGTGCAACGCGATTGTTGCATTTTGATGCTGCGCACCGTGTTATGGAGCATGAAAGCAAATGTAAGAATTTGCACGGTCATCGGTATGTAGTTGAAGCCACATTTGATGCTAGTAAATTGGATAAACTTGGCCGAGTGATTGATTTTGGTGTTATCACAACTCTTCTTGGTGGGTGGATTGATGCACACTGGGATCATAATACTATTTTGTTTGATGCAGACAAAGCGCTTGGCCATGTTATTGAAGAACAAACTGGCCAATCTGTTTTTTATTTGCCATACAACCCCACGGCTGAAAATATTGCACATTATTTAATGACACAAGTATGTCCAGATATTTTCAAGGATTACGAAGCCGTTTGTCGTAATATCATTGTACATGAGACACCTAATTGTTATGCTACCATAAGCCGTTAAGTTATTAGCTGCCCGAATGCCACACTTAAGAGGTAATGTATGCTTAAAAAGTTTATTATCGCGTCTATTTTGTTTGTATCGGGTGTGGTAGGCCTAACCTTTTATGATGTTTGGTTTAATTATAATGGTAGTTTTTTGCACTACAAACACCGAGTAGAAACATTTCCGGTGCCAATTAATGTATCAGACCATCGTTTTGAGGACCTGCAAGGGAACCAACACACAATTGCTGACTACAAAGGCAGGCCAGTCTTAATGCTTATTTGGGCAACTTGGTGTGGCTATTGCGCAGGTGATATGCCCAAAATTGCTGCTTTTATAAAAGAACACCCTAATCTTGAAACTGTTATTTTACCCATTGCGTCACCTGATGATCAATTGGTTGATATTGAACGTTTTTTGGCCAGAACAAAAACAACCAATCAATTGGATGTTTTTATGAACCCTGCTCGTAAAATTTTTAGACATATCGAGATTCAAGGGGTACCAACCTATTTATTTATAGATCCTGAAGGTAAGGCGGTTGCTAGAGGCTATTTGAATTGGTCCGATGAGTCGGTTGGGAAATTAGTGTTTTAGCTATGCTAAAAAAGTATAGTTTTTTGTAAGTTTACCATGAAAAATACTTATTTTTAGAGAATGCTGATATAGTTAAATAATTAACTATATCTATTGAAAACTCACACATATTCTTGTATTACGGGCGTTGTTATGATATAATGCGCATGCAAATTGCGTGTGAAAAATAAAATAGTGAGCAAGAAATGGTAGCAAAAATAAGTAGAATTGGTAAAGTTTCGACAGTAACTGATAGTAGTTTAGTGCCACTTGAGTCTTATTTGACAAATAATCAAGTTCGATGGTCTTTATGCGGAATTCATTTGCTTAATGTGCTTCAAGGAAAAGGGGAGTCTATTCCAGGGGCTGTTCGAGAGGGATTATTAAAAGGACTTCTGGATAGTGAGTGTTACCCTAGTAATCCATTATTAGCGATTTGCAGTAATGCATCTAAAATGCGATGTGACATTAGGGGTGCCATGGGTGAGAAAAGCCCAAATCTTGGTACAGAAGTTTTAGCCTACTTTAACAAAGTTCAAGAAGCAACTACAGCTGTATGGACGCAACTTCATTCTGTAAAAGCAGTAGAACCCTCAAGAATTCCAAGGCCAGTGTCTACTGAACAGCGTGGTGGTGTTGTCTTTTAATGATTATCTGAGCTATTAATGTTATTGTTAAGACTCTTAAATAAAATTACCTGCATTTTCTTGATCTCTCCTTGTTTTGCTCTATGATGGTGAGTCCTTATTTGTAACGACTTATAGCTATAGTAACACCATGACAGAACAGGTAGCAGTAAACGCCATGCCAGAAGAAACCCAGCCCAATGATTACGGTGCAGACTCTATTAAAGTATTAAAAGGCCTTGAGGCAGTTCGTAAGCGTCCAGGCATGTATATTGGAGACACAGATGATGGCTCCGGTTTGCATCATATGGTTTATGAAGTAGTAGATAACGCTATTGATGAGGCGTTAGCAGGCCATTGCGATAAGGTAGAGGTAATTTTAAATCCGGATGGATCTTGCTCTGTATCGGACAATGGACGCGGAATTCCTGTTGATATTCATGAAGAAGAAGGCGTATCTGCTGCAGAAGTTATTATGACTCAATTGCACGCAGGTGGTAAGTTTGATTCTAACTCATACAAGATTTCAGGTGGTTTGCATGGTGTAGGTGTTTCGGTAGTGAATGCGCTTTCTGATTGGCTAGAACTTACCATTTGGCGGGATAATAAAGAACATAAAGTACGGTTTAAAGATGGTGTAGCAGAAGCTCCGCTTGCAGTTGTAGGAGATGCAAACGGAAATAAAGGCTCCAAAGTAACCTTTTACCCATCTACGGATATTTTTTCGGATATCACATTTTCATTTGCAACGCTTGAGCATCGCTTACGTGAATTGGCATTTCTAAATTCTGGTGTCTATATTGTATTGATAGACCGTAGAACAGAAGAGGAAAGTTCATCTGAGTTTAAATATGATGGTGGCACAAGTGAATTCGTAAAGTATCTCGATAAAAGTAAAACGGCATTGCATCCAGTGATTATTCTTGGTGGAGAAGATGAAGCAGGAGAGGGCATATCTGCTGAAGTAGCACTTGAGTGGAACGATTCTTACCATGAAAATGTGTTATGTTTTACAAATAATATTCGTCAGCGCGACGGTGGTACTCACCTTATGGGTTTTAGGTCCGCATTAACTCGTGCTATTAATAATTATGCAACAACGCTTCCAAACGCCAAAAAACAAAAGGTTTCATTGTCAGGTGATGATATGCGCGAGGGACTAACCGCGGTTGTTTCTGCAAAAGTTCCGGATCCAAAATTTTCATCCCAAACAAAAGATAAGCTTGTAAGTTCAGAAGTGCGTCCCGTAGTAGAAACAGTGGTGTACGAAAAGCTCTCTCGGTGGTTTGAGGAAAACCCCACCGAAGCTAAAATGATTGTTGGTAAGGCTGTTGAAGCCGCTATTGCCAGAGAAGCTGCACGTAAAGCACGTGACTTAACCAGGCGCAAAAGTGCACTGGATGTCTCCAATCTTCCTGGCAAGCTTGCTGACTGCCAAGAAAAAGATCCTTCATTAAGCGAAATATTTATTGTGGAGGGAGATTCAGCGGGTGGTTCTGCAAAGCAGGGTAGGGATCGTAAATTCCAAGCAATACTGCCCTTGCGTGGTAAAATTTTAAACGTTGAGCGTGCACGTTTTGATAAAATGCTTTCATCCCAAGAAATTGGTACGCTTATTACTGCGCTTGGTACTGGTATTGGTAAGGATGATTTTGATATTGAAAAAACACGTTATCACAAAATAGTAATCATGACGGATGCGGACGTAGATGGTGCTCATATCCGTACGTTGATTCTGACTTTCTTTTACCGTCAGATGCCTCAACTTATTGAGCGAGGTTATTTGTATATTGCTCAGCCACCACTTTATAGAATTCGCAAGGGCGGTAAAGCTGTTTACTTAAAAGATGATAAGGAATTGCAGCAATATCTTGTTACAGGTGTTATTGAAAATGCCGTCTTTAAAACAAAATCTGGCGTTCAACGTGCTAGTCAAGATCTGCATCGTTTGGTGGTAGATGTTATTGCTTTTATGGAAAAAGTAGTTTCATTGTCTCGTCTTGCCAATGCACATGTCATTGAAGCACTTGCGCTAGCTGGTGCATTTGGCAATGATGGTGGTCCAAGTTCAGAACAACTCGAAAATGCATCCCAAAAACTTAATTTGCTTATTCCTGAGCTTACCGATGACAGTTGGAGCGGCGAGCAAGACCAAGACGGTAATATTCACTTTACGCGCGTGGTGCGTGGTGTGACCAAAACATTATCATTTAAAAACGAACTTCTTGGCATACCAGAGATGACGGAATTGCAAGAAATGGTTGCTCGCTTTGATGGCGACTTTGATCAAACGGCTACCATTGAAACATCCGATGGCGCTCATGATGTAAGTTCACCTTCTATTTTATATGGGCTAATTATGGAAATTGGCAAAAAGGGAATGAGTATCCAGCGATTTAAGGGTTTGGGTGAGATGAATCCAGATCAGCTTTGGGAAACTACCCTTAATCCAGAAAATCGTACATTACTACAAGTTAAAATTTCGGATTTTGATGAGGCAGAAGAAACATTTTCAACCCTTATGGGTGGAATTGTTGAGCCAAGGCGTGATTTTATTCAAGAAAATGCTCTTAAAGTAACCAATTTGGATGTATAGGAAAGTAATATGACTATAGGTGTAATGATCTACCACAATCCGCGCTGTACAAAATCGAGAGAAACTCTTAACCTTTTAAAAGACAAAGGGGTTGAACCGCTTTCGGTTGTTGAATATTTAAACCATACTCCGGGTGTATTTGAGCTTAAAAATATTCTTAAATTTATGGGCAATCCTCCAGTACGCAGCATTATGCGTACCAACGAGACGGTCTATAAAGACTTAAATCTTGCAGATGAGTCATTATCTGACATGGATTTATTGAAGGCCATTAAAGCAAATCCCATTCTTTTGCAACGACCAATTGTGGTTAAGGGCCAAAAGGCTGCTATTGGGCGTCCTCCTGAGGATGTGCTATCTATACTTTAATTGCGATTATTAATGTAAAATAAATGATATAGCGTTTATTTTACATCTTTACATCTACCTATTTATAAATTAACACTATCTGTGCCTTTGGTGGCATGGAGAGTGTTAATATAATTGGGTTGTCACATGGGTAAAAAAACTAAGTCTGCAGATACGAAAACTGATACGGGAAGCAGTGCTGATAACAATTTTTCTCAAAGTACATTGAATGCGCATGTTGCAAGATATAAGCAAAATCGATCTAAGTCGCATAAAGATGCTCTGGTCAAATATTGTATGTCCACTGGTGCACGTGGTTATTTAGAGCTGGGTCATGCATATTGGCTCGGTATATTTAACGATGATCCGGTTAAAGTTACTGAATATTATGGTAAGGCACTAGAGCTTGCTAAAGGTAATCCAGTACTTGAAGGTGAGGTTTATTATGCCTATGGTAAATTTGAAGAAAATTTGGCAATTGATGCTTATTTGCTGGATAAAACTGCTAACTTTGAAAAAGCACAATCTTATTATGAACAAGCCGTAGAACATCAATGCCCTCGCGCTGCTATAGCATTCTTGTCGATGTATTTTAGTCAAGAGCATAACCTTGAAATGCCAGATAATGCAATTGATTGGTGGCTTCAGAAAGCACCTGAAACTGCAGCAAAGTTACATTTTCAGGCGCGCTATATGTCACAACTATCCGATAAGGCAGTTGATGGCTCAGAGGAAAAAACTCGGTATAGTCAATTATCTGAACAATCCGGACTAGAGGCTGTTGAAGCATATAAACGGCAGCAAGTGCCTAAAAATAGAGGTGGTTTATCGAGAATTGAAAATCTCGACATTAATACTGAAGAAGTATATAAAAAACAAGCATCTGAATTTTTAGGGGACCTCTTATTCAAAAAAGGTGATTACACTGGGGCACTTGAACATTTTCAGTCCATCTTACCTGTTGGTTCTGAAGTTGATAGCGCTGACTATAAAACATTTCGTAATTTAGCGTTATGTTATCATCGCCTTGAAGATTATACTCGTGCAGAGCATTACGCTAAAAAAGCTGCTGAGCGTAATGACTTTGATTCATTACTAACACTAGCAGATATTTATAAAGATTATCACCCAAAATCGAAGGTATATAGTCAGCCAAAGGCTAATGAGGCATATCAAATTGCTGCATCTTTGGGTTGTATTCCGGCTCAGGAGTTTCTAGCTACTAACTTGGAAGTTGGAAATGGTATCGTGTCTAATCCTCAACGTGCATTATATTGGCTTGAAAAGTCAGCTTTAAACACCAACAAGCATCCTCAAGGTTACTTGCCTGGGATTGTACGAATGGCAGCTGTTTTTGAAGAAGGGATCTTGGGGCAAGTTAAAGATCCTAAAGCTGCACAAGAGTGGTATGAAAAAGCATGTCAGCATCCTGATGCAGATAAAAATATACGTTATGCGTATAGAAATTTTCTTATCCGGCAAAATAGAACAGATGAAGCTGATGCAATAGCAGATTATCAGGGAACCCAATATGAATTTGATTCTGCAAAGCAAGCATTAGAATCTGAAAGTGATGATGAGTCAAAAGAAAAGATTTTAAATTCTTTAAAGACAATATGGGATGAAGCCAAAATCCCTGAAGCTGCATGGCTTTTATATAAATATTTCAAGGAAGAAAGCGAAGTAACTATAGAAAATGTGGCGGAAGTTACAGGCGCCATTCTAGATGTTGAAACTCGTATTGATATTTTTGTGCAATATTATAACCAGAACTATGTTGAGCGTGACACAGATGATTTTAATCATAAACTGGAAGTGGTATTGGCAGATGTACTATTAGGAGAATTACCTTCTTTACCTGATATTATAAGGAAAATATCTACAAGCATTGATCGAGAAAAACAAACTTATAAATTACAATTTTTATTAGGTTACTTATTGTATGAACATAGCTCTGATGGAGAACTTTTAACTCAATTGATTGGTTCAGAACTTGGTGGTGAGGATCAATTTATAAAAGATTATGCACAAGGGTTGCTTGACAAGTCAAAGGCTATCTCGTTATGGGGTCCGTATGTAGCTGCAATGAGATTTGCTACAGATCGTACTAATGATAATAAAATGAGTTTATTATCGGATTACGTACTTTGCGCTATTACGAGCTTGGAGGTAGATGGTTTGGCGCTTAGCCATGCAGTGATGACTTTATCGCTATATAATCAACAGGATAAAACGTACCGTTCTCATTATGTTTTGGGAAGGTATTATCTTAGTAAAGGGAATGACATTCAAAAAGGCATGCAGCTTCTTGAGAAAGCTGCTTTAGCAGGACTTGTAGATGCATCCAATGCACTTGTTGATTTTTATATGAAGCATGACATTGCCCCTAATGATCAAGTGCTACATTGGGTTGATTTGAAGGCGCGCGCAGCGGACCAACAAGCTATTGATTATATTAAAGAACATGCAGTAGCTTCAAAGTATAACGCACAAGCAAGTTATTATATGGCGAACTTGTGTCGCTATGGTGTAAGAAGTAAAGATAATGAAGGTTTTATTGTAGAACCCGACTTTGCCAAAGCTGTGGAGTATATGAAGCATGCAGCGACCTTAAATCATGGTCAAGCAAATTTTGAGCTAGCATGCTGGCATGAAAATGGCAATGAAAGGCTTAATATTGCACAAGACATGTCTGCTGCGGTTGAATATTATACTAAATCAGCAAATATCGCTAATATTGAGGCATTCGCATGGTTATTTTTGCATAGTGATCACGACATGGTTAAGGATAATCCTGAAGCAATTTATGCCATTGGGTCAGGTTATGCCACTATCAAAAAGAATAGACAAAAAGCAAAAGAATTTTTGTGCAGAGCAATGGAACTTGGGAGTTCAAAAGCATATGATGACCTTAAAGAGCGTTATGGAGAAAACTTTGGTGGTGTAGATCCCGTAAACGGGGTAAAGCACGACATAAAGAATACAATTTACAAGATATCGGTCAAAAAAAACAAAACCAAAGCAGACGAAGAAGAGCTAAATAAACTTCTCCGAACAGATGAAGGCAAAACATGCCCTGAAGCCTATTTATTTTTGTGGGAAATAAAATCTGAGCGTGGCGATCCAAATGCCTGGGAAGATCTTAAGCGTGCATCAGATTTAGGTCATCCTGAGGCCATGGTTAAATGGGCGCAGAATCATATTTGTTCTGAAGAAGTCAAAAAAACGCTTTATTGCTCCGCTGTTGCTTTAGGTAATACAAAGGCGATGAGCAAGCTTGGTGACCTTGCCATGCAGGAGAAAAATTATATTCAGGCAGTTTATTTTTATGGCCGTGCATTATCGGTGCATGAGGCTATTTTTGGTCCTGATATGGCTAAAGTTACCAAATCAGAGGCTTATGTGTCTATCGCAAAAGCATATAAAGCGCTGGGTAACGTAAAGCTTGCACAGGAATATTTAAATAAAGTTGCAAAGGTCAAATACAATGACATCCAGGGGCGCCAAGTACTTATGATCGATAAGGATGCTTATGTTGAGCTTTCTTTGATGATATTAGAAAAAGATACACTTACAGAATCAGATCTCCAGTTACTGGAAGAAAACTATTTTAAAATTTTACAGAATGATCCTAGGTTACTCTATTTATCACTATTAAAAGATAAAAAACTTCTTCAAAACCCAGATTTAAGTGTTCCTGGTCAAGCAGATTTGGGCGATAAAACAGGAGCAAATACTTCTGAGATTGTGACATTATTCGAGCGTAAGAAGTATAGAGATGCAATTAAGAAGTTTGGTAAGTCTAAAAGTGAGGATATGCCTGCATCTGATCATTGTGTTCTTGGCCAGTGTTATGAAGCAATGGGTCAACTCAAAGATGCTTATGTACGATATACTTTGTCTCTAACACTGGGTTATGGGCCAGCGGCGCTTAAAGCTGCCTTAATTAATAGTAACCCAAACTCTGATCATTATGACCTGAAGGCTGTTCAAATTAATTTGCACAAAGCAACACTTATGGACCACAAGGAAGCATATTTTTACAGAGGAAAGTTGTTTCAAGAAGGTATAGGAACATCACAATGCAAGATTAGTGCAAAATATTGTTTTGAACAAATTGCAGATGAGCATGATGATGCAAAATTGATGCTTGCAAAACTGTATCTTGAAACTAAAGAAAAAGAAGATGAAGCGAAAGAGTTTTTGGATGAATTGGCCAAAAAAAACCATCCAGGTGCTATTGGTTATTTATACGAAAAGAAACGTTCTGAGGGTATTAATTTTGACGATAAAGACTTTAGGGGTTTATCTGAAAAAGCAAGAAAGCTTGGAATAGATGCGGCCATATTTGATTATAATGTTTATCAGTATGAGAAGCAGGGCCAACAACCATCACAATTAAAACAGATTGGCAATCAACAAAAATACCCTCCTGCATTATTATACTGTGTTGAGCATAGTGACGATCTAGATTCACTGACGGTTCTTCATATGCTTGAGCGTGCATCAAGCCAAGAGTCTCAAAACACCCCAACTCAGACACAAGCAAGGAAAAAATTGTTTGAGCATTATAATCAGCCTAAAAATACTGGTTTTAATAAAAAAGACGTAGTTACACTTGCATGCCAATTAGTAAGGCTTGGTGATAAAGATGCTTATGACTATTTAGACAAGCATCACAGCAACTCTGTAAATCCAGAAATATTAAAAGCAATCATTTGCTATAAACGGTATCAATTGCAGGACAAGTCTGCAGTGTTATTGGCATTAAAAAACTTATTTGATGGGCGATTAAAAGATGCCGATAAAGTTTCAGCATTATGTGAGTTTGCAGACTTTTTTGACTCTCGCGACCAAGCTTCAATGAAGCTACTTCAAACTCTTGGGAAATTAATCGAACAGATTTCAGTTCAGAACGATCACGTCGGTAATAATTCCTATATTGTAGGGTTATATCACTTTTATTATGGTGATAAATCCAAGGGAATCAGTTTAATTCAAGCTTCATCCGAAAAATACTTTACTCCATCCTACCACGAATATGTTTCCTACATGAGAAAAGTTGACCCGCATGTGGAAAACTATGTCATTAAACTATATAGCCTTGCGCTTGAAGGTGACCAGGAATCTCTTAAATATCTTGAGGAACTTGCCATTCAGCGCAAGAATCCAAAAGCCAAAAATTGCTATGCATTCCTACTTATGAATGGAATTCAAGTAGAAAAAAATGTTGAGCAAGCAGAACAATTATATTTAGAAGCTGCTAATGAGAATGATCCGCAGGCTGTGGCTTGTCTTCTTTGTAAGTATCAGCCGTCTAGCAAGGATGCTGATCCAGAGCAACATCTTGCCTGGATGAAAAAAGCCATGCTTGAACTACATATAGATGCCTACTACTTTTTTAGAAAAACAGAAAATAGACATCATTTATTAAGTGATGGAAGTTTAGCGTATGCTTATGCTTTGGCACATTACAAGACAACGCAAGATTCAGTGTCTACAGTAAAGTGGATGCATGTTGCTGCTGAACTTGGTAATGCAACTGCGTGTGCGTGGCTTGCGCGAAGTTATTCTCAAGAAGGTAATAGTACTACTCAATTCCAGCGATTTTCCGATAGAGCGTGTGCGTTAAAATATGAACAGTTTTTGGTGTCTAATGCAATGAGAGCCAAGGACGAAGATAATATTGAGCCTGTACTTAGGTCGCTTATTCAAAAGTATCATTTTGTAGACGCTAAATGTCAATTGGCCATGCGACTATTTGCGCAAAATCCAGAAAAGAATATGGAAGAAGTTATCACGTTATTGTCAGAGGCAGTATCAATGCCAGATGCCAATGCGGATACTCACCATGCATATGCAAAAATATTGTTCAGCAAAGATCGTAAAGACCCAAGCATATCTAAGCATATGCTTAAGAGTGTAAATATGGGGAATCTGTATGCATGTAGTGGGCTTGGACAATTATATGCTAAGGCAGATGGAGGGTGTGAAAAAGATTTAGAGAAAGCGTTTTATTATTATCACCGAGGCTATGCTGGTACATTTCAGAGACTTCAAAGCACTGACTTAACACCAATTGAAAGAGAAAAGCTTAATGAAGAATACGGTATATGCCTTAATAATATGGGGTGCATTTATCAGCAACTAAAACGCTTTGATCATGCATTAAATTATTTTAACACAGCAGTTAAAAATAATTATGCCGAGTCTATTGTAAATGTGGTTCACATTCTTATTGATATGGGAAGGCAAGATGACCCTCAAGTAGCTAAGCACATGCGAGTGTTGAAGACCAATAATGATCCAAGGTATCATTTTTGTGTAGGCTTATTGGCTGATACTATCGAAGAACGTGATGAAGCATTTCGCGCATGCCAAGAAAATGGTGGGGAAATTGATGAAGAAACACTTAAAGCTCACACTGCAATATTGAAGGATCTTCCCTTATTTAAGCAGTTTGAGACAAATCTTTCTTCTGAAGACACCCTAACCGTAGCTAAGAGTAAACTTCAATTATATTACTATTACAAAAATGGGACTGGCTGTTTGCCAAACCAAAAACAAGCTAACGTATACCTTGAAGAATCAATTGCAAATGATGATTTAAATCAGGCATTACTAGATAATTATGGTGTCATTTTCAATGATACCAAACAGTCTGTTATTGGGTTTGATTATGCCACAAGAGTTGCGCAGCACTATAATGATAATGCGCAAATTGAAAAGGCTATTGAGTGGTACAAACTAAGCAATAAATTTGTTTCGACAGAGTTATCAATAGTTACTAACTTTATTGAAGCGGGTGAAGAAGATAAAGCAAAACAACATTTAGATGCATTGCGTAACTTGGATGTTATTCAAAACTTGTTAGCTAAAAATGATAGCAAAAACGTAGAATTAACCAAAATCAAAGATAGACGCACGAAAGAACTAAATAAGTTAATTAGGGAAGTTATTAAGCATTCCGAGCAAGGCCTGGTATTTATCAGCTCTCTTAGTGATGAGTTAGATGTATGGAATACCATACATCTTGTCATAGAAGGAGATAAATATAAAAACTTGAAGGTTGTCCAAACAGGTCTAGGTCATTTTGTATCATTATACGACCGTTCTACTTATGAAGGTATGCAGTCGTATAATGCATTAATGAAAACCCTTAAAGAAAAAGAAGGGCCTGAGTATAAATCTTTTCTTAATAGCCTGGATAGGCATAATGCTAGATCTAACGCCCTTGAAAGTGAAGCCCTAAAAGCCCTTACCGACATTAAGAAGGCTGCTTCAGAAGAAGATGCTGCAGCAGATGATATAGCTCAAAAATATAAAGACTACATAGACAAAATACGCAACGAGCAATCTATTATAACCGCTTTGATTAAAGCAGGTGAGCAAGAAGCCGCTAAGAATCATTTGGATGCATTAGGTGTTGATGAATTAAAAGATATTCGAAAGTCCTTAGAACTTACATCTAAGGACGCACGAAAATTAGCACTATCACATCATAGAAGTATTAATGAATTAATTGCGAGCATGCTTTGTTCAAAAGAGGGAGTAGAGTTTATTGGTACATCCATTGAAAAACTCTCCCATGAAAATTTATTGATTCTCATAGCAGCTGCAATCAATTATGATTGTCCTGATATTGCTAAAAATAAGATATCTGAGTTAATAAATAATGTTGACCTTGGAACTTCAGATGGGAAGGATTCGTGTGTAGAAAACCTAGCATTACTTATTCAACGAGTGGATGGCTATTTTGCAGCAAATCATCAAGTACCCAATTATACTGTACTTAGAGATAAAATTGCCGGTACACCAGAGCTTCAAAAACATATAAACGCATATATTGAAAGTCATTTTGCTGAAGATTGGATGGTTATAAACCTTCAAAAAATAGAAGGTGCTGATCGAGGTGGCTGTGACTCGGGTTTATCAAGCATGGCAAGTTCTACTGCCTCTTTACCTTCGCCAGTGCTTCAAGGTGAGCCTTTGCAAGTAAGTCAACTTCCTGAAGTTGAACATCAAACAGCAACCCTATCAAAAGGCAAATAGATCATGCCTCCAAAAAAAAGAACACCAGTAGATCCATGGGCGCAAGTTCAAGGTCTTTATACTAGCGGCAAGTACCAAGAAGCAATCAACACGTTTTATAAACTTCCTAAAGAAGAGTTAGCTGCACTTACCGCAAATAGAGCATTGGTTGTGGCCGACTGTCTTGTCCATCTTCATCAAGAATTAGCTGCGGTTGTTTATTTGAATAAATATGCCTCTGTTGGCCATCTTGAAGCTTTATTTCAAAAAGCAAAGTTACATCTGAGTCTTCAAAATAACGTTCTTATAAATCAGCGTGATGGATTTTCTGCACTCAAACAAGCTGCATGTTTAGGGCATATAGGAGCAATGAAATGCCTTGCTGACGCATATGAGCTTGGTGTAGGTCATCCACAAGATTCTATGATGGCCGAGGAGTGGCGCAATCGCTTTAAAGCTAATTGTCAGGACAAAAAGAGTCAGGAGCAATACCCATCTTTGAGAAATTTTTATTCGCCTCCTGTAATTATAGAGAATGTACCGCTTCCTGAAGGATATCCTGAGCTTTCGGATGAGATGTTTCATCAAATGATCGAGGGTGAATCCATTGAATCATCTGCAATCTCAATGGCGTATATTTTAGGACATTATCATTACAAACACAAAAAAAATCCTCCCAAGGCGGAAAACTATTTATTACGTGCTGCGTCATTGGGAGTCCAACCTGCTATTGAGTTATTAGCAGAATTTTACATCGAGTACGAAGAATGTCCTCAGGGTGTTAGTCTTCATTACATTTGTATTGCAGCTTATAAGGGAAATAAAGCGGCATTAGACTATATTCTTCAACAAGCAGACAAAGGTTACCATCAGGCTGCATTTGCATGGGGTTATATATGTGAGCGTGGCTATGGAAGGCAGTCAGATATTGATGAAGCAAAACGTTATTATGAGATGGCAGCAGAGCAGGGTAATGCAGAAGCACTAGTGCGCCTTGCTAAATTTAATAATCAAACTCCTCAGGAAGTAGAATATTATGCACGAGCTGCACTTAGAGGGTCAGCAGAAGCAATGCACTGGTTATACCAAAATAAAGAGGTTTTTACCGAATTAATCGTAGATGCTGACGGTAAGTTTGATCCTGCATCAGAAGAAGTTCAGCGCAAATCTTTTGCTTTATATGCGTTATATACTAGTAAAATTGTCATTAAGCCTGCAGGCGATGATATTTATTTGTTAAGGCGAGCTGCTTTGCTTGGCAGTCCTCTTGCATTTGCAGCGTTGCTTGAGGTTGGTGATGACCTTGAAAAGTTAAAGCGCATATATCCCAATATTTACGTTAAGCACCCTGCTATCATCGGGGTACAGGCTAAAAAAGAAAAAGACCCAACCAAGCAAGAGGAGCTCTATCTTAGAGCATTAGAAGAATATGATAGACAAAAGTTGGATGATAAAGAACTAAAAGGACGAATATATTATCAGTTATATAAAATAGGTAGTCAAAAACCGCAAAGCTATGAACAAGAAGCAATAAATTATGGTTATTTAACTCAGTCCGCCGAAAATGATTGCCTTGAAGCTTACGAGCGCTTAGGTAAAACTATTGGGGTTGATCCGCAAAGACAAAAAAACAATCTATTAAAGGCTGTAAACTTAGAATATATACTAGCATTTGAAGTGCTTGCAGATATTTATGCTGTTGAAAAGAAATATGAAAAAGCCCTCTATTGTTATAACCGTTGTTTGCGTTGGTTAAATGAACAAACTTCATTGCTAGAAGCAACTAAACCAGACACTATTAGATATATAAATCTTGAAACATCCATTAATGTTAGAATGGCGAAATTATACTGTGTTATGGGTTATACTGCAGAAACTTTATCCAGCGCTAAACAAGCGCTGGTTGGTGGAAATACAATGGTATATCCTATTATTGCACAGCAATTAATTGCTGATAATGTCCTAAGTGCGCATGGTTATAATTTGCAACAAGTAATAGGTCTTTTAAAAGGCTCTATTTATCACCGGTCGCTTGATTGGCAAGCTCGTCAAAAAAAACTTCTTCCAGCTAGTGAATCAATTGGTGAAGATTCAGGTGTTATTAATTTAACTCTTAAAAGTGGCAAGCAATCTCAAGAACAAGGTCATTTTTCTTTAGCAAAAGAACATTTCCTTACAGCTGCAAAGCAAGGAAATGTAGAAGCAATGTGGTTATATGCAAGGCTTTGTATTATTGCCCCAAATGACTGTAAGCCAGATCTTATGAGTGGGGTATTATACCTTAAGAGAGCTGCTTATATGAATCATCCTAATGCAGCTTATTGGTTTGGTATTATACTTTCTAGAGGTGTGGGTGTTTATCAAAATAATGTTGAAGGTGAACGATTTATTAATATTGCAAAACACAATAACCCTAATTGTGGTAATGATAAAAAATTAAACGCAGCTATTGCTGACATTGAAAAGTCGCGTGCAAGTTTACGCAATCGGATTTATCATGACGAAATGACACCTGAGCAAATGGTTGAAGTGATAGATTCTGGTACCGATTATTATGGCGATGCTGCGTACCATTTAGGCATGCATCATTGGCTTGAAGGCTCTGATAATGAGGCATTAAATTACTTTTTCAAAGCTTCCTCACAATGTCATTTTGACGCAAGTAAAGCATTACTTGAATATCAGGAACATCACCATGTTTCTCCAATATTAGGGCATATGCCAAGATATATTTGTGCATTAAATGGTGACGTTAGTGCAAAAGATAAAATAGAGAAATTAGCCCAAGAAGGCGATAGTGACTCCCGCAATTATATGGCGTATTTTAAATTATTTGGACTTGCTGGCGTTAAGCAAGATGTTGCTGAAGCAATCAAACTTTTAAAAATAAATGCTGATCTTAAAGATGTTCATGCATTGTTGTTACTTGAGTCACTTTATACCCACCAGCATGGTGTTAATTTTTGTCACACTGATATTCAAGACAAAGATATAGACCAATATCGTCGCTACTTACTTGCTCATGGCTCTTACCAAGCTTTTAGTTATTACGCCTCAAGACAGGACGAGGTAATGAGTGATGCCGATTTATGTTTTTTATTTGGGCAAGCAGTACAAAAAGTTGAATGTGATAAGCAAAAAGCGGCTTCATATATCATTCATGCCTTACATTTAAACCCCAATCATACTCAAGCAAGTTTATGGGCTGTTCATTTTATGAATACTGATCTTGCATATACCAATGAAAGAGCACAACTGCTCTATGCTGGAAGAAAAGTAAATGACCCTGAAATAATGTGTTTTCTTGCTGAGCCAGAGTGCGAGATTGATGATAAAATGAAAGTTCTTGGCCAACTGGTTGAGGCTAGTGTTGTGTCAGCTTATTATCCGCATGCGATGCAACTTAAGCGCTTACATGGAGAGGTTAATAGTGATGTCCTAGATTCACTTCGCAAGGCGTCTGATGAAGGACATAAAGATGCCCAGATTGCTTATATTTCATATTATGTGACCAGTAGGATTTTTGATCCAGTTGTTGACCAAATGGCAGTCAAAGCTATTGCAAATGGTCATGAAATGCTGTGGCTGCATTATGGAAGGTATAAGAAATTTGAAGCTAGGAATAACCCTGAAGATAAAAAACTTTTGCAACTAGCTTTATATTGTTTTATGCGCGGTGAAGAGGTCCTTAAAACAAAACTTATGAGGCCAGATGCATCAGATGAATTTAAACGGGTTATACATAAAAACATGAGGCAGTGTCTTACAGATATATATAATACAGCGGTGCATTTGGGGGCTGATTATCAAGCATTGCTGCCATCATACAAAGAAAAAATTGCAGCTATCGGTGTGGACTTACCAATATTGCATGAAGTGCTAATAGGTTGGAAAAATGCACAACCTCCACAATTGAATAAAATAAAGAATATCCAAAGTGAATTGGCCCGAAATAATCCGAATATGATGTTCTTAGTTAAAGGGTTTTGTGAGTCAAATAGGATTGAAGCACTTGGAATTATGGAGTTTTTTAAAAAGAAAAACCAAAATCAAATACCGGAGCCTTTTACTTACTATTATCAAGAATTATTAGACTATAAGGCAAAAGCTGATGAACTAGAAAAACAATATAAAGAGTCCCCAAGCCTTCAGAATTTAATGGCACTGTACCATCATTATGTTGGTGGCAATTGCGATGATAAAGCAAGAAAATGCCTTACTAAAGCTGTTGAGCAGCTTCATTTGCCAGCATTGTTGATTGAAGCTAAATTAAAACATCCGGATATTGTCCCTCAAGGTGCTGCTATTGAAAATTTAAACGATAATGCTATCGAGAAGCTTATTGGTTACTATATTGCTAACAAACAGTATAATATCGCTGGTGCATGGTATAGGCAATTACAATCCCCCAATCCTGTGGTGATTATTAATCAGTTGTTTACTGATAGAAAGCTTGCACGACCTGTGGAGAAGGCAAGAGAGGTTTTGGGTCAATTGCCATGCCCTGGTGACATTATAACACGCGTTATGGAAGTAGTAGAAGGCAATGATTCTCATGCCAAAACAAAATGGGAAAGCCTGTTAAAAGAAGCCACTTATGAACATAATGATGTGACAAGTATTTTTGCTCTTATTGAACATTACAAAGGTAATCACGGGAAGCTAAATAATTTTCTTCAGTTGTTTGATAATAAGCCAAGTGCTTATGCTATTTGCTGGGAAGTTTCTGCCAAGCCGCAATCTGAACGATTGGCGTACCTTGATAAAAAATATAAAAAATACAAAGAAAATAATGATCCTCGGCAATTGTTAGTAAAAGCACTTCAGGCAACTAACCCAGTTGAAGCCCAAGAGCAATATAATCAGTACTCAAGTAAACTTACAAACGCTCCTAAGGAGCCTTTATTTAATTCATTCTGGCAAAATTTTATTAAGCATTTAGAGCTTAGGAGTTTTGCAAAATCAGATTATTATGATCCTGATGGTTCAATTGCTTATATGCTATTCAAGAGTGAAGGAAGACAAAGATTTGCATTCATTAAAGATAAAGACACAGATTGGCTGATGGTGGCTATTGGGCGTGGACATAAAGATGCTTTGCAGCAACGTATTATGCAGGATTTAAGCGTAGCGCCGCCGGCAGACCAACGTCAAGATACTTGTGCAGCTTGGTTAGTTGATGCTGCAATAAGCTATTTACAAAACGATAATGATCTAATGGTTCAATTGATTTTAAAACATCATGTTAATCGTCATGGTCTTGTTACTGCAATAGACAGATGTCTTGATGTAGCACCTAGTGATCGCATTAGAGCACTATTGGGTAATATTTGTGATGGGAAGGCATCCTCCATTGATGCCATACTTGATGATTGCATAAAAAGTCTTCCGAAAAACCATCCTCTTAAAAGCCGGCTATATTCACTTATTTTGGATAAAGAAAAATATACAGATCCTTTTGACGAAGACTTCTTTTTTCCTGCGGAGCTTACGGGTGCAATGTATACCCGCGTAGGTGCAAACTATGCGTACTCTGTTGGCTAGCACCTGAAGGATATAGGTTTGAGGTGAATAATATCAGGAAATACTGGCCTTCGGTCCTAGCTCTACTATGCTAGCAGCAGAATTATTAATAATATTGGATAATAGATTGGATACTTGCTCAACCGTTACTTTGTTTACTTCACGAACGGTTTCTTCAATTGAAATAATGCGGCCTAAACAGCTCAGCCCTCGACCCAATTCATCTGCTCTAAATGAGGCACGTTCATACCCCATTAAAAAAGCAGCTTTTACCTGATTTTTTGCGCGCGTTAACTCTTCTTCGGTAATGTTATTTGTTGCCGTTTGTAATATATCATTACTCACTTCATGAATCTCTTTTGCATGCTTTGGATCACAAGAAGCATAAATAGCAAACGTGCCTATATCATTATAAGTAGAGCTAAATGATTGAATGCCATAGGCAAGGCCACGCTTTTCTCGTATTTCTTGAAATAATCGAGAAGACATGCCACCACCCAGTAAAATAGATAACAACTGAATAGCATATACGTCTTCATGATGATAACTAATACCTTGATAGCCAAACACAAGATGAGTTTGTTCTAAATCACGCTGAACAAATTGTTGGCCACCTTGATATTTAGCATCTGAATGCATTGGTTTGGCAGTAAAGTCATCAAATATAAAATGATTCTGCGCAAGAGAAACAACATCCTTATGCTCAATATTACCCGCAACGGCTAGAATCATATTGCTTGGAGCATAATGTTGGCCAATAAAATCCCTCAAATTATCAGGCGTAAATGCTTGAATGTTTTCTGCAGGACCAAGAATAGGTCGGCCCATGGCATGGTCGCCAAAAAGTGTGTCTTGAAAATAATCAAAAATAATATCATCTGGCGTATCAATACTCATCGCAAGTTCTTGCATAATGACTTGCCGTTCTTTTTCCATCTCTGTTTTGTCAAACGTGCTATGTTGGATAATATCTGCCAAGACATCGATTGCCAATGGTGCATCTTCTTTTAATGTTTGAGCATAATAAATAGTATGCTCACGGCTTGTACATGCATTTAAAAAGCCGCCAACTTGATCAAATGCTATTGCTATGTCTTGAGCGCTACGCTTGTTGGTGCCTTTAAAAGCCATATGCTCTAAAAAATGTGCGATACCATTTTGCTCTTTGGTCTCATCACGCGCACCAGCTTTAACCCATAAATTAGTAGATACCACCTGAGTATCAGGCATGGTGGTGGTGACAATGTTTAGGCCATTTTGAAGCACTGAATGGTGGTGTTGCATAATGTTTTAATATCAGAATTAATGTGTAAAAAATGATACAAAGTAGTGACAGCGGCACAAAAGTCAATTATATTCGCGCCGCAGTAACTAAATAATGTAGGGTATCTTCATGAAAATTAATGCTAACTCCATTCGTCCAGGCAATGTATTGGAGCATAAGAATCGTCTTTGGGTCGTTGCAAAAATAGCGCACACCCAGCCAGGAAAAGGTGGTGCGTATATTCAAGTGGAAATGAAAGATATCAAAGAAGGTACAAAGCTAAATGAAAGATTTCGGTCTAGTGAAGATGTTGAAAAAGCGCATTTGGAAGAAATATCCTATCAATATCTTTATACAGATGGTAACCAGCTAACCTTGATGGATACAGAAAATTATGAGCAAGTTTTGGTAAACCAGGAACTTGCTGGTGATCCATTGGATTTTTTGCAAGACGGAATGATGATTTCAGTTGTATCGCATGACGGAAATCCTATTTCCGTGCAATTACCTGAACATGTTACGCTTGCTATTGAAGAAACAGAAGCAGTGGTGAAGGGACAAACCGCAGCTTCATCCAACAAACCTGCTGTACTTGAAAATGGCGTAAGAATTATGGTTCCTCCGTTTATTAATGTTGGAGATAAAGTTGTTGTTAAAACATCTGACCGTAGTTATGTGGAGCGAGCAAAATAATGGGTAATCGTTCCGCACTTATTACAGTGATGACTAATGCAGCGCTTAAAGCATCAAAGCGCTTAATACGCGACTTTAACGAAGTTGAAAAACTTCAAGTATCACAAAAAGGACCTGGTGATTTCGTAACATTGGCTGACCAACGCACCGAAAGCTTCTTAAAAGAAGAGCTTGAAAAGGCCAGGCCAGACTATGGTTTTATTATGGAAGAGTCTGGCGTGATTCACGGCAAAGATGAAGAAGTTTATTGGGTAATTGATCCAATTGATGGGACAACCAACTTTCTGCACGGGCTGCCTTATTTTGCCATTAACATTGCATTGGTGCAAATTGACCCCAAAAAAGGACTGAAAGTCATTGCGGGAGTAACCTACAATCCAATAGCAAATGAACTATTTTGGGCAGAAGAAAAATGTGGAGCTTGGTGTGAGGACGCTAATGGTAGGCTTCATAAGCTTGGCGTGAGTAAACGCAAAGAACTTGATCATGCCGCAATTGCGGTTGGGTCTGTTACACGTGATCCAGAACAAGCTAAAATATTAGCAAGCCAAGTGGCTGCTATACGTGCCATTGGAAGTTCTGCACTATCATTAGCTTATGTTGCAGCAGGTAGGGCAGATGGCTTTATTCAACGCAAACTTTATTTATGGGATGTTGCCGCAGGAGTAAGAATGGTTCAAGAAGCGGGCGGAAGAGTTAGTTTGTCTTGCAGTACAAAGAATCTAGCGGGCCATTGTCACATTATTGCTGCAAATAACTCGTTGGCTAAAAAATTGGCATTTGCATAAGCCAATATTTTTATGTATGGTGTGGTGCTTGAAGGAGTACCGTTGTTAGGTATGGCAATATGACTCTTTTGAGTATTATCGCTTGTGGAGGAAGCATCTTGAGGCGTATATCTAAAAACACCTTTATTGGTTGTGTTGGCAGACTATGTGTGTTGTCAACCACTGCACTTTGTTCATCTATTGCTTTGGCGCAACAGCCAACCGTAGAGGTGAATATGAGTGCGGTACAAAGCTTACGAAACACCCCTAAATTTGTGTTGGCACCCACTATTGAAACGCCAATAGAAGTTGCACAAAATTCGGATGTCATTCAACCAATTGAAGAACCTTCACCAGAGCCTCTTCCTGCGCCTGAACAGGAGCAAATGGTTAAGCTTCCTGGTAATGTGAACGTTCAAGAACATAATAATCCTACGCCAGTAGTACAAGAAGATACTGTGATCATTGATGAAGTGGTTGCACCAAAAGAGCTAACTGAAACTAAGCCAGAGATACAACAGGAAAAAATTCAACTAACCGACATCCCTAATCTAGATGTCATTGTAGCGCCACCTCAAGAACAGGAAGTTCAGCGTAAGGAACAACAAGAGCAAGACACTAAGGTGGTGGATGTTGCTCAAGAAGATACAGATAGCACGCACGATGATGATAGTGCAGAAGCAATAGATGATTGGCTGGGCGGGTCAGATGCAGAGATAGCTGACCAGGTTCAACAATCTGAACCTCCAGTGTCAATGAATGAAACTAATGATGACGTAAATCCTCCTAAGGCAAGCGAAGTTATAGAGAGTCCGTCTTTCTTTGCATCTCTTTTTGGAAGTTCAGAAAAAAACACTAAAAAAGAGAAAGAAAAACTTAAAAAAGAAGAGGATAAGAAGGATATTGTATCTACCGACGAGGCTTTGGCTGATAACTCATTGAAAAAATTTGATAAAGACTCTCTAACAGTTGTCTACCAAAAGAAAGATAAGGCACAAACTGCACGTCGCAGGCCTATGGAGCAGCCAGAATGGGCGTCTACGCAATTGCAATCACGGTCGCAACAAGAAGTTCAAATTATCCTTCCAAATGTTGTTGATAATAACGAATTACTGAACATTCCACTTCCTCAAGAAAAGCCAGGTAAGGTAAAAAGAAAACAGATAGCACGGAACAATAATGATACAAACCCAGTAATTGGTGACGAAAGAGATGTTGCGGTTATTTCATTGCCAAAGGAAGAAGCGACAATTGACGCGGCGGTAATGCCCATAAAAAAACCTTCCTCATCTACTGAAATTGTCACTATCTTGCCTCCACAGGAAAATAAAGCTCCTTTAAAGCGTGAAGAAAAACAAAAAAACGAGGACTTGCCATTAGCTCAAAACACACATCAAGAAACAAAGGTGCGTGAAGAGGTGGATAATCAAGAGCTGTTGGCGGCACTCAAAACTCCTCCGTCAGTTAAACCAGGTGGCGTTCCAACGCCACAACTAAAACTTGAAAACGCTAAAGAACCGTCTTTGCTTGAATCTATGAGTGCATGGTTTGGCAGTAAAGACAAAGAGGTTGTTGAAGATAGCAGTGCGGATGATTCTATTCAGGAAGAAGCTGTAGCCTCTAATAATTTGGATGTAAGTATTGATAATAAAGATGGTGATAATGATAAACCAAAAGATGATGAAGCTTCATCTACGGTGAGTGAGCCCAAAGAATTTTCTATAGCACTGGAAGAAATTCCTTTGCCACTTGAAACACTCTCACCTGATCCGATTAAGAATAATAAAGGCATTATATCCTCTTCAGAAGAGGTTGCATACAATACTAATGCACTGCCAAGGGTGATTGATATTAACGAAGAAGAAAAAATTGACGCACCCAGCAATTATAGCAAGCAGTCATCGGCGCCTAGTATGCCGGCTGAAGCTGAAGATGAGCCTACACCTGCACAGCAGGCTTTCAATATCTCACCTGGCGAGCTATTAAGCGTTAACTTTGATGGCAACACCACCAATATGCAGTCATTTGACAAAGAAAGACTTTTAGAGGTCATACAACAATATTTATCTGATAATGATAAACGCATTAAGATCATTTCTTATGCTAAAGGCATAGAAGGCCAAGCAACGTCAGCACGCCGCATATCATTGCAGCGCGCAATTGCCGTAAGACTCCACCTCATTCAGTCTGGTCTTGAAAGTAGCCGGATTAATGTACAAGCTATGGGCAACCGCGAACAGATTGACCGCGCTACCATTATACTGCTCGACTAAATAATGCCATTTACTAAAAAGTAACAGCCGACTAAACTTGTATGCCGATCTCACTTCATTGATATGGTATGCATGTGGCTGCACGCCATTGACATAAATTAATTTATTAAAATGGTATTAATCTCATCTTTACAAGTATTTTTTATCTGGTTAGTAATTAGATAAAATTTTAATAATGGAGTGATTGTGTCAAAGGCATTACTTTCAGGACTAGCTAGATGCAGACCAACCCTTACTTTACTAAATAACGCACCTAGATCAATGGCAACACTTGCCGACACTACTTACCATGAAAGAATTTTAGTAGTAGGTGGTAAAGGAAAAATAGCTTCAGGAATCATTCCTAGACTGGATGAAAAATATGGTTCACAAAATGTATTAGTGGCTGACAAAGATCCAATTCCTGCACCAACACTTGAAAATCCTTACCGCTACTATTCACTAGATATTACAAGTTCACCTCAGATTAGTGACTTTTATCGTAACCTTGATGAATCAGGAGTGCGCGTTAGTACTGTTTTTAACTTAGCATCGCTTTCTGCCTCGCAATGCTCAAAGTACCCAGACCTTGCTAACTACGTCATGCACCAAGGCCTAGAGGAGTTGGCCACCTTATCAAGCTTACATGGAACACGGCTCTTTTTTAACCCTAGCTCTGTTGCGGTGATTGGCTCTGAATCTGACGATCCTTTTACACAAGATTCAGAAGTTATGCTCAAAGAAGGTGATAGTCTGTATAAAGAGTATAAGCTTTTTTCTGAAGAATTTGGCGCACAAGTCAATGCGCGCTGGGATATGCGGTATGTTGGCATACGCTATCCCGGAGTATTAAGCCACCAATTTTTGCCAGAAAACGGCTTTCCGGGTACAACTAAAATATTTAATGAAATAGCGTATCATGCACTTAAGGGAATGCAGGCGCCCACATGTGCTATCAATCCTTTTGTAAGACTCCCCCTAGCAACACTTGAAACCACTTCTGAGGCCAGCATTGGATTACTGGAGTCAGATGATTTAGACAATATCAACCCCAATCATTTATCTAGACTTAACATGGTTGAGGGGAGAGCTTCGGTTCATGAATATACTACTGCACTTAAAGCAAAGGGATGCGATGTAACTGTTAAAACATTATTTGGCCCTGATGTCTATGGAAGAGACAAAAAAGCACTTGCCTGGTCAAAAGATATTGAAATGGAACCTAATGTTATGCCACAGGTTCTGAAAAATCTCACGCTTTGTACGGATGCTAAGGCTTTTGCACTATACGCAGTAAAACAGCTATCACATTAATAAATAGTTTATTAAAAAAGGAGGAAAAAACCCATGCCTGATATTAATCTTGTAATTGCAACTGCAGGTACGAAATTTGAGGTAACCGATGAACAAATAAAAAGTCTAGAAGCGCCTTTTCTTATTACAGGTAAACGCGGTGATGAGGATGTAGAAGCAGCCATTACTTTTTTTCAAGAACTAGCAACAAAAAATGACGTTGAGTGTAATATTGAAGAAAGAGAAGGAGAAGTTCCTACCTTAACCAAATCAACACTGGTTCTTTGCTGTGTTGATAGGCGTGTGTATCACCAACTATGGCATCTTGATGCTGATATTATTACTGATCTTGGTGGTATTATTTCTCTTGAAAGCACTACAACACATGATTTAATTGAAGAATTTGCTGCACGCGCGTTAAAAAAGGGTAATAAAGAAAAACCATTTGTTTTAACGCTAACCACCCATGATGACTGTGCCAAGGCAACATATGATGGTACACAACGTGATCCTAAAATGTCTTTGGCTGAAATTAATGATGAAGCCACAAGACTTAAGCCATCATTATTACTTGACTCTGAAAAATTTCCTAACGTAACGAAAGCTATCAATGAAGAAGTATTAGTTCCAAGAGTTGGTCACATTACAAAAGATAAAGATGGCAAGTTCACCATGGATGAGTCCTTGATTGCACCGAATACAGCATTTAGAGTCTCTTTACTCGAAAAAGCTGTGCCAAGCTTAGGTAGGGAAGAGTAATTGTGGTATTTTAACGGACATTAACAGAATATGACTTCCCAAACAAAGGGCTATTTATGTTAGCAAAAACAGCATCGCGGCCTCTTAGAAACTGCAGGTTAGTTATTTCACATATTGACGCATGCAATCTTGTGAGAAGACAATTTCCAGGCCATGATTGGCTAACCACAGTAGGCAGTACCTATAAAGATGCACTGCCGGACGTGGGGCATCTTGCCGAAGCTATTCCTGAATGGCTCTCTTACCAGAGTCGCAGCAATCATAAACTTATTCCATCCATTACATGTATATTGCCACGCTTAAATGACGAGCACCGACTAGTCTTGCCCATACACGCACGCCTAAAACAACTACTTGGTGATATGGCAAATAATGTCAATATAGAATTTAAAATTGGCTTTTATGTTCCAAGCTTATCTTTTCAATCTAAGTTGGTTGTTTGTTCTCCAGATCCACATCATTTTGGTGCGTATCCCTATGACTTTTCTTTTAAAATTGCCACTTTAGTTGGTGGCGCCAACGGGTTTGTAACAGCCAATACAGATTGGCTTAACAACTATATTTCGATGATGGCGTTTCATGTACTCCAAACCAATTTACCAAAGAGCGTTGAATTTGTTGGCGCTGGCGGAACAATTGGCGAAATTGGACCGCAGGTTAAATCTAAACTCGACACCATAGCTGGTTGCAGTGAGGCAATGCAAAAGGGACTAATGAGAGTTGATGTTCTACCAGAACATCAACTCTCATTGCTAAATAATTCTACAGTAAAACCCTTATATGAGCTTGGAAGGGCTTGATAAGCGGTTGACATTTAACTTAAAAACATTCATAAACTGGGCCTTGCTTTGATTATTGTAATAAAGTGTGCTACAATTGCATTTTATTACAGCAACTTAAGTTAATATTAGATACGTCTCGAGGGGAGGTAATTTACTTGGTACAAGTTACAGTTCATACAAATAACATCGATCAAGCTTTGCGTGCACTTAAAAAGAAAATGCAACGTGAAGGTATCTTCCGTGAAATGAAACTACGTCGTCACTTCGAGAAGCCATCTGAAGAGAAAAAACGTAAGAACGCAGAATCCGACCGTCGTCGTCGTAAACTAGCGCGTAAAAAGAACATGATGGAGAACTAATTCTTCTTCAACATCGTGATATAGAAACTCTCGAAAGTCTTTTGGTTTTCGAGAGTTTTTTTTTAGTATTAACAGAATTGGCAAGGGAAGGTGCTATTCTTTAGCTTCAATTTTAAATCCACGCGCCTTAGCTACATAATAATTAAATTCTGCACCAAAGATATAAATCATCGCACAAATATAGAAGAAAAGTAAGGCTGCAATCATACCGCCAAGGCTGCCGTAAATAATATTCACTTGATCAAAGTGACTTAAATACTGGCTAAACAAGGCGCCGGCTATACCCCATAGTAACACTACAAACACTGCTCCAGGAAACACATCTCTAAGCGGTTGTTTGGTGTTAGGAATAATAAGGTAAGAGGCTACAACCATCGAAAACAAAACCACTGTGGTAGTAGCATAGCGCATAAAGTGCCAACCGCCATAGGAGTTGGTTTCACTTTCTTTAAACATGGCAACAATTTTAGACCAGGTATCGGGTTCGATCAGCGCCTCAATGTGATGCAAAATATTGGGTGTGATAATAAATAGCAACGTTACAAGTATGATAGCACCTGTGATAAACAAAAACTGTGCAACGCTCATTAATCGTCGCCAAATGTAAGCGGGTGGCGTACGCACTCTGTATGCGCGATTTAATATGGTTCTAAGGCCTTCCACCATAGATGACGCAGTCCAAATGGCTCCAATAATAGAAAGGGTGAGCAATCCTTGTGGTGGGCCAGATGCAATCTCGTTAAGGCGAGGCTTGAGTGCGTCCATAACATGGGCAGGAATAATGTCATTACTTAAAATGGCATCAAAAAAATGCGTTCCAACTTCTGATTGGCCAATGAACCCAGCAATGGCAAAGAAAAAAACAAGAAATGGGAACACGGATAATACCGACAAAAAAGCTATGTAGCCCGCATGCTCAATACCATCGTGGTGAATGGTATCATACAACGCTTTGTAAGTTAGGTGGCCGAAAGATTTTAATGGGTTCATGACTTATACCAATAACGGATCTTTAAAATAAAGGCAATAGAATCGATAGGATATTTTAGTGGTGAAGATATACTCAAATCCTCTTGCATATTGGGTCATAACGTGATTAAAACAACCATTGTTTTAAATCATGTTATAGGCTAGAGTATTTATGACATCTACTATTGATATATCCACTGAACCTTTTCCATCTTCTGAAAAAATAACCGTTAATGGCACGTTATTTCCAAATATAAACGTTGCCATGCGGAAAATTAATCTTTCTGAGACGGCTAAGGAGGAAGATGTTGTTGTCTATGACACTTCTGGAGCCTATACAGATAGCAAAACGGCTATTGATATTCGACAAGGACTGCCGAAACTGCGTGCGCAGTGGATTCAAGATAGAAATGATGTTGAAAGTTATGAAGGCAGGCAAGTAAAGCCAGAGGATAATGGCCTTAAAACACATCAGCATGATCAGGGTGTTGAAAAATTCTTGTACCCCAATACTTCACCGCTTCGGGCTAAGGCTGGCGGTAATGTTTCGCAGATGTATTATGCCAAGCAAGGCATTATTACACCAGAGATGGAATATATTGCCATTAGAGAAAATTTAGGTCGTAAGGACGAAAAAAGCTTTATCACACCCGAGTATGTTCGTGATGAAGTAGCAAGGGGCAGGGCGATTATTCCGGCCAATATTAACCACCCAGAAAGTGAGCCAATGATTATTGGACGTAATTTTTTGGTAAAAATTAACACCAATATTGGTAACTCGGCGGTCACTTCTTCCATTGAAGAAGAAGTAGAAAAAATGGTATGGTCATGTAGATGGGGTGGAGACACACTAATGGACTTGTCTACTGGCAAGAATATTCATGATACACGTGAATGGATTATTCGTAATTGCCCGGTTCCTGTTGGTACAGTTCCTATCTATCAAGCTTTAGAAAAAGTAGGTGGTGTAGCCGAAGAATTAACATGGGAAATTTTCAAAGATACACTTATTGAGCAAGCTGAGCAGGGAGTTGACTACTTTACGATTCATGCGGGTGTTCGTTTGCCGTTTATTCCTATGACTGAAAAACGAGTAACCGGTATTGTGTCGCGTGGTGGCTCTATTTTAGCAAAATGGTGCATGGCGCATCATCAAGAAAATTTCTTGTACACGCATTTTGAAGAAATCTGTGAAATCATGAAAGCTTACGATGTGAGCTTTAGTCTTGGTGATGGTTTACGTCCTGGTTCGATTGCAGATGCTAATGATGAGGCACAGTTTGCAGAACTTAAAACACTTGGTGAACTAACCGATATTGCATGGAAGCATGATGTTCAGACCATGATTGAAGGTCCTGGTCATGTACCTATGCATCTCATTAAAGAAAATATGGATAAGCAATTGGAAGCATGTAAAGAGGCGCCATTTTACACGCTTGGTCCACTCACCACTGACATTGCTCCTGCGTATGATCACATTACCTCTGCTATTGGTGCTGCGATGATTGGCTGGTATGGCACTGCTATGCTTTGCTATGTTACGCCAAAAGAACATTTGGGATTACCCAATAAAGAAGATGTCCGTGAAGGAGTTATTACCTATAAAATTGCAGCCCATGCCGCCGACCTTGCTAAAGGTCATCCTACGGCACATCTAAGAGATGATGCATTATCACGCGCACGATTTGAATTTAGGTGGGAAGATCAATTTAATTTATCACTTGACCCTTACAGGGCCAGAGAGTATCACGATGAGACTCTGCCTGCTGATGCGGCTAAGTTTGCCCATTTTTGTTCAATGTGTGGTCCAAAATTTTGTTCAATGAAAATTTCGCAAGAGGTAAGAGATTTTGCCAAAGCTAAGCGTGAACAAGAAGAGGGCTTAAAACAAAAAGCCCAAGAATTTAATGATCAAGGTGGCGAGCTATATAAAGCAATAGACGACACCAAAGTTGCATAACTTAAGGAGAGTATCTCATGACAACACCTGCTATTATTACTGTAGCCATTACTGGTAACATTACAACTAAAGAACAAAACCCTGCTGTTCCAATTACCATCCAAGAGCAGGTTCAAAGCACCAAAGAAGCATTTGAAGCAGGTGCAACCGTAGCACACGTTCATGTGCGTGACGATGAAGGTAAGCCATGCTCTGATGAACATCGGTTCAAAGAATTGCAAGATGGGCTTTTGCAAGAATGTCCTGGTATGATTATTCAGTTTTCCACTGGTGCCAGAGGAGGAAAAGGGTTTGAACGTTGCGAAAGCCTGAAGCACTTACCAGAGATGGCTTCACTTTCTACTGGTTCAGTAAATTTAGTAAGTGTTATTTATGATAACGAGCCTTCACTCATTGACCATATGTCTAAACAAATGGTAGACCTAAATATCAAACCTGAAGTGGAAGTGTTTGATTTAGCAATGCTATATAATGCTTCTAATCTTGCAAAAAGAGAGCTCCTTAAAACCCCCGCCCACGTACAATTTGTGATGGGAATTCCTGGCGCATTGCCCGCCAAAAAGTCTGTGTTTGACTTTTTAAGGGCAGAGCTAGAAGATGAGCTTCCTGGATCAACTTTTACTGCAGCAGGAATTGGTCGTTTCCAAGAAACATGCCAGCGTTGGTCGTTGGAAAATGGCGGTCATATTAGAACTGGTCTGGAAGATAATGTTTATATTTCTAAAGGTGTGTTAGCCAACAGCAACGCCCATCTTGTTGAAGCTGCATGTAAAGTGGTAGCAGATTATGATCGTCACGTTGCTTCAATTGATGAAGCGCGCAATATTTTGGGGCTAAAATCTTTTGAAGCCATTAAAGCTGCATAATATGTTTTCTTCGTTGGGGGGGGGTGCTAATGACAAGCATGTATGGAATTAGTAACTGTGATACGGTTAAAAAGGCACGCAAGTGGTTCGATGCTAATGGTATTGAGTATACGTTTTGCGACTTTCGTAAAAATCCTGTTGATGCAGACATTGTTCGTTCGTGGATACAGTCTGTAGGTAGGCAAGTGCTTATTAATAAAAGAGGCACTACGTATCGTCAACTTGACCAAGCACAAAAAACGGCCTTAGATGCATCAGATGATGAAGCGTTGATTATTTTGCTGCAAAACCCAACATTGATGAAACGACCAATTATTGTTAGTCAACTAGGTGTTGGTGTCGGGTTTAAGGATAATCAATATGCTGATCTTATAAGGAGGGCTTCATGAAGTTTTGTCATGTTTCTTTAGTTATAATTACATCTCTTCTTATGAGTGGCTGCATTGATTTTATTCCCTCTAGAGATGTTGATGTTGGAAGCACTCGCCGCTATCCAACACTTAATGAGCACTCTATTCGGATGAAAGAACATCAATATGGCATCAAAGCGCAAAAAAAGAGCGAAGAACAATTGGCAAGCCCTCAAGAAAGACGATTTCCTCATGGTCAACATATAAAGCCATCTGGTAGTTCAACAACAAAGGTTAAGGATGCTTTTGCGTATGAGCCAGCATCCAATGATGTTGAGATAAGAAATATGACCCAGGATGAATTTGATTATTATTATAATCGCTATAAAGTGGACAAAACTAAGTGACAAAAGATAGCATTAGTCTAGAACAATTAATGCAGATGTCACAAGATGGCGATGAAAAATCATATCGCCTGCTACTAACAAAAATTGAAGCGCTACTTAAACAATATTTATATCACCGGATGTCTCATCATGAAGACATGGATGATGTTATTCAAGAAATTCTCATTTCGGTTCATCACTCGCGCCATACATATCATCCAAGTAGGCCGTTTAAGCCATGGTTGTTTGCTATTGCAAAGTTTCGCCTTATGGATTACTTGCGTAAAATTTATCGCAAAACTGGAAAACAAGGGCAGGTGAGCATTGATTCTTATGAACTTGAAATTGAAGATGAATCTTCTGTAACTAATAGTGAATATGATACCGAATTACTTCATAAGGCACTTGATCAGTTACCTCAAAAACAACGTCAAATTGTGATATTAATGAAACTAGAAGAACATACCGCAAAAGAAGTTGCTAAAAAAATGAATATGAAAGAATCTGCAGTGAAAGTAAGTGCTCACCGAGCATATAAAAGGCTCGAAGTATTGATTCGCGATATTGAAGGTTCTAAATAAATTTTAAGCTGACTGCTATAACCAACTAATAAAATGACACCATGAATTCGAACGATATTATTAATCAACTTGCAAAAGAGCTTACTCCCGTCAAACCAGTAATGGGCGTATATAAAAAAAGTGCACTTTGGTTACTTATTGGAGCCGCATATGCATGTTTCATGGTGCTTGTTCTTGGTTTGCGCGATGATATATCGGTAAAGATTACACAGCATTCTTTTTTGCTAGAAATGGTTATAGCGCTTTTAGCTTCATTAAGTTCGGGGTTTGTTGCTGTTACCCTCTCAGTACCAGACCAGTATCAATTGCCAAAAACCATACAATATTTGCCCTTTAGTTTTATGAGTATGTTACTTGGAATATTACTATATAGCTGGATGGATGTGTCTACGTCATTTGTCCCGTCCGCATTAGAATGCTCATTAGAAATTACTATGTTCTCGGTATTTCCAATGATAGTAATGATCTACGCAATCCGTAAGGCTGCTACAACACACTCTATCATGTGCTCAGCGATGACAAGTTTATCAGCGGTGCATTTTTCCTACATTCTGCTTAGAGTGATCGAGCAGAATGATAATACACCTCACATTCTTTATTGGCATTATTCCCCAATGATTATCGTTGTCATTTTCGGCATGATGGTAGGTTCTAAGTTGCTGAAATGGTAAGGCTTAATTGAGCTGCTATAAATTTTTTCGCAGTTTTAAAGGTGTAGTGCGCCATAAATAGGCGTCACGCTGCTTTTATAAACTTGATTTTATCCACAGATTTATTTACACTCTTAAATTCCTCGTTAATAAACGAGGAATGCAAGGGAGTAACATAATGGATTTTTCGCAGCCGCGGGTACAGCCTGTACAGGGTACCGGTGACCGTCGGCGTCCGCATAAGAAAAGAACACATGCCGTGATGGATATCAATGCCATCGACGACGAGGATGCTGCAACTATCCTAAAGAAACTCAGTAGAATTCTATTTTCCGAAGAAGGTACTGTTAAAATTGGCGGCTCGGTTGAGGTTAGTTTTGTTCCCAAAGCAAATAATATTGGGTATGACAGGCTCATTTCTGCTGATATGGATTATTACTTTCATCAAATGCAAGAAGGCTACGTCTATGCTAATGATGACAGGCATACTTCCTTGGTAAGGAGTTATAACACCCCCAGTCATGGGTGAGGAATCATAAATTAGAAGCGTTTTATAATTGATCAAGGCTTGGATAACATAAATATTGGCCTTTTAGTTAAAAATCTGTATAATCTGCGCTTAGTTTACAAACATGGATTATTGATAATCAACTAAATCAATTATAGGAAAGGACAGCTATGCCAAGCGCTAAGACAAAAACGGAAAATACTGCATCCGTATTAGATGAAAAGAAAGAATATATGTGCCAAGAGCACTTGGATTATTTTAAAGAAAAATTATTAGCATGGCGTGATGAACTTTTAGAGGAATCTATGGACACGCTTAACCACCTCAAAGAAGAAAATTGGCAAGAGCCAGATGTTAACGATAGAGCATCAGTAGAAGCAGAAGCATCTTTAGAATTACGTACACGTAATCGGTACCGCAAATTAATCGACAAAATAGATGCTGCACTAAAGAGAATTGAAGAAGGAAATTACGGATACTGTGAAGAGACAGGTGAGATAATTGGACTTAAAAGGCTTGATGCCAGACCTATCGCCACCTTGTCTATTGAAGCACAAGAAAGGCATGAGAACTATGAGAGAACCCATATTGATGAAGATGATTACAAATAAATCTGTAACAAAATTCAAAAAATACTTCGCCGCTATCCTTTGTTTTGGTGTGCTGTCGTCGTGTGATTGTAGTGTGCCACTGGAAGTTACCTCTATTCAAAAAGGTGACAAGAAGCTCGCCTGTAAAGATATTATCCTTGAAATAAATGAGGCTGAACACTACAGAGAGCGTGCAATTGAAGATCAGCGTATTAGTGCTGGCGAAATTTTAATGCCAACTTGCTGGCTATCTGGTTATGTAGATGGTGGTAAGGCAATTAAGTCTGCGGACGCACGAATAGAATATTTAGGCCATATTTATGACCTGCTGGACTGTGGAGGACTATCAACACCAGTACCTCCGCCGCCTGTTGCTCGCAACATACGGCCACTTTCGCAAGATGCAAACCCAGCTCCAGTTGGTGTTCCTCCGGTTAGAAGTTTTAACCCACCTGTTGCTCCAGTTGGTTCAGCTCCAGGCGGAAGTAATTTGCCTAATAATTTTTACCCACCAGTTCCAGCAGGAAATAATAATTACAATCCATATATTCCACCTGCCGCTGAAACTAATATTCCACCAGGAAGGCGCAGGCCTACGGATAATTCTCGTCCTGGAATGCTCCGCGATGAGGAAGGAATACCTTACCGACCACTTAGTATTAAGCCATAAAAAACAATCATTTAACAAGTAGTTACTATGAAAGCAAAAGAATCGCATTCAGCCCATCCTCGTTTGGTAATCATCGATGGGTACGGTTTCTTATTCCGTGCCTATCATTCATTGCCACCATTGACCAATCCTGAAGGCATACCTGTGGGTGCCATATACGGCTTTATTAACATGCTGACTAAGGTGCTAAAATCACATAAATCAGATTATGTTGCAGTAGCCTTAGATAGTGGCAAGCAAACATTTAGGCATGACATATACCAAGACTATAAAGCAAATCGACCAGCTCCACCTGATGATTTAATTCCACAATTTAGTATTGTTCGTGATGCTGTGGAAGCCTTTAATGTGCCAGCCATTGACAAACAAGGCTTTGAAGCTGATGATCTTATTGCTACCTACACACGTCATGCTACAGAAAAAGGCATTAAGGTTACTATTATTTCTTCTGATAAAGACCTCATGCAGTTAATCGACGATAACGTGGTTATGTATGACGCGATGAAATCAAAATATATTGATAGCGATGCTGTTTTTGAAAAATTTGGCGTTTATCCTGATAAAGTGCTCGATCTACTTTCTCTTATGGGAGACTCATCGGATAATGTTCCTGGAGTCCCTGGTATTGGAGCAAAAACAGCTGCGCAATTATTAAATGACTTTGGATCACTTGATGACATCTTGGATAGTGCACATACCATTAAACAACAAAAGCGCCGAGAAACACTCATAAACAACAAAGAGCAAGCCTACCTTTCTAAGGATCTCATTACACTTAACAGTTCGGTAGACCTCGATCTATCTCTTGAATCTTTGGCGTTCAAGGAAATTGATCAAGACAAACTCGTTAGCTTCTTACAACAGCATGGGTTTAAGAATATTCTCACTAAGCTACATAAAGAGGGAATACTTAGTACCTCTTCTGAAAGCCAACCACAAGCCATCCCGCAAACCGTAACTATTAACATTAAAGAAACACCTAAGAAAAAAATTGCAGTGATTCATTCTGCAAATGACCTTGATTCTTGGACTCAGACAATTGTTAAAAGCTCTATTGCAAGCTTGTCATTATGGATTCATAACGACAAAAAAACCAAGCAGCCATTATCGGTGGCTCTTGCTACCAATATTGGTGATATTGCCTACATACCACTTAATAATGAAAAACAACAATCACAGCCCATGTTGTTTGCCATGGAAGAGACAAGCAAAGAAGCGTTAGAAATATCACTTAGTGATGTTTTTGATGTTGTAGAAAAAATAAGCGCTCAAGATGGTGTTCGCATTATTGGCCACGATATAAAAAGCTGGCTTAGGCACAGCCATAATTTATGGACTCATGTTATGGATGACATCATGGTGATGTCTTATGTTTTAGAAGGCGGATTGCACGATCATTCCATTGCACAAATGGTAGAGCATTACTTAGAAATAGACTCTACTGCATATCAACTACCTGACTTAAAAAAAGCCGATGAAGCTGAAATCCAAGATTATGTGGTAAGGGTGGCCGCATTAATGAATACACTTCATGACAATATTCGGCACAGACTATTTGATGTTAAGTTATTAACATTATATCACCGCATTGAAAAACCACTCATACGAATACTGGCTGGTATGGAGCATACGGGTATCAAAGTTGACCCCACTATGTTAACACACTTATCTGAACAATTTGCAAAAGATATCCATAGTTTGGAGGGACAAATTCATCACCTTGCAGGCAAAGAATTTAATATCGGCTCGCCAAAACAGTTAGGCGAAGTTCTTTTTGAGGATATGAAATTAGAAGGTGGTAAAAAATCCAAAAAAACCGGCAGTTATTCTACTGATAGCGAAGTGCTAGAGAATTTAGCCAGCCAAGGAATAGAGATAGCATCCAAAGTTGTTGAATATCGCACTTACTCAAAACTTAAAAGTACGTACACTGACGCACTTACCAAACAAATTGCATCTGACGGTAGAGTACATACTCATTATTCTATGGCATCAGTTAACACAGGACGCCTGAGTTCTTCTGATCCCAATTTACAAAATATTCCTATTCGCAGTGACATTGGTAATCAGATCCGAGCAGTATTTATTCCTAAAAACGGATATAAGCTAATCTCTGCCGATTACTCTCAGATAGAGCTCCGGTTATTAGCACATATTGCTGATATTGAAGTGTTAAAAACAGCATTTATTGATGGCAAGGACATCCATACTGCAACTGCTTCACAAATGTTTGGTGTTCCAATAGAGCAAGTAGATAGTCATTTGCGAGGACGTGCTAAGACTATTAATTTTGGTATTATTTACGGTATCAGTGCTTTTGGCCTGGCTAAGCGTATTGGTATTGGCCGTAAGGAAGCAGCCGAATATATTGAAAACTATTTTATTCAGTACCCAGGTATTAAACACTACATGCAACAAGCCAAACAAGAGGCTGCTGAACATGGCTTTGTTAGTACCATTATGGGTCGTAGATGTTACATAAAAGGCATTTACGATAAAAATCATGCCGTAAAACAATTTGCAGAGCGCGCTGCCATTAATGCACCGCTTCAAGGCTCTGCTGCTGATATTATCAAGATGGCCATGATTGAAGTAGAACAATTACTAGCCCACCATTATCCAGATGCTAACATGTTATTACAAGTTCATGATGAACTCATATTAGAAGTCCCCCAAGAGCAGGCTCAACCATTATGTGAAAAAATAAAACGTGTCATGGAAAACGTGATTAGCTTAAGCATTCCGCTTACTGTAAGTGCTTCATTTGGAGATAACTGGAAGGAAATTCATTAAAACTCTTGTTTTGGAGTTGGCTTCCTTTATGCTTCACTTTCTTTTTATTTCAATAAGGATTAGATGTTCGTGATCAAAGAGAAATTAAAATCTGTTATGCTTTCTGGTAAAGAGTGTTTACCAATTATTGAAGGTGGCAAAGGAGTTGCAGTAAGTAATGGAGCAACCTCTGGAGCGTTTGCAGCAGCTGGTGCAGTAGGTACATTTTCAGGTGTAAATCCCGACCGTTACGATGCAGATGGCAATGTCATACTAAATACCTATACAGGGAAAACGCGTCGCGAACGTCACGAAGAACTGATTACCATGGGCATTGAGGGTGGAATCGCTCAAGCTCAAATAGCGCATGAAGCTTCTAATGGTGAAGGTAGGATTCATGTTAATATTCTATGGGAGATGGGCGGAGCACAAGCGGTCCTTGAAGGAATACTCGAAGGTGCAAAAGGCTTGGTTCACGGCGTAACTTGCGGAGCCGGTATGCCATATCGCTTGTCTGAGATTGCTCAAAAATATAATATTTATTATTATCCAATTGTTTCTTCAATGCGTGCTTTTAGAGCTCTTTGGAAACGGTCTTACCACAAAAATGTCAGCTTACTTGGTGGAATTGTATATGAAGATCCATGGCGAGCAGGCGGACATAATGGTTTGTCCAATAGCGAAAACCCTCTTAAACCTGAAGATCCATATCCCAGAGTTGTAGAACTTCGTAAATTCATGAACGATGTTGGTCTTAACGAAGTGCCAGTTGTTATGGCAGGGGGGGTATGGTACCTAGATGATTGGGAACATTGGCTAGACAACCCTGAAATTGGTCCAATTGTTTTTCAATATGGAACGCGTCCTATTCTCACCAAAGAAAGTCCTGTTCCTGACGCATGGAAAAAGCGATTACTTACATTAAAAGAAGGCGATGTGGCACTAAATAGATTTAGTCCAACAGGTTTTTATTCTTCAGCGGTTAAGAATGCATTTTTGCAGAATCTTGAAGCACGTCATCAGAGGCAAATTCCTTATGTTACTCATCCGGAAGGGGTGTTAACCGAGGAGCTAACCTTTGGTCCCAGATCACGAGCTGTTTATGTAGAATTACAAGACAAAGACCGTGCACATAAATGGATGCTTGAAGGATTTGACGAGGTATTAAAAACCCCTGATTCTACGTTACTTTTTGTTACTAAAGAAGGTGCGCAGCAAATAAGAGAAGATCAAATTAATTGCATGGGGTGCTTAAGTCATTGTAAATTTAGCAATTGGAAAGATCACGACACCTACAATACTGGCAAGAAGGCAGATCCAAGAAGTTTCTGTATCCAGAAAACGTTACAAGATGCGGCTCACAATATAGGTGATTTAGAGAACCAATTAATGTTTGCTGGTCATAATGCATATAAATTTGCCGACGATCCTTTTTATGATAATGGCCATGTTCCAACCGTCAAAGAGCTTGTTGAAAGAATTATGACAGGAAGGTAAGCGGGCTTTATATAGTCCCGCCACAAATGCATGCACAGAGAATCTCTGGAGCATCTTAATTTGTTGTTATGTGAGGCAATTGCATCGTAACCAAATTGCCCTTTGGCTCCATTTACGATCAGTATAGACCTGGATTTTGATCTTCTTGATCTGCACCCCAAAGAAATTTTCTCTTTACCCAACCTTTGTGCTCATCAACCTGTACCTGACACCACGACTCTTGGCATTTTACTAGTTGGCCAATCACGCCATTCTCGGCAATAAAGGATACAGCTGAATTATCTAAAGGCGATCGGTGGACTTCTTGCACACCATTACTATTAATAACAGCATGACGTTGCTTGGAAAGCAAACGATTATGAATCCAGCCAACTTCACCGTGCATATCAACAATTTTACGCCAGTCTTCAAACGTAGCAACTATCTTGACTGGCCAAGTCTTGCGTTTATAAACCCATTCGATGGGGTATTTAATGCTAGGGCCAGTACGAACATTAGCTTCTTGAACCCTAATACTTGCATAATACGGCACCTTAGGAGCAACTGCTAATGCAGCATGCGAAGTTAGAATCAACAAACAAAAGACACAATTACGTATAATTACGCGTGCATTCATGATTAATATCCTAAAAATGATTTGATGATTTACTGTTAACAGTTTACACGATATAACGCTTGCATCAATAGTTTTTAAAAAGGTTGTTTACTTTATGTTGGATTATGGTGACTACCCTACATCTAGGCCAAGGCGCAGACGCACTTGTGATGCTATACGATCAATTGTTTCAGAACACCAACTGGCTTCACAAGACCTTATTCTCCCGCTTTTTGTTCAAGAGGGCCATAACACCGAGTCTACTGTCAATACCTTACCAGGGGTGTGTCGGTACAGTATTGACCTTGCTGTCATAAAAGCCAAGGAAGCTTACGACCTGGGTATTAAAGCTGTTGCATTATTTCCAGTTGTAGAAGCCAAGTATAAATCGGATGATGCATCTCATGCATATGATAGTGACAACTTAATGTGCAGAACGCTGCGTGCCTTTAAAGAAGAAATTCCTGAGATATTGACCATTTGTGATGTTGCCCTAGACCCTTATACTTTATCGGGTCATGATGGATTAACTGACCATAGTGGCAATGTTCTTAATGACCCAACAGTTGAAGTTTTACTCAAACAATCACTTGCATTAGCCGATGCAGGTTGTGATGTAATAGCACCCTCAGATATGATGGATGGCAGAATTGGCGCCATTAGGAATGCCCTTGACGATAAAGGACATCAAGAAGTAGCCATTTTATCCTATGCTGTAAAATATGCTTCATCCTTCTATGGCCCCTTTAGGGATGCTGTCGGCTCGGCTAATAATCTAAAGAAAGCTAGTAAGAGCACTTATCAAATGGACTTTCATAATAGTACTGAAGCACTAGAAGAGGTAGCGCACGATATTAAACAAGGTGCTGACATGGTGATGGTAAAACCAGCTGGATGTTATTTAGATATTATCCACCTTGTTCGCCAACATACTAGTTTTCCAATATTTGCCTATCAGGTAAGCGGAGAATATGCGGCCATAAAATCCGCAGATAGTCTTGGATGGGGAGACAGTTCAAAACTTCTTTATGAATCAATGATCGCTCTAAAGCGTGCAGGTGCAAATGCTATTATTACCTATGGTGCGATAGAATTAGCTAAGAAAATGAAGGAATCACAATGAAATTAAATCTCTCAAATCTACTTATAGCAGCTACCATAACTGCCATTGCTTACGTGTTATGGATTCACCCTATGGTAACCCAGCAACAAACTAAAACGAACCCTGAAAATGCTATCGTAGCAAATTTTAACCTTACAGATCATCATGGCAATCAAGTTACACAAGATAGTTATGCAGGCAAGAAACTGCTTGTTTATTTTGGCTTCAGCCATTGCCCCGATATGTGTCCTACAGACTTAGCTGTGATCAGCAAAGTAATGCCAAAATTACCCGAAGGGCATAATGTTCAGCCAATTTTTATCACCGTTGACCCAGAACGTGACACCCCTGAACAACTAGCCTCCTATTTACAAAATTTTGATCAATCTATTATTGGACTTACAGGATCTCAAGAAAATATTGATCATGCAGTAAAGGCATTTAAAGTATATTATCAAAAGACAACACCTCAAGATATGGACGGCTATATGTTTAACCATTCCGGGTATATGTATTTGATGGATGAAAAGGGACAATTTATAACACATTTTTCACATGGACAGGATGCAACAACCATTGCAAAGATGTTACTAAACTATTTATAGTGATGATTTAAAAGGGGTATTTATGATAGAAATTAAAGAAGGAAATGGCATTACTGGCCAGTCATCTATGCAAGAGTTAATGGATAGATACGCAGCAAAGGAAGACTTGCAAGCCGCCATAAACAATATTGATAAAAGTACTGGCGACCACCAGCGCATATTCTTAATGGGTTGTGGGCGATCAGGAACATGGTTATTAACAGCACTATTTACTACATTTGGTGACTTTTCAATTATTCCCAAAGAAGTCCCGATTCAATATTTCGGCATTATTTCAACGAAAGAAAAAAACCTTTTATTAAAGCGGCATTTTACAAGTTATTGCGAAGTTGAAAATATTCCTGATTCCGTAAAGGTTATTTGGATTGTTAGGCATCCATACGCTGTGTTAACTAGCCATAATCCACACACCAAACTTAAATATCATATCAAACCTTTTAACTTTTTAGGTTGGATGCTTTCTTTACGATATTTAATTGAAACAAACAACGTTGCTCAGATCATACGATATGAAGATTTGGTAACCGATCCTGTTGCCATACAAAATCAAATAGCAAACACATTTAATCTCAACATTATTGCTTCTCCAGATGAAATTACCTCTCGCTTTAAAGCCCCTGAAGAAGCTACAAGTGCTATGCATGGACTCAGAAAAATTGACGCAAAATCAATTAATAAATATTTAGATGACGAGGAAAAAGTTGCATATTTAAAAGAAATTATGCCTCGAGTACATCCTGTATTGGATTGGATGTCAGAAACTTTTGGTTATGATATGCACTTACCGGATTAGTTTATCCTCTCTGTCTCATAATAGGGTTGACCAGAGAACTCACAATAGAACCGCTTCAAGACTTTGTAGAACTCATCCGAACATATCTTGCGGTTGTGCGTAAAAATTGCACACAAATCTTGTCCTTTACAATCATCCTTGCAAAAAGCATGCGCATACATGATGTATGGGTACTGTCTGACCACCCGTATAATATGTTGCTCTTGTTCTTGCGTTAATTTATCTGCAGTACGGATGACTTCAAAAAAGTTATGTAAATTTGACAATAATTCAAAAGCATCACTTTTTTTAGGTGCAAGCTCAAGTGCGGTATTGCCAGATTTTGCTTTTGCATCCAAACACGCACCCCTTAGCAGTAAGTAGATTAGCATTTGACTATTATTACACCTAGCTGCTTCCTGAAGTGGTGTCACGCTTGCTTCAACATCACAAAGATGATCTGCCTCAACAAAGGCAAGCAGCTCTTGATTGTACTGCAAAAAACTATCTAAAACGTCAACATCACCTAGTTCAACAATATTCAAAAATTGCTTTTCGAGTCCTTGTATATCAGCCATCTATATTTCCTTTACAAAAACATAGTTAGCCCCCACACCCTTATATTATAACATAAATAGACACCAGAAGCACAAGAAAACAACCCCATATTCAACCAATAATATAAACTCCACACCTATATATAAATTTTTAGGATCAATTTATTTACCTTGACTGATAGGGTGACCAAGGATAAAAGAACCAGCAAAAATATTACATTTAATCAGTATATTGTTATCTTATGCACCAACATGTTCTTATTATTGATTTTGGCTCTCAAGTAACCCAATTAATCGCAAGAAGAGTTAGGGAGCTGAACATTTATTGCGAAATTCATCCATATCATAAAGTTGATGATGATTTTATTACATCCTTTAATCCTAAGGCTGTTATCTTGTCTGGTGGACCATCCTCAGTGTCTGATGATTTTTCTCCATCACTTCAATGCGATCTCTTTAACAAGCAAATACCCGTATTTGGTATCTGCTATGGGCAACAATTGATGTGTGAATTGTTAGGTGGAAAAGTAGAAAGTTCAAATGAACGTGAATTTGGTCGTTCATTTATTACTATTGAAAAACAATCTCCTATTTGCGAGGGCTTCTGGAGCAAAGGAGATAATTACCAAGTATGGATGAGTCATGGCGATAGAGTGGTATCTATTCCAGATGGATTTGAGGTTATTGCTTCATCCGATAATGCCCCTTTTGCAATGATTGGTCATCATGATAAAAAATGCTACGGTGTACAATTTCACCCTGAGGTAACACACACACCAGATGGCAAACAGCTTATTCGTCACTTTCTTGTAGATATTGCTGGCTGTGCATGCGACTGGGATATGGGTACATTTCTTGATGAAGAAATTGAACGGGTTAGAGAAAAGGTTAAAGATAAAACTGTTATTTGTGGTATTAGTGGTGGCGTTGACTCTTCAGTTGTTGCCGCTTTGCTTCATAAAGCCATTGACCAACAATTAAAATGTATATTTGTAGACACCGGATTGTTACGCAAAGATGAAGCTAAAAATGTTATTGAACGGTTTGAAAAGAAATTCCATATCCCGGTAACCGCAGTTGATGCTAGTGACACTTTTTTGGGGTTATTAGAAGGCGTTGATGATCCGGAAAAAAAACGTAAGATTATTGGCAAAACTTTTATCGATGTGTTTGAGTCTGAGGCTAATAAAATTGGTGGAGCAGATTTCTTAGCACAAGGAACATTATATCCGGACGTGATTGAGTCAGTATCAGTTCATGGTGATGCTGCAGTGACAATAAAATCTCATCATAATGTTGGCGGATTACCTGAACGTATGAATATGGATCTGATTGAGCCAGTACGAGAATTATTTAAAGATGAGGTGAGGGCTCTTGGAAAAGAATTGGGTATGCATGACGACTTAATCAAACGTCACCCATTTCCTGGTCCCGGACTTGCAATACGTATACCTGGCCAAATCACAAAAGAAAAGGTCGCTATTTTACAGGAGGCTGACTCTATTTATTTAGATGAAATTAGAAAAGCAGGGCTTTATGATGAAATTTGGCAAGCATTTGCAGTTCTACTGCCTGTAAAAACAGTTGGAGTTATGGGAGATGCTCGAACTTACGAATATGTATGCGCTCTTCGTGCGGTAACTTCTACGGATGGAATGACTGCAGATTTTTATGATTTCTCGCATGAATTTCTAAGAAATGTTTCGACACGAATTATCAACCATGTTAAGGGTATAAACAGGGTGGTATATGACATTACATCTAAACCACCTGGAACTATCGAGTGGGAGTAAGATGCTTCCTACGCGTTTAACGGATACAAGTAGTTAGAGTTTGCATGGTAGTAGACAACGAAACCTTAGTTAGAGATCAGCTTACTAAATTGCGTGACCCCAGAGCATTAGAACGCTCTATTGACGAAATTGACCATGATATTAAAAGAAATCGCATTTATATCATGGGTTGTGGACGATCGGGGACGTGGCTGCTTACATCTTTCTTTTCAACCTATGCTGACATGACAATAGTTCCCAAGGAATTGCCTGTGCAGTATTTTGGAATGATGACAAGCCAAACGAAAAACCTGCTTTTTAAAAGAGATTTTCAAAGCTACACACATGTAGAACTAATTCCCAGTAATATTAAAATAATTTGGATAGTGAGGCACCCGTTTGATGTATTAACCAGTCATAACCCTAATACAAAAAATGACTATCATGTTCAACCCCACAGGTTCCTTGGCGAAATGTTGGCACTAAGATATCTCGTTGAAACTAATAAGGCAGCACATGTTATAAAATACGAAGACCTAGTAACTGATCCATACAAAGCACAAGAAAATATTTCCAACGATCTTGGATTAACCATTGAAGCATCTCCCGATGAAATACCCAAAAGGTTTAATTCCACCGAAAGAGCAAAAAGATCTATGCACGGCATTCGAAAGATTGACAGCAATTCAATCTCAAACTATTTAAATGACAGTGCTAAAATAAGCTATCTTAAAAATATTATGCCCAGAATATACCCAGTTCTAGACTGGCTTACTGAGCGTTATTCATACAATTTTGACATTAACTAGCTTGCATCGAAATTAAGGGGGGCCTAATGAATCCATTTGCACCATCAAATCATTTTTCTAAACTACCTGGAGATGATGTGGCTGTACAAGAACAGAAAATGAATAATGATACATTCAGAAAACTTTTCAAAGAAAATGCTCAATACGCCCAATCCATATTGATGCGTACGCCTAAAATATGGGGAGATCCAAATCGAGTTAAAGGTAATTTTACAGTTCATGTAAATGACTTACTAATCAACACCCGTAGCGGTGATGTTATTATTGGCAAAAATTGTTTTTTTGGTCACGGGTGCGCTCTGCTTACAGGCTCACATGATCCTATGAAATTTGGTAAAGAACGACTAAATGACGTGCCTAGTCATGGTCACGATATCATTGTAGATGACGGAGTTTGGTTAGCATCATTTGTAACCGTTATTGGTCCTGCTATACTTGGTAAAGACTCGGTCGCTGCAGCAGGCAGTTTAATAATAGGTGACATGAAACCTGGATGGCTATATGCGGGCACACCAGCAAAACCCATTAAAAATTTAAAGGCCAAGGAAGACTCTCAGTAAAAGGATATACCATGCCCGAAGAAAAAACAAAATTGAAATTTATTTTGGGTTTAGGAGCACAAAGGGCAGGAACAACATGGCTATTTAATTATCTTCTAAGCCGAGATAATTTTACTCCTGGATTCGATAAGGAGTTTCATGTCTTTGACACCGCTACTATCAAGGAATGCTTTGGTTTTAGAAAAGACCTCGAAAAAAGCGCAGCTCAGTCTAGATTTGTTAATGCTAAAATTATACATGATGATGTCATTAGACTTAAAATGATTAGTAATCCGGATCTATACTTTGAATATTGCCTACATTTATTAAAGACACCAGGTATTAATATAACCGCAGATATTACTCCGTCATACTCAGGCTTATCATCTGAAACACTAGAATACATTAAAGATGAGTTTACCAAAAGAAATATAGAGGTTCTTCCAATTTTCATTATACGAGAACCTGTTAGAAGATTAGCATCCATGGCCAAACTACAATTATATAATCAATCCATGCGACCTACTAAAAATGAACTAATACTGCATATGCAAAAGTTAGTCGGAAGCAGTCAAGATAGGTTGCGTTCTGATTACAAAAAAACTATTACTAATTTGGAGAATGTATTTGGAAAAAAGATATTTATTTCTTTTTTCGAAGAACTATTTAGCTCTAGCAGTGTTCAGTCATTATGTGAATTCTTAGGTATTCATTTTACAGAAGCTTCATACAGACAAACAATTAATCAACTTGACGAATCAATCATGCTAACTCAGGACGATCTTTCTGCTTTCAGTGAATACTACCAAGAACAATATGATTTTGTTCATAACAAATTTGGCCACGAACGCACAAGAGCTCTATGGAAAATATAAATATGCCAACATTATTTCAAGATCTAGCATTCTCACATTAAACACGCTTAAGGATGTTAGTTGCGATTAAAGTTATCTACTATATTTTTTTATAAAACAGTAACAAAGTAATATTATGCCAAAACTCATTTTTACCGTTACCACAGGAAGAACTGGAACTACGTACCTCACAAATCTTTTTCATGGACTACCAGATACATCATCACTTCATGAACCAGAGCCCTATTTTCATGAGGTAATGCGCCAAGCGCAAACAAACCCCTATCTTTTTTATACGTTTTGGGAAAAAAAGCTAAATTTCATTACTGCTCAAGATAGAACTGTTTACATTGAGACTAGCAATGTGTTCTCAAAAGGTTTTTTAGAGCCCTTACTTAGGTTAGGTTACAAGCCAAGCTTAATTTTTTTAAATCGTTCTTTTAGAAAAATTGCACTCAGCTTACTTTCCAGAAATTCAATACCATCAAGATCGAAAAATGGTCTAATATTTTCTGCTTCACCAAATGACCCATACTCTCTACCCCTGCCTGGAACAGGGTGGACTGACTATCAATTATGTTTTTGGGCAGCACTAGATACATTCTATAAACAAAAATATATAAAACGATTCTATGGTGAATTATTACCTGGAATCTTTACTACCACAGCACAAAAATTGAATGATTTTGAGGAATATATGAAGTTATTTAATTTTATTTACCCAGAGAATCACCCCGCAAGAAATATATCTATTGAGAATTTACAGGCTCACCACAAACAACAATCCAGAACAACACATAACCCTAATGAACATTCACTTAGTGAAGCAAATGTTCAGCTGATTGACAAACAAGAAGAGCAAGTATGGGATGTTGTTAGTTTTTACGATCCTTATTTATATGAATCCACAAAAGAGCTGGTTCCTCAGTTACAATAATAACACCTGCACGTGATTGAGTTAAAAATATTAAATCACAGCATGATTCTGAGCATTATGATAATGTCTTGCTTAACAGTCCTCTGCGTGAAAAATCTTGCAAGGCTTCAAATAGTTCGCTTTCATGGTGACATGCGATGAGTCTATCAACATTAAAATTACTAAGCTGCTCCAACATCATATATTGATGTTCGGATAATATATATTCACTTACAGTAAATTGAGGCCTTAACAGCGCAATATATGTACTGTGGTCTTCAACATTTAATGTTTCACCATCTGTATCCTGACGCAACAATGACAAGATTGCATCAAGAGCATAGTCGCTTTTGATCAATTTTACTGACGGGTGAAGTATTAAGCTCTTATCTGCAATGGCATTCATAAGTTGACTTTCATCAATGGGCTTCCTATCAGCAGCATGATGGCAGCAATGGTGTAGCCATTCATAGTTAGCCACATCAGGCAAATAGAGCAGGTGCTTTGACGCTGTAAATTCAGATAAAAATTGTGCAAAATACTCACCGTAGAATGTTAGGTCACCGCTTGTAGATGGGTACTGCATAATATAGTTATTTGCTGCATACTCAAAAAAACGTTCGTCAACCAGCTTGCATGTCAGTGGATATACTCCTTTAAGGACATCAACCAATGTCAGCTTTACATTTTGCTGATAGATTTTCATGCGCTGTTTTGCGGCAATACTACTACTATCAATCGCCTCAATAATGCCATCATCATCATTATGATGATAGATATGCCTCATAAATTGTTGCTGTAGTACTTTAAGGTCCATTATGTCGCTCCTGCATAATACTATCAGCTTTGGTAGCCTCTAATATTAAAGTGTTAAGAGAAGGTATATCTGTATCCCATTCAATTAACGTGGGTTTTCTTCCAATGGCATCTATCGTAAATTGATATAATTCCCACACTTCATCACATACATAATCACCATGATGATCTATATAAATAAGCTGATCATCGCATTGACGTGTTGTATGGCCCGCAAGGTGTATTTCCCCAACTACAGATGGGTCGATAGCTGTTATATAGTTTTTTGCATCTATTCCATGGTTTTTATGCGTAACATACACATTATTTACATCCAGCAATATGCCACACCCTGTACGCTTAACAACCTGATTTAGAAAGGCTACTTCAGTCATGTCATTATCGTTAAATTGAAGGTAGGTAGAGGGGTTTTCGATAAGTATATGTTGTTTTAAAAAGTCTTGCACCTGCTCCACATGCATACAAACAACGTCTAACGCTTGATTCGTATAGGGTAGGGGCAATAAATCATTCATAACAATATTATCGATACTACTCCACGACACATGCTCTGAAACCATAGCAGGTTGATATCGATCAATCAGGAGTTTTAGTTTTGATAAATGATCTTTGCATATGCCACTTGCACTGCCCAAAGAAAGACCAACGCCATGAAAACTAAGGGGGTAACGCTCTCTGGCTTTATCGAGTATTACATGCCCCATACCACCATCGGTGAAGAAGTTTTCGGGATGCACCTCTAACCAACCTATATCATCACGGAATTTCCCCAAAGCAATTTCTTGGTAATGTGGCCCTCTAAGGCCAATTCCCGCCTTGTGTGGCAGCAAAAATGGTGGATAGTTACTCATTAAACTGTATCACGTACTTGTCATAAGATGGTTCAATAGATATAGTCTTATATTCGAAGCAAACAACTAAAAAGTAACATTCTTTCTATGACTACTACTACATGGGCTGACAATCCAAAGCTTGGCAATGCCGCTCATTACTTTAAACTAATGCGCCTACACGCGCCAACAGGCATTTTCTTATTGATGTGGCCCGGCCTTTGGTCCATCTTTATGGCAAGCAGTACTACACTTCCATCTGTTGGAATTATTTTGGTTTTTGTCATTGGTGCATTATTGATGCGAAGCTCTGGCTGCATCATAAATGACTTGGTTGATAAAAATATAGATGCCAAAGTTGAACGTACAAAGCACCGTCCTCTTGCTAGTGGTGACATTACCGTTGTTCAGGCATTTATATTATTGGCATTGTTACTTTTGTTATCACTTTTATTACTGCTTACATTAAATAACATTGCCATTATTATGGGCTGTGCAATATTACTGCCTGTTATTGCTTACCCGTTTATGAAGCGCATCACATACTGGCCTCAATTATTTTTAGCGTTCACTATTAACTGGGGTGCATTAATGGGCTGGTTTGCTGTATCTCCTGAAATAAGCATACAACCTTTTGTCATTTATCTAGCATGTTGTTTTTGGACATTGGGGTATGACACTATATACGCTCACCAGGACAAAGCCGATGATGTGAAGGCAGGTGTTAAATCTACAGCATTAAAATTTGGTGTACATACAAAACGCTATGTCTATGGTTTTTATGGCATTGCCAATATATTACTATGGCTGGCAGGAGTACTCAGTGGCCTAGGGATTTTATTTCATGTGTGTTTAATTATTTCACTTGTACAGCTTATTTGGCAAGTCATGATGGTTGACCTCAATGACCCTAAAGATTGTATGGCTAAGTTTGCATCCAACACCTACTACGGAGCCATTGTATTTATTGGAATTGTATTGGGATCACTAGTTTAGATCGTACCTGGAACGCTGCAATGCTGTATCCGCAATTTTAGGCCACCTGGTTCTGTAGAGATAGTGGTCCTCGGAATTTGGCTAGCACGATCAGAAATTTTTTGATCTCCATGCACACAAGCACAGCAGCACATAAATAAGGCTTCTAAATAGCTTTTTAAGTCCACACATGGCGTAGGGCAAGAAAATGCACTCTGCCGCACTAAAATGGGGGTGGATCCGGAAGATTGTTCTGAAACAACTGGTATCAAGGGGATATCGTCCGTCCGCAGGTCTGATGGCATTTACTGTCTCTCTCAATAAAAGTTCTCAATTTTAACTAAAATGTTCTTCTGTAGTTCTTAATCAACAAACCAAATAAATAATCCCTAATATATTAACATAAAGTGTATTAATAAGTAAACTATTAGTTAAGCACTTTGTTGCTATGTATTTCATAAAACACTTGATTTGACCTTCTGATCGTAATATCAATATAAGAGGTGTAGTAGATAAGTAAATTAGTGTCGCTTTCACCACAAAACCATAAAAAAAACTCATAAGAAATGGCTCATCATGACAAAGTATTTTGTTGCTGTTACAGCGTTGTTGGTTGCACTACAAGTAGTTGATGCACACGCCCAAGTCAGAGATAAAGTTTATAAAGACTGGACCGTGTACACCACTAACCTGGATGGTAAAAAAATATGTTATATGGCTAGCTTTCCTAAGAGCAAAACGGGAAACTACACAAAACGTGACGAACCTTTCTTTTTAGTAACAAACGTAGACGGGCAGGTATATGAACCTAGCACTTCTTCTGGATACAGATACAAGAAAAACAGCAAGGTTAAAGTTACCATTGATAAACAAACTTTTTATATGTCTCGCCTTCAGGGCGAACGTGCATGGGCCGATAATGAAAAAATTGACCTAGAACTTATTAAATCCATGAAAGCAAAAAATTTCATGAACGTTAAAGGAACATCCATCAAAGGTACGTACTCGGAAGACCGGTACTCATTGTCTGGATTTTCAGCAGCTTACGACCGGATGAATAGTCTTTGCAAATAACCAACCTTCTTAAGAAACCAAAATCACCTTACGTATACATATGTGGCGCTGGCCCTGGTGATCCGTTGTTGCTGACACTAAAAACTCACCACCTGCTTACGCACATAGCTGACATTGTGGTATATGACAGATTGATTCCAGAAGCTATTATTGACTTAATTCCAGATGATGTTCCCAAAATTTATGCCGGAAAATCATGCCGAAATCATCACATGACACAAGATGAAATTAATCAATGCTTGGTAGAACAAGCAGCCAGCGGAAAAGTGGTTGTTCGATTAAAAGGTGGGGATCCATTTATTTTTGGTAGAGGAGGGGAAGAAATGCTTCACCTCGTTCAAAATAATATACCATACGAAGTAGTGCCTGGTGTTAATGCCGCAGATGGCTGCGCAGCATATGCCGATATCCCACTTACTCACAGAGGAATATCCAGGCAAGTTGTATTCTTAACAGGACATCAACAAAAAGGTAGTCATAGCCCTATAGATTACGCATCACTTGCTAAGCCAGATCAAACATTAGTGATATTTATGGGCGTCACCCAATTAGAAGCAATTATTACAAACTTGCTAGGTGAGGGGATGGACCAAGACACCCCATGCGCAGCAATAAGTGGTGGCACCACTGAGAGCGAGATATTGTTTGTCGCTCCACTTAAGAACTTTTACCAAGAAGTACTCGCTCAAGAACTTCCAGCTCCAACACTGATTATTATAGGGCAGGTAGTTAGCCTTTCTGATAAAGTTAAGCAACTTTGCGAGCAAAAAAATCACTCATCGAACGCTTAACATTGCCAAGCGCCAACACATTGTCGATGCGTCTCGTTAAAAAATCCCAACTATCGGCGTGATTGTCGGAGGTGTCTGACATCCAATATAGTGTAGTGCTGGCCATAATTCCCACAAGAAGACCGCGCTTGGTATAGTAATTATAGTCATTAGATGTGTCGCCGGCTAATCTCCAAATAAGGTCTGCTGTTTTAAATGCAATGCTGGCCGTAACAGAGGCATGACTTGGACACATCATGTAGCGATAAATTGATTTAAAGGCTTCTTTATGCTGATTAGCAATGTCGAGTCGAGCCTTAACAAGGTAGTGAATCTTGTGACGAATTTTCATGCTATCAAGCATAGATGTGTCACAGCTTTCTTTAAGCTGGTCGTTTAGCAACGCCAATGCTTTGACACAAAAATCTTCAATATTATCGTATATAGTCCACACATAGGCAGCTTCATGGCCTTGACCTACTGAGACTTGCTCAAACACATGACGCGACAGACCATCATGACAAAAAGCATCTAGAAGAGCATTGTGAAGTTTTTGCTGTGATTTGTTCATAATAATGATAGGGTACTGTTGCAAATAATGATAGTGTAACAAAATTATAATATTAGATAAACATTTAATCAAGCAGCCCAACAATATGTTGGTTATGGGGTCTATTTTTAATTTTTTCAAGTTATGAAACACAACAAACCCACTGGCTTTACATTAATTGAGTTATCAATTGTTTTGGTGATAATTGGCTTAATAGCTGCAGCTATCGTTGCTGGTCGAGAGTTGATTACACAAGCACAATTAAATTCTGTGATTAGTGAGTCACAAAGCCTTAAAGCTGGTATTAACGCTTTTAAATTGACATATGGCTATTTTCCGGGTGACTTTGATAATGCGTTCAGTTATTGGGGAACTGACTGCGCTACAACGGCCGCTAATTGTAATGGTGATGGTAATGAGTCAATCGATTATTATTCGAATGGTCCTGATGGTGTTGAATCGCTGCGCGCGTGGGTTCACCTTAGTTTGGCTGAAATCTATCCAAACGATTTAACAGGTGTGGGCGTGCAGTGTGATAACCGCAGTACAATGGCTGGTGAAAATATTCCAATAGCACCATTTGGTGGCAGCCCCCAAGAAAGTGGCTGGATGTTATGGACTACTGGCACATTTCCTTCAACTAGGTCTTCATACAGCACGGCTCTTTCTATTGGAAATAAAGAAAATTCGGGATGTTGGAATCATGACGCTGCAGTAATGACGCCTGCACAAGCATGGACAATAGACAAAAAAATTGATGATGGTATTCCTGATATCGGTCATGTTCAGGGGCATCACAATGGCAGTACAGGTGGAGATTGTGTTGATGGTACGGCATACAATGTTGATGACCCTGATATAGAATGTTATCTTGGTTTCTTACTAGAATAGTGTATGATAACGCTTTATAATTTATAAATATGCGAAGGCTATTATGACCAATACTTCGGGGCGTAGGACGCCTGCTAATCTTGGTGAACGGCTACCATCAAGCCAGAGTTCTGGTTGGCCTGGAGACTCTCAGCAACCATCGTTGCCCCGTCAAGATACAATGCCCATGATCGAAAGTGATCAGGAAGAAGACACGCAGCAAGAAGAAGGTGCGGCCGCTGCAGCTCAACAAGACCCAAGACAAGCCAGGGCGCAATTATTTGCCGCAAGATTAAATGAAGCACATGCTACTAGACCCAGAACTCCAGTTTAGAGCTAATAAAGCTAATATTTTAGCTACTTGACAATCAATCTACTAGTAATTCTTGAATAAGCTTTTCAAATGCTCTTGCGCGATGACTAAGCTTTGCTTTTTCTTTGGCATCCATTTGGGCGAAAGCTATGTCATATCCATCCGGGACAAAGATAGGATCGTAACCAAAACCGTGTTCACCTTTTGGTGGAAAGGTGATGGTTCCATCGATACGTCCTTCTACGTTGATATAATCTTCTGCATCTGGCCAGCAAATGCTAAGCGCACATATAAAGTAGGCTGACATATCTGTGTTGCCATCCAGAGCTTCCATCCGCTCTTGCAACGTAGCCATTGCCTTGCCAAAGTTTTTATCCTCTCCTGCGAGGCGTGCGGAATATACTCCAGGTTCGCCACCGAGTGCGTTAATGCAAAGCCCTGAATCATCTGCAAGTGAAATTAAGCCAGTTTTCTTGGCATAATAACTCGATTTAATCAAAGCGTTTTCTTCAAACGTAACACCTGTTTCTTCTGGTGCTTCCAGATTATAACTACCAGCAGGTGTCACAACCACGTCCCATGGACTTAACATGGTTGTGATTTCGGCAACCTTACCAGCGTTATTACTAGCAATTACAATTTGTTCACCAGCAATTTCCAGAAATTGTTCATCCATATGTTCATCAGCCATTACTAAGTACCTGCGCTTGGAGTTCATGGAGTTGCCTACATGCATCAAAAGCATGGTCAAGCATATGGTTAAGTTGGTCCCTTGTAAAAGGTGCCTTTTCAGCAGTGCCTTGAATTTCAATAATATGGCCACCACTGCTGATAACAAAGTTAGCATCCACTTCTGCATTACTGTCTTCAGCGTAATCTAAATCAGCAATTGCTACATCCCCATATATTCCACACGAAACAGCAGCTATTTGTCGAGTTACAGGAAGTTCTTTTATCATGCCTTTATCTACTAATTTTTGACATGCTAAATGTAACGCCACATAGCCACCAGTAATGGATGCACACCGGGTGCCGCCATCAGCTTGGAGTACATCACAATCGATAATAATTTGACGTTCACCAAGCATTTTAAAGTCAACTGCAGCTCTCAATGACCTACCAATGAGCCGTTGGATTTCTACTGTGCGGCCACCTTGCTTACCTTGGGTTGCCTCACGACGAGTTCGGGTTCCGGTTGCCCCAGGCAGCATACCATATTCTGCCGTTACCCAACCAGCACCACTACCTTTAATAAATCGTGGCACTTGCTCATCAATACTTGCAGTACACAGTACGTGAGTATCGCCACATTTAATAAGGCATGATCCATCTGCATGCTTAGTGACATGGATTTCAATTGAAGTGGGACGAATCTGACTTTCATTACGTCCAGAAGGTCTATCTATTTCAGAGCCATTACTATTAGCTGTTAGGGTCATAAAAAAACTATGAATTTACTATTGAAATTTTGAAGCAGGCAACCTAAATAAAGATCACCAATACGTTATTAAAGCAACTTCATAACATACAAGATTCGCTATGGCTACAAATTCTCAACCCGAAGATAATCACGATCAACAGCCTCAAGAAAATAATGAGACTAACGATCAAGAACAAACACAAGACAGCATTCAGAACACTGAAAGCCAACCAATGCAAACTGTGTCATTGGAACAACAAATTGGCGAGTTCCGTGACAAATGGATGCGAGCTGCTGCGGAAGTAGAAAATATTAAGCGCCGTAGTGCACAGGAAATTGAGAAGGCAAGGGCATATTCAATTGAATCGCTTGCAACAGATCTAATTGGTGTTTTAGATAACTTATTTAGAGCAAGCGAATCTATTTCCGAAGAAGATGCGGCACAAAATGATATTCTCAAGAACGCAAAAGAGGGAATAGAAATTACAAAAAAAGAAATGCTCCGAGCTTTAGAGCGCCACAAAATAAAAAGAATATGCCCAGGCAATGGCGATGATTTTGACCATAACTTTCATCAGGCCGTAAGTCAGCTAGAAGTCACCGAAACTGCCCAAGACGGTAAGATTATAAACGCCATGCAGGCAGGGTATATTATCAAAGACAGATTACTTAGACCTGCAATGGTTGTGGTGGGTAAAATAAAGTCATAGTAACTTACAACCTGCAAAAGAAATTGATACAATATGCCGTGGGAAAAGCTAGAAAAAAACACTTTTATATATTCGTTCAGTAATACGCTACCTATTGATGAACAACCTCCTTTTATACAAAGGATGCTTAGTAAAGAAGATCAAGAAAAACTAAAAAGCTTCCAATTGCATTTTATCATTCCTGAAGAAAAAAACACAATCATTGCTATGGTTGACGCTGTTGTAGTAAAAGACGGAGTTACGGATGATAGCCGTACCATAATCGAGGGTGCTCTTAAAGAAAGCCTTTACAATTCAGATAGTGGCTTCTTATGCAGGTATGGGACATTAGATGGCAGCTCAGCCAATGGAAAAGTTATTTTTGCAGACAAGCTTCAAGTGAGGCGCTTTAAACATGCCTTAAAACTAGACTTGTACGAATTAGATGGTTTAGAAAAAGATAGCATAAAAGCGTTTGCCGACGTGCTTGATACATTTTGCACTTCCAATCACACACAAAGTTCACTGCGTCAAGCCACCATAGGACGGAGCGAACCTCAGGAAGCTCAATTAGTGTGATGGCCCATACTCATGAGCAACCATAGTTCCACTACAGTTTACAACATTATGCGACGGACTGACCATGTCGCTATATAACTCTTCTTGATATTGTACTTTTCTTAAATGCATTATCAGTTCTTCTATTAAGGTAAATGGCTCTTCCTCTTCATCGGGGCAATAAAAACCGCTATCATCAATACTGGCAGAATCAGCATCAGCATTAGTCCGGTTATGTTGGTTTGCTTTTAATTCACAGTATTTCTTATAAACACTCTTGATGCCATGATACATAAGATGCTCAATCATGTCGTCATCAAAAAACTCTTGAGCTAAATCAAAATCTTTGTTTGCTAACTCAAGTACCTCATTTAATTGCTCCCATTCATTTACATACATCAACACATTATCTGACGACAAGAAATTATATAATTTTCGACGATCAGTAAATAGTTCAAATAAATCTGGAAAAGTAAATTCCTTAAGAAGCTTATCATTCTGATCCCCAAGAAGAATGACCAACTCATCACAGCTTAGCTCTAGCAGGTCATACAGATCAATCAAACCTTCTTCAATGGCTTCAAACGCCTCATGATTACAAAGTTGTTTTTGAAGCTCCCTTGGAAGCACCTGAATATATTCTTTTCCAATACCAGAAGCATTAACAAGTAAATTTAACCAATGATCATCAAAACGTTTTTGTCGTTTAGTTATAATAGTGCGTTCAATATTAACTGCCATACGTGTATATTTTTGACCACTCATGGCAATGGTTGTAGGATTTTTAGGCAAGGGCGTGCGCTGCAATTGGGTTGCCCGCTCAGATACATCACCTGAAACATACTGCTCAAGAAAATGTGACTGCGTAGGATACGAGTGTAGGTTTGCACCACCAGTAACCGGCAACTTAACCCGTGCATCTGCATTCTCATATGCAACCATAGCTGGTTCACTCTTAAATGGCTTTGTGGTGCCAACATACCCCAATACTCTAAAACGGGTAGGGTCTTTTGCATGCTTGCTTGTATCATCATAGCCTCGTGTCTTTAAACCACTACCTGCCTGATTAAAACGTTTCATTAACTTATCTGCAAAACCGCCATTGGTATGAGAATTCTGAAAGTCTAAAACCGAAATGGCACAGTTACCACATACTGTATTAGGATACGAATTAATAAACGCCACCATTGAATATAACTTACACGGCTCTTCATCCATAGCATCAGACAAGTAACCCTTATCTCTTAAGGCTTGTATTAACTCATTATATAAGTTTTCAATCGCAACATCGGATTGAATGGCATGAAAAAAACTCCGCTCACTATGTGAATTATGCTCCCAAAACATCGTAGCATTTTCCATTTCATACCTATAGAGAGCATCAAGATCAATCATTGGGACTGCATTTAGAAGCATTTCTTTTGATAGGAATTTGCCTTTATGTGCATTTAGAAATTTTTTAATCAAAGAAACCTGCTCATGACTTGCCTCAGTTTTACTAAGGTGAGGGATATATTTTTTTAGCATTGCCGTGTGATCACGCGTTGCTACTTTAGAGCCATTAACATGCTGGCGAATGACTTCATCCTTAAATGCTGTATCTGATGCAAATTCTTCATCACGGGAAACAAAAAAATCACCATCATTTGTTAAAACAACCGGCACCGTAACATAGTCATACTTAGTATGCTTGCCATGAGGTCCATTAGATACAACAAAACAAAATTGTGCTGCAACAAAATTTGGTAGGTTGCGGCTAGTATCATCCTTACTTGCTGAAGATCGACTACGTTTGTACCCAGCCTTTTCTTGGGCTATTTCTTTATCATGCGCAGCTTTTAAACGGTCAATATCTTGTAAACCAGCCCAAATATGAGATTTTAACTCGGTTAGAATTCCAGCTATAGCAGCAGGAGGAATAGAAGTAGCTTTATGAGGTTTGCTTGTTTGATATGTGATTGACGTGCCCTCAGCAGGGTAGACCTTATGAAGCTCTATGTCTTGTTTTAATTCTTCAGCCTTCTTACTTAATGTTGTAGCCTTACATCGCGTAACTTTAGCGGGACCTTCATCTGTAGCCATATCGGCAACCGTGGTTGCATTTGACTTACTAGTAGATACTGGCGCTACTAATTTCATCTTAATTTTTTGCAGCTCGTGAATGTGACTTACATCTCCTTGAGAAACTTCATCACCGTACTGCTTTTTCTGCCTCACCAATGCCTTTGCAACACCCGGTAACGAAGATGACTCCTCTAAAGAGGGACCAAACTCTTCTTTTGTATTTGAAGCAGGGATGTTCTTATTTCTGGACATGATTTGGATGGTAGCACATCATAAGTAATATAACGAGTAATATTGTGCGATTATAGATAAAAACACTTAAAGTTTTCCATAATATATATTATAAGATATTTGGATAATTGCCACTTTATAGCGTTTATGCTACAATTAAAGCAGGATTTTAAAGACTCCCTCTCAGGAATGCCTGTATTTTTATTTACCAAACGGATTAGTATAATGGTGGTATTTTTGTTATTATGGCATTATACAATATAATTATACATTATACTGGACGTAATGTTCGGCATATGCGCCAACCGCATCCGTAATTACTCGTTGAGGCTACATATGAAGATTTTTTTTATTATTGGGTTTTTTATTGGAATATTTATTTTAGGCTCTGGCTTTGGCCTGCTTGATGGCGTTCTTGGTGTTAACTTTTCCGAAATGAGCTTTGAAGAAAAATTTGAATATATCATTGCCCTAGCTAATGAGGCCCAAAAAGCAATTATTGACCTAGTGGCCAAATTGATAGAAGCATTTGAGGCCGGTAGCTCTACCGCCGATAAATAAGCGCAACTCCTGAAAGATTAGCTTTCTTGATTTGCTAATGTTTTTTGTTTTTCTTCTACATCTTCTGCTACACCTTCAATAAGATCTGCCGAAGTTACTACCTGGTATCGATGTAATTTATTAAATGGCTTATCGTCAGGATAATACGACTGAAGCTGCTTAGCTTTTGATAAAAAGTTTCGGTTAAACGACCCTGCAAATTTATCATACTTGTCCATACTTGATTTTAAGCTCTTTCCAAGCGACTCTGACGTGCTTTGGAGCACCCCAATACTGGCTAAGAGCTTTTTTACGCCTTGAGAAATTTCTTCCGAGTGCTGTTCTTGCTTTGCCCTAAAAATGGCCAGTTTTGCTTGCAATAGCGCGTTAACCAATCCAGAAGGACCCACAGGAATAATATGGTGCGCCCACGCTTTTTCTTCAAATTGCTTATCTGTTTTTCTTAATGTTTCCATGGCCGATTCGGTTGGTAAAAACATCATCACCACCGTATGTCCAGCCGTTTTTTTTCTAAGCGACTTAAGCTGATCATCAATTGCTTGCTTATAATCTTTAGTAATTAAATCTTTTAAATGCTTTGTCATGCTTTGCCTAATATTAGCATACACATGGTCACGCTGCTGCTGATTATCAATCGCCCCCAAATCCATAAAAAACTTCGATGCTTTACTGTCTATTACCATCACATGATCTCCAGGCAAAAACACCACCGCATCAGGTTTAAGACCTCCTCTTAATTTATCGTGATCTTTAATAAAATGCTGCATCACATAGTCTTGACCGGCAATTAAACCCGATGATTTAAAAATATTTTCTAACGTAACTTCAGCTAAAGCCCCCGCCCCTTGTGGCGACAACAATGCGCGTTCTATCGTATCAACTTTTTGCATGCGTTTAGACAAGTGATGCATCGACTCAAAAACATGTTTAAATTGCTGATGAAGCTGCTCCGTTGTTGCTTTAATTCTTTCTTCTTGCTGTTTTTGAGCATTCAAGGCTTCACGCTTATGGTCGTCCAATAATTTACTTGATAACTCCGAACCCGCCTTCAAGATTGATGCTCTTGAGGCTTCTAAATGAATCTTCATTTGCTGCTCCTGAGACAACACCTTCTGTTGCTCTATCTTGAGCTCAGCATCTAGTTCGTAACGTTGCTTCGTTAATAACTGACACTCTTCTTGCAAACCAGCAATAAGAGTTTGTAGTTGAGAAAGTTGCGTTTTAAGCTCTTTTATCGTATGGTTCGCCTGAGTTTTTGTAACAAAAAACATGATTGCTAGTAACGCTGATATGGCACTAAAAATACTGATAATAATGACTTCCATGTTTTTTCCTCATGTTGTTGAATATAGTGCCTGATAGATTAAACGATAATCCTTTAAATAGGTAAGATAATTTTATGTCCATTTCTGTTATTATTTTAGCTGCCGGGCAAGGCACACGTATGAAGTCTAATTTACCAAAGGTACTTCATCACGTCGGCAACAAACCACTTGTATCACATGTAGTGGATGCAACAAATCTTTTACCTGTCAATCAGCGTATTGTTGTCGCCAACCCACACACCGCACCTGCCATAGAAAAAATACTCGACAACGCCAATGTTGTTATTCAGCAAGAGCAATTAGGCACCGCCGATGCTGTAAAAGCAGGATTAATCCATGTCAGCAATGATGACGACACCATCCTTATTCTTTATGGTGATACGCCACTGATTCAACCCGACACCCTGGAAGTATTTCTAAATATAAAATCCGATATCCGCGTTCTGGGGTTCGATACCCCCTACCCTCATGGCTACGGAAGAATTATTACCAAAGATGGCGAACATATTCTAGCCATCGTCGAAGAAAAAGATGCATCAACGGACCAAAAAGAAATCACGCTATGCAACTCTGGAATCATGGCACTAAAAGCCTCATTGCTAAAGTCACTTCTAGAAGATGTCTCCAATAATAATGCCAAAGGCGAATATTATTTAACTGATATTATTAACATTGCCAATCAACGGTCGCTGGAATGTAAGTTTGCCATATGTGACTTAGATGAAGTTATTGGGATTAATGACCGGCTGCAACTATCCATTGCCGAAACTGCATTTCAAACACGTAAGCGCAAAGAAATAATGTTAAGCGGCGTCACCCTCACCAATCCTGAATCAGTCTTTTTTAGTGCCGATACTCAGATTGGCAACGACACAATTATTGAGCCTAATGTCACCTTTGGTCCCAAAGTAACCATTGAAAGTAACTGCCACATTAAGTCATTTAGCCACATTGAAGAAGCAATCATTTCCGATGGCTGCACCATTGGTCCATACGCAAGGCTTAGACCAGGATCACACTTAGAAAAAAATGTGAAAATTGGAAATTTTGTTGAAATCAAAAAATCATATTTGGGTCAAGGTGCCAAGGTGAATCATCTTAGTTATATTGGTGATGCAAAAGTTGGTGATGCTGCCAATATTGGTGCTGGTACTATTACATGCAATTATGATGGAATAAACAAATACCAAACCATTATTGGAAAAGGCGCCTTTATAGGCTCAAACACTGCATTAGTGGCGCCAGTTTCTATTGGAGACGGTGCACTTATTGGCGCAGGAAGCACCATCACCAACGATGTTGCCAAAGACGCTCTAGCCGTGTCACGTGCAGATCAAAAATCCATTTCTCAAGGTGCCAAGAAAAAACGTGAACGAACATTAAATACAAAAGCTTCATGATTCTCAAACAACTCGACTTTACCATTGAACAACAATCATTGTCATTTATGGTAGATGCGTTATCAGAAGACGCACTATCCATGACTTATTTTGAGGTTGAAGGCACCGATGGAAAAACATGGAACGTTCGTCTATTTGCCAATGACACCCACATAATTGAAAGTAAACTCACCATTCTGGCCGCCGCGGTCAACAAATCGCAAATCGATTATACGGTTGTACCGGTCAATACCAACCAAGACTGGGTAAGCTTATCGCAAGCTAACATGAAACCCATTGAAGTTGGTCCGTTTTATGTTCACGCCCCTTGGCACAACATTGATAACATTGATCAGCATTTTCACGATATCTGCATCAACCCTGGACAAGCATTTGGTACTGGGTCGCATGAAACCACCAAAGGATGCTTAGCATTACTCAGCTCCTTAGAGTCTGATGTCTCAACTATATTAGATATGGGCACTGGCACGGGTATTCTGGCATTAGGAGCTCGCTATCTTTGGCAAGACAGTAACATTATAGCTATCGATAATGATCCTCTTGCTCTTGAAAATGCAACCGAGAACTGTATTGGCTTTGACATCAAGCTTGATCAAGCAGAAAGTTTTACTGCCAGCACTATTACCACAGCAGCCCCCTATGATCTTATTATTGCCAATATATTAGCCCAACCTCTTATAGAGCTATCTGGTGATATTAACGCTATTATCAAGACGGGCACATCCATTATTTTATCAGGATTTTATGACCACCAAAAGAACGATGTTGTAAAGGCATACGAACAAGTAGGGTTTAAACTTCAAAACGCAATAACAGAAAATGACTGGTGTGCAGTATTAATGATCAAATCGTAATGCATTATTTTGTTGAATCTGACAATGCGATAACATCTTGGTTTCGTATTACAAAAACATGTGTAATAAGTGCAACTATGATAAAGAGACTAACTACTATACCTATTTGACCAAAAGATCCTGTATAAAAATAGCTCGCAATTTGCAGACTTAATGCCGCAAATATCAAACGAAAACCTTGAAGCATTGCTGATATTTTACCTTTCTTCTCAGGTATAAAGTTAAGGCAAACCGGTATCAGTAAATTAGACGGAATAATCTGACTAATAATAAAGGGAATAAATGCCAACGTAATCCATAACGGATTTGCGCTTTCCTTGAATATAACTAACCAGATAGTCATGATACTGACAAAATATAACCATCCTGCAATATAAAGAGCTTTATGATGATTAATTTTCTGCACAATTAATCCAAACAAAATACTTCCAACAGCAAAAACAAGTGCCAACGCCCCTTGATAATAACCAAAATAAGCCAAACTAACACCAAGATCTTTCATATATAGTATAGGTGACATACCTACAAATATCCAATATGGCAAAAACATAGCCACAATATTAACAACAAGCAGCATAAGTGTTTTTGATTGAAATAATGGCAAATATTCTCTGACATGAAGTGACGTATGACTTTTTGATATTTTGTAATTTGGTATAAATGCATAGGTCATTATCAAAACAACCACACCAAGAATCAGTAATGTTAGAAAGTTCCCCTTCCAACTAAAATACAATGTTATGTAACTACCAATTACAGGTGCAATGGCCACTGATGTGTTCATGACACCGTTTAATATAGACATAAAGAATTGTTGTTTTTTTAACGGATAATTGTCTGCAATAATCAAAAAACTAAGGATAGCTGGAGCAGCAACCCCAATGCCTTGCAAAAAACGCCCCAGCAATAATAGCACATAGGATGTTTCTGAAAGACAAAAAATACTTCCAATAATAAATATGATCAGCCCAAATATTATGATCGGTTTACGGCCATAACTATCTGCTAAACTTCCAACAAAAAATAAACTCAGTGCATAACCAATGAAGTTAACTGAAAGCAGCGCTTCCGTCCAAAAAACCGATACTCCAAAATGTTGCTGCAACTCAGGAAAACTAGGTATAAAAAGATCAAATTCCATACCCGCTAATAAGTCCATCAGTATGACGGTTACCAGCATTAACGTTCTATTATGAACATGGTTGTTATTATCAGTCATAATATAAGCCAGATTTACGCTATCGCTTTTGTCTATTCTTCAAATACCCTTTTGCACTCACTATGTAGTACTGGATACTCATAAGGTTTACCAGCAGATTCTTTAAGTTTTTGAGAAGCTTCTTCACTTGACCACCAGTCAAGGGAGGTATCACAGCCATCTGAATTAGGAACCGGAGCCTGAGGTTGGCATAACGGACTATCTTGGGGGCAACCAAGACGAACATGATAATGACTTGTATGCCCCCACCATGGTCGAATTTTTCGAAGCCACAATTCGCCTTTATGAAGAGAACATAAATGTTTTTTAATAACATGATTTACAAAAATACGCTCCACACGTTCGTCCTCACTTGCTTCTTTTAAAATTGTAGCATAGCTAGGAAGCCAGCGCCGCTCATCAATTGACTTGCTACGTCTTTGAACTAATGAGTAGGGTTGTAGTTTTGTACTAAATGCTTGCCCTGCCGTAAGATAACGATACCATATATCTACATCCAAACCATTTTGATGACTTTTGTGACCACTCTTTGGCGAAGGCGGACCTCCCCTGGCTTGAGTAAGGTCACTAATTAACAACTTATACTGATAACGATTATATATATGTGCAGAGAAATCCTCGACAAATTTCCTAAGATTTGGATGCGCAAATAATTTCCCTCTGGCCTGCCTGGGCATATAATAACCCCTACCCTTAGTTGGCACAGGAACCGCCCCTGCCACGCAACCGCTTGCATAACCTCCAATAACCTCTGACGCATGATGCGATGGAGAGGTTTTTAAATGCCATTCTTTTGAGAAGAAGCCATCCGACGCTGCCACATTGGCATGTGTCAATCCTACAAGGAGCCCCCAACACCCAAGGATAATGGCAAATTGCCTCATGCAGTCGACGCCTCCGCTTGTCGTGAAAAAGTAAGCATCACTTCTATATCTGAGCTTTGAGACGTAATCACAGCATCAGGTGAATCAATACTTCCCTCTATTATCTGAGCACTATTGGTAACATTACGAATATCATCCTGAGCATCACCAAGATTTTCAAGTGAGCTTACCGCCAATATTTCAATAGGTGTCTTTATGGACACATTGTGTTCAGCCTTAATCTTACGAACAGCATCCAATATTTCAACTGCCACAGTGCCACACTGATCAGCCAACTGATTGGTGGTGTAGTCATCAGCATTAGGCCACGTACCTTGCAAATGAACTGAGCCGCCAAATTGCTGTTGCTTATCCTCAAATATACAGCCATATAACTGCTCCGTAACATGTGGAACAAACGGTGCAAACAATCTTAAAATACCGTCCAAGCAATGGTAGATTGTGTATATAGCAGATTGTTGGGCTTCTTTTGTAACCGAATCATCTTCGCCGTAACTACGTACTTTTACAAACTCAAGGTAGTTATCGCAAAATCCGTTCCAGAAGAAATCTTCAATTGCTTCACGCGCCTGACAATACTCAAACTCTTCAAAACTTGTAGTAGCTTGCTCAATGGTACGTTTTAACCAACTGATAATCCATTTATCCAGCTGATTAACAATAATACCTGCCTCAATATCTTGATCAGCAGTACTGGGGTTACCATCTAATTTTTCTAATTGCAGCGCAGCAAATTTAGATGCATTAAAGAGTTTATTGACAAGCTTCTTCCCAATTTTAAGTACATCTTCACTATAGGCTGTATCAGCACCAAGGCGTGAAGTAGAAGCCCAGAATCGAACAACATCCGCACCTTTTTCCTCAATAAGCGCAACTGGAGTTACAACGTTACCCTTAGATTTACTCATTTTGGTTTTATCTGACGCCAAACACCAGCCAGATATCATTAAATGCTTCCATGGAATTGTCTGCTCATGATGATACGCCTTAACAATGGTGTAAAATGCCCAGGTACGAATAATTTCGTGTGCTTGCGGGCGTAAGTCAGCAGGAAATAACTGGGTATGTCGTTTATGGTCAAGCCCATACTCATTATTAATTGCATGAGAGTTTATTTGAGGACTAACTGAACTTGTTGCCCAAGTATCCATTACATCTGCTTCTGGCTCAACTTCATCAGCACTATAACCTTCTGGCAAATCAACCAATGGATTCACGGGAAGTTGCTCTTTTGATGCCACCAATACCTTGCCTTCTTCACCTGCACGCTTGGAATACCATACGGGGAAAGGAACACCAAAAGAACGTTGCCTACTAATACACCAGTCCCATGATAACCCATCAATCCACTGATCTATACGAAGACGCATAAATTCAGGCTTCCAATCACATTCAGCAGCCTTTGCTTTTAACGCATCTCTATGCTCTAGAACTTTAACAAACCATTGGTTAGTGGGCATAATTTCAAGCGCAGCACCAGAACGTTCAGCACATTTAACAGCATGAGTGATTTTTTCCGATTTGAGCAAGCAACCTGCTTGCTCAATTAGCTCTAACATTTTAGCTCTAGCATTAACTACTTTTTGGCCTTCAATTGCTTTAAAAACGTCTATTGCTTGCTCAACATCTTGGCAATTAGCTTGTGTGATTATTGCGCTTTCTTCATTGGCGCCAAAACCAATCGAATCACTATGTAACTGCGGTCTAATTTTACCATAATTATCCAATAGAAGTCGTGTAGGTAACCGATGCTCACGCCACCAGGTAATGTCTGTCTCATCACCAAACGTACAGCACATAACCAAACCCGTTCCCTTCTGCATTTTAACATTTTCATCGGCAAGTAGAGGTACATGAACACCAAATAATGCTGTCACAGCTGTTTTACCTTCAAAATGCTGATAACGCTCATCATCTGGGTGGTAAAACACTGCAACACACGCTCCTAACAATTCAGGACGTGTAGTAGCAATGACCACATCTTCACCTGTCTCTAAACATGTGAAACGTACATCATTCATCGATGATGGCATTTCTTTATCTTCCACCTCTGCCTGAGCAATAGCTGTCTGATCAACTGGATCCCACAACATTGGTTGTAATTTACGATATGCTTGATCTTTATGATAAAGGTCCAAAAACGACATTTGTGAAATCGTACGACTATGGTCGCTAATCGTAGAATATACTTGCTTCCAGTCAACTGATAACGCAATCGACTCAAATAACCTTCTAAACTCTTCTCTAGCTTCAGCCGCAACTTCTTGGCATACCGTAATAAAATCTTCGCGCGACATATCTACTGCACGAATCTTTTTCACTTTTTCTACCAAACGTTCGGTTGGTAATCCATTATCATCAAATCCCATTGGATAAAAAACTTGTTTACCCTTCATACGCATATAGCGGGCAACAAAATCTGCCTGCGTATATGAGTAAATATGCCCCATATGAAGCATACCTGATACGGTTGGAGGGGGCGTGTCTATTACAAAATGATTGTCGCGATCACCCTCATCGTGCCACTTGTAAGTATCAGCATCACTCCAGGCCTGCTGATGTTTTGGTTCAATCTCTTTATGGTTATATTTTTTAGGAAGGGGCTTCATATGCAAATACAAATAACATTAATCATAGTACAAAAGGCCACTTTTTAACTGTTTTAAACTTAAATAACAACCTGTTTAACCCTTGATAAAGGCATACACATAGCATTAATTGTTGTATTGGGCAGTTTTATTGAGGTTTGCTGTTAAAACCCTAATAAAATATTCAACCTAACCTTTGCCATTGAATGTCCTTCTTCAGCAGCCATGGAAAACCATTTAATTGCCTCATCAGGGTCTTTTGGAACACCGCTTTCCTCTGTATCATATAGCAACCCCAAATAATATTGGGCATTTACCACACCAGATGTGGCCGCTTTACTGTACCACTTAATTGCATCTTTGGGACTTCGTTTTACTCCCCTTCCGGTATCAAACATCAAGCCCAAATAATATTGAAACTCAGGCTCACCGGCCAATGCTTTTTCTTGGATCAATTTATATTGTTCAGTATCAGTAATATTATTACGATGAAGCTCAAGACTCTCGACGCTCACTAATTTTCCTCCCTTTTCCTTTCGTTGACAAAACTTGTCCTTTTTCCAAAGGAATATTCTTTATAACGGCTGGATCTTGGTGAATCAACACCTCTGCATCATCAAATAGCTCCAAAATAGATGCCTCCACCGCCTCAGAAATATCATGTGCCTGATATAATGTAATATTACCATCCAATTCTAAATGCAATTGCACAAAAGGCTTCACGCCAGAACGACGGGTCCTAAGGTCATGCACCCCTATCACCATGTCATGCCCAAGAGCTTTTTCCATGATTTGCTTCCGAATAGCTTCATCAAATTCTTTGTCCATCAGGTGGTCAAAGGACTGACTTCCTATTTCCCAAGCTCCTTTAAGAATATAAGCTGCAATACCTACTGCAATCAAGACATCAATATAAGGGTTGTCATACGCAGATGAAAAATATAATGACCCAAACACAACCAAACTTGTAAAAATATCGACCTTATAATGGAGCGCGTCAGCTGCAATAACAACCGACTTAGTTTTTGATACCACATAACGCTGAAACAACACCAGCATCACCGTAAGGAAAGTTGACAATCCCATTACAATCATACCCACGTGAGTCTCTTGAACCACAACAGGCTGGCTGATCCTAGAAACAGCTTCACTAAAGATGAATAATGATGACAAGCCAATACAAAAACTTTGTAGCATTGCGGCAACATCTTCTGCTTTTCCATGGCCAAATCTATGATCTTCATCAGCAGGCATCAGTGCATACCTGACTGCAAATAGATTAAGAAGCGAAACCGCAATATCAAGCACCGAGTCAATTAATGAGGATAACAAACTCAAGCTATCTGTCTGGATCCAGGCAATAATTTTTATACATATAATAACAAATGCAACACTTACGGACGCATATGTTGCCAACTGTACTAGACGTGATTTGGCGTCATTAGTCATTGAACATCTATAACCTTTGCTGTATTGTTGTCACGTTAATCGCACATCACTAATTCTGTTTTAATGTATTTGTCGGAGACTATAAAGTGAAAAACTTCATACGTAAATTGCTATTTTCTAGCGTGTGCCTTACCCTTGCTATTTCTACTGGCGCCTGCCAGTCAAACTCCAATGAAAACCTGTTTTCTAAAAAAAATATAGGCACCCTTATTGGTGCAGGTGCAGGCGCAGCACTTGGATCTAATATTGGCAAAGGAAAAGGAAATGTTGTCGCTATTGCGGGTGGAACATTGTTGGGCGCAGCATTGGGAAGAGAAGTCGGTGCGTCTCTTGATAGGGCCGACATGGCCTATTACAACAGAGCATCACAACATGCTTTAGAAAATGCAAAAACAGGCACTGCAACTTCCTGGAACAACCCAGATTCTGGTAATTATGGTACCATCACACCCACTCATACCTACCAGGCTGCTTCAGGAAATTACTGCCGTCAGTACACGCAAGAGATTGTAATTGATGGCCAACCAACAACCGGATATGGTAAAGCTTGCAGACAACCTGATGGAACATGGAAAATTTCTCAATAATAATTCTATTGCTTTTTTTCATAACTATATTGACAGACATCAGCCTGCTTCACTATTTTACCTGCACTATTTTTGAGAATACAACATTAACATCAACATTGATCTAAGAAACAAACATGACCGATAAACACGAAGACCAAACCACTATTCCTACAAGCACTATCATGAAGGGAAAGCGCGGCTTGGTAATGGGAGTTGCCAACCAAAAGTCTCTAGCATGGGGAATCGCACAATACGTTGCCGCCCAAGGTGCTGAACTTGCCTTCACTTATCAAGGCGAAGCTCTTCAAAAAAGAGTGACTCCATTGGCCGAATCTTTGGGAAGCAACATTATTATTCCTTGCGATGTTACCGATATGGACAGCATTGATGCTGCATTTAATCAATTAAATGACGCATGGGGCGGTCTAGATTTTATTGTTCATGCAATAGCTTATTCTGACAAAAATGAACTTACCGGAAAATATCTTGATACAAGTTTAGATAATTTTCTCAATACCATGAATATTTCATGCTACTCACTTACAGCCATTGCTAAACGTGCTGAGGCATTAATGAATGATGGTGGCAGTATAGTGACCCTCACTTATGCTGGAGCTGAGCGTGTCATGCCTCATTACAATGTTATGGGCGTAGCCAAAGCAGCATTAGAAGCAAGTGTGAAATACTTAGCCGTAGATTTAGGCAACAAAAATATTCGTATCAACGCCATTTCTGCTGGACCAGTTAAAACATTGGCTGCATCAGGTATTGGTGATTTTCGTTATATTTTAAAATGGAATGAATACAACTCACCATTAAAACGCAATACCACACTAGATGACGTTGGCGGCACGGGTGTTTATCTTCTGAGTGACCTTGGCAGTGGCACCACTGGAGAGGTTATTCACGTTGATTCTGGCTACCATGTTGTTGGCATGAAAGCCATTGACGCACCCGATATTAGTACTGTATAGCTTTACAAATTACGTATAAGCAAGAATTAGAAACTTTATAGGATCACATTATATTATGCCTACAGACGGAGAACTTCAGGACGAAAAGCGTGCTTTGCATTACTTAAAGCAGGCATTGGCAGATTTTTCAGAAACCAATAATTCTGAGCATTTTTTATACTTGCTTAGGCAGCTCACCAAAACTAAAGGTGGCATGTCGTCTTTATCTAACAAAGTGGGTATTAACAGACAAAATCTATATCGAACCTTCGCAACCACTGGGAACCCAAAGTTTCGTTCACTAGCCACGATACTCAAAGGCTTAGGATATAGACTTACCGTTGAGCCAATTGAAGAAGAGTCACCAAACTCTCAACAACATGCACCATCTTCTGTGAACCATCACTACCACACAGAAAAAGTTACCGAGGAGGTATCGTGAGTTATAACTCTTTTGGCCACATGTTCCGCGTAACCACATGGGGTGAAAGCCATGGCCAAGCAATTGGATGTGTGGTTGACGGATGCCCTCCAAATATTGAGCTGTCTGAAGATGACATTCAACCATACCTGGACCAAAGAAGACCTGCACAGTCAAAATATACAACCCAGCGCAAGGAAGCAGATAAGGTTACTATTTTATCTGGAGTATTTGAGGGAAAAACTACAGGCACCCCTATTAGCCTGATCATTCACAATCAGGATCAAAAATCCAAGGACTACAAAGAGATTAAGGATAAATTTCGTCCTGGCCATGCAGATTTCACCTACATGGAAAAATATGGCATTCGCGACCATAGAGGTGGCGGACGCTCAAGCGCAAGAGAAACAGCCATGCGAGTTGCGGCCGGCGCCATTGCTCGTAAAGTCCTCGGTGACAATGTGAGCGTCAAAGGCGCAATGGTTCAAATAGGCGATCACCATATATCTCGTGATCACTGGGACTGGGAACAGGTCCTTCAAAACCCCTTTTTCTGTCCCGACAAGGATGTTGTTGAGTCTTGGGGAGCATACCTGGATGGCATTCGCAAAAGCGGCTCCTCAATTGGCGCTGTTATCGAGATACAAGCACAAGGTATCCCTGCTGGCTGGGGAGCACCTATTTATGGAAAGCTTGATTCTGATATTGCATCTGCCATGATGAGTATTAATGCAGTTAAAGGCGTTGAAATTGGTGCTGGCATGGCAAGCGCGTCATTACGCGGCGAAGAAAACGCCGATGAGATCACCATTGATGAAAAAGGCAAACCACATTTCGAGTCCAATCACGCAGGCGGAATATTGGGCGGAATATCCAGTGGCCAACCTATTATAGTGCGGTTTGCTGTTAAACCCACAAGCTCTATCTTGGTTCCACGCAAAACAATAGACCGCAATCATAAAGAAACCACCGTGCAAACAAAAGGACGCCATGATCCATGCGTTGGCATTCGCGCAGTTCCGGTGGGTGAAGCTATGCTTGCATGCGTCTTAGCCGACCATATGCTACGGCATCGCGCTCAGTGCGGCTAACTACCATTCAATTTTTTCAGCATAGACACTGCCTCTTCTGAATCCCAGTTCATAGTACCACGTACTTTAGCCACCACCTGGCCTTGCTTATTGATGATAAAAGCACGTGGAATCGATGTTGCACCAAAACGTGACGCCGCAACATCATCAGCGTCAATATAGACGCCTAGATTCTGAAGGTCTGACCTAAGCTTAAAAAACTGCTTCACATGATCAAGCCTTCCTGATTCAATCGAAACCGGAACAACAATCAATTCTTTTGGATTAAATTGAGACTGTAATTTTGCTAATTTTGGAATATTAGCCACGCAATGACCACACCACGTTGCCCAAAAATATAAAACCACTACCCGCCCTTCTAGCTGCGACAAATAATTGCGTGAACCATCATAAATTTGCAAGGCCAAATCAGGAGCATCATAAGCAGGAACCTGCGTTATTTTGCCAGCAAAAGCAAATTTACTGCTCAACAATATATATACAGCAATAAGATAAATAGAACTTCTTAGGTAATACTTTAACATATAATAAAACCAATAATTGACCTAATAGAATGTAAACTGTTATAGTGCCAAATCCTCACACCACCCTTTTAGTGATACCTACTATGAAACGTAAAGTACAGCCAAAAACGACCAAAGCCAACCCTATGTGGGGCGGCCAATATTCTACAGGACCAGATCAGGTCATGGAGAAAATCAACGAATCCATCAGTGTTGATCAGCAACTTTATAAGCAAGATATAGCTGGGTCTATCGCCCATTGTGAAATGCTTGTTAAAAAGAAAATCATTCCAGCCCAAGATGGTAAAAAAATAATAAAAGGACTGTCGCAGATTGAAAAAGAAATCTACAGGGGTAAATTTGAATTTAAAACCGAACTAGAAGATATTCATATGAATATTGAATCTAGACTGCATGATCTTATTGGCGATGCAGCTGGCAAGCTCCATACTGCACGGTCTCGTAATGATCAGGTAGCCTTGGATCTAAGAATGTATATACGCGATGCACTAAAGGTAGTGGACGGTCACTTAGAAGAACTACAAACAGCACTTCTTGATAAAGCTCAAACATATGCAGATACCATTATGCCAGGCTATACCCACCTACAAGTGGCGCAGCCGGTTACATTTGGGCACCACCTGCTTGCTTATGTTGAAATGTTTGGCAGAGATCGCTCTCGTATTCTCGATAGCCTTCATCGCATGAATGAATCTCCACTTGGATCAGCCGCACTTGCTGGAACCTCTTTTTCTATTGACCGAAAAATGACAGCTAAAACTCTTGGCTTTGATAGACCAACTGCCAATTCTATTGATAGCGTATCAGACAGAGATTTTGCGATAGACTGCTTATATGCATGCTCAACAAGCATCATGCACTTATCACGACTAGCAGAAGAAATTGTAATCTGGATGAGCCAGTCTTTTGCGTTTATCAGCCTATCGGACGCATACACAACTGGCAGCTCGATTATGCCACAAAAACGTAATCCTGATGCTGCTGAACTTGTGCGAGGAAAAGCGGGGCGTATTTATGGCAACCTACTAAGCTTACTTACAACCCTCAAAGGCCTGCCATTAACTTATGGTAAAGATATGCAAGAAGATAAAGAGCCAGTTTTTGATAGCCTGGAATCAATTTCGCTATGCATTGCTGTAACAACCGGAATGATTAAAGACCTTAAAGCAAACAGCCAGGAAATGCTTGATGCTACAAATAAAGGCTTTCCTACCGCAACAGATCTTGCCGACTGGTTGGTGCAAAATCTTGGCTTACCCTTTAGAAAATGCCATCACATTGTTGCCAATATCGTTAAAATGGCCACAGATAAGTCATGCCGACTGGACGAACTTTCTCTAGAAGACCTTAAGTCCATAGAGCCTGGTATTACTTCAGATGTGTTTAACGTGTTAAGCGTTGAAAAGTCAGTAGCATCTCGTACTTCGTACGGAGGCACAGCCCCAAGTAACGTTAAAAGAATGATTAAAGAGGCCAAAAAACGCTTTGGTATTCATTAATATGACAAAGGATAAATGATCATGCAGCATATTGTTTCTATCATGCTTCTTGCCCTATGCTTGACATGCAGCGGCTGTGGTGTAAAAGGTGAACTATACTTACCTGAGCAACAGTCGGAATAAACACAATGGATCACTTTTCTTATAAAAACGGAACCTTACACGCAGAAGCCGTACCAGTAGATGCCATAGCCGCAGAACATGGCACGCCTACCTACATCTACAGCAACGCGACACTTACTAGGCACTTTCAGGTATTTGACGGAGCATTCAGCGACTTGGATCATGCGATATGCTATGCAGTGAAAGCAAACGACAACCACGAAATATTAAAACGACTTGGCGCATTAGGAGCCGGAGCTGATTGTGTATCAGCCGGCGAAATCATGCGCAGCATTAAAGCAGGAATTGACCCCAGTAACATTGTTTTTTCTGGAGTTGGAAAACAACCCTGGGAAATTGAATACGGCATCAAGCAAAACATCATGCAATTTAATGTCGAGTCTGAACCAGAGCTAGAATTATTAAGTTCTATTGCTGCATCATTGGGCGCAACTGCAAAAATTGCTTTTAGAGTTAATCCGGACGTGGATGCAGGCACGCATGATAAAATTGCTACTGGTAGACAAGGTGACAAGTTTGGCATTGCGTATGATGACGCATTACGCCTCTACAACAAAGCAGCCACATTAGATGGCATTGAAGTTCAGTCAGTCGCCGTTCACATTGGCTCACAACTAACGAACCTTGAACCATTCAGGCAAGCTTTTACTAAAATTAAAGACCTTGTTATTCAACTGCGTGAAGCTGGACATAATATTACACATCTGGACTTAGGTGGTGGACTTGGAATCCCATATAAAAAAGACATTCCCCCTTCTCCAAGCGCCTACGGACAAATGGTTAAAGAAGTACTTGGAGATATTGGGTGCAAGTTAGTTTTTGAACCTGGAAGGCTTATTGTAGGTAATGCCGGAATTTTATTAAGCAAAGTAATTTTCCTAAAAGAAACATATCATGGCAGAAAATTTCTCATTATTGACGCAGCGATGAACGACCTCATTCGCCCCACCCTTTATGATGCCTATCACGATATTGTTCCCTCGGTAGAGTTTGATCACACCACAGACGTCTTTCCTACTGACATTGTGGGACCTGTGTGTGAAACAGGCGATGTATTTGGAAAAGATCGTGAGTTGCCTACAATGAAAGCTGATGACCTAATCGCTATTCGATCTTGCGGAGCATACGGATCAGTGATGGCATGCAGCTACAACACCCGTCCTCTACCTGCAGAGGTACTAGTAGATGGTGATGAAGTTATCGTTCTTCGTAAAAGGCAAAGCTTAGATGAACTATTGGCCCGGTAATACAAAACTTACCGTCACAGTAAAACAATATCGCACTAAGCAATCATCATCGCTTGTTGCTTATTAAGATGCTCTGTCGTCGCCTGTTGGAGCTGTGTATGAAGCGCATTATCATTGGCAGACTTAATGGTACGCAGCTGATCTTTTAATGCTTCCATGAATTGCGTTTGAGCAAGATTGTTTTTAATAAAAAACTCACGCACATGCATGTTTTTTTGCATTAGATAAAGAAGCTCTTCAATAACAAACAAGCCCTTAACATGTTCTTTGCTGGTTCGATGAAACTGCACTTGGACCATTTGCTCTTTAAGCTTTTTGTGCTGCTTAGCAATAAGATCATCTATATCTTGTTCTGACTCTACTTCGCCAAACTCATCCAAGATAGAATCAAGAAAAATATCTTCATCCAGAAAGTTCTTTTCCAAACCATCAGCGTCAATTTCGCTCATTGTTGTTGTTGGCCCATCATTCTTGGAAACAGCATCTCCGATAAGCTCACAAATCTGCTTCAACATGTCGTTGGATTGATCTTTTGCTTCAGGTTTCTTTTGTCCTTGGGGATCTTTATAAGAGCCACCAGTTGTTGCATGCGCATTCATAACAACCTCCATGCAAATCGTTAAAAAATAAATAGTTATCGCACCACCCTAAAGCGATACTTTATCTCTCGTCCACATCAAGTATATAGGTAATGACGAAGAAAAAATCAATAGTTTTTAGTAATTTATGAAGCAGGCTGTTGCTGCTCTGGTGAATCGTAATAAACAGCCACTTTATTTCTGCCTGTACTTTTTACATGGTACAATGCTATGTCTGCACGCCTAATCAGATTATCCACCGTGTCACCAGAAACTGACACCGTAACGCCAATACTGACTGTGCACTGAATAACATTTGGCTCTGCAGAAATAATAAACTCATGTGCCTCAATGGATTTTCGAATACGTTCAGCCACTTCAGCAGCTTGACTAATAGTAGCATCTGGAAGCACTACCGCAAATTCTTCTCCGCCATATCTAGCCACAAGATCCGTAGCCCTTGTATTTTGAACAATCAGCTGAGGAAGCACCTTTAACACATCATCTCCTGATTGATGTCCATGCGTATCATTAACATTTTTAAAATGATCAATATCCAGCATCATTACTGATAATGGCTTACTTGAATCCAAGGCAGCTTGTAATGTGCGCTGCATATGAATATCAAAATAATGACGATTATATGCTTGTGTTAGTTTATCCGTAATGGCCATTGAAAGACTTTCTTGCCTGCTCTTACGAAGCTCATCTTGATAAAGTTTTCTACGAACCTGAATGTTAACCCTAGCCAAAATTTCATTACTGTCGATAGGTGTAATTAAATAATCATTAATTCCCATATCCAAGCCTTTAACTAGGATATCCATATCTTCATCTTCAATAATAATTAATAATGGCGTTTGTCTTGTTCGCTCCTGACTTCGAAGATGCGAACATAAATGCAAACCATCATCCTGTTTTAATTGAGTGCTGACTACTATTAAGTCAAAATCTTTTGTACTACTGAGTTTTACAGCCTTTTTAGGATCTGGCTCAATAGTAACACTCATGCTGCAATTTTCTAGACGATTTTTTATTTGCTGAGCTTGACCAGCATCATCATCAATAATTAAAATTTCAGCGCCACTAGTATCATTAATTTGCTCATGAACATCTTCGTCAAGACCCAATTGATTACCCGTCTGGTCACGTAATTTTAATTCATCGGTCATACTCTTAAGCCTAACTAACGACCTTATCCTAGCAAATAGTGCCAAGTCATTAATAGGCTTTGTTAAAAAATCATCCGCACCGGCATTAAGCCCCTCTACCCTATCATCTACATCAGATAAGGCTGTTACCATTACCACAGGAATATCGCTTGTTTGTGAATCGGCTTTTAAACGCCTACATGTTTCAAATCCATCCATCTCTGGCATCATTACATCAAGTAAAATGATATCCGGACAAAACTCTTTTACAACCTCTAATGCCTCAATACCACTTTGTGCTGTCTTAACATCATAATACTCACTCTCCAATTTAGCCTCTAAAAGGCGAATATTGGGCTGCAAATCATCAACAACTAATATACGTGCGGTCATACCTTTTTAAGCTCTTATCTTACACTTCGTTGGTATTAATATAGGTCTGCACCGTTTCTAAAAATGGCACAATTGAAATAGGTTTAGGAATATAGGCTTCACAACCTGATGCTAATATTTTTTCTTTATCATCTTTCATAGCAAAGGCTGTAACAGCTATAATTGGAATATGTTTAATTTGTTCTTCGGATTTAATCTGCTTAATAATATCAAATCCAGATACACCTCTTAGCTGGATATCCATAATAACCAATGATGGCATATGCTCCTTTACCAAAGAAAGCGCTTCCAAGCCATCTTTTGTGTCCACTACATCGTAACCGTGAGATAACAATAAGTCCTTAAATAGTTTAAGGTTAAGTACATTGTCCTCTACGATGAGAACTTTGGGTGTTGATTCAGACATATAATCAGTTACTACCGGTATTAAAAAGTACTTTTGTTGGTTAATTATAGCATAGATTTAGTAAACAAAGTGTTAAAAAATATTAAGATATCCGCCCTTCAATTAATTGCTCTACAACTTCTGGATTAAGCAATGTATTTGTATCTCCAAGATTCCCGTAATCATTCTCAGCTATTTTTCTTAATATTCGTCGCATAATTTTACCTGACCGAGTTTTTGGCAACCCACCAGCCCATTGCAATATATCTGGGGTTGCAATGGGTCCAATTTCCTTACGAACCCACATAATTAACTCTTTTTTTAATTCATCACTTACTTCAACATCACTGTTAACTGTAACAAAGCAATAAATGCCCTGCCCTTTTGTATCATGAGGATAACCTACTACGGCAGCCTCAGCAACATGAGGGTGTGCAACAAGCGCACTTTCAATTTCAGCAGTTCCCAAGCGATGCCCCGAAACATTAAGCACATCATCCATACGCCCAGTAATCCAATAATAACCATCAGCATCACGCCTAGCTCCATCTCCCGTAAAATATTTGCCCGGATACTGAATAAAATACGTATCAACAAAGCGCTGATGATCTCCATACACACTGCGCATCTGACTTGGCCATGACGTTGCAATACACAGCGCACCTTCAGCCTGTCCTTCCTGAACCTGACCATTACTATCGATAATTTGAGGCTCAATACCAAAAAAAGGCTTTGAGGCAGATCCTGGCTTTAAATCAGTAGCGCCTGGTAAAGGTGTAATTAAGTGACCACCTGTTTCGGTTTGCCACCATGTATCTACAATAGGACAACGACCATCACCAACCACCTGATGATACCAATTCCACGCCTCAGGATTAATGGGTTCGCCCACGGTACCTAAAATTCGCAAAGATTGCCGCTTACACGAAGTTACAAACTCATCACCTTCTTTCATTTGGGCCCTAATAGCAGTAGGAGCCGTATAAAAAATGGACACACTATGCCGATCAACAATTTCCCATGCTCTACTCCATGTTGGATAATTTGGTACACCTTCATACATCAAGGTTGTAGCACCGTTAGCAAGTGGACCATACACAACATAACTATGGCCTGTTACCCACCCCACATCGGCCGTACACCAATAAACCTCTTTATCCTTATAATCAAAAACCAGCTCATGTGTAAGTGATGTATAAAGTAGGTAGCCTGCCGTTGTATGCAACACTCCTTTGGGCTTACCTGTAGAGCCAGAAGTATATAAAATAAAAAGAGGATCCTCTGCATCCATTATTTCAGGCTCACACAGTTGAGCATCCACTTCCTTAATAGTATCATGATACCAACAATCTCTACCATCCTGCCATCCGATATCTGCTTTTGTCCGCTCTACTACCAATACAGTATCAATATCAAGCCCATCAATTGCTTCATCAACATTTGCCTTAAGGGGAACCTTCTTGCCACCCCTAACCCCTTCGTCTGCTGTAATAATTACTTTGGCATCGCAATCTGTAATACGCCCTCGCAATGCACTTGGCGAAAACCCTCCAAAAACCACCGAATGCACCGCACCAATTCGGGCACAAGCCAACATTGCGTAGGCCGCTTCAGGTATCATTGGCATGTAAATAATTACCCGATCACCTTTTTTTACCCCTTGTGCACGCAGCGCATTACCAAGCATCACCACTTGCCTATAAAGCTCCTGATACGTAATATGTTGTATATTCTGGCCTTCATCATCTTCAAATATAATGGCCGTCTGAGTCGCACGATTCGCAAGGTGTCGGTCAATACAATTAACACTCACATTCAACTGGCCATCTTCAAACCATTTGATATACACATTATTTTTATCAAATGAATAGTCACCTGCTTTTGTAGGCTTCCGATACCACTCAAGCCGCTTAGTTTCATTAAGCCAAAATGCATGGTTATCTTTTATAGATGCTTCATAACGTGTCTTATACTGATCTTTACTAACATGCGCATCGTTAGCTATCAATGCATCAACTTCGATCAACCTATCATCATGGTGAATGATATCTTCGTTGGTAACTGGCTTTATCATTATGAAGTCCCTTTTATAAAAAATATGTTATTCAGCACCCAAAGGCCTAGCAAGCAAATGATGTACCGCTTCATCAATATCTTCATCTTCGTATAAGATATCATAAACACTATTACAAATTGGCATATCAACATTGAGTTTTTCTGCCATATGATACACCGATTGCGCTGTATGAATACCTTCAGTTACTCCGCGTTGTTTTGCAATTGCCTCATCAAGCCTATCTCCACTTCCCAATGCATAACCAAGTGACGTATTCCGTGAGGATAATGAAGAGCACGTCAATAAAATATCGCCAATACCAGAAAGTCCCATCACTGTTTTGACATCACCACCTTTAGCTTCTACTAACCTCGCAATTTCAGCTATACCACGGGTAACCAACATTGCAATAGCATTCTCACCCATTGCTCTGCCTCTAGCAATACCACAGGCTATCGCCAATACATTTTTAACGGCACCGCAAAGCTGCGCTCCTATTAGATCTGTACTCAAGTATGTACGGAAAGTTGGCCCTCCAAGACAATGAAGTAAATTTTCTGCTACCACGCTGTCAGCACATGCAAGTGTTGTCGCCGCAATTTGGCCCTTAGCAATCTCATGGGCAAAATTTGGCCCAGACATCAAAGCAACATGCTGATGATGCGGCAAAACATCATTAACAATCTCCGTTGGAAGCAGTAACGTATCTTTCTCAATACCCTTACAACACAATACAAGCGTGGTATCGTTTTTCATGCCTGTTTGAGTTAATGCAGCCAATACAGTCCTGAGTGCATTGGTTGGAATTGCAATAAGCAATGCATCCGCATCAAGCATATCTGCCAAATTATTCGTGGCATGAACATAGGCTGGAAGTGTAACATCTTTTAAATAAGGGCTAGAATGATGATCATTAATCTGACTCACGACCTGCTCGTTACGCGACCAAATTAATGATTTACGATCAATATTTCCTACAATACACGCCAAGGCAGCCCCTAAAGCACCACCTCCTATTATGTCCATATGCAATGACATACACACCCCTTTACAAAGTTCATGCCTAGCTAGCTGACACATTAAATCCTATCATCAACTCATCTCCTTCAAGCGTTTGGGCAAACTGATGATTGCAGTTAGCAACGTCGTTGGTTTTGATGGAAGTTGCTAATGTCTGCTTGGCAATATAATCGTTGAAATCTGCAATGGCTAGGCTAATCTCATTATTAGCTGCCTGAATGTACAGATCAATACGATCCGACACATGTAAATCAGCATCTTTACGCGACTGCTGAATCAACCTCACCATGTCACGCGCAATACCTTCTCGTTTTAAATTTTGAGAAATAGTCAGATCCAAAATCACAAGTGCATCATTGCTCGACAAACTCTGCGCGCCTTTTGCTTCTTTAGGAAGTAATTGCAACTCATATTCGTCTTTTTGCAGAACCTCATCTTCAATAGCAATGGTTCCGTCTTGATTTCGGGTCCACTTTCCTTGCTTGCATGCTGGAATAATTTGCTTCATTTTTTGCGGCAAACGTTTACCTAGCACTGGAAAATGTATTTTTAAGTTATAATCTGCAAATGCCGTTACATCTTCTTGGTATGCAATCGATTTGATATTAATTTCATCTTTGATGATGGCTTCAAAGGCCTCCAAGTCTTGTGCATGTTTTGCCACCACAGTAAGACGCTCAAGTGGTTGGCGAACACGGATTTGTTCTTGGTTACGTATTGATAATGCCGTATTACATACATCTCGTACCCTATCCATCGCGGTAAGAAGTTTTTCCTGCGATTGCCATCCAGTAACATCCGGGTAATCCTGCAAATGCACCGAATCAACATCACGTGCATGAAGGTTTTGCCATATATCTTCAGATAATAACGGCAACAATGGAGATAGCGCCCTAACCATAACATGCTGCACGGTATATAACGTATCGTAAGCAGCTTGCTTGTCGTCATCGCGTCCTTCTTTCCAAAATCTCTCTTTGGAGCGTCTTATGTACCAGTTATTCAAAACTTCATAAAATTCTTCAACATAACCACATGCACTTGGTAAATCATAGGCGTCTAAAGCTTGCTGAATTGACTCAACTGCACCTTTGCATTTGGCCAAAATATATTGATCCATTGGATGCGCCGCATCTTCAATAAATGATGCTTTTATATCGTCAGCATTAGCGTATAGTGCAAAAAAGTTATAGGCATTATATACCGGCTTAATGACCAGACGCACCGCATCACGAATCATATTACCTTCTTTATCAATTAGTAGCTCACCACCGTGCATAATAGGTGCGCTCACCATAACCCAGCGCATCGCATCTGCGCCAAACTTATTAAAGATGTCCATTGGGTCAGCATAGTTGTTCAGTCTTTTGGACAGTTTTTGTCCCTTATCGTCCAGTACAACACCATGACATATACAATTCTTAAATGGCGGACGATCAAACAAAGCAGTTGAAAGCACCATAAGCGTATAAAACCAACCACGGGTTTGAGCAATATACTCAACAATAAAATCTGCTGGGAAGTGATGCTCAAACCATTCTTGATTTTCAAAGGGATAATGCACTTGTGCAAACGGCATTGACCCTGACTCAAACCAACAGTCAAATACATCCTCTACCCTGCTAATGGTATATTTACTATCATGAGGATCTTCTTTGGTAAGCTCATCAATAAAGGGACGATGCAGATCCTTAACCTCAACGTCAAAGAATGCTTCAAGTTCTTTAATGGAGCCAAACACATATAGTTCGTCATTATCTGGATTATCTGACTTCCATACCGGTATTGGGGAACCCCAAAAACGGTTACGCGATATAGACCAATCACGGGCATTTTCAAGCCACTTACCAAACTGCCCATCTTTGATGTGATTTGGTATCCAATTTATTTGTTGGTTAAGTTCAACCATACGGTCTTTAAACTGACTCACTTTGACATACCATGACGGTACAGCCTTATAGATAAGTGGGGTGTCCGTGCGCCAACAATGTGGGTAGTTATGTAAATATTGTTCAGTTTTAATCCAGGAGCCTTGTTCTTTAAGCTTCTTGATAATATCATCATTAGCATCAAATACTTGCACGCCTTCAAATTCAGGCACATGTGCCGTAAAGCAACCACCATTATCAACCGGACATACTACCGATATATCATTGGCCTGACATACCGCCATATCGTCTTCACCAAAACCAGGAGCCAAATGTACGATACCCGTACCATCTCCTTGGATAACAAATTCACCTTCCAACACTTTAAATGCATTGGGGTGATCCGCAAAATAGGGCAATAATGGCTCGTATGGAAGCCCTGCAAGCTCAGAGCCTTTTATGGTAGGTAGCGACGGTAAATTGTCTTTCTCTAATCCTAGTTCTGGCGCATAAGACTTAAGCGCAAATTCAGCAATAATATAGCCAACGCCTTCCTTATTGACGATCACATAATCCATTTCAGGACCCACTGCTAGCGCAAGGTTAGATGGCAATGTCCAGGGTGTGGTGGTCCACGCAAGAATCCGATAAGATGTCAAATCGCCTGCAAGTTTACCTGCATCTTTAATATCAAACGCAACTGTTACCGCTTTATCTGCACGCTCACGATAAGCATTGTCCATGCGGGTTTCAAAATTAGATAAGGGTGTTTGGCACGCCCATGAATATGGCATAACTCTTAAAGATTCGTATACCAAGCCTTTATTGTACAACTCTTTAAAAGCCCACAATACTGATTCCATATAATCAGTATCCATGGTTTTATAATCATTGGTAAAATCCACCCACCGCGCCTGACGGTTAACATATTTTTCCCATGCACCTGCAAACTTCATTACCGAAGAACGGCATGTATCATTAAACTTATCAATACCGTGCTCAACAATGGCGTGACGCCCTGAAATGCCAAGCTCTTTTTCTGCCCCCATTTCTGCAGGCAAACCGTGGCAGTCCCAACCAAATCGGCGCTCCACTTTAGCACCCCTCATGGTTTGATACCTAGCCACAATATCCTTCACAAACCCTGTTAACAAATGTCCATAATGAGGCAATCCATTGGCAAATGGAGGACCGTCATAAAAAATAAACTCTTTATTGCCATCCCTGTTGCTAACTGATTGGGTGAAGCTTCCTTTTTCTTGCCAAAGCTGAATGATATTTTCCTCTATTGAAGGAAAGTGACTATCAGGAGAAGGTTCTGGATAAAATGGCTTATGCTCTGTCATGACACTAGGGTTTTATGTTGTATTTTTCATTGGTGGCATACCATACAATATCTTGGGGATAATGCAATTGAGTTGTTAATGACAAAAAATGGCATTATGCATCCTTAACTTGCACCCATTGCCATAGCTTTATCTGCACCTAGCTTTACACCACTTAGAAATGTATCCACCTCATCTATTTTTTCTCCAAATGCAGTTATTGCATTTTTCCATAGATTTAAACAAGCCTGCATATCTCCAGCGTCAGCATTTATCATACTTACCAGCGTATGCATTGCAGATATTGCGCCTGTTAAACCTTTCTGCCATATTTCAAAGGCATGTGAAATAGCCTTAGCATCTTTTCTTTCAAGTGCCTTTTGTATTAAAGCCTGATCGTATTCTTCTAAACATGGATTCCAAACTTGGCACAAATCTCCATATTGCTGTTTCTCATGATATACTTGCATCGCAGGAAGCCACGCTTCAAACATACGGATATGGCGACACCAATCATAAAACTGCTTAAAAACAGCTACATCAGATTTATCTACTTCTGCAGAAGCAGGCTCATTGCCAATTATTTGTGCAGTATTTTCTAGCCACTTTTGTATCCCAGTAAGTGCAGCTTTGGCGGTTTTAGGTTGTTGTTTTTCTGAATCTTTTAGCAAACCTACCCAGACCTCAAAAATAGCGGCATAGTTAGGAACACCCTTAAGTTCCTTTACCTTTTTTTCAGGGGAATAACCATCATGATTCATGATGGCCTTTACATCTTGGCGCGCAAAAAAATCTAAAACCTGATAATGCCGTTCATATTCTTTTATACTACCTAACCATGATCCTTGATACTTTATCCATTGATCGGACAAAGAGGGCTGCTTAAGCAGAAACTCTATTCCGCCAACAATAGAGGCATGTTTTTTTACTTCCTCTGGCTCCCATGCAGGTGCGATAGCATTGGCCTCATAATCATAAAACTCTATATCCACCACTTCTTTGGGAAGAGGTTTATCTTGCTTTAGTTGAACTTCTGCTAGAAATTCAAAACCATGATACAATCGGTCATTAGGCCCCACATAATAATGTACTCTAGCCACGGCTGTTACATTTAACGGTTCTTGTAACCCAGTAATACTAAGACCCCTAAGCATGGCATTAAATTGCTCAGGTGTTGTTATGTTTCTTATGATTATTTCTTTGGGCGTATAACAAAGACATGGATCACCAAGTACCATTTCATCATACCACGGCCCTTTTCCCTCAGAAAAAACATTTTTATCTTCTACAATATCAGAAAAAACATTTTTACCTTCTGCAATATAAGGAACTTCCTCACCTTCTATTTGAACATTAACACAGCTCAAGTTAAGGCTTTTTTCTTTCCCCTTCACCTTACAAAGCAATATAACAGTAACACCGTAACTAACACCTTTACCCATTGCCAACTTGCCCACATCACCAGGAAATAATTCCGTAACCTTAAAACCAGCAAATGGTTGCGCATTTTCTTTTGGCTGCCCTCCAATCTTGATACTATGAATAACCGATGGCTGAGTTTGAGCGTTTAAGTTTATCGTTCTTTGATTTTGTGTAACCACTGCTTCGCCCTGCCCTGTTACGACATGACTAGGGAATAAAGGGTGTTGTAGGGCAAGTATTTGCCAAATTTTTTCCATGTTATCTTTGGCCATGAAAACTCCAAAAAAAATTGTCTGAGCAACACATGAATGCCTCAACCTAAAAGAATTTGAGTGTATTGCTCTTTTTGCCGCATAAATATGTATTAGGATTTAATGCAAGACTATTGTATTGTCAATTTGATGTTAGACAAAAATATTTATGGAGCAGTTACGTCATGACACAAGCCAATGAAGCTCGTGATTCTATGCCATTTGATGTGGTAATAGTTGGTGCCGGCCCCGCAGGACTTAGCGCCGCTATTAAAATTAAACAAGAAAAGCCTGAATTAAGCGTTGCAATTCTTGAAAAAGCTGCCGAAGTAGGCGGTCATATTTTATCTGGAGCAGTTATTGAAACCAGAGCATTAAACGAGCTTATTCCAGACTGGCGCGACAAAGGGGCACCACTTAATACACCTGCAAAACAGGATCGTTTCTACTTACTAACAGCATCTACTGCATGGCGCATGCCCACTCCACCGCAAATGCACAATAAAGGCAACTTCATTGTATCACTTGGTAATGTTTGTAGGTGGTTGGCCGATCAAGCAACTGCCCTTGGGGTTGAGATTTTTGCAGGCTTTGCTGCAAGTGAAACATTAATTGAAAATGACAAAGTTATTGGTGTTGCAACCAACGACCTTGGTGTTGGCAAGGACGGCCAGAAAAAAGATAGTTACCAACCTGGCGTGGAGTTGCATGCCACGCACACATTGTTTGCAGAAGGGTGCAGAGGATCACTTACCCAAAAACTATTTGATACATTTGACCTTCGTAAAAACTGCGAACCTCAAACCTACGGTATCGGTATTAAAGAATTATGGCAAGTTGACCCTACAAAACATCACGAAGGCCTTATTACTCATTCTATTGGCTGGCCATTACCCAACGATACTTATGGCGGGTCTTTTATGTATCATATGGAAAATAATCTCGTTTCCGTAGGGTTTGTAATTGGGCTAGACTATACCAACCCTTATCTAAGCCCATATGATGAATTTCAACGCTTCAAACTACACCCTAAATTTAGAAGCACTTTTGATGGTGCAAAGCGCATTGCTTATGGCGCCAGAGCACTGAATGAAGGTGGCTATCAATCCATCCCTGCGGTAACTTTTCCTGGCGGCGCAATCATTGGATGTGGAGCTGGTTTTGTCAATGTTCCAAAAATTAAAGGAACACATACTGCAATGAAAACCGGTATGCTAGCAGCTGAGGCTATTTGCGAAGGCAACCTTAATAGCTACCAAGAAAAACTTGATACTTCATGGGTTGCAGAAGAATTATACAAAGTACGCAACATTAGACCTGGTTTTCATGGTGGCTTATACAAGGGCCTTCTTAACGCAGCTAAAGAAACTTTCTTTACCAAAGGAAAAGGCAAAACATTGTCGCACGCTTCAACCGACCATGAAGCATTAAAGCCAGCTGAACAGTGTAAACCTATCGAATATCCAAAGCCAGATGGCATTATTACCTTTGATAAATTAACATCCGTACAATTATCTGGCACCAATCATGAAGAAGATCAACCATGTCATCTTACGCTAAAAGATGATTCAGTACCAACAAGCATCAACCTCCCTCTTTACGATGGACCGGAGGCACGTTTTTGTCCTGCTGGCGTATATGAGTATATTGACGATGGTAATGGTGGCAAAAAACTAAACATTAACGGCCAAAATTGCGTTCATTGCAAAACGTGTGACATTAAAGATCCTACACAGAATATATGCTGGGAAACACCCGAAGGATCTGGAGGTCCACGATATCCTAATATGTAATCTTGATTTTATGATGTTTATTTGCTAATGAATCAGCAACTTTCTTCCACCTTAGCTAAACCAAGGAGCTTTGAAGCTTATGCGCATTACCCGAGTTGTTAAAAATATTCTAAGCCATTACGAGAGTGATAACCCTGGAACCAAAGCCAATCTTGCCCGAATATTGATGCAAGGTAAACTTGGTGGCTCCGGAAGACTTGTTATTTTACCGGTAGACCAAGGTTTTGAACACGGACCTGCCAGAAGTTTTGCTTCTAACCCAGATGCTTATGATCCACATTATCATTTTCAGCTTGCTGTTGATGCCGGCCTGAGCGCTTATGCAGCTCCACTTGGCATGATTGAAGCTGGCGCCAATAGCTTCGCCGGCGCTATTCCTTTAATTCTTAAGGTCAATAGCTGTAACAGCTTAGCACCTGGTATTAAAGACCAAGCACTAACTGGATCCGTAGCTGATGCCCTTCGCCTAGGATGCGGTGCAATTGGATTTACAATATATCCAGGCTCTGACAAAGCATTTAGCATGATGGAAGAAATCAAAGAAATGATCCTGGAAGCAAAATCTTATGGATTAGCCGTTGTAGTATGGTCTTACCCTCGTGGTGGAGATCTTACCAAAGCAGGCGAGACAGCTGTTGATGTTACTGCTTACGCCGCTCACATGGCAGCACTACTTGGCGCCCATATCATTAAAGTTAAACCACCTACTGACCATATTGAACAAGAAGAAGCCAAGAAAGTATACGAAAAACAAAACATTCCTGTTAGCACACTTGCACAGCGCATTGAACATGTTCGTCAATCTTCCTTTGATAAAAAGCGCATCATCGTCTTTTCTGGCGGTGGCGCAAAAGGTAGCGATGAATTAAAAGACGAAATTAGACAAATTCGTGATGGTGGTGCTAATGGCTCGATTATTGGTCGCAATGTGTTCCAACGCCCACGTGATGAGGCACTAGCACTATTGCAAGACATCATCCAAATTTACCAGGGTAAACAGTAGGTTACAATGCCATCTCTTTACCTTATTTCACCACCTGCAATTGAAACAGAGTTATTTGCATCTGCCCTTGATGATGTGCTTGCAACGAACATTGCATCAGCTTTTCAATTACGCTTGAAGAACACCACCAAGGAAAACATAGCTTCAGCAGCTAATGCACTCATAACAATATGCCATCGTCACGGGATTCCTTTTATCTTAAATGACGACCCACAACTTGCTAAGAATGTTAACGCAGATGGCGTCCATGTTGGTAGCGACGACACCAGCATTAGCGAGGCAAGAGCAATTATGGGCGCCAATGCTATGATTGGCGCCAGTTGCTACGACTCTATTGACTTAGCGATTGATGCATGTGAGGCTGGCGCAAATTATGTATCATTTGGTGCTTTTTTTGACACCCCCACAAAAGAGCCTAAAGCAAGGCCGCTGCCAGATATCATTACCAAATGGATTACCAACTCTAATATACCATGTGCTGCTATTGGAGGAATCACCCCTGATAATGCAGACCTTGTAAGCGATGCTGATTTTATTTGTGTGATCTCAGCTATATGGAGTCAAGAAGACCCTGTCAAAGCTATAGAGGCATTTACTAATGTAACTCGCCCTCTAGAAACGCCTTAACCAAATCATAATGGTTTTTAATGTCAGCTAGCATTTGAGCCTTTTGCTCCGCAGAAGCATCGGCATTATCTTGTGCAACAGAACATACTTGCGCCATATCATTGGCCCCCACGTTCAGGGCTGACCCTTTAAGAGCATGTGTTTGTTTACGCCATACGTCATTATGGCCCTCAGTGGCATTGGACTCTATATCTGCAATACATTCATCACTGGTACTTACAAACAGGTCATATAACATTGACTCCATTTCCTTGTCGCCACCAGTAAGCTCACGTAAGTGTGTTAAATCTACAGGATCAGTCATATTATCTTTTTTTATATTAATTAATTATTTACCGCGTACATGTTTAAGGTAGAGTTCTATATATTGAGCCACTTTTTGACGTGTAAATGGCTTTACAATATAACCTTTAGCACCCTTTTGAAGCGCTTGCCTTACTCCAGCCTCACTATTATTTGCAGTAGTCATTACAATAAACGCTTGCGGATCTTGCCTTGTGATTGCTTCTAACCATGAAAAACCATTCACGTCAGGCAACTCAATATCCAAAAAAACAATATCAGGTGCATATTCCATATATAGCTCAACACCTTCTTTACCATCTTTAGCTGCATAAGTAACATAATCTTGTGCAATAGTCTCTTTCATTAACTGCCTTGAAAAAGCATGATCTTCAATCAGTAGAATCGAGATATTTTCAACACCTGATTTAGCAGGACGTGACCTTCTTAATTCAATCGCTTTTGTCCATATTTGAGGATCAAACTCTAGATTTATTAACTCACCTTTTGTAGTAGATAACTCTCTTTCTTTATTATCCAACTCTTGACGTCTTTGTCGGTACTGAACTAGCTTTTGATTGCAAACCATAAACCAATCTTCAAACGAGACACTAAAATCATATAATCGAGCCAGTTTAAAGCCACCATCCTCATGAACCAACGGGTCATCTGCAAACAAAAATTTTATCTCTTGGAAAAATTTATCCACACTTTCCTTTTTGGGATTCTTACATAAAACAAACACATCATTATCCGCACAAAAATAAACTTCCGTATTAGGGTCTTTCATGGTTTGCTGAATAACATTTACTATCGAAGAATTATTGATGGTTCCTTTGATACTCTTAAGCTGCGATAAATTTATTTGTACGGAAATCCACCCCATATAACCTTTCTTCTTAAGGTCATTGGCACGTTCAACTAACAATGCTTCAGGTGTTTTTTCCATAAGAGTCGATATTCCATCATGCGTGTTATTATTTTTCACCGAGTATACCGAGAAAAACTTAAGCATTCGTTAACTGACTCAAAAAACCGCTTTACTCTTTATTAAGTTTTTAATGATAGAGTATTGATTACTCGCGAAGATAATCATAGAGGCTAAATTCATGCCAAAACAACTTAAGCAACGATCACTATCACCAGTTGAAGTTATAGATATCATGGAATTATTCGACAAATCATCAGTTACGCAAAACATTCTTGACCATATTATTGACGGCATTATTGCAATAGACGCAGATGGTAATATTTTATCATTTAATCCAGGAGCAACCAGAGTATTTGGCCTAAAAACCAATCAAGTAATTCACACCAATATTCGCATGCTTATTGAAGATGAGATGCTTGGTAAAACCAAGAAATCAGTTCACACATTTTTAAAACATGCATTACAAAACCAAGACAGTGAAGGCTTTTTTGAAACATTGGGCAAACATAAAAAAGGCCATACATTTCCCCTAGAAATGAGTATTAGTGAAGTTAGCCATAACGGTGCCTTTTTTTACCTTGCTGTAGTGCGCGACATTACTTCAAGAAAAGAGCAACAGGAACAACTACATAGGGCAATGGAAGAAGCTGAACAAGCCAATGAGGCCAAAGGTGATTTTCTTGCTAATATGAGCCATGAGATACGTACTCCCATGAATGCTATTATGGGCATGACAAGTTTATTAATGGATACAAACCTTGACCCTCAGCAGCGCACTTGGGCTGATATTGTCAGGCGCTCAGGTGAATCGCTTTTGGATATTATTAATGATATTTTAGACTTTTCAAAAATTGAAGCCGGCGAACTTTCACTAGAGCCAATTCCTTTTCACTTAAAGGATATCATTGAAGAAACAATGGACTTGCTAGCCATAAAAGCAGATGAGCAAGGTATTGAGCTTGTAGTACGCTATGGAGAAGGACTTCCCGATTACGTTGTTACAGATCCAGGAAGATTAAGGCAAATATTAATTAATCTCATTGGAAATTCAATCAAGTTTACCACTGAAGGGTATGTGCTTCTTGATATTACATTACAAAAAAAGCATGCCAAAGATGTTGATATATTGTTTGAAGTAACCGACACAGGTATTGGTATTCCAGAAAATAAATTGGACTATATATTCAATAAGTTTTCACAAGCCGAAGAATCCACTACGCGTAAATTTGGTGGCACTGGACTTGGACTTGCTATATGTCGTACATTAGTTGGCCTCATGGGAGGCGATATTAATGTACGAAGTGTTGTTGGCGAAGGCTCTACATTTTATTTTAATACAGTGTTACCATATCGCAAGAAAACCAAGAAAATGTCACTAGTACACCCTTCTTTAGATTTGAGCGAATTAAAAGTATTAGTCGCAGATGACTACATCATCAATCAGCGCATCCTGAAACAATTCTTAAATGAATTAAATGTTAAAGCAAAGTGTGTATCATCTGCCAGTGAAGCAATGATTGAATTAACAAAAGCATCCAAATCTCGTAAGCCATACAACTTTGCATTCATCGATCATAATCTTGTTGGACAAAACGGCATTGAACTAGCAAAAGAAATAAAGCGAGATGTAAAACTTGCTTCCACACTACTTGTTTTAACAACAGCTTTTAAAGACATTGATTTTACACATGATGAATTATTAAAAGAAGGCTTTGCCGGACTTATGGTTAAACCAATGTATAAGCATCAGATTGCCAATATGCTGGGCGTCATTTGGCAAGCTCATAAAAAACATCGTTACATAGACTTAATAACCCAGCATACAATTGCTGAGAACATACGAAGGAAAGAACAACCTGAAAATGAAGATAGAGTCTATTTTGATGGCACACGTGTACTTGTTGTTGAAGACATGCCAGTCAATCAGATGCTAATGTCCAACATGCTAAGCAAGTTAGGTTGCCGCGTAGATATGGCAGCAAATGGCGTAGAAGCCGTTAAAGCCCTAAAAGAGCTGCATTATGACCTAGCCTTTATGGATTGCCAAATGCCTGAAATGGATGGCTTTGAAGCAACTAGAACATATCGTTCTTATGAAAAAAACAAGAAGTCAGGACGTCACGTAAATATTGTAGCACTTACTGCAGATGCAATGCAAGGCGACAAGGATAATTGCCTAGCATCCGGTATGGACGACTATATCAACAAACCCGTTACATACGAAAAAATCGTTAGCATGATGACAAAATACACCAACTAGGATTGGATTTATTATTTTATGGAAAGTTTTGAGAAACGCATAAGAGATATTATAGGCGCTCCCATAAAGAAGGAAGCTATAGCCGATGTATTTGCCATGCTAGACCATATTGAATGCGGCATCGCCATTATGGACACTCATGCTCACATTGAATATGTCAATCACTATGCATGCAAACAACTTGATATTGTTTCTGATGAAATTCTTGGTAGTACCGCTATAGAATTATTTGACCATATTGGTAAATCACAAGGCCATAAATTCATTAATGATTTTATTAACTCCGATAAAGAGCATAGCCACCGAACTCTTACCTTAGGTAAATCGCATGCACTTGGGATAGACCTATACCGCCTCATCGAGAAAAACAAGCGAACAATCATTGCAATGACATGTACCGATAAATCATCTGAACGCAAGAAATCCATCGAGCTAAAAGGTAGCAAAGCTATTGTCGATGAAGCAAATCAAGCAAAAGATGATTTCTTATCCAACATGAGCCATGAAATTCGCACACCGATGAATGGCATTCTTGGAATGGCTTCTCTACTGGCCAACACCAAGCTTGATGATGAACAAAAAAGCTATTTATCCGATTTAGAAGAATCTTCATCCAACCTCATGACTATTATAAATGATATTATGGATGTAGCTAAATTAGAATCCGGTAAAATGCATCTCCGCGAAAATAGCTTCAACTTAAAAATTGCCCTTGAAGAACTTATTGAGACAAAAAAACCTCAAGCACATAATAAGAAACTAGAACTATCACTTCACTACAACGCTGACTCATCCAATAATGTAATTGCAGACAGCCAGTTAATCAAACAAGCCATTGGCAAACTCATTGATAATGCCATAAAATTTACCAATAACGGCGAGGTAGCGATAGAGGTTAACTATACTAAAAAGAATAAATTTATTATTTCAGTTAAAGATACTGGCATTGGCATTAATGAAAAAGACATAGAAGCTATTTTTGATAAATTTTATCAAAAGGATACCTCTGACACCAGAGCATTTGGAGGAACCGGACTTGGCTTGACCATCGCCAAAGGACTTGCCGAACTTATGCATGGAAAAATAGCAGTTACTAGTACTTTAAAAGAAGGCAGTACGTTTGTTGTTACTTTACCACTTACACTTGATAGCAAACCAAACGAGATACACTCTTCAAGTGAAAATATTACAAATATGAAGATATTGCTTGTGAGTACAAACAACCTAAGCCACAAGGCTATTGAAGATGACCTATCTACATATCATCTAACAATAGATAGAGCAACCTCACCAGGTGAATCACTACTAGCACTTACTCAGGCTGTATTTGATGAAAAGCCATACAACGTGATTATTATGGATTATTTAATCCCTGAAATGGACGCTTTTGCTGTTGGACAAATTCTTAAGAATGACCCAAATTTAGCTGCTACACATGTGGCTATGTTTGCCACCACCGTGCAAAATGAGGACGAGCATACCGCAAAAGAATCGGGATTTAACAGCTTTCTTATAAAACCACTTACCAAAAAACGCCTAGTTACTTGGCTATCTTCTGTCAAGGCAGGACAAAAACAAGGCTCTGCCACTTTACCTTTCTTAAATAACCAAGCAATGGCACAAATTGAAAAAGCACAGGAAGATGAAACATCCAAGCATGATGATTCACAAAATAAAAGCAAATCCGCAAAAGAAAACGACAATAACAAAGCAATTCTTTTAGTAGAAGACCATCCAATGAATCAAAAAATGGCCTTCATGACACTCAAGAAACTTGGCTATAAAACAGTTGATATTGCTAATGATGGCAAAGAAGGTATCGAGAAGTTTGAATCCAACACGTACGAAGCTGTCCTAATGGATTGCCAAATGCCGGTTATGGATGGATTTGACTCTGCTCGTGGAATGAGAGAAATCGAACAGAACGATCCGTCACGTGGTCACACGCCTATTATTGCCGTAACTGCAGATGTTGTCAAATCAAGCAAAGAAAAGTGCCTAGAGGCTGGTATGGATGACTACATGAACAAACCTCTTACCCTCATCAAATTAGAGGAATGCCTTAAAAAATGGACCCAAAGAGCATCCAGCCAATAACACTACTGCACGGCTCGTTTAAAATTCATTTGACGGTCATTATTAAGTTCTTCAACATTAATGCCTACATACGCAACTCCAATAGGAGCATCTTCGTATATGATAATGAAAGCTACTTCAGCCTGGAACATTTCGGTACTATCGTCAAAATCAACATCCTTGATAAAGGTTGCATAAGAATTAACCGCAAATGTCTCGTCCCACTTTGCTTTTCCTTCTTGCCAATAATTGGCGCTCATATCTGACTGACCAACATTAATACCGTAACTATCAATAACCACTATTTCGGTGTATAGACCCTTACTTTGAAGTTTTACACGCTTGAGATATTGTGACAAGTCGTTCTTTAATACACGTTTAATAAAACTCTTATCCGACTTTCTTCTTTCTTTCTGCCATCTTTTTTCAAGACGAATTTTATCAACTTGGGTAATGTCTTTATGTTGTTCATTCTGTGCTAATATGGCATCAATGACATTATACTGATAGATCCACTCTTTGATCTCATATTCCACAAGATCTCTAAGCTCGCGATCGTAGGTACCTTGTGCGCTTGCATAAAAAGGAAGCGCAACCATTGCAAAAAAAACTATAATGCGAAATATTTTCATAGAAGTAACAACTAACATCCAAAGCTATAAATCTACTGATTAATCATACGCTCCAACAAACTCACATCAGACTTCAGCTCTTCATCTTGCTCAAGAAGACCATCAATCCTTTTTACAGCATGCATCACCGTAGTATGGTCTTTACCACCAAACTTACGACCAATTTCAGACAGACTACGTGTAGTAAGTTTTTTAGTCAAATACATTGCAATTTGTCTTGGACGCGCAACACTACGTGACCTGTTTGCTGACGACATATCTGCAACCTTGATCCCAAAATGACCAGCAACCTTTTTTTGAATATCTGCAATGGTGATCGATTTTTCATTTGCACGCAACAAATCAGTCAATATAGATTGCGTGCTTTCAAGCGTAATATCTTTATTCATAAGAGTTGCATGCGCTACAACTTTATGAAGCGCGCCTTCAAGTTCACGAATACTTGAAGTCACCCTGGAGGCAAGAAATTCCAATACAGTATCCGGTAAGGTCGCATCAATCATTTGATCTACTTTTGAACGCAAGATACCCAGCCGCAAATCAAAATCTGCAGAGTTAATATCAACTACAAGCCCCCAGCCAAGCCGCGTTCGAATGCGCTCTTGCATCCCTTCCAATTCTGAAGGCGGACGATCCCCTGCAATCACAAGCTGTTTCTTTTGGTCCAACAATGCATTAACCGTATGAAAGAACTCTTCCTGTGTACTTTCTTTACCGCAAATAAATTGAACATCGTCTATCAGCAGTACATCAATGTTTCTGAAACTATCCTTAAACGCCATAATATTTTTATTTTTAAGCGCAGTAATAAATTGATACATAAATCGCTCTGCCGATAAATATATCACTTTACGACCAGGCTGATGCTTACGCATATGCAACGCTATGGCATGCATAAGGTGAGTCTTACCAAGACCAACCTTACTGTACAAGTAATATGGGTTATTCCCTCTAACTACATTTTTTGATTCTGCTAGAGCCTTCGATGCCGCAAACGCAAGCTGATTTGAGTCTCCAACCACAAAATTGTCAAAAGTGAATCTTCTATCTAACGGCGAACCAAAAGACTCCATGTCTTTTGCAACCGACAAAACATCAATATTTTGCCCTGAAACATCCACCCCCGAAGCAGTAAATGGCCTGCTTTCTGGTTTGTCATCATTCGCTTTTGGCCTAACAATTAAATCTACTCTATACGTATTATCGCACTCTTGCTGCCAAAAGCTCTCAATCGTACGATGGTAGTTATTTTGTATCCACTCCTTAATAAACCTAGTAGGAACAGAAAGCACAACCTGACTACCCTCAACATTTTGCAGGTCAAGATGCTTAATCCAACTAGTGTATGTTGCCCTTCCATACTCTTTTTTAAGGCGCATGCGAATCTTCTCCCAGGACTCTGGGATGTTGTTTTTGTTGTCCTCAACTTGAAGTGCCATCTTCATTTTTGCTCCCATGGTAATTGTAAAGTTTTCCACCCTTGCTCAACTATCTCCGAACTATTACTATCTACCTTTCCTTCAAAACCTCCGATAATATTATAACATTGCGTATAACCCTGTGCAGACATCGCGCAGGCTGCTTCATACGACCGACCACCTGATTTACAAATAAAAAATAGTGGTTTCTGCTTGGATTCAACTTGGTGCTTTAACGACCCTACAAACTCCGCATTTACTTGCATGCTAGGAGCAAGCCGCCATGATAAAAACACAACTTTTTTGTTTATTGAATCAAGTGCGGGAACACCAATTACATCCCATTCACCAGATGTACGTACATCAACTAAAACAGCATCCTTGTCTTGCTCTAACATGTTCCATGCATCTGTTGGATTAAGATGCTCCACATTAATTTTAGTCATATCTGGCTCTTTTCCGGCGTGCAAAAGCGGTTCTCCCATACACTAATATGCGATATACTTACTACGTCAGACTACCTATCTAAAAAGTGAAACGGCCTAACTGAGCCAACAACATTATTGTAAAATGTCCCTTCCTTGTTTATTAACATTGCATAAATAGCTAAGTCTAGTAAACAGATTTTTTTCAATTTTTTTTAAATAAATTAATTGACAGATTTGGACTCTAGGATAACCAACAATCAACATAAAAATGTTACAGTTTAAGCTTATGACAGCTACATCAACCAGCACGAGAATCAAGAGATTATACTACCTTAGCAACCATCGTGGTTGCAAGGAAACCGACTTCATACTCGGCCGTTTTGCTAAAGAAAACCTTCATAACCTCTCAGACAAAGAGCTTGATCTTTGGGAGTCTTTCTTAGAAGAAAATGACTGGGATATTTACGCTTGGATTACAGGTAAACTTCCATTACCAAAAAACTATAAACAAAGCTTCATTGAATCAATACTAATACCATGAAACACTCGCACGACCCTAACAACTCTACCCACCCTATTATTGATGGTGTCAGCGATGGTGCTATTGGTTATTTTTTACATCAATTTACGCAAACCAACCACGCTTATAACTGCATTTACATTGCTCGTGATGATAAACGCATGGCACAGGCCGTACGTTCATTCGCATTTTTTAATCCAACCATAGACATTCTTGAATTCCCTGCATGGGACTGCCTACCATACGACCGAGTATCACCTTCTAGCGACCTATGCTCCAAGCGGATACAAACCTTATGTAAGCTTGCTAACTGGCCCAAAGACAAGCCTTACTTACTTGCAACAACCGTTAACGCAGCAAGCCAGCGCATTCCTCCTATCAACTCACTTTTACAATCGATGAGAAATATTGCAGTTGGCACCACATTGGACAGCGATGATTTATGCAAATTTTTAGTCGAAAATGGCTATATCCGGGTTCCCACTGTTCATGAGCCGGGAGAATTTGCAGTAAGGGGTTCGATTATCGACATTGCCACCTCACACCATCAATATGGCTACCGCATTGACCTTTTTGGTAATGACGTAGAATCTATTCGCCATATGGACCTGCTATCTCAGCGCAGCCTACCGTCGTCTGAGCAAACATTGGCATTACTACCTACCAGTGAAATGATCCTCAACCACAAAACCTGCCAACATTTCAAGCAATCCTATCGTCAGAACTTTCACGTTTTAACTAACATGGACGACCCTATATATAATTCCGTGAGTCAGGGGCATCACTATATAGGAATGGAACACTGGCTTCCTTTACTTTACCCTTCTATGGATAATATTTTAGACCATGTCAGTGACGCAACCATCGTACTTGACCATCTATCTAACGAGGCATTTCAAGAGCGACACCATACCATTAATGAGTATTACCAAGCCAGAATCGACAATGAAAAATCCAGCACCAAAGAAGATACCATCTATCACCCTTTAGCACCCGAATATCTTTACCTAAAAAACACTGAATGGAACGAGCAATTCAATCAACACAACACCGTACAACTATCCCCTTTTGATCACCCCGATAGCAGCAATACATCCTTTCATTTTCCAACAACAAACAATCTGCAAGCTGAATCAAATGTAAATCGCACCAATGTATTTGAGCAATTCAAAAAGCTACTCCTTGCATCACCTGATACTTCTTTCATAATTGCCTGTTCATCAGAAGGAGTTCGTCAACGACTTCATACAATACTATCCGAGCATGATATCCCAAGCAGCAGACCAGACAGCTGGCAAGACACATTAAACCATCACGATAAAGGTATTGCATATCTTGTATTAATGGAGATTGAGACAGGCTTTAAAACGCAAAATATTACCTTGTTTAGTGACCAAGACTTATTAGGACCCAAACTCAAAACCAGAACATCCCGCTCGAGAAAAACAGATCAATTTTTCCAAGATTACAATCAAATTAACGAAGGCGAGTTAGTTGTTCATAAAGATCACGGTATTGGTAAATTTATATCACTTGAAACGTTGGAAGTTGATGGCAACCAACATGACTGCCTTCTTCTAATGTACCATGGCGACGACAAACTCTATCTACCGGTAGAAAATATTGCATTACTGTCTCGTTATGGAAGCGAAGATGGGCTAGCCAAACTTGATAAACTAGGCGCCTCAAACTGGCAAGAACGTAAAGCTCGCCTCAAGAAACGTATTCGTGACATCGCTCAATCTTTGCTTGACGTAGCAGCTAAACGCAAAACCGAATCCGCACCAGTGCTAGAGTCCATTGCAGGCATGTATGACGAATTTTGCGCTCGGTTTGAATTTACCGAAACCGAAGACCAGCAAGCCTGCATAGAAGACGTCATTGCCGATTTAGCAAGTGGCAAGCCCATGGATAGACTTATCTGTGGTGATGTTGGATTTGGAAAAACCGAAGTTGCCCTGCGCGCTGCCTTTACCGTGGTAGCCAATGATAGCCAACAACAAGTGGCTGTCGTTGCCCCTACCACATTATTAGCGCGCCAACATTACCAAACCTTCAAAAAACGTTTTAGTGGATTCCCATTTGAAGTCCGCAGCTTATCACGACTAACTCCATCATCTGACGCAAAACGTACTAAACAAGACCTTAAGGATGGCAAAGTCGACATCGTTGTAGGCACACACTCACTGCTAGCAAAATCCATTGAATTTAATAAGCTTGGCCTGGTCATTGTGGATGAGGAACAATTATTTGGTGTCTCACAAAAAGAACGTCTTAAACAATTACAACATAACACCCACCTACTTACGCTTTCTGCAACACCAATTCCTCGTACACTACAGATGTCCTTAACCGGCATTAAAGAACTAAGCCTTATCGCAACCCCTCCAGTAGATCGCTTGGCTATTAGAAGCTACATTATGCCGTTTGATGAGGTTGTAATCCGCAACGCACTCCTTAGAGAGCATTATCGTAAGGGCAAAAGCTTTGTGGTTGTCCCGCGTATCAAAGATATGGAAGATATGATCGATACCATCAAGCGAATAGCTCCTGAGTTAACTTATGTATCGGCGCACGGACAAATGCCTCCAACCATGCTTGAAGACACTATTAGCTCCTTTTATGATGGCAAATATGACATCCTTATTGCCACCAACATTATTGGCTCTGGTCTTGACCTGCCAGAAGCAAATACCATTATCATTCATCGTGCTGATATGTTTGGTTTATCACAACTTTACCAAATGCGTGGCCGTGTGGGCCGATCCAAAGTTAGAGCCTACGCATACTTTACCACCAAACCTAGAAAACCACTAAATCCCATAGCATTAAAACGACTTGAAATTATGCAAAGCTTGGATTCTTTAGGGGCAGGCTTCACACTTGCAAGCCATGATATGGACTTGCGCGGCTATGGAAACTTGCTGGGTGAAGAGCAAAGCGGACACATAAAAGAAGTTGGCATAGAGCTCTATCAGAACTTGCTTAAAGAAGCTATTGAACAACAATCTCAGTCACAAGAACAACAGCTAACAGCATCGTGGTCAGCTCATATCAATTTAGGTATCTCTATTTTACTACCTGATGACTACATAAAAGATATTGAATTAAGACTGAGCCTATACAGGCGTATAGGTAATTTGGCCACCAAAGACGAAATTGACGATATTGCAGAGGAGATGGCTGACAGGTTTGGCCCTCTTCCCCAAGAAGTCACAAATCTCTTGGATGTAATGGCACTTAAAATCCAGTGTAAAACCGTTGGTGTTGAACGCATAGATGCTGGCCCCAAAGGCATTGTTGTTAATTTTCACCAAAACCAATGTAATAATCCAGATGCATTGATTGACTACATTACACGAAACCCAACCACCACAAAACTTCGTGCGGACCAGTCAATTGTTATCTTAAATGCATGCGACCACCCCCAAGATAGACTTGGCGTCATTCAAAAATCACTTAATACGTTAGAACAAATCTTAACTTAACCTTATGCCTACAACACCTACTGGCTAACATTTCCGTACTGCACTGTAAAATAAGGCTGCCCTTAAGATTCATTCACGGCCAGTATAGAATAGGATTTTTGTTAACATTAATGCTTAACTTTTTAAATCAGTGGTTTTATAATCCTTTTTCTTAGACAACGTATGTGAAGGACAAGGTATGACGTTATTTGGCAAAGATCCAAAATCTGCCAGACTGCTTAGAGAGCTTAATGACATTGGCATAGCACTATCTAAAGAAAAGAATTTTGATCATCTACTTGAATTAATTCTAGAAAAAGCCAAGACGCTCAGCAATGCTGACAATGGCACATTATATTTACTTAATGAAAATGATCGCCTTAAATTTTCTATTATGCAATCAAAGTCGCTTAATATAAAATTAGGTGGCAGCACCGGAAAATTGATTCCATTTGCACCCATTAAACTCTACACCAAAGCTGGGAATCCTAATAACAGACAATTAGCGGCTCATGCAGCCCTCACCAAACACTCGATTAATGTAAAAGATATTTACACCAGCAAAGAATTCGACTTCTCGGGCACCAAGGCCTTTGACAAGCGCAAATCATACCGGTCTGTATCGGCACTTGCAGTACCGCTATTGAGTAGTAAAGGTCAAACATTGGGAGTGCTGCATTTGGTAAATGCACATTCGACTCGAGGAAAAATTATTCCCTTTAGCGACGATGTCCAACATTTTGTTGAATCACTTGCCTCCCAAGCGGCCGTTGCCATTGAAAATCAACAACTTATCGAAGAGCAAGAAGCCCTGCTCGATGGCATCATACAAATGATTGCATATGCCATTGATGCTAAATCTGAGCATACCAGCAACCACTGCCAAGCAATTCCTGAAATTGTTGATATCATTGCCAAAGAAGCATGCGCACAAACCGATGGCTACTTTGCTGACTTTGATTTGAGCAAAGAAGAGTGGCACGCCCTAAAAGTTGCTGCATGGCTTCATGATTGCGGAAAACTGACCACACCGGTGCATTTATTGGACAAAGCCACCAAACTTGAAATTGTCATGGATGCTATTGAAGTTATTAAAGTCAAAGCCGAAATCATCGCAAGGGATTATTATATCCAGTATTTGCAAGGCCAGCGAACCGCCAATGACTATAACGACGCTATTGCACAATTAAAAAATGACTTACGCTTTCTTCGTGATTTAAACAAAGGAACCGAAACCGTTTCAACAGCAAAATTAGAGAGATTACAGTCCATTGCATCATTAACTTATATAAGCCATTTATCTGATAGCGATAAAGAGCTGAATTTTTTAAGTAAAATGGAATCAGAGAACCTTTCTATACGCAAAGGAACCCTTAATAAACACGAACGTGCAGTTATCAACCAACACATGGAAGTCACCATTAATATGCTCGAATCACTTCCTTTGCCCAGACACCTTAAAAACGTTCCAGAATACGCAGGAGGCCACCACGAGAAAATGGATGGCACCGGCTTCCCCAAAGGCCTTACCCGAGACGAAATGTCCATTCCTGCGCGCATTATGGCAATAGCAGACATATTTGAAGCACTCACATCTGCAGATAGACCCTATAAAAAACCAAAAAAACTTAGTGAAGTACTTGCAATTATGGATAAATTGCAAGCTATTAACCATATAGATCCGGACATATACCAACTTTTTAAAGAGCAAAAGCTCTACCTTAAGTACGCACGCAAATTCTTACGTCCCGATCAAATTGACTTTCCGGCATCACGCAAAGCCACGCACGCAACCAAAGAAGAAAAAACAGCCCTAGTTACTTGATTCACGATTATTATATGCATCACGTATTACGTAACATTAACTTATGACCAATATGACTTAGCTAGATGCCCGATCACCTTATAGAACATGATATCATTCACGGAAATAGCATCAAAGTATTTGACCAGCTACCCTCTGTTTCTAAGAAACGGCTCGATGCACTATGGCTTTTATCGGTCCATTTTGAGCATGAAGATATCTCCTTATGCATGCTAGATAAGAGACATAAGGATTTATCCGACTCCATTATTGAAGAAACGTTTAAATCGGCTGCGGTTCATAACGAAGATAAGCTTATTGACCGTATTTTAGAACTACGCCCCAAAGCATTAAGCAAACAGACCATTCTAGATGCCATACGCATGGCCGCCACCCGTAAAAATATAAACTGCCTACAGGTAATGGCCAAATATAATACCTGTGCCCAGTATATGAATGAAGAAGACAAGGAAAATCCTCACTTACTCATCATGGCAATTGACCAAGAAGATGAGTGGATGCTTAGAAAAATCCTTGAATTACCTCCCATTCACCCTGGATACCATCATATCATTTACGCTGAAAAACGAAAAAGAAACGACTTAGCAAGAATACTTAGCGCATATAAAGAGCATGAAAAGCACCTTGATAGTGCTTACCAAGATATGTGGCAATATGAAATCGACCAATGCTGGATTGGCGCACACGTACAATCTGTTTTATATCAAAAACACCGCGAGAATTATCGCAGAAGAACCCCCTTTGACTGATTCGCAAGCAGTATCAAACCAGGTAGCAAGAGTGTAAAAAAAACCTCATCATTTTACGATGAACCATCCAAACACCACTGCTGATACGCATCAAGCCAGGCTAGCTCTTGGTCACCGAGCATGCTTCGATCAATTAACTCTTCTTCTAATGGCACCTTTGTAAGCGTATCAAAACCCAAAAAACCATCCTCTTTTTCTACTACCACCACCAAACTTTCAATTCTTATTCCATACTCATTTGGCACATAATAACCTGGTTCGTTAGATAATACCATTCCTGGAAGCAATTCTTGCTTACTGGGCATCTTACTAATACGCGCAGGTCCTTCATGCACCCCAAGATACGCCCCCACTCCATGGCCAGTACCATGATCGTAATCCAAACCTTCTTGCCACAAATATTGCCTCGCCAAAATATCAAGCTGCGACCCAGATGTACCTCTTGGAAACTTAGCCATAGCCAGTGCGATATGCCCTTTAAGCACCAACGTATAATGTTTTATATAGTCTGGCATTGGTTTTCCAATAGCAATCGTGCGAGTGATGTCGGTTGTTCCACCTAAATATTGACCACCAGAATCAATAAGCAATAAACCACTGCCCTGTATTACCTTATTTGTCCGCTCATCAGCTTTGTAATGTATAATCGCTCCATTAGAACCAAATCCACAAATAGTATCAAAACTCGGCTCAACAAATCCTTCTTTTGTTTGCCTTAGTTGAACGAGCTTTTCAATGACATCTAACTCTGAAATATCTTCTTTACTTGCTACCTGTTCTTTAATCCACTCTATACACTGCCACACAACTTCACCGTCTTTCTTATGAGTTGCTCGCATCCAACTAATTTCTTTATCATTTTTACACGATTTTAATAACTGACAAGGGTCCTGCTTATTAATAGTTTCAATACCACTAAGATGCTCCGAAAACCAATAAGGCAAAGACACCTCATCGACCATTATCCTTTTATTCTTTAACTTCTTATTAAGATTTATTAATTCTTTAGGTGAAATAATTTCTATATCATTATTAAAATCAACCTTTAAGCGATCTTTGTCTAAATAAACCTCCGCTCTACCATCGGCATAAATTAGCGCATAGCACAATACAAGTGGCGTACAAGCAACATCCCGCCCCCTAATGTTAAGTAACCAACAAATACTATCTGGCGCTGTTAGCAAACACGCATCCACAGCATTTTCATTCATTACACTGATTAGCTGATTCATTTTGTCCTGACGTGAAACCCCCGCATACTCCATAGAATAATCAACCACATCAGAACATGGCATCTCCGGCCGATCTTGCCAGATACTATCTACTAAATTTTCTTGAATCGAAACAACATTGGTAAATTTACGAACAAAACTTGCACTATGGCACCACGGATCAATACCTACGCAATTATTTTTAATTTCTGGATATTCGTGAAGTGTAAGACCTGAAATATTTTCTACCTTAAACAGCTCACCATCCAATTGTTGCGAGGCCTGCAACATATAGCGACCATCCGTAAATAATACATGCTTACCATTTGCCATAATCGCCGCAATACCAAACGAGCCACTAAAGCCAGTCAACCACTTAAGACGCTTATAGCAATCTGGTGGATACTCACTTAAATAGGGATCAGTGGTAGGAACCAAATAAACATCCAGTTGATGCTCAACCATTAATGCTTGTATTTTCTTTAATTTATCCCCTGTTTTCATTCCATTCTCTCTTTAATATTCTCCGAATTCTTATCATAGCAACAAAAAACACTTGCACCAACCATTGTTTTAGCTAGAGTGTCACCTTGAGGTTGGCGTGGGCGTTTTAATTGCCTAACCCGGTCAGGTCAGAAATGAAGCAGCCGTAAGCAATATTCTAAGCGGGTCATGTCCAACCTCTTTTATGCAGCATAAGTTTTATAGTATCATCGTGACCGAAGCCAAACAAGCATATGTAGTTCTTGCCAATAAATACCGCCCTCAGCGGTTTGATGATATGATTGGCCAAAATATGCTGGTAACTACACTTACCCACGCCATAGAAACTGGTCGTATTGCAAACGCATTCTTACTTACGGGCATTCGCGGAACCGGAAAAACAACTTCGGCACGCATTATTGCAAAGGCACTTAATTGCGCCGGAGAAGATGGCAAAGGTACCGCCACCACATCACCATGTGGCATCTGTGAGCCATGCCGACTCATTAGTCAGTCAAGACACCCAGATGTACTGGAAGTAGATGCAGCCTCACGTACTGGCGTTGATGACATGCGAGAAATTATCGATAACGCTCATTATTCGCCCGCATCCGCACGCTACAAAATATACATCATCGACGAAGTGCACATGCTTTCCAAAAGCGCTTTTAATGCACTCCTCAAAACACTTGAAGAACCTCCTGCGCACGTCAAATTTATATTTGCAACCACCGAAATTCGCAAAATTCCTGTCACCATATTATCGCGCTGCCAACGATTTGACCTCAAACGCATCACCACCGAGGATCTTACCAAGCACCTTATCTCAATCTGCGAAAAAGAATCGGTTGAATTCGAAGAAGAGGCACTTACACTTATAGCAAAAGTAGGTAGTGGCTCCGTTCGTGATTCGCTCTCCATATTAGACCAAGCAATTGTTCATGCCGATAGCAAAGTAACAATGGATATTGTTAGCTCCATGGTAGGAGTAAGCGACTATGACAGCTTGCTTGATTTATTTGAGCATTGTGCTGGCGGAAGAGCAAAGGATGCAATAGAAATTACCAATAGCTTATATCAACAAGGCGTCCAAATGGTCCATTTATTTGAAGACGTCGCTCAGGTTATCCACCTCATAAGCAAAGCACTCGTCATCAAAGATATGCCCCAACCTGAGTTTTTAAGCATTGAACGATTCATGCGTATTAAAGGCTTAAGCGAACGCTTAGAGCTTGGATATTTAACCAGATGCTGGCAACTTATTACAAATGACCTTAAAGTTATTGCATCAAGTCCGGTCGACCTAGTTGCAGCAGAAATGCTTATTATTAAATTATGCTACATGAGCAACCTACCCTCTCCAGCAAAAGTCATTCAAGATCTACAACAAGAATCTTCTTCTGGAGCGATTAGCTCATCGCAAGCTGCACCTTCTGCCGCACATACAAGCACTTCCACTCCAGTACATGCAAACCTTGCACTTGAGCAACAACCCCTACACACCCCGCAAAGTACTGAAGTAGTAGCAAGCTTTACTGATATTGTTGAACTATTTCAACAAAAACAAGAAATCTTACTTTATAGTTGGCTATATAATGATGTCAGCCTAATTAGCTGCACACCCGGAAAACTGGAAATATGGATACCAGACTCCTTACCACAAAATTTTACACAGCGCGTTGCTCAACACCTACTTGAATGGACTGGTCAACGCTGGATGATTGCCGTTTCTAACAAGCAGGGCAAACCTAGCCTCAAAGAACAAGCCAGCATTGCCGCCCAAAAACTCAAAGATAGCATTGCAAGTGATCCAAAAATTGCTAAAATACTGTCTTTATATCCCGATGCTAAACTCACTAGCATTGACTAGCCGTTAATAACAAGGATTATTTCATGAATATTCAGCAGATGATGAAGCAAGCACAGAAGATGCAAAAGAAAATGGAAGCCATGCAAGAGGAAATGGCCCATAAAGAGTATGTAGGCACAGCAGGTGGTGACATGGTTAGCATTACCATCAATGGAAAACATGATATCATCAAAGTATCCATTGACCCTTCAGCATGCAGCCCTGATGACACCGAAATTCTCGAAGATCTTGTTTTAGCCGCATTTATGCAAGCAAAAAAGCGCGCAGAAGAAGATACATCTGGCGCTATGTCAGACATGATGGGTGGCATGGGCCTTCCTCCTGGCTTTAAAATGCCATTCTAATAATTACTTACATAGCATTAATTTATTAAGGTATATCAGCGTGTTCGCACCCGAACTTGAAGCATTGGTTCAACTTTTAGGAAAACTTCCTGGCATTGGCCAACGCTCAGCACGTCGAATGGTATTGCATCTAGTCACAAACAAAGACAGGACTCTTTATCCGCTGATCGACTGCCTTAAACATGTTGCCCAAACTGTTAAAATATGTAGCAACTGCGGAAACATTGATAGTTGTGACCCTTGTAGTATTTGTAGCAACACAAAGCGCAACCAACACAACCAATTATGCGTGGTAGAGGAAGTTGCAGATCTATGGGCCATAGAACGCAGCCAAACATTTAGTGGACGCTACCATGTACTTGGCGGAACACTCTCGGCCATCGACGGAAGAGGCCCAGAAGATTTAAACATTGATAAACTGGTCCATAAAATTGCCAATGAAAATATATCCGAAGTCATTTTAGCTACCAATGCCACGGTTGATGGACAAACAACAGCTCATTATATTGCTCAACGACTAACCGGAATTAATACCACCATTTCTCGACTAGCTCACGGCATTCCTATTGGCGGGGAGCTCGATTACATGGACGAAGGAACATTAAGTGCAGCGTTGGATGCCCGAAAGGCGTTTTAAATTTAATAATTTTTTCACCTGCAACTTTCCAACACCCCCATCAAACCATTCCTATCCATTCATCTTCGGTTATCACATTAACTCCCAATTCAGTGGCTTTTTTGAGTTTTGACCCAGCATCGGCGCCCGCCACAACATAATCTGTTTTCTTTGAAACCGAGCCAGAGACTTTTGCACCCAGTCGCTCTGCTGTCGCCTTGGCCTCAGAACGGCTCATTTTCTCAAGCGTTCCGGTAAATACAATTGTTTTACCAGTAAGGGCTGTCTGCACAGAACTCATCTGATTTTCGATAACGGTTAACTCTGACATTAATTCGTTAATCATGGAAAGATTAACGTCCTCAGCGAAAAAATAGCATAAACTTTCTGCTACTTTTTCACCTATACCATCAATATCAAGAAGTTGCGCACGATATTCCTCTTGATCCAAATGTTTCATCGCATCAACAAATGCAGTTGGTGTTTTATAATTAAGTGACAACATACGCGCCGTTGTCTTACCAACAAAGCGAATACCCAAACTATAAATAAACCGATCCAACTCTATTTCTTTTCTGGCCCTGATAGCATCAAATAGTTTTTGAACAGATTTAACACCCCAGCCATCACGGTGCGCAATTGAGATAAGAGGGTTTTGCCTGTCACGCTCTTCTAGTTTAAAAATATCAATCGGAGTTCGTATAATGTGATCATTATAAAACTCCTCCACCTGCTTTTGCCCCAAACCCTCAATATCAAACGCATCTTTGGATACAAAATGTTTTAGCCCTTCCACTGCCTGAGCCGAACACATCAGACCATTACTACACCGAGTTACAGCTTCACCTTCAGTACGAATTGCATGCCCATTACATACCGGACAATGATCCGGGAATATAAACTCTTTAGTATCCTTAGGACGCTTTTGAATATCCACACTAACGACCTGCGGAATAACATCACCGGCTCTCTGAATCACAACCGTATCACCTACTCGTATATCTTTGCGAGCTATTTCATCTTGGTTGTGTAGTGTTGCACGCGAGACCATTACTCCGCCTACATTTACTGGCTTTAAGTAGGCCACGGGAGTAAGCGCACCGGTACGGCCAACCTGAATGTTAATTTCTTCTAGCAATGTTTTTGCTTTTTGCGCTGGAAATTTATGAGCAATCGCCCAACGTGGACTTCGTGTAACATTACCTAAACGCTGTTGCAAGGCAATATCGTTAACCTTATAGACCAACCCATCAATGTCATAACCCAATGTAGGCCTTAGGTCATTCATATAGTCATAATATGCCATCACTTCATCGGTGGCACTGCATCGCCTAGTGTGCTCGTTAGTATCAAACCCCCAATGTTTAAGCATTGAAACCATATTCTGCTGCGTAGAAGGCTCATAACCCTCAAGCAATCCAATGCCGTAAACAAAATATTTAAGAGGACGGCTAGCTGTAATACTTGGATCTAGTTGGCGCAACGATCCAGCAGCAGCATTGCGAGGGTTCGCAAAAATCTTTTTATTAGCGGCTTCTTGTGCTTGATTAAGTGAAATAAAGTCATCATGAGACATATATACTTCACCCCGTATTTCAATGGCTGAGGGAATATCATCTCCTTCTAACACATCCGGAAAAGACTCTATTGTCTTCATGTTATTGGTAATATCTTCCCCTACCTGACCATTGCCTCGTGTAGCCACATGCACAAGCTTACCATTTTCAAATAATGCACTAAATGACAAACCATCAATTTTGGGCTCGCCATAAATCTCAACAGGCGTATTCTCTGCCAGCGACAAAAACCGTCTAATACGAGCAAAAAATTCATCAATATCTTCTGAGGAAAATGCATTTGATAATGAAAGCATAGGAGCTTTATGCTCTATTTTATCAAACTGCTCACTTACAACAGACCCAACACGCTTATTGGGACTATCTGGACGAACAAGATGAGGAAATTGCGCCTCTAATGCATCATTCTTTTTTCGCAATGCATCATATTGGGCATCCGATATAGTTGGATCATCATGATTATAATAAGCTTGATCATGCTGAGCTATTTCTAGCGCTAATTGCTCTAATTGCTGCTTGGCTTCAATTTCAGTTAAAGATGTATTGTCATGGCTCATACGTTGGGCACTCATTAAGATGCATTCTCCAGAAGAGTTTGGGCAGCGTCTTGGGCTTGCTTGGTAATATCTTTGCCTGATAACATACGAGCAAGCTCAATTTTACGCTCCGCAACAGTTAAAGCAGAAACTGAAGTTTCCGTGCTATCTTCTTGTTTTTCCTTTATTATTTTAAGATGCAAACCTCCTTTTGCCGCTACTTGGGGCTGGTGGGTTACTACCAGTATTTGGGCGCTGCTTCCCAATGTTTGCAGGCGCTGTCCAACAGCGTCTGCAGTTGCACCACCAATTCCGGTATCAATTTCATCAAAAATAAGCGTCGAGGTAGATTTGATATCTGCAACAATGACTTTAAACGCCAGCATAAATCGTGACAACTCACCACCCGAAGCAACCTGGTTAATTGGTTTTGGTGGCATGCCAGGGTTCATGCTTGCCATAAAGCGAACCTCATCGGTACCTGTAATGCCCCATTTTTCTTCTTCTAGCACGGTAAAATCAATGATAAACCGAGCCCCCGACATATGCAAACCCTCTAGCTCTGCAATCACCAATGTTTCTAACTTTTTTGCCGCTTCTTGACGCTTATGCGATAATTTTTTGGCCGCAGCAATGTAGCTATTTTGTGCCGCCTCCAATTCTTTGTGAGCATCAACAAAAGCTTCTTCATAATTACTAATAAGTGATAGCTTATGTTGCATACGATGGTAAAAATCTTTCAGGCCATCAACAGGAACATTATATTTACGTGCAGCACCTTTAAGTGAAAATAACGCCTGCTCGATTGTTTCTAACTCATCTTCATCATCATCTTGCTTATGAGCAAGCACATCTAACTGCTGCTGAACTTCAGCAATGTCAATCACGGCTCTTTCTAGTATTTCAATTACACTTTTTAGCTCATCAGCATCTTGAGCCGATCTTTCCAAACTAGATGTTGCCTGATGAATACGTGCCACCACATCATCACCACCAGACAGAAGATCATAGCTTTGCACCAACGATGCCTGAATTTTTTCTTTTGCTCGCAAGCGTTTACGTTTTTGCTCTAACTCTTCCTCATCAACATCCAGGTCCAAACCCTCAAGCTCTTTACATACATACTGAAGGTAATCTTCTTCTTGTTTTGCAGAATCCTTCAAATCCAGCAAAACTTGTAAATCTGCTTTCGACTTTTTATATGCCTTAAAACAATCTGACACAGCTTGTAGCTCTTGCTGGCATTTACCAAACTGATCTAAAATATCTTTATTAGCCCTGCCATCAAGCAGACGGTGATGTTCATGTTGACCATGAATCTCTACCAACATACTGCCAACTTGTTTTAACAATGAAACCGTAACCAGTTGATCATTAATATACGCCTTAGATTTACCGTTATCATCAATGGTTCTTCTAAGAGTAAGTTCACCGTCTTGGGTGTCAATATCGTGTGCATCTAACAGTGCATGTACTAATGTATTATTTGTTGTATCAAACAAACTACTGACCGAACCTTTTTTCTGGCCATGGCGAAGTAATGATACTTTGGCCCTGGATCCCAGCACAAATCCAAGCGCATCAAGTAATATCGACTTGCCTGCACCGGTCTCTCCTGTAAGCACACAAAGACCTTTTTGTAGCTCTAAGTCTAATTTCCGAATAAGAACAATATTGCGAATAGAGAGCTGAACAAGCATGATTACTGTGCTAAATCGGGGGTTATAATATCTTCAGACGGCGGATCAATTTTTTCTTGTTCGGAATCAAAAAACGGAATGGAAATATCTGGCCACCAGCTGCTTGTATCCTCATTTTCTTGCGCTTCATGCAACGGCTTTCCTTCAATTAGGTAATACGCATTCTGATACCATTTACTACCTTGATAGTTATGACCAAGTACTGCAGCATATTTTTTTGCTTCCACTATTACGCCCAGTGCCATATATGCTTCAACCAATCGATATAACGCTTCTGGCACGTGGGATGTTGTCTGATAGCGATCAATCACCACCTTAAAACGGTTAATAGCTGCAATATATTTAAGCTGCTTAAGGTAGAATCGCCCCACCTCAACTTCTTTACCCGCCAAATGGTCTAATACCAGATCAAGTTTAATTTTGGCATCCCTTGCATATTCACTTTCACCAAAACGAATAATAACATCATTGAGAGCATCGTAAGCAAGCTTGGTAAAACTTTGGTCTCGTGTAACGGTAGAGATTTGTTCATAATATGACAATGCCTTTAAATAATAAGCATACGCAATATCTTCATTACCCGGATGAAGTTTTATGTAGCGCTCAAGAGCAATGACTGCATCGTCATATTCTTCATCACGGTAATTAGTATATGCCGCCATAAGCTGAGCTTTTGTTGCCCATTTTGAATAAGGAAATGTTCTTTCCACGTCTTCAAACGCCTCTACAGCACGCCTATAACGCTCTTCTTGTAACTCCTCCATGGCTTTATTATAAAGCTCTTCTACCGTTGGCTTCGCCTCTTCTTTATCGCCAGAAGAACTACACGCAACCAGGAACAATAATACGATAGCCGCTAAAATACGCATGCATGTCATCCTTTTATCAAATCAGTAACTTGGGGTGACTATAGAAGTGATGGCTGGGTTATTCAAGTTTTATGAATAGATTTATAGCCCTAAAAGCTCCGAATGCGAACCGGTACGACTAAGGATAACTTCCTTAGCAGTTACATTATATACTAACAACCAATCAGGCTCCACATGAAGCTCTCGTAATCCTTTAAATTTTCCTTTTAATTGATGATCTCTATATTTACTTGGCAAATCAGCATCTCTTAAAAGAAGCTCAATCACAGCATCCAATTTAGCCATATTTTTATTTTGACGACGAATTCTTTTAAAGTCCTTCTTAAACTGATTAGTCACCAATAGTTCTTTCATTATGCATCATCCATGTCACGCAAAAACTCACCATACGAATTATAACGCGATAAATTAACGCCATTTTCAGTATCCTCAAATACCTGTAATGATTCCTGATTATATTTCATAACATCATCTGACAACACTCTATCTAAGACAAAATCTTTCATAGACATACCACGCATAACCGCATACGACTTAATAGCCTGGTGTTGCTCCTTTGTTAGGTCAATACTTAAGCGCATCGTCTTACTCCTATTACTATTTAACATGTATGAAGCCCATTACGCTAGCTTTAGGCTTTTTCGTAGAAACGACCAATAGCTTTAACAGGATAACATAAATAACCACAAATGTACAATTGTACATTTGTGGTTATTTATGTTATCCCCACCATTGACTGCGCAACATTTTTTGCATCAAAGCTTTGTAAATCATCTATTGACTCACCAACGCCAATAGCATGTATCGGAAGAGCAAAAGATTTTGCTAGACTTACCAATATGCCACCCTTGGCAGTGCCGTCTAGCTTAGTCAATATTATGCCTGTCAAATTTACCATCTGATTAAAGGTTTGGACCTGCTGAGTTGCATTTTGGCCTGTGGTAGCATCAAGTACGATAATGGTATCATGTGGTGCATCAGGAATTTGCTTTTGAATCACCCGAACAATTTTTGCTAATTGTTCCATCAAATTATGTTTATTTTGTAATCGCCCTGCAGTGTCAATTAACAAAACATCCGTTTGCTGTTGTATAGCTTGTTCAATAGCCTGGTGTGCAACACTTGCAGGATCCGCTTCATGAGCACCAGTTATCACAGGAACATCTGCTCGCTTTGCCCACACGTCTAGTTGGTCTACCGCAGCAGCCCTAAAGGTATCGCATGCCGCCAACATTACCTTATGACCTTGTTGTTTATATTGGTGCGCCAACTTACCCAGCGTAGTGGTTTTACCCGTACCATTGACCCCACATGCCAAAATAATATGAGGCTTATGTGCCTGATTCACTGTAAGTGGCTTTGCCAAAGGCTCAAGCACTTCTTGGCAATAACTTGCCAAGATCTCTTTTACTTCTTGGTCAGTAATTTGTTTATCAAACTTATCCTTAGCAATACGTCCACAAATTTCTGCAGACGCCTCAATGCCCATGTCAGACATAATTAATATATCTTCTAACTCTTCAAGCGCCTCATCATCCAGTTTCTGCCTTACAAAAACATCTTTTAGACCTTCGCCTAACTTGTTTGAGCTTTTACTAAGTCCTTTTTTAACCTTACCAAAGAAACCCGCTTTCTCTTCTTTTGGCTGTGAGCTGGTATGCTCAACATGTTTAGCTTCCGTTTTGCTTGCATTTTTTTTACCAAATCCCAAAAAAGCCATCGCCAAACCTTTAGCTTACATGTTTTCCAAATAATACTCCATCAGCATAGCGGTCTATCAACACCGTAGCAAGCTGTCCGTGCACTAAGCTTGTTTCATTTAATGTTACTGGAACAAAATTATCTAGCCTTGCAATCCCAGATTCTTCAATAATCGCCTGATAACTATTACCCACATACTCAGGAAATTGTTGGCATTGCAACTCCTGTCCTAGCTGCCTAAGACGTTTAGCACGCTCTTTTTTTGTGACATTAGCCACTTGAGGCATCTTTGCTGCAGGTGTACCTTCCCTAGGAGAATAAGGAAATACGTGCAAGAAACTAATACCTGACTCTTTAATTAATGCATAACCATTTTCAAACATTTCATCTGACTCGGTTGGAAAACCCGCAATAATATCTGCACCAAAAGAAGCATGCGGTCGGTATTTGCGAACAAAATCACAAAAATCAAACACATCTTGTCTCGTGTGACGGCGCTTCATCCGTTTTAAAATCATATCGTCACCGGCTTGCAATGAAATATGAAAATGAGAACATAAGCGCGGCTCATTGGCTATTAAGTCACGTACATCCTCATCTATTTCTGCTACATCAACCGATGATAAACGCAGCCGTGTAAGATTAGGCACCAAATTTAGCACGCGGCGCATCATTTGCCCCAGGCTTGGACTACCAGGCAAATCCTTACCATAATCTGTAATATCAACTCCCGTAAAGACCACTTCATGATAGCCTTGATCCACCAAAATTTTTACCTGATCAACAATTTGCCCCACTGGCACTGACCTACTATTACCCCTACCATAAGGAATAATACAAAATGTACATCTGTGATTACAGCCATTTTGGACCTGCACAAAGCCTCTTGCTTTACCATCAAACGAACTCACCATATGTGCAGCCGTATCTTTGATGGACATAATATCATTAACCGCAACCTTTTCTTGCCCAGATAAATATTTTGCCTCAAACTTTTCCTGGTTTCCTACCACCCAGTCTACCTCCGGCATGTTGGCATAAACATGCGGATGAATCTGTGCAGCACAACCAGTTACAACCAATTGTTTATTGGGATTTTCACGTTTTGTTTTACGAATAGATTGTTTGAGTTGTCGTTCTGCCTCTTTCGTAACGGCACAACTATTAAAAACGACAATCTCTTTGTCATCGTCAAGTTGCTCAAGCTGCTGGCGCATGACTTGACTTTCAAAATGATTAAGCCGGCACCCAAACGTAACAACCTCATGCTTATGTGATGTAGTATCAGACATCCATTTGACCTTTAAACACATATGCAACCGGACCTGTCATGGCAATATGATTGAGATTACTAACATCTACAATCAACTCACCTCCTGGTAAAGATACCGTTACTTTTTGATTAATGAGGCCTCTTTTGTATGCCGCAACTGCTGTTGCACAAGCACCACTACCACATGCTTGTGTAATACCTGCGCCTCGCTCATAAACACATAATGTAATTTTATCTGGAGCGTTAATATGAGCAAAATTAACATTCACACGCTCAGGAAAAAACACATGGGACTCTATTTCTTCACCCAACCGAACAACGTCAACGGTATTGATAGACTCAACAAACAACACAATATGTGGATTTCCCATGCCAACTGCGACACCCGGGTCCAATTCATCGCTTACGCGTACCTGAAATATGTCCATGTCATGCGATAACGGAATATCTTGCCAGCTCAGATATGCCTGCCCCATATCAACTGTAATGGTTTTATCTGCAATACGCTGACACGACAATATTCGGTCATTTGCCTCCAACGTGATGGCATCTTTATTAAGCTGCGTTGCAAGCATATCAGCAACGCACCTCGTGGCATTACCGCAGGCACTCGACGTACTGCCATCTTGATTATAAAAGGTTACCGCAGCATCGGCATGAGTGGATGCACCAACCACCACCAGCTGATCGCACCCCACACCCTGATGGCGATTGCATATATGAGTGATCATGTGACTATCCAAATCAACAGGGGCTTTGCGAGCATCAATAATCACAAAGTCATTACCCAATCCATGCATTTTGGTAAAATTTATCTGCACGCTACTTAACCACCATACTAATTTGTATCATTTGCAACTTATACCACTTCTCATCACTACCATTAACAACCTGCCAGATTGTCAATTGCGCTGCCATGTCAATGATGAAGCTGTTTGGTGTGCTTTATACATTATTACACCCTTGCGCGCAAGCTCTAGTAAATCCTTGATCAAAAATGGAAATTACTCGTCCAAAATTAACATATGTGACGGATGATGCACATCAATTAATGGACCATTATAATCACGCACCCAGCCCCGCACTGCAATGTGCTTTCCTTTTAAATTTTGCAACCACTGCACATCAAAACGACTAAGTGCAAATGGCCCTACTGCCACACTCACATCATCTTTCCAATTTGGTGATGTATTAAGAAATGCCTGATGACGTTTGACGGCCACGTCATAAATTTTAAGCTTGGTACGTACAAACTTGCCTTCATGTAACACTAATTTTTCTGGCTCAATATAATCATCGTGATGGGTTAATTCTGCAGCAATTAATTGGTCGGTATAATTTGTATCCGTCATCACATAATGATACGCCAGCTTTTCTTCAATTAACATTGCTTGAAGCAATTGATCATTCAAGAAAACATAACCTTCAGGGTTACCGTAACGGTCATTTTGAATCCGCTTAAATGAAATTAAATCTGTGTCACGATGTTTAATGTATTGTTGGGCTAAATGATATTGTTCTGGAGTAATAATAATATTCATGAGCGCAATATGCCCAAGCTTTGAATCATAAAACACCCTATTTTCCTTAAGCTGAGCTGCATTGCCAACCCTTGCAACTATCAATACGATCAAAAATATAACAATAGAGGGTTTCATCTTTACCTTTGGGTTGGATTCTATATGCTGTTCAAAGACAGTTTAGTAAGTGATATTACCTTATACAACCACTATGCCTCAAAAAACAATTGCCGGCTTTACTCTAATTGAGGCTACCATTGTATTGGTAGTTATTGGTTTTATTATTGCCGCCATTGTAAAAGGTGGATCTGTGATGAAAAGCGCTAAGCTTAGAAGCATTATCTCACAAGTAGAGGAATACAAAGTCTCAGTCAACAGCTTTAAAGCTGCATACGGACAACTTCCTGGTGACTTTGATGATGCCTCTGCTTACTGGTCTTCTGGAACAATTGTAGATGGTGACAATAATGGCCAAATTGAATTTCAGAATAGCTCAGATGACTATGAAGGCTACAATGCCTGGCAACATCTAAGCAATGCACGCATGGTTGAGCTTCCATTTGTGGGAACTGAAACCACAGGAGTTGCAGTTATTAACACCGATATCCCTGAAGCCATCAAAGGTGGGGGGTATTTCTTTCATTTTGATAGCGCCAATGTTATTTCGCTTGGTAACCCTACCACCCCCAATACAGTTGACGATCCTGATACTATCAGAATTAATGGCAGCATCACTGGCTTTGAAGCACACGAAATTGACAGTAAAACCGACGATAGCCTCCCCACCACAGGTATGACAAGGAGCGCAGATGGCAATGACGCATCAGCAGGAGACTGCGTAGAAACCCCAGCCAATATATATAATGTCTCTTCTGTTGATATTGGTTGTTATATAAGCTTTACAATGACCCAGCAATAGGAGGAGTTGGGTTCCCTGATAATCTATACCATTGATAACTAACCTCAACTCCCTCAACATCTGTGCCTGGAGAATCTGCAACTGAAACATCTAGTTTACCAGCTTCTGGCTGTAAACATTTAGGAAGCAATAGCACTCCGCCTTCCTCATCTTTTTCAAGTCCTTGCTTTCCAACAGCCTCTTCAAGGGCTTGAGCCACACTAGCAATGTTTTTAGCAACATCCTGTTGAGCTTTATGATAATAGTTGATTTTTTCTATTAAATCATCAAAATTCATAGCTTGTTCAAGATCATAAATATCTTTAAAAATAGCATCCATATTGTATAGAGCGTTTTTTAACTTTGAAAAATATCTTAGCCAAAGGTCCAACCTATAAACATTGATACTTTCCCAGTCATCCTCTGGTTTTTCAGACACATAATGACGCTTTTCTTCATCATAATAAATTTGTCCTTCTTTAATTGCCCGCAACACTTCTGTGACAGCATCATATTCCATTAAATCATCAATTTCTTCTTCCTCTCGTTCATCTTCTGAAGAAGAGTATAAATAAGCTTCATCATATTCATCTAAGTCGCTTGGTACGTCGTAGTTTACTGGCGGACTTTCTGCGGAGATTGTTGATTGATCATCACTTTCTAGTACATCATAATCAGAATCAGAGCCAAGCCTTGCCCGCTTACCATGCGGATCCGGACTCTTACTTGCACTTCTTTTATTAGACTTATCTAAATCTTGTGGCATTAACTTCTCTTAATAATCAACTTTCATAAAATATAACCCATGCGCAGGCGCTGTTGGCCCCGCCTTGGTTCTGTCTTTAGCTTCTAATATTTGAACCATATGCTCTATACGCCAATATCCATAACCTATTTGTTTTAATGTGCCAACTAAATTCCTCACCATATGATGTAAAAATGACTTAGCATGCACATCAATGGTTATTAACTGACCATCACGTTGATTAATCTCAATATCATCTAACGTTTTAATAGGCGATTGCGCTTGGCATTGAGAATCCCTAAAACTGGAAAAATCGTGTTTACCAATCAGTACCTTGGATGCTTCTTGCATAGCATCAATATTTAAAGGAAGCGGCACTTGCCAGGCGCGGTTTCTTTCTATTGCCAAAGGACTTCTACGATTAATAATACGATATTGATAATAACGCTTCTTTGCTAAAAACCGTGCATGAAATTCTTCATCAACTTCATTTACCTGAACAATACTAATTGGCAGTGGGCGTACGTGGTAATTAATTGCCCCTTGTATTTTTTTAATATCAAATGGAAGCTGCAAGTCAAAATGAAATACCTGCCCCAACGCATGCACACCAGCATCTGTACGGCCACACACATGGATAGTGATTGATTGGCCAGTAAATTTTGCAATAGCTTCTTGTATTGCTCCTTGTACCGTAATACCATCTGGCTGGAATTGCCACCCCAAAAACGGCGTTCCATCATATTCTACTACACATTTATACCGTGGCATCACACACCTCGCACGCAGGGTTTTTTGATAAGGCAACGTATTTAGACACGCCAAGCAATCCATCATACCGATAAATTGCTTTATTTGCATTGGTTGGCAAGGACAAAATCTGTTTTATAGCCTCCGTGGCCTGCATTGCTCCCATTGTTGCAGCTACAGAACCAATAATACCATTATCCGAACAACTTGGGCTATCAGTTTCATTTGGCATTGAACCACAAAAACAACCATAGCATGGATGACTATCTGATTCATACGGTGTTGCTACCCCTAACTGCCCTGAAAATCCAATGGTGGAAGCCCAAACAAGTGGCTTTTGCAAATCATGACAGGCCTTATTAATCGCCCAGCGTGTTTGAAAATTATCAGTGCAATCTAGCACTACATCAACCAACTTAAATAATTGTTTTGCAGATACATCATCTAGTCGCAACTGATGCGCAGAAACCATTGAATCGGGATTCAGCTCTTCTAAATAACGCTTAGCTGCAACTACTTTAGGAAGGCCAATATCGCTATGTTTAAACAACAACTGACGCTGAAGGTTTGACAATTGCACTTCATCGTCATCAATAATTACTAACTGTCCCACTCCGCCTGCAGCCAAATACATGCTTGCCGGATTACCCAAACCACCCATCCCTACAATAGCTACCTTAGCACTAAGTAATATTTCTTGCCCATGTTGCCCTATGGCATCCATGGCAATGTGACGTGCATAGCGCTGCTGTTGGATTAATGTGAGCGTCATTATTACAAGTACAAACCGTTTATGGTATAGAAAATTCCCCAGCACAACGTACTGGGGAATCACAAAAATAGATCATTAATTAATCATTCAACCTATTGATCGCCAAAAAGTGCGGTAGATAAATATCTCTCTGCACATGAGGCAACAATAGTGACAATTTTTTTGCCTTTATTCTCTTCTCTTGCAGCCACCTCAAGTGCAGCAGCAATAGTAGCACCTGAAGAAATTCCTACCGGAATACCGTCTGTAAGAGATATCTCGCGAGCTGTAGCAAAAGCAGTTTCATTGCCAATAGTTACAATCTCATCAATAAGATCCGTCTGTAAGATTTCAGGAATAAAACCAGCACCAATACCTTGAATTTTATGCGGACCGGGCTGCCCACCTGATAATACCGGACTATCTTCTGGCTCTACAGCTATCATTTTGATGTCTGGGTTACGTTCTTTAAGAACCTGACCAATACCGGTAATTGTACCACCTGTGCCAACTCCAGCAATCACAATATCAACTTCTCCGTTTGTATCGTTCCAAATTTCTTCAGCCGTGGTGGTGCGATGAATAGCTGGATTAGCAAAATTTGCAAATTGTTGTAAAATAATTGCGTTGGAATTTTCTTTTGCGAGCTCCTCAGCACGCTCAATTGCACCTTTCATTCCCTTGGCAGCAGGAGTTAATTCTAAATTGGCACCAAGTAATTTAAGCATTTTTCTGCGCTCAATTGACATGCTCTCAGGCATTGTAAGCGTAAGATTATAACCCTTAGCCGCACAAATAAATGCCAGTGCAATACCAGTATTTCCTGAAGTTGGCTCAATAAGTTGAGTTGATTGGTTAATAGCACCTTGTTGTTCAGCTGCTTCAATTAAACCAAATGCAAGACGGTCTTTTACACTTGAAAGAGGGTTAAAGAACTCTAGTTTTGCATAAATGGTAGCCTGAGCATGATGATCTTCTGCAATTTTATTTAATTTAACCAATGGGGTATCACCCACCGCATCCGCAAAATTATCGTACGTACGACCACGTCCTTTGGTGGTAAGTGATGGGTTATATACTTCATCACGTTTGAGTGCTACATTACTCATGGCTTATTATCCTTTAGCTGTTTGTTAGATACATCACTATGTAGGGTGATTTATGTTTCGTGAGAGTCAATATAGGTATAATTATCTCTTTTTTAAAGAGGAATTATAATAAAACACGCACCCAAAACCGTTATTTTTATGTATATTGTTCGTAAAATGGCGTGGCGCATAAAGCTCACTCTATCAGATTGAAAAATCACCCAATCTTTCTGGGGACTGATCTTCAAGCTGCTGAACCAATGTATCAATAGTAAGGTGCTTTAACGATAACATCAATGTGGACTGTAAGTCTTCACATAATGGCTTAATTGCAGACTGCGCAATATCTGTTTGCTCATAAGCATCTTGTTCTGAACACCAGAACAAACCAATAATATCTGCCACACTTAATTTGCGCTTTTCTTTTGCTAAGGTATAACCTCCTTTTGGACCTGTCACTCCCTTTAATATGCCGTGATGCACTAGCTGTTGCAATACAGACTCCAACCCTCTGGCTGGAAGACCTTTATATTTGCATATCTCAGCTCCACTAACCGCCCTGCCCTTAGCATGCATGGCAATATACAAAATAGTCTCAAGTGCATCACGGCATTTAGGAGGTAACATAAACTAAACGGCTTCTTTTAGCCCAGTTGAGCCAAAACCACCCTCTCCTCTATCAGTTTCATCAAGGTCAATCACAAGCGTTAGCTTTGCTTGTTCTACAGGAGCCACAATCATTTGGGCAATGCGCATACCACGTGTAATGGTGAAGCTCTCTTTACTATGATTAATAAGAATCACGCCAATTTCACCTCTATAATCTGCATCAATAGTACCTGGCGTATTAAGAACCGTAACGCCATGCTTAAGCGCAAGGCCAGAACGTGGACGCACTTGTGCTTCAAAACCTTTTGGAAGTGCAATTGCCAAACCAGTTTTAATCAGTTTAAATTCGCCAGCTTCAAGCGTAATGTCATCATCAATAGCAGCGGTAAGGTCAAGACCAGCACTTTGCTGAGTTGCATATTCTGGAAGTGCAAGGCCTTTTGCGTTATCTAACTGTTTTACATTAATAATAGTCATAATAATGTGTCATCCTTTTTATTGAAATAAAGATTGATACGCGCCACTATTTGCTGTGCAAGGTCAGCTTTACTCATAAGTCCAAACTCATAAACAGACTGACTATCATACAACGAAGCATGGTTGGTATCTTGGCCAAACACCTTACCATCACTGACATCATTTGCAACCACCCAATCGCAATTTTTTTCAGATAGCTTCGATCGAACATATTCATTGTGATTATGCGTTTCAGCAGCAAAACCAACCAACAACGTTGGTCGTTGCCGATGATGGCCTAATGTGGCTAAAATATCTGGCGTTTTGATAAGTTCCAAAGCCAAATTATTTTGGCTAGGCTCTTTCTTGAGCTTTGCATGCGCAACTTCACTTACCTGCCAATCACTTACTGCTGCACAGCACACCGCAATGTCAACAGGCAAACAAGCCAACGACTCCTCGAGCATTTGTTGGGCTGTTTGAACATGTTTCACAATTGCATTTTCGGGAGGATCAATAGTCACAGGACCGCTAACCAAAGTAACCTTAACTCCTGCTTGAACAAGAGCCTTTGCAATCGCGTAGCCTTGTTTTCCAGATGAATAATTTGAGATAAACCTCACTGGATCAATTGGTTCACGTGTCGGACCAGCAGTCACCAAAGCTGTTTTACCTGCAAGACAAGACATCGCACTCATGAAGCTAATTTCATATTAATAGTTTGAGCTATCACCTCAATGGGGGCCAATTTTCCTAGACCTTCTTCGCCACAAGCAAGCTCTCCTTCTACCGGATCAACAAACTCAACACCGTCTGCTTTGAGCTGCACAACATTTCGCGTAGTAGCGGGATGAGACCACATCATATGATTCATCGCAGGGGCAACAATAACCGGCTTATCATTTGCTAGCAACAACGTACTTGCAAGGTCGTCTGCCATGCCATGTGCCATTTTAGCTAAAATATCAGCACTTGCTGGCGCAACCACAATCACATCATGCCCACGGGTTAGATTAATGTGGCCCATTTCTTGTTCATCCGTAAGCGAGAACAAATCATCATACACCTTGTTACCACTTATAGCAGCACACGCCATCGGTGTAACAAAGGATTTTGCTGATTGTGTCAGAACCACGGTAACTTGATTATGGTTTTGTTGCAACAGTCGGATAAGATCTAATGACTTATATGCAGCAATACTGCCTGTAACAATAAGTAACACTTTACCCATTTTTTTGATCCCTATATGATGCTTATTCGGTTAGTTTTATAGTAAACATAATATTATGCAAAATCTGCTATGAGAGCCCTATATTACATCCTATCGGTTTGCGTCATTACCTATGCCTTATATTTACTTATAAGTCAAACACATCTAAAGCAGCTCATTGTTGGTGGCAACAGTGCTTCAGAAGGTTTTGGAGCTGGCACTGCAGTTATTATAACCCAGGAAGGAAACCATTATGGTTTTAATATAGAAATTGCCGATACAGACGAACTTCGTTCGCAAGGAATGATGTACCGACAGTCAGTGGAAGAGCGCAATGGCATGCTCTTTCTGTTTCCTAACAGTGATATACATGCTTTTTGGATGCGAAACACATATATCCCTCTAGACATCTTATTCATTGATGAGAACAATGTTATTGTCACCATTGCTAATCATGCAAAACCCAAGTCCTTACAAACAATTGAACCAAGTAAACCTATTAATAAAGCCTTAGAAATCAAAGCAGGCATGGCCACCAAGCTTGGTATCAAAGAAGGCGATACTATAAAATACCAACGAAAAGACAAATAGTAGTTAATGAGCAAGAAACTATTAGCGTGGGCCATCATACTATCTGCAAGTGCATGTATAGCGTGGATTGCAGGCCTGATTATATTTATTCACACCACACCAATAAAAGCTGAAAGCTTAACCAGAAATACGTCCACCGACGCCGTTATTGTACTTACCGGGGGCACCAAAAGAATTTCAACCGCGCTAGACATATTGTATAATAACAAAGCTCAGAAATTGTTTATATCCGGAGTCGGCAAAGGAGTTGATGTTGCCACATTACTGATTTTATCCGGAAGACTACCTGACAACATCGCCACTTACATAAAGCACATAGAGCTTGGCTATAATGCAACCAACACTCAAGAAAACGCACTTGAAATTGCCCAATGGATTAAAACCAGAGATATTAACTCTGCTTATATTGTCACTGCCAATTACCATATCCACCGCACACTCCTGGAAATACGACACTTATTACCTGATTTAAACATTATTCCTTACCCGGTATTTGTTGAACAAGTCCCTGTAGAACGCTGGTGGCAGCATCCTGGTACATTTTTATTGTTGGCCAGTGAATATAACAAGTATATGGTACGGCGAGCTAACATGATTTTTTCAACTGATACGCAATATTATTTATAATGGTTTATATTCGCTCTTTTGCTTTTTTAATTTACTTTTATGGCTGGAGCTTTGTGTGCTTGGTTGGCCTAAGCCCATTGCTGTTGTGGGGAACGTCTGCCGCAGTCTATGTAGGATTTATATGGTCAAACGGCATTATGTTAGGAATTCGTGGCATTTGCAATATACGCTATGTGATTCGTAACGAAAAACACCTCCCCAAAGATAAACCTTTTATTATTGCATGCAAACACCAATCTGCCTGGGAAACCCTCATTTTCCTTAAGTTGCTTCACAGCCCAGTATTTGTATTAAAAAAAGAACTGCTTAAAATTCCTGTTTATGGCACTTATGCTAGAAAAACCGAGATGATCGCCGTAGACCGAAAAGGTGGCGCCTCTGCCATCAAGGATATGGTAAAACAAGTTAAAAACAGACTCAGCCAAAACCGCCCAGTCATTATTTTTCCTGAAGGCACTCGTACACCGGTCGATAAAGAACCCACCTATTATTCTGGTATTGCAATGATGTATCAACAAATACCCGAAGACATCCCCATTATTCCAGCAGCACTTAATTCTGGTCTCTTTTGGCCCAAAGGAAGCTTTAAGCGCCCATCAGGAACCATTGTAATGGAGTATATGCCCCCTATTGAAAGAGGCCTAAAGAAAAAAGAATTTATGGAAAAACTTGAGCACGAAATAGAAACCCACACCGACATCTTAATTCAAGAAGAACGCTCCAAACGCGAGGCAAATGTTCCATCATGAGCCACCACCATATGCCCAAACTTGAACCCAATGACATTATTGATGTAGTAGCTCCTTCTGGTGGTGTTACGTCTCAAGACTTAAGCACCATTGAGGAATATATCGCCAAACTTGGCTACAAAGCTCGCATTCCTGATAACCTTTGTTCAGATAAATGCTCTTATCTGGCCAACGACGATGAAACTCGCCACCAACTGCTAATACAAGCGCTTACATGCCAAAAATCAAAAGCGGTATGGTGCGTTAGAGGTGGCTATGGCGCTGCAAGAATAGCCCCCAAACTCGCCAATATGACACCGCCTTGTACTCCTAAATGGCTGATAGGCTTTAGTGACAATACCGCTTTGCACATCATACTAAACCAATTTTGGAATTGGCCAAGCATTCATGCTAGTGTCTTATTGCAACATATTCAGGATAAGATAGACTCTCAGTCAAAATCACGCGTTTTTGATATATTAAAAAATAACACTTCCACACTCACCTTCGACAAGCTGGCTCCCCTGAATGAAGCTAGCAGTAAAGCAGATCACACCATCGATTCGCAAATCGTGGGTGGAAATATGACCCTTATTCAAACTAGCATTGGTACAAATTGGCAACTAACACCAACATCATCCATATTGTTTTTAGAAGAAATAAATGAAGAACATTATCGCATTGATCGAATACTAACGCAATTAACACAAATAAATCTTTTTAATGGTGTTGATGCTGTGATTATAGGGGACATCATCTATAACACCGAACACTTATCTCAATGCGACGCCGTTCTTAACTGGGCAAATAGCATAAATGTTCCAGTACTTCATTGCCCCAATATTGGCCATGGCACGACCAATATGCCTATTATTTTTAATAGCCCTGCTACACTTAATCTTGGCAATCACCCCACATTGACATGTTATCATGGAGCACCTCAATAATGCCACAACCTCCCATTATTGGCTTAAGTTTAGATTTTGAACAAAGCAGCCACTTTTCAGATGCACCTCATTATTGTTTGCGCACCCATTATTTTGATGCCGTTGTCAAAGCAGGAGGCATTCCTCTTGGTTTGGGATATTACCCAGAACAAATACCTCAATATATTGACCTGATTGATGCACTGATTGTGCCAGGCGGAGACTTTGCTCTTGATCCATCTTGGTATATTCAGAATAACTCCAGTCCATTTGAAGCAAGCCCGCGATTACAATTTGACACATCAATGATCACCGCAGCACTTAACAAAAACATCCCCGTGTTGGGTATTTGTGCCGGCATGCAAACACTCGCATGCATGCATGGATGCAAACTTTCTTCAAGCATCGAAAATCATAAGCACTACCCGCGCACAGAATATGCTCACGATATCACTATAGAGCACAATACGTTGCTGCACCATGCAACCAATGCATCCACCATGCCCGTCAATAGCGTACATGTAGAAGCAATCACCCAGGCCCCTGATAATGTCATTGTTAGCGCACGAAGTATGGATGGAACCATTGAAGCCATTGAATTACCACAATATCGTTTTGCCTTAGGAATTCAGTGGCATCCCGAGTTTTTTCTTGAAGTTAACAATCCAAACTATATGGTGTTCCAAAAATTTATTGCTGCTGCTAATACCAATAGGACATAATATTTCATGAAAATACTTCTCACCGGTGCCGCCGGTTTTATTGGCTTTCACGTATCAAAAGAATTATTAGAGACAGGTCACACTGTTATCGCTGTTGATAACATTAATGATTATTACGACACCAAACTCAAAGAAGATCGCATTGCGCAACTTACTACATATGAACATTTTACGTTCTACAAAGAGGATATTGCCCAAGAATCATTGGTTGAAAAGATCACCCAATCCCACGCAGACATTACCCACATTGTACACTTAGCAGCACAAGCCGGTGTTCGTTACTCTACCGACCATCCTTTCACATATGCACATAGCAATGTAGTTGGGCACATTATATTAATGGAAATTGCCCGTTATTTACCCAATCTTGAGCATTTTGTTTATGCAAGCTCTAGCTCTGTGTATGGCGTGGAAAATAAAGTTCCATTTAGCGTAGAGGATCGCGTCAATACACCAAAGTCTCTTTATGCGGCAACCAAACGTGCCGATGAACTTCTTACCTATAGTTACTGCCACCTTTATGGCATTAAAGCTACTGGACTACGATTTTTCACGGTTTATGGCCCATGGGGAAGACCTGATATGGCAACATTCTTGTTTACAAAGGCTATTTTTGAAGGCAAACCTATTAAATTATTTAATCACGGCAACATGATGCGTGACTTTACTTATATTGATGATGTTGTCCAAGGAACAATTAGCGCCCTAAACCATGTTCCACAAAGCGAACCACCTCATCACTTATATAATATTGGCAACAATAAAGCGGTAAAACTTGACCATTTTGTTGAAACACTCGAATCTATTATCGGCAAAAAAGCAATTATTGAGTATGGCGACATGCATCCAGGCGACTTGGTTAACACTTGCGCTAACATTGACCATACGATTAAAGATCTTGGATTTACTCCCAAAACCTCAATCCAAGAAGGATTGAAGCATTTTGTTAACTGGTATAAATCATATTATAAGGTGGACTAATCAATATGGCACAGCAAGATAACTTACCATCCTGGGATCTGACAAAATTCTATCAGAACCCTGAAGATCCAGCTATTAAAGCCGATATTCAACGCGCTAAAGAATCTATTGCTGAATTTTGTGACAAATATGAAGGTAACGTTGTTAGCCTAACTGCCGATGAACTAGCAGACGCCATTGCTTCGTACGAGCATATTGATGAAATATGTGACAAACTGGGAAGCTACGCTTATTTGTATTACTGCCTAAAAATGAATGATGAAAGCCGAAGCATCTTTTATCAAACAATATTTGAAACCATTAACGAGCTTACATCGGGCTTATTATTTTTTGAACTTGAAATTAATGACATCCAAGAACAAACACTAACCAAAGCATACGAAGCCTCAGATAAGTTAAAACGTTACCAACCTTGGCTTAGAGATACACGGGTGTTTAAGCCTTATCAGCTGGACAAGCAGCTTGAAAAATGCTTTTTTGAACGCAATCAAACCGCCCGTAGTAGTTGGCATAGGCTATTTGATGAAACCATGGCATCGATGCAATTTGAATATCATGATCAAAAGCTCAATAGTAGTGAGATTTTCGATCTTTTATCAGACGCACAACCAGACACCCGAAAAGATGCTGCCTTAAGCATTAATCAGGCATTTGAAGCCAAAAAACAAACATTCACACTTATTACCAATGTCTTGGCAAAAGATAAATCCATTGAAGATAAATGGCGGTCCTTTGAAAACCCAATGCAAAGTCGTAATGTTAGTAACCTCATTGAAGATGAAGTTGCTCAGGCACTTATCTCAACTGTTAAAGATAATTACCAAGCAGTATCGCATCGTTATTACCAACTTAAAAAAGAATGGCTTGGACTAGACACTCTTAATCACTGGGACCGCAATGCACCACTTCCTGATCAAGATAATAGTTATATTGCATATAGTCAGGCATTAAACACTGTTAGAAATGCCTATGAAGCATTCAGCCCCACCATGGCTAAGCTGATGGATCAATTTAAAGATGGCTATATTGATGCCCATGTCGTTGACGGAAAAGACTCAGGCGCATTTTCTCACCCTACGGTTCCTAGTGTCCATCCCTATATTATGCTTAACTACCAAGGCAAAACAAGAGATGTCATGACACTGGCACATGAGCTTGGTCACGGTATTCATCAAATCTTAGCAGCGGACCAAGGCCACCTCATGAGTCAAACCCCTCTAACACTAGCAGAAACTGCATCAGTGTTTGGTGAACAATTGACATTCAGAGGCATGCTTGATCAAACTAAGGATCCAAAAACCCGCAAGATGATGATTGCCTCTAAAGTTGAAGACATGATCAATACAGTTATTCGTCAAACTGCTTTTTGTGATTTTGAATGGCAAGTTCATACTAAAAGACAGCAAGGTGAGTTATCCTGTAGTGATATTTGTGACATTTGGATGGATGTTCAATCCAACTCACTTGGTCCTGCCTTTAATTTTGACGACAGCTATCGTTATTATTGGATGTACATCCCTCATTTTATTCATACTCCTTTTTATGTTTATGCCTATGCTTTTGGTGATTGTTTGGTAAATAGTTTGTACCAAGTATATCTTGAAGGACTAGATGGATTTCATGAAAAATACTTATCTATGCTTAAAGCAGGAGGCACCCTTGGCCACAAGGAACTGTTAGCGCCTTTCGGCTTAGATGCTAGCAAGGGCGATTTTTGGCAAAAGGGCTTAGATGTCATTATTGGATTTATTGATGAGCTTCAATCCTCATAAATAATGACATGAGTATATTGTTGTTCATTTTTATCTTCATGCTTTCTTCATCTGTATTGTTATATAATCCCTATAATAACAACTATTAGTTATTAGTTTACCATTTATTAACTATTATTATATATACTTAAAGTTGATATATGCGTTATTATGAAACAGTACAGGGAGTGAACAATACGATGAAAAAAGTAACCAGAATTGCATGCTATTGCTTACTAACCATTGGCTTATTGGCCACACATAGCGCTAACGCAAGTCAAGATGTTGCCATTGACTTTGTAAAGAACATCACAAACGGGGCTGTTGCTATCATTGCCAAAGATTTACCCGATAGCGACAAACGTAAACAACTGACTGCTTTATTAGAGCAGTCAGTTGACACTCAATGGATTGCCAAATTTTCTATGGGACAACATTGGCACCAATTAAGCACCCTAGAACAAGATAATTATGTAGAAACATTTAAGCACTACCTCATTGGTCGCTATGTACCACGATTTGAAGATTTCCATGATGCCTATTATGATATTAAAGGGGCCGAACTAGAGTCAGACAATAGTTACGTAGTTCATGCACAAATTTCTACCAAGACCAACGAAACAATTGATGTGGCATTTAAAATTCACACTCACAACAACAAAGATTACAAACTTTATGATGTTGTCGCAAAGGGCGTGAGCCTACTGCATACACAGCGATCTGAATTTGCATCCGTTTTAGCCCGCAAGGGACCAAAGTTTCTTATTAAAAAATTAGAGAAACGTACCAAGGTTGCTACTAAGTAAAGATTGTTGTTTTTGACGCATTGTTCTTGCATCCAATTTCATTTACACCTAATATCCTTAATTGAAATTATACCATAAATTTCAATTAAGGATATTGTGATTGGCTATGAAGGTTGGTGTTGTTAAGGAAAAAAATAGCTTAGAAACGCGCGTAGCAATTAGTCCTGTTACAGCAAAACAGCTAGCCGACTTAGGATTGCAGGTTACGATGCAGTCAAAAGCGGGTGAAAAATCATCATTTACCGATGAAATGTACAATCAAGCTGGCGTTACCTTGATAGACGACGCAGCAAAGATACTGAAATCCTCCGATATTATTCTTAAAGTAGGCGCACCAACGGTGGCTGAAATTGGACAAATGAAAAAAGGTGCTGTGGTTATTGGCATGCTTGCCACCACAAAGAACCCTGAAAACTCTGTCAAAAAATACGCTAGCAGCAAAGTATCTGCCATTGCCATGGAGTTAATTCCTCGTATTTCTAGGGCACAGAATATGGATGTTCTTTCTTCTCAAAGCAACCTTGCCGGTTATAAAGCCGTTATCGATGGTGTGGCAGCCTATGGCAAGGTTATACCAATGATGGTGACCGCAGCTGGCACCATTAAACCAGCCAAAATTCTTATTCTGGGCGCTGGCGTTGCTGGCCTGCAAGCCATCGCTACCGCAAAAAGACTTGGAGCTATAGTGTCTGTATTTGACGTCAGACCTGAGGTTGAAGAACAAGTAAATAGTCTGGGTGCCAACTTTATAAAAGTAATGGATGTCGAACAAGAATCGGCTCAAGGAGCGGGTGGATATGCAAAAGAAATGTCCGCAGAATACAAAAAAAAGCAAAGCGCATTAATTGCCGAACATGTTAAGCTTAATGATATTATAGTAACAACCGCACTTATTCCTGGAAAACCAGCACCAACCCTTATCACCGACAAAATGCTCAAATCAATGAAGGCCAACTCGATTATTGTTGATTTAGCGGCAGCAAATGGCGGTAACTGCTCAGGCACACAAGTAAATAAAGTAGTTGTAAAACACGGAACTACTATCATTGGTCATGAAAATTTAGCCTGCAGCCTAGCTTCTGATGCATCGATGCTTTATGCACAAAATTTATTCCACCTCACCAAATCCATCATTAACACAAAGCTTAAACGGGTAAAAATTAATTTTGAAGATGAAATTATTCAAGCATCTTTGTTAACCCATGATGGAAAAATTGTTCATCCGCTTTTCAAAAAAGATAAACAAGGATAATGCGCCATGAGCGATGTTGACAAACTCATTGTTGAAGCAAGCAAACTAGCCGATCAAGCCGCTCAGCTATCTGATAACGCTGTGGATTTAAGTCAGCGCCTTATCAACACACCATTTATTAAACAGCAAACCATTGTAGAGGGAGTTGACCCTTTTATCTTTGCTATAACGGTGTTTATTCTTGCCTGTTTTGTAGGATATTACGTTGTTTGGAAGGTAACTCCTGCTTTGCATACACCACTTATGTCCGTAACTAATGCAGTATCAAGTATTGTGATTGTGGGAGCCATGCTTGCTACCGCTTCTACCGTACAACTATCTTCTACACTTGGGTTGGTAGCTATTTTGCTTGTCAGCATTAATATTTTTGGCGGCTTTATTGTTACGCAACGCATGCTACACATGTTTAAAAAGAAAAGGTGACAAAGACAATGGCACTCGTTACGCTAACTCCCAACATCACTGCCCTGCTCTATTTATTCAGCGCTGTATGCTTTATTCTTGCGATTAAGGGACTCGCCTCTCCGACTTCTGCGCGCACCGGTAATATACTTGGTATTATTGGCATGATTGTCGCCATAACCACTACATTCCTAGGAAATGCCATTGCACAGCCATACTATGTACTTGCTTGCATTGGAATTGGTGGAATTATCGGCACTATTATTGCCCTGAAGGTAAAAATGACAGCCATGCCTCAACTGGTTGCAGGTTTCCATTCATTGGTTGGACTTGCCGCTGTACTCATTGCCGTAGCTGCATTTTTCTCTCCTGAAAGCTTTGACATTGGCACCACAGATAATATTAGCAAGTCCAGCCTTATTGAACTTAGCTTAGGCGCAATTATTGGCGCCATTACGTTTTCGGGCTCAATCATTGCCTTTTTAAAACTCCAAGGAACATTAGGCGGAGCACCTTTACGCTTTATAGGCCAGCATCTATTTAATCTATTAGTAGCCATTGGCATAAGCTACACCGCTTTTACGCTCTACCACACCAGTGATCCTCTTATGTTTTGGATTATGATTGGATTATCATTTTTTATTGGTTTTTTGCTTATCCTACCGATTGGCGGCGCCGACATGCCCGTTGTCATTTCGATGCTTAATTCCTATTCTGGTTGGGCAGCGGCAGGTATTGGTTTCACACTCAATAATAGCTTACTTATTATTACCGGTGCGCTGGTAGGAGCAAGCGGGGCTATCTTGAGCTATGTTATGTGCAAGGCCATGAACCGTTCTATTTTTAATGTTATTTTTGGTGGCCTAGGCGAACCCAAAGATGACACACTCGAACTAACTCACATCAGCGAACAACCCGTCAACCAAGGAAATGCCGATGATGCAGCCTTTATGATGTCTGGTGCACGCTCAATTATTATTATACCCGGATATGGCATGGCAGTAGCACAAGCACAACACGCCCTGAAAGAAATGGCCGACTTATTATTACAAAAAGATATTCAAGTACGCTATGCCATTCACCCTGTAGCAGGTAGAATGCCAGGCCACATGAATGTGTTACTTGCAGAAGCAAACGTACCGTACGAACAAGTACTTGAATTAGATGAAATTAACCGAGATTTTTCTTCCACAGATATTGCCTTTATTATTGGCGCTAACGACATTACCAACCCTGCGGCAAAAACCAATAAGAGCTCACCCATTTATGGCATGCCAGTATTTAATGTACGTGACGCAGGCCACGTTTTATTTGTTAAACGCTCATTATCTTCTGGCTATGCCGGTGTAGAAAACGAGCTTTTTTATGATGACAATACAGTAATGCTTTTTGGTGACGCGAAACAAATGTGCGAACAGATTGTTAAAGCGCTAGAGGCAATGTAAAACCTTCCTAGCAAGGTTATCACTACTCGTCTGAATTTTCATCCACCGTTAGTTGCTCCTGATGTATTTTCCCTAGTCTGTAATTAAGACGATTCCTGGCATGGTTAATCATGAATTGTCGTGAATATGACTTAGGCAATGATACTGATATTTCTGTAAGGGTTGCAGGATCCATCGCGCTGATTTTAACCAGCTCTCCTATAACCCTAAACTCATAAATATAATAATCCTCTGTCGACATAGAAAATATTTATATCAGAAAGACTAACTAACGACAATAGGCTGATGTTATAGCTGCGCTAGTTTGCATGCCCAATTAGCATGCAATAAACACCAAGCCATCAAAGGACGTACTAAAACTTTTGCAAAAAAATGATTCTCTTAAAAAATGCGTCCAAACACTCTGCCACTATTTAAACAGCAGCAGCTTCGGCTTGAGGCGTATATTGCATCATGCGCCATGCATCAGACTGCTCAAAGAATTTGCGCAATAATTTATTATTCAGAGCATGGCCAGATTTAAATCCTTTAAGAGAGCCCTTAAAATAAGCACCCGCAAGGTAAATATCACCAATGCAATCTAAAATTTTATGACGTACAAATTCATCACGGTATCTAAGATCTTCTTTATTTAGAATTCCTTCTTTACCAACCACGATAGCATTATCAAGCGAACCGCCTTGTGCAAGCCCTTGTGAACGAAGATAATCAACTTCATGCTCAAATCCAAATGTACGAGCACGGCATAGATCGCTTTTAAACGAAACCTGACGAGTATCAAAAGTACCAGCCTGTTTTGCAATCACGTTATCGCCGAAGTCAATCTCAAGATCTACAGTAAAACCTTCTGCAGGAGCAATAGTAATATGACCACCATTGTCACCACCCTCAGAAACAGTTACCTCTTTAAGAACTTCTACTACTTTACGCGTCTTATCTTGTGCTTCAACACCAGCACACTCTATCAAGAAAACAAAAGGCTCAGAACTTCCATCCATAATTGGTACTTCAGGACCATCAACCTCAATGATACAATTATCAACGCCACAACCCCACAATGCAGCCATTAAATGCTCAATAGTAGCAACACTAATACCATCATCATTTGTTATAGTTGTACCAAGCATAGTACCTTCTACATTGAGGTAAAATGCTGGAACCATATTATCTTTGTCTGTAACATCGTTACGTTTAAACACAATGCCTGTATCTGTAGGGGCAGGATTAAGCGTAAGGGTAACATCCTCACCAGAATGCAAACCTACACCAAAACAGCTAACTTTATTTTTAATGGTTTTTTGATAGCTAAACATCAATTGTACCGTATTTTAAATGTTACATTTATACAACGGTCAATCTATATAATCTTGCATGCAAAGACAAATCACGTTTTGTTACCAAATGTTACATAAATGCAACTATTTCACCAAATCCACCCCCATAGACAGGCCAACATACGCTAATATGGTAACATATACACCAAACGCAACTCCTCCCATGCCAACAATCATACCTGCAATTACCATTACACCATCTTTACTTAGCAACCCCAAGGACATAAGGGCAATACCAATAGCAGGTACCATATTGGTGGCCGGCAGTGGATTAGCAATTGAAATAGCACATATCAGACAAAATAATCCAACTATTTTCTCTCCTTTTTTAGAGTCTGTAAAACTAAACCGTTGCTTGAGCAGTCTTTCAATTTTCTTGAGATAAGGAGATGTTTTTACTACCACCATGGCAAGGGTAGTGCGTTTCATTTTTTTGCTACCTAACCACGTTGGAAGCCATGGAGAACTCCGACCAATTAGCATTTGCACCGACAAAAACGCCAACGGTATTGCCAATATAGCTGTCATACCTGGAGGAATAGCAGGGAACGTCATCGGCAAAGAAAAAATAAGCATCAAAAAACCAAAACCTCGCTCATGCAAGGCTTCTTTGAGTTGAGCTAAGGTAATCGTGTCTTCACGGTGTTCATTTACAACATCATGCAGCACATCAGAAGCTGCCCTATGCTCATTGTTCATAGGCTATGCATTTTTTTGGTCAGTTGACTGCTCATCTTGCTGGTCACGATCAGCAACAACGTTGTCAGTCTGGGATTGAGATTTTGCTCCATCAGTCCCCGATAAACCATCACGAAGATTCTTAACTCCTTTACCAACATCCCCCATAACCTTGGGAAGCTTACCTGCACCAAACAAAATAAACACAATAACCAAGATTAATACTAACTGCCAAGGACCAACCATATAGAAACACCAAAAAAGAGGTTAAGACTGACAATGCATCACACGCTCAAGATTCAGAAAGACAGTATCTCCAACAGATGGTATATCACCACCACATACTGCTTGCACCCTCATGGCTTGCTGCATCACATCGGACGACAAATATAACAGACTAGTTTTACCCTGAAAAGTACAATTATCCACTAAACATGCCATATAACCGGATTTTTCGTCCTTCGTGACATTAATATCTTCGTCCCGTACTATTAAAATACCTTCCTCAGGCATATGATGACCAAAGAATGCTGCAATTTCTTTATTGAGAATCTGCACAGGACCAAAAAATTTAGCAACAAATATTGTTTCAGGGCGCTCGAACAACTGCTGGGATGTACCCTGCTGTATGATGGCACCATCATCCATTACAATAATATGATCAGCCATAGCCAACGCGTCTTCACAATCATGCGTTACCATAAGAGCAGTTATTTTTTCCTGCTTAAGGAGCGTCAACATTTCTGTACGCAATTGCTGCCTAAGAGTTATATCCAGATTAGCGAAAGGCTCATCCAACAAGATAACATCCGCCCCATAGGCAATGGCTCTTAATAATGCAACCAACTGCTGCTGCCCAACTGATAGTTCATGTGGCCATGACTGCCTATAATCTTGCAATCCAACGCGTGCAAGCAATGCTTCTTGCTCAGAGGTCGTTAAGGTATTATTTGCAAAACGCAAATTTTGTCCCACCGTCATATGACCAAAAAGTGATGGTGTTTGAAATACCATACCTACCTTTCTTTGTTGGACATTCAGTGAGGTAACATCCTCGTTCCTCAAATACACAGAACCAACATTTGGCACTTCAAACCCTGCAATCGTATTTAAGAGTGTTGACTTACCAGAACCAGATTCACCCACCACGCATACTAACTGACCTTTACTTACCTCAAAGGACACATCATTTAATATATAATCATTACTTATATTCTTAACTTTTATCATGATGTTAACTGCTTTAATTTTTGTTGGCTAATCATAATCAGGCATGCGGCCATCGCAATCATTATCAGCATAGGTATGGCTGCATCATAGATGCGCTCATCACTTGCTAGCATAAAACTATATGTAGCCAATGTTTCAGTATTAAATGGTCGAATAATATAGGTTACCGGCAGCTCTTTAATAACTTCAATAGCAACAAACATTGCACCAACCATAAACCAAGGCAACAACTGAGGAATATGAATTTTTAACGCAGTCCTCAACGATGTTGAGCCAAGGGTTGCCGCAGCATAATCTGCCGATATCGGTATAAGTGACAAACCGCCATCGGTTGCTGATTTGGCAAATATCATAAACCGAATCAGATACGCCAAAATTAATCCACCCAATGAACCACTTAGTATCACAGTCTGACTATATTCTTGCACATATAAAATTCCAACCGCAACAACCACACCCGGCACCGCATAACCTAAACTACTTAACATTAATATTCGCATAGGTTGGTAGCGACACACCCAACTATATAACCACGCAATGGCCACTGCCAAGATCGCGGTTATCACCGAAAGCATAATTGTATGCCACATCGCCAACAAGACATCTTGCAATGTAGGCAAACTATATGCCTTGGCAGCCCAAATAATCATTTGCACCAATGGTATAGCAAAACCTATTATCACTGGAAGCACACAACAAACCACTAATATCCATCTGTATAGCTTGTGTACATAAATTACTGCATCAAAAGATGAAAGCGCCTGTATCGATTGTTCAGTTTTATTACGATACAATTGTTCGATAATAAAAATAACCGCAACTATAATAAACAATGTTGCCGCTAGTTTCATTGCAATCAAGCGTTGATCAAATTCAAACCACATACGGTAAATACCGGTAGTAAAACCATCAACAGCTAGTAAATTAAGCACTCCAAAATCTGCTATCACCTCCATTGCCACTAAACCACCGCCAGCTACTAACGCAGGCCTCACCACTGGTAATAATGCTTTTATAATCTCCAAATGTGTCTTACCCAAACTTAGCGAGATATTTACCAAATTATGTTTACTGGAAAGAAAGCGCCAACATAACAAATAAACATAAGGATAGAGCGTAAACGTAAAAACAAAAACAGCCCCACCCACCGAGCGTATCGCAATATACGGATTAAACTCAAACTGCCATGCATAAACTGATGCCACCATATATGGAGCAATTGCCAACGGAAGAAGCAACAGAATATGCAACAAACGCTTATAAGGTAGATCATAAAATGTTATAATGTAAGCGCATCCTGCACCAACAAAAAGGGTTCCTATAACCGCTCCTAGAAGAAGCATAATTGTATTCATAAGATACCCGGGCATAACACCCGTGAGTATTTTAAAACTAATATGATCAATTGGCTCAAACAAACTGGTTAACACCATCACCAATGGCGCCAACAACACACATGCAACAATAAAAGCAAGAATTCTTGCAAGGCGCATTACCGCCATCCTTCCTCAAGAGCCATGGTTGATGCAGACTGCAAATATACAGGCAGTTTTTTTAAAGCTTCAACATCTTGCTTGAAATTTGCCCAATTGGCAACAATATCTGACAGCTTAGCCTGATCATGCACTGGAAATTCGTGATTTACTTGTGCATATATTGCCTGTGCTTGCGGTGAAGTTAAGAACTCCAAGAGCTTGAGAGCATTTATCCGATGGGCTGATGTTTTTACTACCCCAGCACCCGATATATTCACATGCGCTCCTGTTGCCTGCTGATTCGGAAATATAACTTCTATAGCATCTGCTACTGCTTTATCTTCGGGGTTTGACGAGTCCATCAACCGGGCAATGTAATAGCTATTTACAACAGCTACATCCCCTACTCCCGCCGCAATAGCGCGTAACTGATCAGTATCGCCACCCTGGGGTGTACGCGCAAAGTTATTAACCAAGCTTTTAACAAACGTACGTGCCTCGTCCATTCCATATTGCGCTATAAGTGAGGCAATCAACGACTGATTATACACATTTTGAGATGACCGAATCAGTATTTTACCTTGATATTCTGGCTTTGCTAGATCCATGTATGTTGTTGGCCATTGGCTTTTGGGAAGTCTTTCTTTTGATACCACAATCACTCGCGCACGCTTACTAAGAGCCAGCCAATAATCTTGTTCATCTCGCCATGCAGGAGCAACTTGCTCTTTGATGACCGGCGTGCTAATTCGAGCAAGCAATCCCTTTTGTTTTGCAAGCTCCAAATTAGCAATATCAGAAGTTAAAAATACATCCGCAGGAGAACTTTGTCCTTCACTTTGAATTCGGGAAATAAGTACCGGTGCCTTATCAATAATGACATTAACCTTTACCTTTGTTTCTTTGGTAAACTGGTCAAATAACTGCCTTGTTAGAATATCCTTACGTGAGGAATACACATTCACCTGCTCAGGCGAAATAGCATTTCTACCCTCATATTTATAGTAAGCTAACAATGCCACCATTAAGACAAGAATTGAGATTGGATACCAATTATTTTTGAAAAACACGCGCAACATTCCTTACTTATTTATTGAGAATGATTATCGTATTCAATTTTATTGATTAGCGCAACACAAAACCAGGCTTCAATCTGGCCAATAAAAAGCTTAAAAAATTACGCAGCCGGAGATGCTTTTGCTTTTGCAGCCATAATTTGTTTAACCATTTCAGGATCAAATTGAGTAGCTGGCTTATCCCCAGATCCAAGCTCTTTTTTCAAATTTTTTAAATAATCCTTGTTCACGCGTTGACCACTTGCTTGTGCATCTTTAGTTTCTTCTTTTAAACGCTCATATTCAGCTCTTTTATCTTCATCTGGAACAAGCGTGGTTGGTATTGTTTCAGGATCTTCTTTTTTACGCAATCGGTTATGAGCCAATGCTAGCATTACAATAGCAACAATTGGTGCAAAAATTACAATTGCAGCTCCTCCAGCAGTAAGCCCTGCAGACTGATCCATTCGCTTAGTTGAATATACTAAATCATGCGAATCGCGCTTAGGAACACGCTTAGTTGCATTTCCATATTTCAAAAAATGATACTGATCTAATAACTCAAATTCTTTTGCTTTTATTTCTTCTTTTAAGGCTTTCTTTTCCTGTGCACTAAGAGGATGTTGCGCATCACCCTGCCCTTTATCTTTTGCATGACCTTCTTTTTTATGGTCATGTTTATCTTTTTTGACTTCTGGCTTACCTTCTGCTTTTGCATTTATTGCAAGCGGTGCGTGTGGGGGCCGTCCTTTCTTCTTCTCAGGTTTATTACCCGGCTTTATTTTTGGGCCCTCAACCACCACTTCTTTTCTTGGTTCTGTAGCAGCAGGAGCTGGAACAGTGCTTCTTTTTGGAGCAGGCATTGTAGCAGCAGAAGTCGAATGTTTAGGTCTTTCAGGAGAAATACTGTGCCCAGCAACACTAGGCTGAGCATTTCTTTGTCTTGGTACTGGCCGCCTATTTTTATAGTCACCGCGACTTAAATGTTCCACGGCCTCGTTAACTGCATGAACTACCTTAGCTGCACAACCAGAAATATCTTCCTTAACGTATCTATCACCATCTCCACCAATATGCCTACCACCTGTAACATTTAAAAATACATCTCTAATGTCGCCAGTAATAGCGCTTAACCGACCGTATGCGTGTCGATATGCCTCATGAATTTCATGCGACTCATACTTATCTATATTATTGATCTGATTTAGAAGTGCAATCATTAGTGAGGCATGAACACCGCATGATACACCATCTTTTTGAACGGGATTATTGCTTGATAAGTCAATTACTCTTAGGCCATCAACACCTTCAAAGTGGCGAAAAAGATTCTTGCGTGTATTATTACTTATTTGAGCACTATTTGAATTATACATATAGAGACGCCTTGATGCCGCGTCATAATACGCACAAACAAAATGCACACCATTTTCGTTAATCTCTACAGCAATATTATTTCCACCTCTTATACCTTTTGCAATATTTTTACTGTCTGTTCCATGTCGTGAATCTAGTGTTGCAAACTCAAGGTTATGATCAGTACGGGCATTACCAATATTATGAAGGCGCTCATAAAAACACTTAGCACCACCTTGTCCCATTAAACCTCTAGCAATGTCAGCACTTCCACCTTGCTGGGCAAATCTATTGACTGTTTCAGGGTCATGGTTTCTGAAAATAGTGTCAATCTTGCCCCTATACTCATCATACAAACCTATTAGTTCATACAAAGTTCCACATGATGATATGCGCTCCTCGCACTTTTGCGCTAGTAATATTGCATTTTGATTATTTTGTTCATTTGCATAGTTTCGTTGACGATCAAACTTTGCAAATGCTGTTAAATAACCATGAAAAACTTGTAACTGGGGAGCAGAACTAACATCAATATCCTCTGACTCTCTAAAGCAATAATAGATATAATTCCAATCAAGGCGTGAACCATCAATCTCCTTTAGGTTAGTACACCCCCTAGCAATAACATTAAACTCAGCAATGGCATCTTGTAAGAATTGACGATTGTCATTAAAGAAAGGCTCCGTGCAAAAGCCATAATATTCCGGTTGATCAACATTAGCTTGCACTAAATGTTCACCAAATTTAACAATGCTAGAATCTGCAGGATTACTACGAGGCATAAAACATCTATCTAAAAAATATTAACTTCTCACATCTTAACACATATTTATTACAATCACGTTACAAACATAGCTAATATTATACAAAAATCACATCATACCATTTTGCTCGTTGGTATAAGAGTTTAGCATCAAAACGGATAGCGACAGCAACCGCTTTGCACAAATTTCACGAATGTATAAGCCCTAGAGACGTCTAAGCGAAATACCCAATTTGGAAAATAATTTTGGTATAGCTGAGATTTTTTTAGCATAGGCATTATTATCGCTTGCACTTTAGTATAAGTTTGACTAGATTCCCCCTCTCGATTTTAAGCATGTGCCCGCGTGGCGGAATTGGTAGACGCTGCAGACTTAAAATCTGTTGTCCCTTGGGACGTGCCAGTTCAAGTCTGGCCGCGGGCACCACGGTTTATAAGGGCTTTGGAGATATTTAGGCTTTATTATTTTTCCAACAATTGTGAAATTTAATCTCCATAGCACCCATAAATGTAAAAACTTATCCACATAAATCTATTCTTGTATGCCCATTTCTTTTAAAAGAAGTAGCACTGCGTTCAGGTGCCCCCAGGGCTTTGTTATGCATAATATTATCTGTCAACAGTGCTTTTTAATGAAGTAATCCTTCATAACGGGTTTACATTAGATAATAGAATATTAGATAGTAAGCCTGCTTCAGGGTTATCCTTGAAGTGCCTGCCATTTGAGCAGGCTGCCAAGGTGCTACACCTTTTAAGTGTAGCTGGCTTTATGGTAGGTTCGTATTAACTTCTATTTATAGGAGGATGGTATGAAGATACCTGGAGAAGGATATAGGCAACTACGGCTAATAGTTGCCCTAATCCTAAAAGTTGTCTTAGCTATCATTGAAGCTTTAGACAACTAAAACCACAGGGTGTCTTTGGTATTTATACTTTAGGCACCCACCTTGGCCTGTATTATAGCATAATTTTTAGCTCATTTTCAAGCACTAAACCCTAACCTGACAAGCCCATTGTCGCACATCCTTAAATTACCTGCATCTCCCATAATTTCTTATAGAAACCATTCTTTTGACGGATAAGGCCATCATGCTTACCTTCTTCAACGATTTCTCCTTTATCTAGCACAATAATTCTATCCATATGCTTTAGTGTAGAAAGCCGGTGAGCAATGGCTATAACAGTAGCGTTACTAGTTTCCAGAATTTCATTTATTGATTCTTGAATAAGCGTTTCTGTTGGTGTGTCTAGGCTGCTTGTAGCCTCATCCAAAATTAATATTGGAGCGTTCTTTAAGATTGCTCGCGCAATTGCAATACGTTGCCTCTGACCGCCACTTACTTTAACACCTCGCTCACCAACCACCGAATCATAACCTTTTTCCATCGCCATAATATCTTCATGAATTTTAGCTTTTTTACAAGCAGATATTATTTCTTCATCGCTCGCATCATACCTAGCAAGCTGTAAATTTTCACGTATAGTACGGTGAAACATGGTGATATCCTGTGGAATAATAGATATATTGGCTCTAAGACTTTCTTGGGTAATATCTGCAATATTATTTCCATCAATACAAATAGAGCCAGACTGTACATCAAAATAACGCAAAAGACACTTTGTCATGGTTGTTTTACCGGCTCCTGACATCCCTACAATTCCAATTCTTTCCCCAGGCTTTATATGAAGATCAAAGCCCGAAAGTATCGATTTGTCGCTTTTGCCATAAGCAAAATACACGTTCTTATATTCAATCTCACCGTTAACTTTACCAAGGGTTTTAGCATCTTCTTTATCGGTTACATCATATGCTTGATTGATAAATTTATATGATGACTTCACCTGCGCAATGGAAGGATTTATATTAAAAAGCAAACTATCCATAAAATTATCAAGATCAGCATGTATGTTTAGTGTAATCATGGCTGCAAAAGCAAAACCTCCAGCAGTGATATCGCCACCCTGATATAAATGGGCAAGCAAATAAATCTGCACAGCACCCATGACTGTAATCATTATGGTATCAGCATTATCAACCCACCATGCGTCAAACAGCCTGGTTTTCCTATCCCATGACTTCCAATTGAGCAGGGCTGGAAGCAAATTTGATTTAAATTCTTTGTCGCTATTTCCAATGATTTTTATTCCAAAAATATTACTGATATTGTCATTAATAATGCCTGTAGCTTTTTGCCGTGCTTCAACATATTTTCCCTGTAGCTGCATTTGCTTGTAGAGTAATACAAAAATAATTGGCGAGTAAATCATCACAAAGATGGCAAGCACAATTGCTGGCTGCGAATGAACTTTTGTTAAAAATAGCAGACTTATGATTACTGTCAGTACATTGATAAATGCTCGAAAAATAAATGTAATTAGATGTGTTATACCATGTTGGAAATCTGTTATTTTACTGGATATCTCACCAGATAAGTGTGAATCAAACCAATGCAGGCTGTGTCCAACAATCTTGTGATAAAGATCCGTCACTATTTGTTCCAACATCATTGGTTTGTAACGAATATCCAATAAGCGATTGATAAAATACATGCCGTGATGCATAAGCTTATAAAATGCAAACAGAGCAATAAGCCACCAAAGTTCCTCGTCTTTTTCGCTTGCTATTGTATCAATAATTTCCTTAATTTTATAATTGACCGAAATGCTTAAAACAGCCGCCAAAACAGCGATTATACAAAGGGAGATCAGATATACTTTATACTGATTACATAGAGTTGTGATGTAAGAGTTTAAACTATTACTTTGATTCTTCATGTCCCTTGTAAACCTCTACAATGCTCAAGTATATTTTTTACTGAATCCTCAGCACTTAAGTGCGTTATATCTAATTCTAATAGATTCTTATGTGTGATTGGAAGAGACTTACTACCACTATCTACATCTTTTGGGTCAACTGATTTATAATGCTGCCTCCGTGCCGGATTCACAATGCGTTTTAGATGTTCGTCACGGTCTACAAATAACGTAACTGGCACGAATACCGAACCATGTTCTTTTGACATATTCTGCACTTGATTAAACAGATTCCTGTCATCCTCATCGTCATTTAAAACATTGGTCAAAACATAATTATTTTGTTTTTGAGCAACAAGCACATCAAAAACAATGCTGCGAATTTTTTCGATAGCATCCCATGAGTCTTCTGACACATCACCAAACCCGTCATATCCTACAATTGAAAATACCGGATTATTGATTAACTGATTATCGCAAACAATATAACCATATTTTGCCAGCACTTTGGCAATCGTGTATTTGCCAACACCTGGTTTGCCAATTAGATATATTAGATATTTTTGGGTTGTCATATTTTATATTCCATCACAAAACGCTTCCTTTACCAACAAATTCACTAGTATGTTTTAATTAGCCACGCAACTTAAAACCTATCACTATACATATATTGTTTTGACAGTTTGAGGCGCCTCTTTACGCGCACAAAGTTCTGCCTTGACCCTCTGACAAAAATTACTATTAGTTCGTGAAACTGGTGCTAACAATACATCTTCTAGAACATTCTTAGGCAATGAATCTAGTAAACATTCTTTATCAGCAATAATTCTAGCGCAGCGATATTGCAAGCACTTTGCCTCAAGAGACGTTATAATTTCGGGTAAATTTATAATATCTAAACACCCCCCAATAGCCTCTTGCTTCGGTCCAATGGCAAATACTTCATTAACAATTTCATCAAGAGCGTCTTTATCTAGACTTTCTATGAGGCCTTTTTTATCTATCCAGTGGCGCAAAACAACATAAATCGGCTCCTTGTTAGAACTATCCTTAATATGATCATAAATTGCTTGTGACCTTTCAATACCAATTCTAACAAGGTCACGGTTTATAATATCAACAGGAATATCCACACCTAAAATCTTGTGTGCTAAGCATAACACTCTTATACAATCTTCTTTATTATCATTCAGAGCCCGATGTAAAGCCGTTTGACCTTTTTTATCAACTTTATTAACTTTAGCTCTGTTAGATAATAAAGACTCAACTGTCTGCGTATGCCCATTCTCAGAAGCCACATGTAAAGCCGTTTCACCAGCTTTATTAACCCTGTTAATTTCAGCCCCGTTGGATAACAACAAGGCCACCGACCGTGCTTGTCCGCGCAAAGAAGCCACATGCAAAGCCGTTTGACCTTTTTTATCAACTTGATTAACTTCAGCCCCATTAAATAATAATGACGTTGCTATTTGCACATATCCATTCGAACAAGCCACATATAAAGCCGTATGACCTTTTTTATCAGCTTTATTAACTTTAGCCCCGTTAGATAATAAAAGTTCTACTATCTGCACATATCCATACAGGGAAGCAAAATATAAAGCCGTTTGACCTTCTTTATCAACTTGATTAACTTTAGCCTTTTTAGATAATAAGCATTTTACTGTCTGTACATGTCCATTCACACAAGCCAAATATAAAGCCGTATGACCAGTTTTATTAACTTTATTAACTCTAGCCTTTAGAGATAATAAACATTCTACTGTTTGCACATTTCCATTCACAGAAGCCAAATGTAACGCCGTTTGACCTTTATTATCAGCTTTATTAACACTAGCCTTTTTAGATAATAAACATTCTACTGTTTGCACATTTCCATTCACAGAAGCCAAATGTAGCGCCGTTTGACCTTTATTATCAGCTTTATTAACTTTAGCCTTTCTAGATAATAAACATTCTACTGTCTGCGTATGTCCTCTCATAGAAGCCAAATGTAAAGCTGTTTGGCCTGTATTATCAACTTTATTAACTTTAGCCTTTCTAGATAATAAAAATTCTACTGTCTGTATATGCCCATTCTCAGAAGCCAGATGTAACGCTGTTCGGCCAGTTATACTAACTTTATTAACTTTAGCACCGTTGGATAATAAAAACTCTACTGTCTGCATATGTCCATTTGAAGCTGCCCGATGTAAAGGTGTGTAGCCATATTCATCAACTTCATTAGGATCAGCTCCTTCACCTAATAGCACCTTTAACGCATCTGTGTCACCACCAGCTGCAGCTTCAGAAATATTATTAGGCATATAATAACTCCAAAAGAACTTTCATATAATTTTCTTGATGTAACATAACACAAAGTTGTTGCATAAATATTACACAACTCCATTCATGTTAATCAATTTGTTTTATATGTAAACCTCCAAGAGACCTTAAATAGGCTTAGCTATATAGGGAAAAATTATTACAAAAATGATATTGTTTAAGTTAAGAACCTTGGAAATTTTTATATTTGATTATAAATAGCCATAACATAGCCTTTATACAAGCACCACCCAGAAGAATAAAATATGAATATTGCCATTACTTGAAAATTTGTTTATTTGTTTATTTTATGACTTGACACGCATTAAAAGTGTTGTTATAAAGGCTGGCACGTAACATTCTATGTCTGCACTTTCCCCATTTCCCAATTATGCGGTTTGCAATTGTATATTGAGTACACATTGTTATACCTCCGCCCCCAAGGCGTCGATGGTCGTGGTGAGCTTAAACTATAGCTCTTTAACTCAAACCTTCTGGGCGCAGCACCCTGCTTGCGACCTCTTTGTAGTCCGTACGCGCGCGCACCTGTAGTTTTGTAGTTTTGTTCATACTCGTTCTGCAGACTAGACAGAGCCCCCTGGTTCTGGGAAGCGTTCACTGTTCCATAATCAAATAGTAATTCCCATCTTTCAACATTTACCATGCAACACAAGACAAGCGTTGCTCTTTGGCTTCATTCATGATCAGTATAGGTATATTTTGTAGAAGCAATACTGCAAACCAAAACCTTGCCTTCTTTTTTCCAAACATAGTTAGCATCTTTTAATAGTTCTTCTAACTTTTCAGGAACAGATTCCAGCCTGTGATCATTATTTCCCTTAGAATGTTTTTGACAACCAACATTGAATCGATGTTGCGTTAACATATTATTTTGATGAAAATGACATAACATCATTGCAAACGCACCTGGAGACATACCATGACAGTCGATACTACCATCCACAGGCCGATACCTCGACTCAAGACGCTTTGTATATAAATCAGAATATTGCTGAAACCATAATGCCAACTTACCATCTTTCAAATACATATAGTAAGTATGATCTAAGTAACTATTTGTTAATCTAGCCCGTTCATAACCACTATTAAACCAGGCTACTGCTTTTTGGTAGAGAGACTCACATAACTGACCATTACCATCAAGAGTAGCTATTTCCATTACATTACAATACATTGCAACATCCGGCACTATTTGCTTTGAACGCTCAATTTGAGAAAACAATGCCAATGCCTTGTTACACTGACGCTGTCTTTTATACATGGTAATAATGGCATTATAGATATAATTATCGGGCGACACCCCAGCTTTTTCCATTTGAGAAAGTAATGACCGTATTTTTTCCGAATTTTCATCTTTACAGTAATAATTCATCAAGATGGTATACGACTTCAAATTCAAACGAAGCCCGCCGGCACTCATTGCAGCAAGCACTTCTTTAATTTTCTCTATATCCTTCTTATCACAATAATAACTTAAAAATTGATGCCATGTATCATGGTCCATTTGTATGCCATGATCCATCATGTCGTTGAGTATCACATGTGCTTCATCAATAAGAGACTCTTTAATAAACATACCAATCACTATTCTGTAGGTAGAAGAGTCAATTGTCAGGTCAGACCGTTTAAATTCCTCGAAATAATAAAGGCATGAAGAAATATTGCCATATTTAGCATACGCGTTAATAAGCGAGTTATACGTGTAAGCACTTTTTTCAAACGCATTTTTTTCAATCGCTTCCAATATATATGCAATATTAGCAAAGTCACCCAACTTACCATAAATGCCAATCATAGTATTAAGCAATGCCAGGTCTGGGGCAAGCTGCAAACAAAGAAAACGCTGATATGCATTTGCAGCATCCTCATATCGATAAATTTTTTTAAGCGAATTAATGTAAATACTAAAACTCTGAACCGTAAGTTCTTGGTCACTGGCAATAAGCTCTTTCCAGAACCTCAAAATATTGAACTCATCTTTAGCCAAACCATAAAATGATAGTAATTTGTGATAGCTATTTAATGTATAACTCATCTCCATCTGTTTTGCCTTACGGTCTATGGCACACAATGTTTTACTTATCGAATCAATATCCTTAGCTTGACGCTTAGCCATGTTTAACAACAGTCCAAAAGCTGTATCTAGATGCTGACTATCCAAACTACTCTTATCTGCCATTGATAGAATACAATTTAGCACCTGAGCAGCCTGTTGACAGGATAGAATCTTTTTGTTTCCTTCTACACGCGCTCTTTTTAGCACCCGTTGGTGTGGCGCTTGGTTATTGCTTTTACTAGCACCATATTTAGACAATATATCTTGGTAATTTTTTACACCCTTACTCATCAACCTTAACTCTACTCCTTTGTTTAAAGTTGCGGCCACTATAACACATAATTGCACATAATGGAAATGGAATATTATACCATTTTTTACTTAGATTCATTCGCACGGTGACACCATCGCCTTTACAGCAGACATTCTACAATCGTCAAACAACGTTATTCTTTGAATGTAACACCATTTTTCTCCTTTTATTGAGCAAAAGAATGATAGCTTTAGTAATACCAATTGGAATTAAGAAGCTCACCACCCAATAGACCATAACCCCTAGCATAAATAAATTGGCACGGTCACTGCGCTCACTTACGTCATCAAGTATTGGCTTATACCATTCTATAAATTCCACTGTATAGAGAGTAGCTATGAAACCTACCAATACAGAATACCAGTAAACATTCCTAAAAAAATAATAAGCACTTGCCATACATCCCTCTACAATGCCGGAACATTGCTATCATTAGCTTCAATCATAAGCTGTTCAAGCTTACGTTGCTCCTGAATTTGTTCTAACAACTGACGTTTTTGAGAGTTACGCTCTTCAAGTTCATAGAAACTTTTAGGAGATGGCTCAATTACCTCAAATGCACCTTCATGAATTCCAATAATTGCCAATCCTCTTTCAGACAAACCACTATCTGTTAAACGAAATATACCATCAATTCCTACAAAACCCCTTGGATTTGTAAGTGCTTCTTTTGTAAATTCAGACCCGCCCGAAATTTTGACCAAGGTTGCTGCTAGTGCAATTGCATCATACGCTAAACTTGCAATATTTTTAGGCTCATACCCATAAACACTGACAAATTTATTTTTGAATCGTATTTGACGTTCCCGTGGTGGCGCCGCAAATAAGGCTCCATCTAATATAGGCTCCGACAGCAGCATATCATCGTACCATTTAGCACTTCCAAGTAACTGTATTTTTTGGTTATCAAACCCATACTTCTTAAGAAGAGCGGCCATATCTAGCAGTCGCTTACCACCTTCTGCAATAAGCATAGCCCGAGGAAACACAAGGGGTATGTCTTTATATTGCTCGAGCTCTTCATCATAATCTTTTGGCGGACGGCTGTTCATGGCCGCATGATACGCACCATAAACGTGTTTATTTAACTTAAGAATATCACCATTACGGCTTACTCTATATATCTCACTCTTAAGAATAGCAGTACCTTCAATAGCATCTATTTGCTGACGCATATGCTTGGCCGCAGTTGCACCATATTGGTTATTAGGCAAGATCGAGACAAAATTCTCTACGCCCTGATATAATGCAAACTCTGTGATACGCTCAATTTGCTGTTCAGGTCTAAAGCCCAAAACAAAAGCACCTGTACCAGACAACGATATATCATTGGAAAAAGAAATTAGTTCTACATTATGTTTTTTTGCTATAGGCACAACAGCTTTAGTTGAACTACTAAATACTGGCCCCAATATCAGCGAAGCACCACCTGCCACAGACTGCTTAGCTGCCTCAACAGCACCAAATGATGTACCCTTAGTATCAATAGGAAGTAACACTAAATTGGGATTACCAAAACTAAATAATGCAAGCTGAGCAGCATCTAACAGTTGCCTACCAAGTTCTCTATACCGCCCAGAAAGCGGAACCAAAAGAGCAATTTTAATTGGCTTGGTGTCCAGATCTTCTTGTAATAATTGTGTCTTTGGCGCATACTCCTTTGTAGGCATCAATGCCTCATCGGGCATTTGCAGAATATTTTTTTCAGATAACGATTCAGGCATGTATTCATCTGAATAGAGGTTATCTTGAACAAGATCTTCTGGCGCTTGTGTTGCACAAGAACTTAACAGCAACACCACGATGCATGCACCAATATACCGAAATGCAATACCCATAACTTATAACTTTTTTTACATTAAAGCCCTATGACATCCTCAGAGCAATCTACTCAAAAAGCACCCACAAGTAAACCACCAGTTGGACTTTATATTGTCTGCACCCCTATCGGGAACCTGAACGATATTACTTTACGTGCTTTATCAGTACTTTCGAGTGTTGACTTCATTTACTGCGAAGATACCCGAACATCAAAAAAATTGTTGGATCATCATGGCATTACCACTCCCACAAGAAGCTATCACGACCATAGCACTCCAAAAGACCGTCAATCCATTTTATTTCATTTGCAACAAGGCAAATCAATTGCCCTCATTAGTGATGTAGGAACGCCTTTAATCTCTGATCCGGGCTATAAACTAGTGAGTGATACTCACGATGCTGGCTTTGAGGTTTACACAATACCAGGCGCATGTGCAGCCACAGCCGCACTTAGTATAAGTGGCCTGCCAACTGATACTTTCTATTTTGCCGGATTTCCTCCAACCAAACTAATCTCTTTAGAAAACCACCTTCATCAACTTTCATCTTACCATAGTACAATTATTTTCTATGAAACATCAAGGCGACTAGTCAAAACATTATCTGCAATAGAAAAATGCTTAAACAACCCTCATACCGCAATAGCCAGGGAGTTAACCAAAAAATTTGAAGAAGTTCAGCGCGGCACAGCTCACGATCTTATTTCTTACTACACCAATAACCCTCCCAAAGGAGAATGCGTGATTGTTATTGATAACCGAAAAGAGGAGCTGTTAGATGGCCAGCTTTTAGACAACGCAATTATAGAGTCATTAAAGAAAATGTCCGTAAAAGACACGGTTGATAACCTACGGTCATTAACCAGCTTGAGCAAATCTGAATTATACTCAAAAGTCATACACCTTAAGGAAAGTTAAAATAAAACTTAGTCTCTAAAGTTAATATATTGTAGTGGCAAATCAAGGTTAAGCTCTTTCACCAAAACAATCACCGCCTGTAGATCATCACGTTTCTTACCATCCACACGCATTTCATCACCACGAATCGTAGCCTGAACTTTTATTTTACTAGCTTTAATTTCTTTATTAATTTTCTTAGCAACATCACTAGCTATGCCTTGCTTCACTTCTACTTTTTGACGTATGCTATTTCCTGATGCCATTTCTTCTTTACCAAACTCAAGCGCTTTAGCATCAATTTTACGACGCGTAATATGCACCTTCAGCATATTCTGAATTTGCTCAAGCTTATAATTATCATCCGCAACAATGGTAAGGCTAGCCTCATCACGTTCTAATGAGCAATTACTCCCTTTAAAATCATAGCGCTGACCTATTTCTCTTAATACTGATTGAACAGCGTTATCGATTTCCTGCAAATCTACCTTAGATACAATATCAAAACTGGGCATACACGTAACCAACAATGTATTTTATTATGAACGGGTTCTTCTTTTACGCTTTTTTCGCGGAAAATCAAATAGTTTTTTTGCCAAAGGCTTTCGATGCACAATATGATCAAACGATATCATCGTTCTTTTACCCACCGCATCAACCACTTCCATACCAACTAAACTTGTTATGTCCTTATTAAACACCAACGTAATATTCCCCTCCTGAGGCTTCTCTTGCTGGGTAACAGTAATGCCAATATAGTCATCTTTTTTATGAAAGGCGGTAACACGCATATCATCAATAAAATTAATTTGTTCTTTGATTAAGAAACCAGCCAATGCCTCATCAATACTAATATAACTAATTTCATCAAGCTCCTTATCGTAATAGGCCAAAAGATTATCTTTGGCAACAATCAGAATTTCTGCCGGCGGATGATATTCCCACCGAAGCATACCCGGACGCGACAAATAAAATCTGCCTTTGGACAAACCGCCATCTTCAGTGGCTTGCGTAAAATCAGCCACAAATGTTGTTAGGCCATTTAAGTAAGCCTCTATTTTGCGCATATCATGCTGATAGATAAGCAATTTATCTCGCTCATGCTGAGCAATGTTATCTCCACCAGAGACAGCATATGCAGCAGATGAACCAAAAGCTACCAGCGATGAAATAATCGCCGTAACAGTAAAATAGCGTATGTAATTATGAAATGATCGCATTAATTCACCAATATTTCTCGTTTTCCCGCACTCCCTGCCTGACTAATAATACCCTCTTCTTCCATCTTTTCAATAATATTTGCGGCCCTATTATAACCAATTTTTAGCTGACGCTGGACATAACTTGTGGAAGCCTTTCGGTCCCGCAACACAATAGCCACTGCTTGATCATATAATTCATCTCCTGTACTTTCTATATCACCACCTGCATCACTTTCATCTTCCTTGGTGACCTCTTCAACATAATCGGGCTCACCTTGGGCTTTTAAATGATTCACAACTTCATCCACCTCTTTGTCATCCACAAAAGGACCATGAACACGCGTGATCCGGCTTCCTCCGGCCATGTACAACATATCTCCCATTCCTAAAAGCTGCTCTGCTCCCATTTCACCTAAGATGGTGCGCGAATCAATACGCGACGTTACCTGAAAACTAATGCGCGTTGGGAAATTAGCCTTAATCACACCCGTAATAACATCTACTGATGGACGCTGAGTAGCCATAACCATATGTATGCCTGCAGCACGTGCCATTTGTGCTAAGCGCTGAATGGATTGCTCAATGTCTTTACCTGCGGTTAACATGAGGTCTGCCATTTCATCAACAATAATTACAATAAAAGGCAAATGCTTCATCTCTAATGCCTGGTTCTCAAATACTGGCTCGCCCGTTTCCGGATCAAATCCTGTCTGAACTTTACGTTCTATATTTTCACCTTTGCGCATGGCATCATCAATACGCTTATTATAGCCGGCAATATTTCTGACACCCATATGTGACATTGCCCGGTAGCGTTGCTCCATTTCTCGTACCGCCCATTTTAATGCCACCACAGCTTTCGAGGGCTCTGTTACTACTGGCGCCAAAAGATGCGGTATTCCTTCATATACCGAAAGCTCAAGCATTTTAGGGTCAATCATAATAAATTTACATTCATCCGGAGACAATCTGTATATTAATGAAAGAATCATCGCGTTGACGGCCACCGATTTACCAGACCCTGTTGTTCCAGCCACTAACAAATGTGGCATACGCGCCAAATCTGTCATAATCAACTCACCACCAATATCTTTGCCAAGTGCCACTGGCAACTTAATACGCTCATCCAAATAATCTTCTGTTTCCAACAACTCGCGCAAGAAAACTGTTTCACGGTTACTATTTGGCAACTCTATACCCAACACATTTCTGCCTGGCACAACCGATATACGTGCAGACACCGAACTCATTGAACGGGCAATGTCATCTGCAAGCCCTATGACTCGTGAAGATTTTGTACCAGGTGACGGCTCAAGTTCATACAACGTTACAACCGGTCCAGGTCTAACTTTGGTGATTTCTCCCTGAACACCAAAATCATTTAATACTTTTTTGAGTAGCTTGGCATTTTGTTCGAGCGAACTTTGATTTACAGTATTTTGCTTACTAGGGTCAGGTGGCATTAATAACTTCACATCCGGTAAATCAAAATCATCTGGCGAAAGCTTTAATTTTTGCTGCCTTGCAACCGGTTTCTTTTTGGGCTTTGGAGCAACATATTCAACATTAGAAGATATAGGAACCTTTCTTGCAACAGGACGTTTTTTAGGAACAGCAATATCAATTGACTCACTTTGCTTGCCTATTAATTTTTTGATAGGCCACATCAATAACTTTTGAATGGCACTTACAATTTTTATCAATTTACCTGTTACCACCATACATACCGAAAGCACCCCTTGCCAGTCGCTTGATTGTATAGCAAACGCTGGATGTGCAAGAAAAATAATACTCAACAACGACACCACAACCGCACCATAAACACCAACCAGTGGCACCAAAAAATTACCTACCACATTACCCACTATACCACCAATACCAATAAGCAGTGGCCATGCTTGAGGCGGATCAATAAAATATAATAGCGTGCTTACCCCTACCAAGAACCCTACCAACGCAGTTAGTCTAATAGCAAATAATGGCACATTATCTTCTCGGTAATACCGCCTTGCCCAAATCAATAATGCAATGCCAATGGAAAAGGAAGCCAAGCCAAATACTTGCATTGATAAATCAGCAATAACAGCTCCCATACGACCAACTGCATTATTAAGCTCCTCACCGGAAGCCCTATTGAGTGATGCATCAAGTGAATCGTAACTTACCAACGCCACTATATAACTTACAGCAGCAATAAAGCACAAAATTGCTTTTAAAGCGTTTGTCTTTCCTTTAAACATACCTTGACCTATATCGTTAGTTATAAGTATAGCACTCCTTATTTTCTACCATACACATATTGAACACGAATCACCATGAAAAAGCTTGCCCTCTATCTTCATTGGCCTTTTTGTAAATCTAAATGTCCCTATTGTGATTTCAATTCACATGTTGCTGACACCATTGATGTTCAAGCATTTGAAAATGCCTACAAACAAGAACTTCGTAGTTTATTAGACACTTATCACTACGGTTATATTGACACTATATTTATTGGTGGTGGCACACCATCACTTATGCCTACTAACCTTATTGATTCGTTAATTAATTGGCTAGATACACATTATCAACTAGCTACTGATATAGAAATCACTCTTGAAGCTAATCCAACATCTGTAGAGTTACGTAAATTTAAAGATTTTAAATCCACAGGCATTAATCGGTTATCATTAGGCATCCAGTCATTACGAGATAGTGATTTAGTATTCTTAGGACGCGAGCATTCATCTGCTCAGGCAATTGAAGCCATACAATTAACAAAAGAGATCTTTGACCGCTATAGTTTTGACCTTATCTATGCCAGACCAAACCAAACACTCAAAGACTGGGAAGAAGAATTACACCAGGCATTATTGTTATGCGATGGACACCTATCTGCCTATCAACTCACCATCGAAAAGGGAACGCCATTTTATCGCCAATTTCATGATGGAAAATTCACACTACCAGATGAAAATAGCTGCGCAGACTTATACGACCTTACAAATGACATACTAGCATCCCACCAATTAACAATGTATGAAATATCCAACTATGCAAAACACGATCACCAGTGCCGCCATAATTTACACTATTGGCGCTATCATGATTACCTTGGTGTTGGACCAGGCGCCCATAGTCGAATTACCGATGATTTAGGTAACAAACACTCCATCATGACGGTACACAAACCCGAAAAATGGTTGGATTTGGTTAATAAAAACGGCCATGGCATCCAAACACATGATACATTATCCGACTATGACATTGCTTGCGAAAAACTGATGATGGGTCTAAGGCTAGTAGAGGGCTTGAACATTCAATCATTTCCAAAAAGTTTTATCAACTACATCGAAAGCCTTCCTGAAGACCAAAGCTACCTAGAATATGACAATTCAGCACTTAAAATAACTGACCAAGGGCGCTTACTTACAAACAGTATTATTCATCGTTTAATAGAGCAACTTCCTACGCAGGGGTAATGAATCATAACAAACAAGAACGAGTACGTTTTACAGCGTATCTAATGAATAGAAAAGCTTCTTCATTGGCACCGAACTTGCAAATTCAAAGGCCTTATTACCAGAAAGATTTTTCTGTGCGTACAGAGCTGAATCTTTACTTAAAAATCGTGCCATATTAACCTTATGCAATGCAACCGCATAATGCAAAACCGTATTACCCTCTTTATCTGACAACCTCACATTTGCACCTGCATCAAGCAACATACCAAAAATATGCTCATCACCTCGTCTTACTGCCAAATGTAATGGCGTTCTTCCTCGCCAATCATGCACGTTAATATCTAACCTGTTATTAATCATCTGACTTAAAGGATAGACCAAACCCAATTCTACCGCCAAATGCATTGCTGTTTGTGATGCAGTATTCCTAATATTTTTTTTAATCTTCATTGCAAACAAATGATCAATAAACTGACAATGGTTATTGATTAACGCCAAATGAAGTAGAGAGTTTCCTTTTGCATCTTTGGCATTTATATTAGCGCCAAAACGATGCAGTAATTCAACCAACTCAATACATCCGTTATTAAATGCAATATGCACCGGAAAATTAAGTTGATCATCTATAGGTGTGTTCACATTTATTTGATGAGCATTTGCCGCTAGCAACCTTCTTGTTGCACTCACATCAGAATGCATCACCGCTAGCAAAAACCTTTCTTGAACTGCATCACGTTTTTTGAGTTCATACGCTTCATAATCTTCTCTGGTACGAATATCATATTCTTCTCTAGCAAGTGCCATAACAGCCTTTTTACTTTAAAGTACGTTGCCTTCCCAGTCCATCTAACGTGCGACAGAACATAGCAAGCACATTGCTTGAATTCAAGTTCATTATATAATTTTTCCGCAAACAAGTTAGCTCTATACCATGCCTTTGAAAAAGCAATGGTATAGAAAAAACATAACCTAAACATTACTGCCGCAAATCTCTAAACCAACGGAATATGGATGGTTGATCGTCAACCTCCTCAGGCTCTGGAACATCACGGTTACTCACAAACGGATTCGAAGCCTGTTTGGCGTTTTTATGAGGCGTAATAGGCTTAGCTGCCTGCCCCAACAAAGGTTGCTTGCTCAGTGTTTGTGCAGCCTTTGATTTAGCCATATTATTAGGATCCTCAACCACTTTTGTACCCTCTTGACTCATAATAGTTGGATCCTCTTCATCTTCACCCAACACAGAATTAAGCCAATTCACTCCCATAAATCGACCAAATAAATGTCTTGGTTTTAGTGATCCTTGATATGGAATGGATGAAATCATATCCGTAATACTATTTTTATTTGCTTCAGCGCGCTTGCGGTCAATCTCTTCTAGCCGCTCTTTACGAAGCCGGGCTTCTTTTTTATAATACTCATCTTTCTTTTTGTGCCACAAATTATACGCTTCTTCTGAGTCCCATACTTTGGGCTCCAACCAAATTGAAATATGCGCCGGATATTTACGTTTTATAGATCCAAAAGGATCACGTAATAAACTACTAGCCTCTTCTATGTAATTGGTATAGCCAACCAACCATATAGGCTCATCATCTAACACAACTACCGCATCATTGTATTTTGGTTTACGACAAATAATATTAAGTGGTGAGAACCCATTTTTAACAACAACAGTATTTGGCGAACGTTTTAGTTTCCACTTATGCCCTTTACGGTCCACAAGCGTGCATCGTGCGTTTTTAACATATGGCGTTTCAATTAAAATTGTTTGATTACGCGCTCTGGACAAACTGTCTTGTGCCGTTTCACAACCGCTAAGAAATAATGATGCACATACACCAATAAAAAGACCTACCTGCCTTATCATATCACCCCCTCGTAAGAAAACACCCCTATAAGCCAGGGTTGTTTTAACGTTATGCATTAGTTTGCTTGGACTGATGACGACGATTACGTGAAGAACGTGAGCGTCGTTTACGTGTGTTTTTATTAAAATTCCCAGAGTCTTTAGATTCTTTACGAATCCTTCTGGACTTTGGCCGGTCTGGACCCGAAGATACAGACGAAAATAACAACGCAGACAACAATCCGGTAATCATTGCTCCCATAAAGATAATCAAGGCCAGGTCTTCCCTGCCAATAGATATAAGATTATGGGTTTCAATAAGAACTGCTGTAAACGCACAAAAACCAAAAAACTGACCACATCTAATGGTCCGTTGATATGAATGAAAATGCCTATCTTCCCACGCAAGCCTACGTTGCTGCTCTTCACGAGCCATATCCAATATACGGTCAGCTGCACCGTCAGTAGCATATTCATATTCTTGCAGTAAACTTGCCGACGGCAATACCGTAAGATCCAATTCATCATACGATGCAACAGTACTCTTATCAGCGCTCACTGCTGGAGTGTTACTTCTATTATCATTACTTCCAACACGTTGCTTTTTATAATGTGAACGTCTATGTCCGTGTCGTCGCTGTTTCATAAATGGTTCCCTAAATTTAAATATATCCAAATATAGCCATTAAAATATATCTATGCTTTCGAACGGGCTCGCATCCGGCGATAACGAACCAATGCATTATCAATGTCTGCTCCAACATGACGCCAATCCTGCAACGTTGGATCAGCATTAAGGACCGAATTAAACGGCAATATCCGTCCCGAAAAAGGTAAAATTGAAGCAAAAAACACTGCAACTCCCTGTAAAAAAGGCTTTACTTTGTTCATCACGCAACCGTATCCTCGCAGTAAATATTTTGTTTATCCTACAGATATGCGATTTTCATGCCAATAGCAAGTAACCTATTTAGTATTTGCTACGAATTATGTAGTATAACCATTAAAATTAAGGTGCTATTATGAAATACACTCTCATAACTATTGTAGGATTATCAACCCTTAGTGCATGGTTATGGTGGGCGCCCACTATGGCAAAAACACAACAGCAATCTTCTTTTACGACAATGACACTATCTGACGACCAATGGCAAGAAAGACTAACCGATGAACAATATCATATCTTACGAGAGGAAGGTACAGAACCATCTTGGTCCAGCCACCTTAATAATGAGAAGCGCCAAGGAACCTACGTTTGTGCTGCCTGCGGGTTACCATTATTTCACGCAAACACCAAATATGAAAGTGGTTCTGGGTGGCCAAGTTTTTGGCAAGCTATTAGCGGTCATGTTGAAACTAAAACTGATTATAAACTTATTTTCCCACGCACAGAATATCACTGTGCCCGCTGCGGTGGACATCAAGGGCATGTTTTTGAGGATGGGCCAGAACCTACCGGTCTACGATATTGCAACAACGGCCTTGCCCTTACATTTATACCTCAAGAAGAGGGAGAAGAATAATGCACCAACGGCCCTTATATAACGCACTTTTAAACTATTTTTTATTCTTTGTCGTAGTATTGTTATCTGGAGTACAAGCAATGGCCGAAAATAACACCACTAAAACCGCTATATTTGCTGGAGGATGTTTTTGGTGCATGGAAAAACCATACGAAAAAATTGAAGGCGTGTACGATGCCATCTCTGGTTATACTGGTGGACATTTGGATAACCCTTCATATGAAGACGTATCCTATAAAGATACTGGTCATTATGAAGCTATCAAAGTGCAATATGACCCGTCTAAAGTCACATATGAGCAATTATTAACCGTTTTTTGGCAAAATATTGACCCATTTGACGATGGCGGACAATTTTGTGACAGAGGAGATCAATACCGCGCTGCCATTTTTTATCAGAATGAAGAAGAAAAAGAACTCGCCCAAGCTTCATTGGAAAAATGGCAAGCACGCTTCGACCAGACCATTATTACCCCTATTATTCCAGCATCAACATTTTGGGATGCGGAGGAATATCACCAAGGCTATTATGAACGCAACCCCATACGATATAATTATTACAGATATCGATGTGGTCGCGACAATCGGCTAGATGAAATCAAGAAAAGTATTTTGTAAACTTATTACTGATTCCACACACATTCGCTTTTATTTGACTCTTCTTCACGTTTCTTACTACAAACGTACTTAAGGTCAAGCCACTCATTAATATCCAGTACAGGGCTATAATTGATCTTGTCATTACGCATTTGACTTACATATTCGCGACGATGATCTGACGCTGGATGGGTCGATAAATGTTCCATCATTGTTTTTACCGATTCGCCAAATTCTTGCTCTATAGTCGCTTCATATTTTTGATGAAGCCTTGCAAAAAAAGCACCTAACCCATCAGGATCAACCTTTGCTGAATGCAGCAACTCCACAGCCCAACGGTCAGCACTTTCTTCATCTTTACGAGAATATGATGTTTGCATAAAGGCTGCTGTGGTAACCAATCCACCACCTCCAATAGCAAAATCCAGAATGCTAAACATCGTCATTTGGGCTATACGCTTAGAAATATGCCTAAGCTCTACATGTGCCATTTCGTGGGCAAGAACACCTATGAGCTCCTCTTGACTTTCTGCATCCAATAACAATTGGTCATTTATAATTATGAACCCGCCTCCTACTGTCATGGCATTGGGCATATCCGACATAACCACAGTCACACGGTAATCTATGTTATTTTGTGTTTGGATATGCGGCGTTAAATGATCAATAATTTTTTGCATAGCACTTTCAGCTTTAACATCAGAACATATTTTCTTTTTTTCAACAAAAGAATGATGCAACGCTTTTGCCACTTCAATTTCATCTTGCATCGTAATATTATCTTCTATCACCTGATAAATAACGGGAATACTTATCGCAATAAGCATCACAATCAGCACCACCGATTTCCATCCTATATACTCTGCAAAATGCCTGCAAAATCGCTCTTTCTTAGGAAGATGTTCTTTAATAGATGTATAAAATGACTCTGCATTAATGACAATACGAACATCTGGATCAAGCTGATATGTAATACGCCCAGGGCTCTCTTTGGTAGGAAAATCAACAATTGATATATGATCGTACTGCCACTGTTTGCTTTGATCAGTCTCGTTAAACTGCAACACTAGCATTCCTTGGTGCAATGTCACCGTAACTGGATGTTGCTTGGACGTTAAGCCATCATAAAAAATTCCTTCATATTGGCTTAAAGGCTCCATTAAATTAAACCCATATCTATATCAAGACCAGCATCATCAAAAAACTCATCCGCTGCGTCACCATAGGCTCCAGATTTCTGACTCTCTTGCAAAAATTCTTCACTAAGCGGATTACCGAATACTACAATATTATTAATAAAATACTTCATCATTCGGTGATACACAATCGGCATCACTGATGCAGTGCCAACAATAATAATTAAGGTTGTTACAAACTCTGCATAAGCAAATTCAAAATTCACTCCCACAACATCTAATATCCCTAGTATCCCCATTGTTATACCAAAGCTTAATAATAGCAATAATATATTGCCAAGCCTCACCCATAATATACCTGCAAATGTATGAGTTGCATTTAATCGTATGGTATCGCCCTCAACACCACCAATAAACGCCTGCAAGAATTTTGCCCGATACCAAGCACGCGCAGCAATAAATAATATTACAAACATTACCGGCAAGAAAAACCCTGCAAAGCCAGTAGCAACTGCATTGCCATTATTCACATCAAATGAACCCGCAAATAAGAATGTAAGTAATGCCATGCCAAGCGCAATCCCTACTAAATGAAGTGCTCCAGCTTTTACCAAACTTCCCTTAGTCCCTTTAAATTGGAAGGCCTCCCCGCCAAAACTCATATTACTGACAATATATTTAACTTTCCAAAAATCGATAAATCCGAGTAAACCACCAACTAAACCGGCTACCACCGGTATAAGAAAAACTCCTCCTGCACCAAGAAATAAGAATGTTGCAACAAAGGATAATGCTATCACAATCAACCCCGATGCCATAAAGAGCCCCACCATCATCAATGTGGCAACCATCCCATATTTAATTGCGCTACCACCCAGCGACCCTCTAATGCCTTTGAATGTTGTATGATTCATGCGGTATCTTAATCCTGCATATTTTACAAATAAAAAGAAAAACATTGTAGCAAGCGTACCTATCAAACCTGCAAACCAATGTTCTTGTATACTTGCCAATGCAACCATAAAACCATCTTTGGAGAGAATTTTCTGAAGCTCTGGGCTAATCATTAGGACAACCGTATAAAGAATGGCATAAAACATGAGCCCACCTATAATGGTTACTCCCATCCCTTTAAATAGTTGCCCTCCTCTACCATAGAACTCAAAACGCTCGCCTTTATAATGAACGTGTCGATACATATATTTACGCTGACGTATAATAGCCCATGGCCGATATACCGCCAATGTCACAAGTTGCAGTAAATGATTCACTATCCAAATTTTATACAACTCTTTAATCTTTCCATCATATTTCAAACGTTGTGACATTGATGATGGCGTTTTTTTAACTGGCTGCATCCCTCCTGGCTGCATTCTAGGATCAACTTGGTGACCGCTTGGTGTTGCACCCACCGTACCTGGCATTGCTGGCGCCGGCGCGATTCCAAACCCACCTCCTGCTGCAGGCGATTGCCCTGAATTTGGCTGTTGCGCAGGCTGTGGCATTCCCCCTACTGTGGCTTGACCTGGGGCCATCCCCATCGGAGGAACAGGCGAACCTGCTGGAGCCGATGGACCTGCTGGAGCTGCCATACCCATAGATGGCTGCATTGTTGACGGTTGTTGGCCTGAAGGCATACCAACGGGCGCTGCTGGTGCAGGTTGTATACCCTGACCCGGAATAGGCGCCTGATTGGAATTCCCACCAGGATGTACAGGTTGTGTTGGCTGCACTTGATTTGGCATACCAACACCGGGCGCCGGATTATGTGGCGCTGGTTGCATGACTGGTGGTGTAGTAGATGTTGGCGAAGGATGTCCCATAGGACTGGGTTGTGGTACCATGGGTTGAGCAGCTTGTGGCACAGATGGTGGTTGCTGACCAACGGGTGTAGGCACAGTAGGCTGACCAGGCAACGGTGGTTGAACTGGCGGCTGTGCTTGTACCGGTTGTTGTGGCGGTACGTTTTGTTGTGGTGATACCGGCTGATTCGGTTGCTGTCCCTGTGGTTGTGACGCCCCTGGCACTGGCGGCACTGGTTGCTGCGGTGGCTTATTATCTTCCATTACCTATAACCCCTTAAACCCATATTCTATTTTGTATGTGTTACTTGGTAGCGCAAATAGCTATGTTTAATCACCGGCCTTAACAATGCCAAAAGCATAACTGCCAAAAATCCTGCAAATATCAATGGCTGTTCTGTCCATACATTAAGAACATCAAGCTTGAGTACATCAACCCCAAGCGCATCCAAGTGTAGGTAAACTAGCGCTCCCATAACGGCCACTGCTATAAATGTCATCAGGCCATGCATCATCATTGCCATAACGCTACCATGGTAAGCTAATTGCCTACCATTGATTTGTGTATGTTTAGCTAGGTATGATTGCTGACGGTGCTTTACCCAACCTCTAAGTAACCCTAAACTAACTAGTTGGGCTACCGTATTGACAAGCCACATCATATAATATTCACTTAGCTTCCCGGTATATTTTACATCGCCTTCGTGTAAGTTCTGAGACACCGGATCTGCCACTTCTTGTTCTTGTGATTCAATTTCCTGCTTTTGTTCTTCCGAAACCACAAAAGAATCCATCTGAATCTCTTCACCTTCAACTGACGCATCAACGGTTACATCTGACATGTGATCATTTATTTGTTGAGGAACCTCTGCTTCTTGCGGCTGCTCAATTACAGGCGCTTCTTGGCTTGGCGCTTCCATTTGTGGCATTGGTTGAGATTCATATTCTGGCAATGGTTGTGCCTGAACATATTCACTTACTGGAGCAACCACTTCTGGCTGAATTTCAGGCTGAATTTCAGGTTGAATTTCAGACTGAACCGGTTGAACCTCTTGCACTTCTTGCACTACCTGAGCCTCATGGACCTCTTCATGTTGTGGCTCTGGCTGCTGCACAGCCAACTCAGGACTTTGTATTTGTTCCTGGATAGGAGCTTGCGCCTCTTCACCCGTGAAAAACGGATTTGGTTGCAATGGTGGAGGACCACCAGCAGTAACCGCTGCAGGCGCTTGCTGTGGCTGATCCTGAAGTTGCGGTTCTACCACCTCTTGTACATCTTGTTCAGCCTGTAACGCCTCTTGCTGGACCTCAGGCTGTTGTAGTTCAGTCTCTTGTATTTGTGGCTGTGTTTGTCCTGATACCAACTGCTGAACCTCCTCAAGCCTTTCTTCACCCGCCTGTGCTTGGGCCTGTGCTTGTACCGCCATTTGAGCAGGATTTGGTACCGCATCTTGCTGTAAATTTTGCTGTTGCGGCTCTACTTGTGGTTCTACTTGCGCCTGAACTTCAGACTGCGGATTAACTGCAACGGTTTGCGCTAAATTAGCAATGCGTGTTTGACTTTCATTTGGCTCTGGTTCTTGCTGAATAGCCGGCTCAGCCATAGAATCATTGGCTAAAGGCGTTGCCGGAACCACCGGTGTTGACGCTGGACTTTCTTGAGCCTCTGCCCTAGATGCTGCCGAAGCAGGGTTACCTGCTGCAGGAATTTGTGGCATTAAAGCAGCCATATCTTGTGATGTTAACTCTTCAGGGTTCTCTGGGGTCAGATCTTCTTGGCGTTCTTGCATAATCGGTACCTAAAGCTAGCGTTATGTTTTTACATACGCTAACCAGAGTAACACGCAAAAATTAAGAAAAGATTAATACTATTTTGGCACTGGATCATGCCCATGACCACCCCATGGATGACACCTCATCACTCTCTTTAAGGTCAACCATACCCCTTTAACAACGCCATGGCCATCCAGCGCTTGACGCGCATAATCCGAACATGAAGGTACAAATCGGCAATTTGCACCCAACAGCGGAGAAACAAAATATTTATACCCCTTAAGCAACCATTGTAGCAGAGTCTTCATGGGCACTACATAATGTTGGAATAAAACGCACCGGCTTACCTAATGGCTCACCCAACACATTACCATGTTCCATCACAATATTTCCTCTTACGATGGTATGAGTTGGCTTACCTTTAATGGTCATACCATCATATGGTGTCCACCCACATTTAGATGCCATATCTTCATCTTTTAATGTGTGTGTCGCGTTCATATCAACAATGGTGACATCTGCATCATATCCCAAAGCCAACCTTCCTTTTCCTGCAATTTGGAAGACTCGCTGCGGGCCATGAGCCATTAAATCAACTACACGCTCCAAACTTAGACGACCTTCATTCACATGGTTTAGCATTATCGGCAAAATGGTTTGTACACCTGGAAGCCCAGCAGGACTTTCTGGATATGGTTTCGCTTTTTCTTCAAGCGTATGAGGCGCATGATCAGAGCCAAGGACATCAACAATCCCTTGCTCAACAGCCTCCCATAACCCTTGACGATGCTGTGCGGCTCTAATTGGTGGATTCATCTGCAGTCGCGAACCAAGCTGTGCATAATCCTCATCACAAAACGTCAGATGCTGTGGCAAACACTCCACCGTCATCACGTGCTTATAGTCTTTGAGAATTTGCATTTCATCTGCTGTTGTAATATGCAAAATATGAACTGGTTTGCCAAGCCTATCTGCAATTGCCACCAAACGCTTTGTAGCACGGATGGCAGTTTGCTCATCACGCCATTTGGGATGAAATGACGGATCTGCTCCTTCTTGGGCAACATTAAAACGTTCTTTCAAACGATTCTCATCTTCAGAATGTACCGAAACCCTTCTAGTAACTTTTTTGAGGATCGCCTCAATGGCTTCATCCTCAGATACCAACAGATCACCCGTAGAACTACCCATAAATATCTTGATACCCGCACACCCTGGCAACATTTCAAGCGCATGCCAATCTACATTAGGATCGGGCGTACCTCCTACAAAAAATGCATGATCACCCCAAGCCGATTTCGCAGCCCTTGCAAGCTTGTCATTTAGTGCTTCTTTTGTGATCGTAGCAGGCTTGGTGTTGGGCATCTCAAACACACTGGTAATTCCACCTAATATAGCTGCTTTGGTTCCATGGGCTAGGTCTTCTTTATATTCCAAACCTGGCTCACGCATATGAACCTGTGTATCAAGTATACCTGGCAGGACATGTAGTCCGGTGGCATCAATGACTTGCTTGGCTTGCCCTACCTCACCAATGGCACAAATTTTACCATCATTAAGGCCAACATCCACTTGCTTTGTACCCCATGGTAAAACACATGTACCACCTTTAATTGCTACATCAATCATTATGCTTACTCCATCACATTATCGCCAACCGGCACATCAAAACCATTTAAAAAGCTATCAATATCAACCACAGATTTACCCGCGCGCTGTAAGCGTTTAGGATAAAGAACTCCATCCTTACACGCAATACCAAACTGCTTGTCTACAATCTGCCCTGGCTTAATTGAATACCCCATCTCAATACTTGCAGCTAAAATCTTAATACGCTCACCATTGCAATTCATATACGCACCGGGAAACGGACTAAATGCCCTTACCATACACTCTACAACACATGCAGGTTGCGCAAAATCTATACACGCTTCTTTTTTGCTAATTTTATCTGCATAAGTAACCGAGTCGTTTAATTGTGAGTCAAATGTTAAGTTAACTCCTAAGTCAATATCATTCAGCACCTTACACATTAGTGACGCACCAACATCTGCTAGCGCATCATGCAATTGACCTGCGTCAGTATCTTGGGTTATTTGAACCTCTGATGATATAATCATATCACCCGTGTCCAATCCTTCATCCATGCGCATAATTGTCACGCCGGTGACATCATCACCTGCCATAATAGCACGCTGAATAGGTGCTGCACCGCGCCACCGAGGCAATAACGATGCATGTACATTAAGGCACAAAAAATGTTCAATAATTATATGAGGAATAATATGACCATATGCAGCTACCACAATGGCATCTGCCTGGGTCAAGAGCAACTCATCACACACATCGCTTGCTTTTAGACTATTGGGCGTTCTAACTGGAATATCATATTCAGACGCCAGCCTATGCACATCAGATTCTTGCAGCTTCTTACCCCGTCCTGCCGGTTTTGGAGCCCTGGTATATACCGCAACCACCTCATGACCAGCCTCAATAATAGCGGCCAAAGTAGATGATGCAAAAGCAGGAGTTCCCATAAACACTATTTTCATGTGGCAGGCCGTAATTTCTTTTTTATTTTCTTCATTTTATTCATCACCATGTCATGTTTCATTTTCGATACATGGTCGATAAACACCACTCCATTAAGGTGGTCAATCTCGTGTTGAATACATGTTGCCATCAGCTCATCGCATTCGAGAATTTGCTCTTTTCCATCATAGTCTAAGAACTTAACTTTAACACGCTTTGGGCGTGTTACACTGGCACGCTGTCCCGGAAATGACAAACATCCCTCATCATAGATATTTTCCTCCTCAGAGGATTCGATAATTTCGGGGTTAATGACATGATAAACTTGATCGTCAATTTCCATCACCAAAATACGTTTATGCACTCCCACTTGCACAGCAGCCAATCCAACTCCATCTTCATGACGCATGGTATCAACCATATCGTCAAGCAATTGACGAATTTCATCATTCACTTCTTCCACTTCCCCAGAACACACAGCAAGTCTTGGATCAGGGGCTATCACTAATGGTAATACACTCACAACAAACTCTTTTTTCTTTTAGTTAAGAACAGGATTTTAAACGACTAAGCACTTCTTCTTTACCCATAATACGCATTACCTCAAACATACTTGGAGAGGCATGGGAGCCAGTGATGGCACTTCTAATAGGACCCATCACCTTACCGAGTTTTGTGTCATGGTCATTGGCTACTTTTTCCATGAGCGCCTGCAAGCTTTCTTCATCAAACGTGTCTGAAGCTTCTAACAATTGTACTGCACTAACTAGCAATGCCTTGCCTGACTCATCGAGTTGCTTTTGAGCCTTATCTGTAAATTCCCTTGGAGCTTCTACAAAAAACTTACTACCTTCTACCAACTCTACTAAAGTCTTGGCACGTAATTTTAAGCTATCCATTGCCTGAACAATCCACCCAGCCTGCAACGACTCTTTATCAATAGCTAATTTACTAATAACGTAATCGGACAGCCAATGATTATCTTTTTCTTTAATATAATGGGCATTCATGTTTGCAAGCTTATCAAAGTCAAACCTTGATGGTGATTTACCAATATGCTCAAGATCAAACCAAGCAATTGCTTGCTCACGACTCATAAATTCATCATCACCGTGACTCCACCCCAATCGCAATAGGTAATTACAAATTGCTTCTGGCAAATAACCCATATCTTTGTAGGCATCAACACCAAGTGCGCCATGACGCTTTGACATCTTCGCACCATCTGGGCCATGGATTAGCGGTATATGAGCATATGTAGGACGCTGAGCGCCCAAAGCATCGTACACCGAACATTGACGAAATGTATTGGTAAGGTGGTCATCACCCCGTATCACGTGTGTCACACCCATATCAATATCATCAACCACCACCGCAAGCATGTAGGTAGGTGTTCCATCGGCACGCAAAATAATCATATCATCTAATGTATCTGCTGATACCTCTACCGTACCCTGAACTTTATCCTCAATAACAATACTACCTTCTAACGGAGCTTTAATCCTAACCACTGGTTCAACGCCTTCTGGAGCCTCTTTAGGATCACGGTCACGCCAAATATGCGGATACCGAAAAGACATTTTCTTGTCTCGTGCTTCTTGACGTAACTCATCCAGCTCTTCTTTAGAAGTATAACAATAATATGCCATTCCCTTATCTAACAGCTCTTGTACCACTTCTTTATGGCGATCAATACGTTTGGACTGATACATCGGCTCTTGGTCAGGGCTAAGCCCAAGCCATGCAAGACCATCATGGATTGCTTGAGTTGCTTGCTCAGTGGAACGTTTTTGGTCAGTATCTTCAACACGTAGCAAATACGTGCCACCATTGGCCTTTGCATAGAGCATATTAAATAATGCAGTGCGTGCAGAACCTATATGCAAAAATCCTGTTGGTGATGGAGCAAAACGGGTAACAATTGTGTCGGTCATATCTTTTTATAATATCTTGGTTTTTTAATGGACATACGTTATAACAAAGCCATTACCGACATAAAAGATTTTTTTAAGTTTCTCTCTATTCTAAGGTGCAGAATTAGTGTCGGAATTTGCTCGCACTCAGAAATATCGCTTCATTTTATGGCTACCAGTATTCTTTGGAGCCGGATTACTTACATTTTACAGCCATGGCCTTGTCATGGAACTCATATACCTTGCAAGCATTGCCATAGGAAGCATAATCACCGCACTTATTGCTTTGCGCTTTATTGCTTTGCGCTGGTGCTTACTTTATCTGGCATGCATATTCTTGGGGCATATTTGGGGGCATGTACATTGGCAATATCATTATAAGCCCAGCATAAAAACATCATCGGACTTATTGTCCATGCATGCCACCATTGAATCAATCAAACAACAAGGAAAAGGCAAAAAACTACTACTGTCCAATATTCATATAATCTACCCCAACGCTGGCTTGGAGCTTGAATATATCACCCTTACCATTAACACACCCTCAAGCCATCTAAATGTTGGAGATCGTATTGCTTGCATGGCATTGCTAAAGCCATTCCCAAAACCCTATGTACCAGGTGGCTTTGATATTGCACGCTATTGGCAGATACAATCTGTTCAGGCACAAGGATATAGCGTGAATATACCTACCATTATTTCTAAATCTGACACTATCTGGACTCACATTATAACCCGATTACGCAAACATATTTCAGACGCCATTAATATGCACACCCTTGGCACAGCCAACGCCATGATACACGCCCTTCTTATTGGCGATAAAGGCAAATTAACACCATCTCATAAAGATGCATTTGCATTATCAGGCTTGGCACATTTATTAGCCATATCGGGACTTCATTTAGCCCTAGTCACAACTTTCATTTTTATTGGGCTGCGCAAGTTAATGGCCTGCAGCTATCACTTAGCCTTGTTTTTTCCTATAAAGGCACTTAGCGCTCTGTGTGCCTTGCTTGCCAGTTATGTTTACCTGCAGCTTGCTGGCGAACCTATTTCTGCGTCCAGAGCCTTTGTCATGAGCAGCTTAATCTTGCTTGCAATATTACTTCACAGAAGCCCTCATGCCATGCGTTCACTTGCGTTTGGCGCAATGGCGCTAATGTTAATTTCCCCTTACAGCGTCACATTGGCAGGATTTCATTTATCATTTGCAGCAACACTCGCCCTTATCGCCTACGCAGAACAAAAATATTTACCTCAACAATATGTTTTTCATGAATATCGTTGGCACCATCGCTTATGGCGCTACATTAAGCAGGTTATGCTCACTAGTATTATTGCTGGACTGGCTACGGCACCCTACATTATGTATCATTTTGGCCATGTCAGTACTCTTGGCTTGTTTGCCAACCTTTTTGCTATACCATTAATGTGTTTTGTGATTATGCCAATTGGCATTATTGCACTAACACTAATGCCCTTAGGACTTGCCACCTACCCTCTTAAGATCATGGCAATAGCATGCAATGCATTATATGATATTGCCGCATATACCGCATCTATCCCGATAAGTCATATCAATGCCATTAGTCTTAACTTTCAAAGTACAAGTTTCATCACCATTGCATTGTTGTGGCTTTGTTTATGGCAAGGAAATGCACGTAAGCTGTTTATTATACCATTGCTAGCAGGTTTATTATGCAGACTCATTCAAACACATACGCCCGATATTCTTATTAACCAACATGGCAACACCATTGCCTTTTTAACAGATACTCATCAGCTTGCCTTTTATCCCAATGATGCTTCACATTACCTAAAAAGAAAATGGCTTTACTCTTATCACTTGCCTGAGGCAACATATCCTGTATTAACCTCCAACCCTTCATGTGATCCATTTGGGTGCCTATACCAAAAACATCAATTTACGGTAGCTATAAGCCTTCATCCCACTGCACTACATCAAGACTGCCAACAAGCACATTATATTATCAATTTATCTGGACATCATGACCCACTATGTCTTGGTAAACAACTTACACCATACCAATTATGGAAACATGGTACACATGCCATCACTATTGAAGAACATGGCATCAAGACTCAACATCCATGAATAAGAATTACAACATGCAAATGAAAAACCACTCTTGACAATATTCACCCAAACCTTTATAAAGCATGCCCCTGCCATAGAAATAGAGCTGGCAGAGAGTAGATAACATTATTTTTTTGGAAAAAGGCATCATGGCAAACCATACTGCAACTAAAAAGTCGATTCGTAAAAACGCTCAGCGCACTGTTGTTAACACGCAACGTCGTAGCCGTATTCGTACATTTATCCGCAAAGTAGAAAAAGCCATTGAAGCAAATGACAAAAAAGGCGCTGCTGAAGCTCTTAAGGCTGCTCAGCCAGAATTAATGCGTGGCGTCACCAAAGGCATCGTTAAAAAGAACACGGCTGCTCGTAAAATAAGCCGTCTTAGCGCTCGCATTAAATCAATCGCTGCGTAGTATACCCATCTCTCTTCAAGAGATGATACCCTCATGAAAACGCCATCAGGGCTTTTATGCCCGCAAGACTCCTTAAAAGAAGCGCAGGCGCTATCGCTAACGCATTTTGATACTAATCGGCAAACCAAATTGTCCTTTAGCTTGATTCACGATTAGTATATTCAGCACAGTTTCTAACTTGCTGCTTGACGATTTACCGTCCATTTATGTATAGTTCTGTTTGCTGATATGCTCCCTTAGTTATTCATGAAGGGGAACCTTGTTGGTTGTATTAATTTTTAAGGTGGGTGATATAGCTTATGCAGGCTGTTACTTCTGAAACAATTACCAAGTTACTTGAATTTTTGGGCGCTATTCGCAAAGACCCGCAGGATCACTACGCTCTACATTATCATTTATCCAAGCTACAAGAACAATTCAAAAGCCCCTACCAAATTAAGATTGCGACCAATATTTTGGCAGATCTTTTTAAGGGTCAGCAGGGGCATATTTATGTCTTTGAAGAAGGTGACGTAGTCGTGTGCTATCACGGCAACGACCGTGGCTTACTAGAAAAAGCCATCTTCCAGCTACGTTACCTCTTTATGGATGATCCACTTAGTTACAATGACGAAGGCTTTGAAAACGATGATTTTTGCTCTGTCTATGACCTAGAATTTCAATGGCGTGACTTTTTTAATGCTTGCAAACGTCGACAACCTATTAGTGCCAACGCTATAGCGGCCTTCCCAGAGCAATCAACCCCAAGCAAACCCAACACGACCCAAGACCAACAACAACCTGAAATTACAGGCAAAAACTGGCAGTACCTCACTCCTCAGGGACTAGCAGACACCATTGAACTACTTGAGACCATCGACACCTCAGGCGCCATTGCACACCAGAGTATTTGTGCCGTAGTTCGAGGCAATATGCAGGCTAAATCATTATTTCATGAATTTTACAACAATATCGACAACCTTCAGATATTGCTTGATAACGGTATTGACCTACGCAGCAACCGTCCACTATTTAAGTACCTTACCGAAGCACTGGATAAACGTTTACTTGGCTTCTTAGCACGTGAGTTTGCGCGCTCTAGCAGCTCAGTAAAACCTGGAATTAGTGTTAACATCAACACCAAAACACTCACCAGCGAAGATTTCTCCATTTTTGATAGCGCTATTAGCCCCAAACAAAAATCATCTATCATTTTAGAAATTAATATTGCCGACGTATTTGAAGATATTGGCCGCTTTGTTGCGGCTCGCCAAACCGCACAAGAACTTGGTTATCGTATTTGTCTGGATGGACTTGAGGTGCTAAGCTTACAATATGTTGACCGCAACACGCTTGGGTTTGACTTGGCAAAAGTTCGCTGGAACCAAAGCTTGGTTAACAGCGCCGTGAATGACGAAAACGCTCAGCTCAAGCAAGCTGTTAAACGTTGCGGACCGAATCGCGTTATTTTATGCCATTGCGACAACCAGGATGCAGTTAATTTTGGCCACAGTATTGGCATTTCACTGTTCCAAGGCCGACACCTTGACGAGCTTATCGCGCAGCCGATAAAAGCCGAGGTTGCATAGGTGCAAGTTTTGTCATAAATGCCGCCATGGTTTTTTAAAGCAAGACAACTTACAATAACATTGCAGCTCTTTGCCGTTGGGCCTAGCCACACGCGCCGCGCGAGGTCTACTTTTACCTCCTGGTGTTAGCTTAAATACTTCTAGGTACTAGCCAAATACTTTTTTTTGAAACTGACGTTCAGAAGCTTAAACCTACAGAATCACGCAAAATTTAACTTCCGTCAATTTTTGCCTTTATCATCTTAGCTACCTGGTTAACATGCACCTTTGTGATTTGGTGAAGAATTTCAGTCAGTTGATCAACACGTTCTTGGTGCTCACCATCCATCAAATCCAGCTCCTTGCTGAATGCATCTTCGATATATTCTTTGTCTTTTTCAAATATTCTACGCAAATACAATAAGTTCTCAGCCATAATATATAAATCTGGCTTATTTTCTTTATCTGCTACATTTCTAATTTGAAGGTAAATGGTATTATAATACTCATTAGGCTCAAAAAGCGGATTAATGCACTGCTTAAAAAACTTATAGGTAGGAAGCGGAAAGTTTCCATAAATATTAATAACATTCTCTATGGCTCTGGTAAGTACCGTAAGTGGAAACATCAGCGGACCAGCCGGCAGTAGTTGGTGTTCTTCTACATAATATAACACCAAACTCTTAAGCCATGCTTTAGAGCTGTAAAAATTTAATGGAAGTGGCTTGGGCCCGGATTCTTTGCTCATGGTCAATACATTCGCCTTAATCTTTATGTCAACCGCCAGCGAGTATATCACCAATGATAAACATTGCTAGTATTATCTGGACAGATGCTCCGAAGGATCTTGACCTGGAACGCATGTGGCTGCCGCATCCAGCTTCATTGCGCGCTCAGTAGAACACGATAATTCTGGCTGCAAATCGGCAATAGTATTTAACGGATCTAACTGGCCTGATCGGTGCAACGGATCACATCCTGTAATATTTTTATCGATAAATGCTCGCACACTAGACATAAAATTATCCTTTGAATTTTGACCTTTTGCCGCAGCTGGCAATGTTTATTTTATCATGTAGAACTAAAGTTTGTTAAGTATAAATTCAATTCTATAGCCATAAATATTCTAAATTTTATATTTATGTAATAAACATTCGTTCTTTTATATTAACCTTATTTTTTAGCGCTCCCTGTCTTTGTTCTTATGATCACCGGGAGTGTCGTCTGGCTTAAAACCATTATTATAAAAATCCTCTTTTTGCTCTGCCAGCTTAGCTCTTTTAACTTCTAATTTATGAGTTTCTAATTCTTCATTAAACTGACGTTTTGCAGCAGCAAGCTCAGACTCTGGCGGTGGTGGTGGCAACTGACGCGGACCGTTTTTATTCTGCGCACCATACGCAAGTGCCGCCGCACCTCCCATACCCAATGCACCATAAAACAATATAGGTGCAGCCACAGGAGCTAAAATTAACAACAAAACAAATAATGCAATTCCACCACCAATAACAGCTTTGGGATTTTTCATTTCATATGGCTTGCCCGTACCTGCTTGTGCTTGTGGCGCTTTGCTTGATAATGGCGCCGGATATTTATCTAGGTCATAACCAGCTGGCTTTGTTAGCGGCCCTTTACCTTTGGCATTAGGATCTGGAATCTCTGCCCGTTTATGCCCCCCCATAGCTTCTTCATATGTTGGTGGATGTGGATAAACTTCCGGACTCGGAGCAGTTGGCTTCTTACCATCACCAATATACTCATCCCTCACCACATCATCACTTTGACCTAAAATACGCTCCATATTTTTACGATCACGCATTTTAAATTTAAATCTGCTTATTTCCTTGCTTGCCAATTCATCTGGAATTGCGATACTTTCTGGCAGTCTCCTTAAGAAGTCTGTTGTAAGCACGCCAGTTTCTTTTGTTAGACTTCTTGTAACGCCCAGAAACTCTTTACGCGTATGCCCCTCAATTCTTCCCTCACTAGGGTTACCATTTTTATAACGAAATGCGTTATAAGCACCATCTACAAAATGATCATAGTTATGACCCGCATTTTTTTGGAGCACTCTTAAGCTTGCATCGCTTTCAAACAATGCCTTGTAGTCACTCATTTTATTGCGCCCACCAGCTCCGCTAGCAACCCTCACAAAGTCATCGTAGGTTAATTCTGAACGGGGCTTAGCTGCGTGCTGCACTCTTTCTTTATTTACTTTTTTAACAAACGACTCTTCAAAATATGCCCTTAATGCCTCCTTGCCCAAATTAGCCCGCCTTTGATCATCTGCCTTAACTCCTGCAGCAAGTGCATTGCTAACATCATCGGCAGTAATAGCCTCAAAATCTTTGGTACGAGCTTCGGGGCCACCTTCACCAACTTCTACATCCTTAATATCAAGCCCAGCAAATAAACTTCGTGGATTGATATCAAAATCACGCTCATGCCATGCATCTGATAATTTTTCTAAGTAAAATCTTTTTAGCGCATTTTTTTGGTCTTTTGAAAATACAGCATCTCCAGCATCAAGTCCTTTACTTAATTCACCTACTTCCAAGTAATTAATAAATTGATCCACCTCTTGATTTGCATACTCTGCCAACTCAGAATAACCATCTTTTTCCATACCACGCCTATCAGCATCAGGTAGCAGCATACGGCCCAATAGCTCTTCCTTGGCTTCTTGACGCTGCCTTTCTATATCGGCTTTATTCTTTTCACGCAGCACCTGATCTCTTTTTTCTTGATCTAAATACTTTGCCTTTTCAACAAATTCTGTAGCCTCTTGTCTAATTTCCGCACGAAGACTTTCAACTATATTTTCATCTTCTAAAGCTTGTTCTAATTCCTCCTGCAACTCATTTATTAATGCCAAACGTGAATTATTTTCATTATAGAGTCGACTTGCATTTTCTATAACAGCATCTTTGCTTATATCAGTCATTTTTCCTATGACATCATCTAAGGATGGCTTAGTGGCTTCCTCTTCAGCATTTAGCATTTGTTTGCACTGATCAATGAACCCAAAGGCATTATCTATGCTACCATAAGCAATAGCTATATCAACAGCAAAATCATAATGTTCTTGCGGTAATTTAACACGTTCATCATAAAGTTTCTGATTTATTTCTCTTTCGAACTGTGCAAACATATCTTGCAAATTGTGATATCTACCTCGTTCATCATAGATACTTCTTTGTAAATCTTCAATTCTTCTTGGAACATCGCCTTTACTTTTAATCTCACGAGCCACTTGTGGATCACTTTGGGCAATACGATCTGCAACATTTACAACTAATCTCTCAGTTTTCACAATATTTGAAAGACCACCAACAAATTTTAAACCAACAGACTCTGGGAACCTAACCATGCGTTGCACATTATCTCTATTATCAGGACTGTCGTTTAGTATCAAGGCCTGGCAAACCCGAGAATCAACAAACTCTTGTCGAAGATCTTCACTTAGTTTATCAAATTTACCCTGATATGCAGACCCCATACGATCATAGTCTATATCAACACGCCATCTATGAACTAACTCATTATATTTATTTTCAATAATTTGTTCTGCCTCAGATCTAGCCACTGGAGTTACTCCTGTTTTTTTCTTTAAAAATTGTATTTGTTCTTTATTTAAAATATTCTTTTCACCTAATTCAATGAAAAATTGTTCACGCCTGGTGATACCATGATGCTCTTTGTAGTTAACTAACTCATCCATATAATCTGCGACTGATGGACAGCCCGCCTCTGAAGCACTATCATTAGCAATAAACTCACTAAATTGGTTAGTTTTAGTAGCAAAAGCGCCTTCACAAAGAATTTCATTCAACCAGCAACGATTTGAACCATGTGCCCCATAAACAAAATCATTAAAAAAATCACCTTTCCGGTCAGTTAAAGGCTCTTTCAATACGCCTTCAATATCTTTTTTTACTTGAGTAAAGTATTCATCTATTTGCGTCTGTACTTGATTCTTTCTTTTATTTACACCTTCTATATAATTATTAGCTATATTATCAAAAGCTTTTACCAATCGACTACCTATATTAGCACTTAAAGTATCATCATAGCTACGATTAACAATGTCATTAGGATCATTTGTTTCTGACGCTATAAAGTCAAAAACTTCTCCTTCTTGTTGATCAAATAACTTAACCGAAAAGTGTTTTAAAACTTTTATTCCCTGATCCTGAAATTCTATAAATAAAAGATCTTTTTCTACATTACTTAAGGAAGACTTATCAATCTCGTTAAATTTACTTCTAACAAGGTCATTAACTTTATTTTTCAAAATACTTACTAGCTTGTCAGATCTTAAAACGACTGATTCAAAATCATTCATAGAAGTTGGAATAACATTTTTAGTATTCCACTCTTTACTCCTCAGCTCAAAGTAATCCTCCAATGTTAATTTTGACTCTTCAAATGCATTCTTTTTTATTTCATTAACTAACTTTATAAACGCACTAGAGCCGACATAAACAGATCCTCCACCTCTCAACTCACCACATTTAAGATCAAAATGGCTTGTAATTCTTTGGCATACATCATTATACCTATCATTCTTAACTTTTGCGACCTCGACAGAATATTCCTCCATATCATCCGTAAGACCGTCAGTATTAGTCTCAAGAATCTGATGGGCTTTCTCTGCTGCATTATCTTGATTAACATCACCGCCTTCTATCACTTTGACTGTCAGTGCAGAAATAAAATCTTGGCGCAAATCCTCAAGATCTTTATCGGCACCAAGCTGCTTAATCCCTGACGGAATTTCGGGCAAACCGAGATGTGACTGAAGGTATTGTGCAATTGCTTGGCGGATGGGCACCTGAACAGTCAAATATTGAGTGATTTGGCCCTCATAAGCATTTTTTAATTCATTATGCCTATCCGTAACACTAGGTGTAAAATCATCAGAGTGAGAACTTGAAGGATCAAATAATCCATTTACGTATGCTATTAATTGCGTATCTAGATAAGCAGAGAAAGTATTATTAAATTGTTGAATTTCTTTTTTTAATTTACTAGGCAATTCTTGTTCTGGAAGACTTATCTTATTTGTTTCAAAAAAGTCTTTATTCGTGTTTATAGCATCAAAAGCACTTTTAATACATACTGCTTGATTTTTATTTTCTACATTGCTTTCATCAATACCCAATTTAGTCAACAGTTCTTCATCAGCTATTGATGTGCTACCATTAATATAATCAGTATATGAATCAATCTGATCTTCAATATTTTCTAATTTTAAAAAGCCATTCCGTATTGCATTTTTTAAATGATCACCTGGCAACTCTTCAAAAGTTATCTCCTTAGTTCTACACTCTACCTTGCCATCTTCTCTATACCCCAAGACCACATAATCACTTAAACCATGCTTCCCAAGAAAATCCTGCAAATTTTTATTTACGCGGCCAATTAATTCTTTTTTGCGTTGCGCTTTTTGTGCTTCAGGGTCAGTGTCAGCCTCTGCCCCTGCGGCTGAGCCAATACCCTTATCAACCACTGTTTTTGCAAAGTCATTCAGTGTAGTGTCTAATTTTTTATGTAAACCAGCTTCTTCACACTCTAAAATTTCACATAGTTTAATTTTCATCTCTTCTGGAAGCGCATCACAAAACTCCTTAGAGACTGTTCTGGCCTGATCCACCAAAAAATTATCAAACTGAGTAGACCAACCAGGTCTTGGCTGACCCGCTTCGCATTGCAGCTTCTCGCTGCCATTGGCTTGATATAGCAAATCTATAAGCCCAGCAGCTTTTGCAAGTCTATAAGGTAATAATAAAGGATCCTTTAAAGATTGTTTACCTTCATTAAAATCATGACCTTCAAACAATCCATGACAATTATCTGCAGTAACAAAAGCAAAATTGCCATAAAAAAAGGCAGAGTAGTTTCTTCGATCAGTGCTTTGACCTAACCTTCGATTAAGAAAGTCCTTTAAACCACCAGCCTGAGGGTGCAGTGTACCTTTCCCACCCTCTGAAAATTTAACTTCATTTAATTTAAGAGGGGAAAGCTCTATAGAATTCATTGCGTTTTTTCCTTCATCACTTCCTGGTGAAGAAGAAGCTGGGGTTGGGGTTGGAGCAACTTGTGTTGGTCGCCTTCTTAAAGCACGAAGAAACCCGCTTCTTGGGTCTGCAGGTTTTTGAGCCTGTATACCTAATTTTTGATTAATCTGATTTTTAATTACTTCTTCCCGGCCTTCCTCAGGTAAGGCGAACCAATCATATATTTCTTTATCACTAAGTTCAACTTTTGCATCTCTAGGAGCATTTTTTTTAAGCACATCTTTACAACTTTTACAAAAACTTTTTAGCGCTTCAAATGCCTCAGTACTATAGCCTTCATCTGCACCTTTTGTATACTCCTCAGGTCCAAGTTTTAAGTATTGTCGTTCTCTTGTTTGATAAGTATCATTTGGATACGATTTTTTTTCTTCTGTGTTTCCTTTACAATGGTTTTCATTTGCAATTGTTAACAATTTCATAATATGCTGAAATTTACGCTCACTGTCCTTTATAGTTTCGGGCTTTAAAGCCGGGCGCCTTCTAACACAGTTTTCAGTTCCTCTTGTAAAGGCCTCTTGGATAAAATTATTAATCTCCTTTGCTAAAGCATCAGCACTTTTAGCCCCCCTTCTCAAGGGCTCATAAAATATCTGATATTCCTTACCAAACTTCAAAGGCATAATTTTAACTTCCAACTATGATTTCACGCTTATATTACCACAGAAATATTAAGAATATGTTACATTTTGAAGGTTTTTGGCTATATGGCAGGGGGGCTTATAAAAACACAGCCATACCAGTCTGAGTAGAGTTTGTTACCTAGCATATAGAAAGAATACGCTTAGCTAAAATTTTGTGAGCTTTGTTATTCTTAAGCATTTAAATTGTTATGTTACATTGCATTGCTATGATAGGTTTTTGCACAGCGCCGTGCAACCTACTGAGCAAGCGCAGTACCTTCTCTTCTGGGATCCGCCACTCCCACCAACAAACCATGTTTATGATAAATACCATGTAGTCCGCTGGTAAGTGGCCTAAACACCACTTGATGACCAAGCTTTACTAGCTGCGCTGCTATTACATCAGAATGCTGATCTGTTTCAAGCTCCACGCGCTCACCCGTGGTGGCAAACCTTCCCATATGAATAGCCTCTTCCAGCGGCACATCCCATGCAAGCACCAACGCCAGCACATGGGTAACATAACTAATAATACGTGCGCCACCAGGAGAACCAATAGCCAGCAAGAGCCGTCCTTGTTCATCAAATACCAACACCGGGCTCATTGAACTGCGCGGTCGTTTTCCTGGCTCTATCCTATTAGCAATGGGCCGGCCATCTTTGACAGACATAAATGAAAAATCCGTTAACTGATTATTGAGCAACATACCATGGGTCATTAAGCCAGAGCCAAATGCATGCTCAATACTGGTAGTCATGGACACGGCATTGCCTTGTTTATCAACAATACTTATATGAGTAGTGGATGGGCGCTCTAAATTGGAGGCATCATATGCATAAATTGGAGGGGAATCAAACTGTCCAGGCTGAACAGTTTTGCGCCGCGATGAGGGATCTATGAGCGCACTTCGATTGCTTAGGTAATCACGATCAAGCATTTGTTTTATAGGAACATTAACAAAACGATCATCTGCCACATATTGGTTGCGATCAGCAAATGCAAGCCGCAATGCCTCAGCCATAATATGCAATGCTTTTGCAGAATCTGGCTGGTACTGATTCAGTTTTAGGTGATCTAATATACCCATTGCCTGAATCACCGCCAGCCCTCCTGAACTAGGTGGCCCCATTGAACAAATACGATAAAACTGATAATAACCACAAACGGGCATAACTGAACGCGACTGGTAATTAGCTAAATCCAAAGCCGTTACGGTGCCATGTTCTTTTTGCACTAGCGCCACAATCTCTTTGGCTGTATCTCCTTGATAAAAAGCCGCCGGCCCGCCTTGTGCAATTTTTTCAAGCAGGGCAGCAAATTGAGCATTCTTAAGTAACTGCCCTTCTTGAATATCTGTAGATAGCCAGCCATTAGCCTGTAAATGCCCAGCTGATTTTAACAGTTTTGCAAGCCGTTCTGATACTACAAAACCTTCTTTGGCAAGCTTAATAGCCGGCGTAAATAATTCAGCCCACGCAAGCTTGCCCGAATAACGATGCGCTCTGTGAAGCATGGACAAAAGACCGGGAACTCCTACCGATTTACCACCCTTAACGGCCTCCATAAATGGCAATGGCTTGCCAACATCATCTAGAAAATTTGTTTCTTTGATGGCCATAGGTGCTTCCTCCCGGCCATCAATTGCATAAACCGTACGATCCTCTGCTTGAAAGGAAAGCAAAAAACCTCCACCACCAAGTCCAGATGATTGCGGCTCAACTAAATTGAGTACCAGCTGAGCAGCAATAGCCGCATCCACCGCACTACCACCTTGGCTTAAAATTGCATTCGCAGCCCTACTAGCATGCTGATTAGCCGTTACTACCATATGACTTTTTGACGTAACTGCAGATTTTTTTTGGTAGCCCGTAGATTGCTCAGGCGCCACTTGCGCTAGCGCACTATTTGCAACCAAAAGCACCACGATCCATGCATATTTAAACATGCCCTTCCCTTTTTGCTTAGCAGTTGCTTTTTGATAGTTGCCACATTATAGTGGCAACTATTGAGTAATACAAATCATATCATTGATCGTGCCAAAATCTGACCCAGACATTAAAGAAATGAGTTTTGAAACATCCCTTAAAGAGCTTGAGGGCATTGTTGGTAAACTTGAACAAGGACAAATTGCTCTAGAAGAAGCCATTGTTATGTATACGCGCGGCACATCCTTAAAAGAACATTGCGAAAAGAAACTTAAAGAAGCTAAGTTAAAGGTAGAAAAAGTTTCTGCTTAACACATCGCACCTCTTTTGTCTCAAATTTGACACACGCGCCAATTTATAGTACCATAACTATTAACATAGTTAACTATTAATTACGACATGTCATGATAAAAATCATTATAATGGTGATTATATTTGGCTCGCTTGCGGGTGGCGCTGGGTATTATCTGATGAATCGTACCACCATGCCCTACGAATCTGTATGTCAAAAAGGCCACAAAAACTATAGCAAAAAATGTGATAATGTTGGAAAACGCGCGTATTCAGTCACCAACATGCGCTATGTTTCTCCCCGAGATTACGGTGAAATTCTAGGAGTAGCTTGGCGACGCAAAGACAGTGTTATTAGCCCCCCAGGACACGCAAAACGTTATTCAGAAAAAAATGCGCATTACTATATTCTTGGTGAGAGCAAAGAAGCCGACTACATGTATCTTCGGAGAGTAGACGAAGCTCAAGCTTTAACAAAAGATGAAGCTAAGAATCTAAACAAAAAATATAGAAAGAAAAAGAAAAGTAAGCGCAAAATCAAGAAAAAAACGCGCAATTAACCTTCCGCTCTTTCAAACATCATCTTTTTAATTTCACCAATTGCTTTAGCTGGATTAAGCCCCTTAGGACATGTCTTAGCACAATTCATGATGGTATGGCACCGGTATAGCTTAAACGGATCCTCAAGCGCATCTAGCCTGTCACCTGTATATTCGTCACGACTATCAATAATCCATCTATATGCATGAAGAAGCACGGCAGGCCCTAGATAACGATCTGAGTTCCACCAGTAACTTGGGCAACTGGTAGAACAACATGCACATAAAATACATTCATAAAGACCGTCAATTTTTTCACGATCTTCCGGTGACTGAAGTCTTTCTGCTGTTTTAGGCGCAGGCGTATCTGCTTTAAGCCATGGCTCAATAGAAGCATATTGTGCATAAAAATGGTTCAGATCTGGTACCAAATCTTTTACCACCTTCATGTGTGGAAGCGGAAATACATGCACATCACCACTTACTTCATCAATACCCTTGGTACATGCAAGTGTGTTCGTACCATCAATATTCATGGCACATGATCCACAAATACCTTCACGGCATGAACGACGCAGCGTAAGCGTACTGTCTTTATCGTCCTTAATATGAAGCAATCCATCCAGAACCATTGGCCCTACCTTATCAAGATCAACCTCATAGCTATCAACACGTGGGTTATTTGGAATTCCATCATCATTAACATCTTCTGGATCCCAACGATAAACTCTAAAAATTTTAACACGGTCTGCATCATAATCGAGCTTATGATACTCACCTTGTTTGATTTTGGAATTTTTAGGAAGTGCAAATTCTACCATATCTTGTTTCCTGCCTTTTCCTTTAATAAACGCGTTTTTTAAGTGGCACAGTATCCACCTCATCTGTAAGGGTATTCATTTGTACCGGACGATATTCTATCTTACACTTGTTAGTATTATCATTAAACCAAGCAAGTGTATGCTTATGCCAGTTTTTATCATCCCGATCTGGATAATCTTCGCGCGCATGAGCTCCGCGGCTTTCTTTACGATTATATGCCGACTCTAGTGTAACTACCGCCTGAGTACGCAAATTATCAAGCTCAAGTGCCTCAATAAGGTCACTATTCCAAATAAGCCCACGATCTTTAATGCCAACATCCTTATAGGATTTATTAACTTCATGAATCTTATCCACACCTTCTTTGAGTGACTCTTGCGTTCTAAACACAGCCGCATGATTTTGCATCACACGTTGCATATCTCCCCTGATCTTAGCAGTAGACAACTCACCTTTGGCGTAACGTATTTTATCTAACCGATCAATGGCATGCTGACCAGCATCTGCAGGCAACGCTTTGTGCGGTGAACCAGGTTTAACTACTTTAATCGCTTGGTGTGCTGCTGCACGACCAAAGACTACTAAATCCAATAATGAATTCGAGCCCAGACGGTTGGCCCCATGAACCGACACACATGCCGCCTCACCAATAGCCATTAAGCCAGGGACCACTGTTGCAGAATCTTTACCAACTTTTGTTACCACTTCTGCTTTATAGTTTGTTGGAATACCACCCATATTATAATGCACCGTAGGTAGCACAGGAATGGGTTCTTTTGTCACATCAACTCCCGCAAAAATACGGGCACTTTCTGCAATACCAGGAAGACGCTTGTGAATAATGTCGGGATCTAAGTGATTAAGATGTAAGAAAATATGGTCACTATCTTGACCAACACCCCTACCTTCACGAATTTCAATTGTCATAGAACGACTCACTACATCGCGTGAGGCCAAATCTTTTGCAGACGGAGCATAACGTTCCATGAAACGCTCACCTTCTGAGTTTACTAGAAAACCACCTTCACCGCGTACACCTTCTGTAATAAGGCATCCAGCACCATAAATACCCGTTGGATGGAATTGTACAAATTCCATATCTTGCAATGGCAGACCAGCACGTTGAATCATTGCATTACCATCTCCGGTACATGTATGAGCAGAAGTACAACTAAAATACGCTCTGCCATAGCCACCGGTTGCCAATACCACCTCATGAGCACGGAAGCGATGAATGGTACCATCATCCATATTAAGTGCCATCACACCACGACAAACACCTTCATCATCCATAATTAAATCAAGCGCAAAATATTCTATAAAAAATGAGGCTTTATGCTTGAGCGCTTGCGTATAAAGCGTATGAAGTATGGCATGGCCAGTACGGTCTGCAGCTGCACACGTACGCTGAGCAGCACCGCCTTCACCAAATTTTGTTGTCATACCACCAAATGGACGCTGATAGATTTTCCCTTGATCAGTCCGCGAAAAAGGCACACCATAATGCTCTAATTCCAAAATAGCGGCAGGCGCTTCTTTACACATATATTCAATGGCATCTTGATCCCCTAACCAGTCAGAACCTTTGACCGTGTCATACATATGCCACCGCCAATCATCTTCGCCCATATTACCAAGGGCTGCACTAATGCCGCCTTGCGCCGCAACCGTGTGGCTACGGGTTGGGAATACTTTAGTGATGCATGCAGTAGATAAACCTTCTAAGGCCATACCAAAAGTAGCTCTGAGGCCCGCACCACCAGCACCAACTACTACTACATCATATTCGTGATCTATTATTTCGTAAGGTTTTTCCGCCATCGCAAAAAGACTTTATTTTAAGGTTTATCAATCTATTAACTTATGTTCAAGTGTAGCTTAAGAATAGCCAACACAAATAATATTCCTGTTACAGCACTTGCAAACTGAATGGTAATAAGTAGGAATAATCTAACCGCTGCATTATGCACATAATCTACGATTACCTCGCGCATACCCAGAGCACCATGATACAAACCAATGGTCACAAATAACGTCATGGCAAGCGCCTGAAATGGTGACTCCATCAAATGCACAAACGCAACATATGATTTTGCAGATGCCGCTTTAATCACACCATATGAAAACCATATCACCAATGGGACTAATGCTATGGCAGTAACACGCTGCAACCACCAATGGTGTACACCACTTTTGGCAGGTCCCATACCTTTTGCTCTTGATAATGGTGAACGCAATCCCATGCGCTTCTCCTTTAATCTAAAAATTACTTACAGTGTTAGCCAACCCCAAACCGCAGCCCACGTCACCGCTGTTAGGGTTACCGAACCAATGATTGTCAGCCAACCACTCATATTTACGGAACTTAATTCATAACCACGGCCAGTATCCCACCACAAATGCCGAATACCATTGAGCAAGTGGTAGTACAATGAAAAACTCCAGCCAATAAGCAATAATTCACCGAAAAAACTTTTAAATAAAAGGGACTCAATACACTGAGTACAGCCATATTGATAAATGGCTAAAATAATCCACCATGCAAACACCAAAGCTCCCGCATACAACGCCACACCGGTAATACGATGCAAAATTGATAACATCGATGTTATTTGGGGTTTATAAATGGTCAAATGCGGAGAAAGAGGCCGCTGATCTTGAACAGAATTTGACATAAGAAATATCAACTACTTGCTAAATTAAACCTGCACTAGAGGTAATTCCAAATTCTAAAAATAGAATTACAGGTACATAGTTATGAATCGAAACAACTCAGTTGTCAATTAGCAAATAACACATTACCCCATAATTAGTCACTTGGATCATCGGCAACATCGACCATATCTGGCTCTCCAATATGGAGCCATTGGCCAGCATATTCAATCGCCTGGATATTTTTTACAATACCATCAGATGCATTCACACGATCGCGATATACTTGACTTAAGGAATATGGCCTCACTGCCTCATTTTGAAAAATAATCGGGTCAATCACCTGTATTCCCATAAACACATACGGGTAGACCTTAGCATTAACTTCCTTAACTAACATATTGTTAATTAAATTAAAATCTCCATCGCCATTATATCCTTTACTATTAGCCTTACTTACCACGGCCATGCATATGGTTGTGTCAGGGTCTTTATTGTTCCACAATTGCTGCAAAGAACCAAATGGCGAAGCATAGTCATTTGCCCACAGCACGTCACCATTGACTGTAAAAAAAGGCTTATCATCCGCCAACACGCCTTGCTCGATTGCATTGACAAGTCCGCCGGCAGTTTCAAGAATCTCAGGCTCAAAAATTGTGACAAACTCTATACTCGGATATAACGCTCGCCGCGAATCAATAAAAGCCTCTATCTGGTCCGCCAAATGGTGACTGTTAACAATAATACGCTTTATGCCCTCTTCATCTAACCGCGCAATAATATGCTCTAAAATTGGCTTACCATTAACAGATAATAATGGCTTAGGGGGATGATTGGTCAATGGCAGCATACGCTTACCAAAACCGGCAGCAAAAATAAAAGCAGTCGTGATGTTGTTACTGACTTGTAGCAACGTGCAACTCCGGCTGAGTAGATTCTTGTGGAACAGAAAAATAACTTAAGTCACGCATACCCTCATCCATCACATCACTGAACCACTGATGCAACGGAGCCAAAACTGGATGCTCCATTCCTTTTGCCAAATGACGCCATACACGTGGAATATAATTTAAATATCGCGGCTTATTATCGCGCACCGCAAGACGGGCAAATATACCAATAATCTTACAATTACGCTGCGCTGCCAACATTGCATATTGAGCGTAGAAAGCTTCATCATCAACCGTTTTGCGCTGACTAGCATAATAACTAAGAACTGTTTTTACTGTCGCAGGAGAAACATCTCTTCGTGCATCTTCTAGTAGCGACACCAAATCATACGCAGGAGAACCTATCACCGCATCTTGGAAATCAAGCATTCCAACCCTTTGCACCCCTTCTCTATCTGGTAGCCACATAAGATTATCCGCATGATAATCCCTTAATACCACCACATCCTCTGCTGCTTTAGGAGACGAAAGTAAATGCTTCCATATACGTATATACTCTAACCGTTGTGCTGAACTATAATTTGCACCCTCAAGATTTGGCATATACCAATCTGGCAACAACATGACTTCATTCATTAATAATTCGTCATTATAACCAGGAATTTTACTAGGAAGGCTTGCCCTTCCCAGAGCAATAAGAGCGTCCACAGCACAAGTGTATAATGTTAGCTCATCAATACCACTGTGAGGATCTTTCAATAATTTTGTAAAACTATCATTGCCAAAATCTTCTAATAATAATAGTCCGTTTTCTATATCCTGCGCATAAATTTCTGGCGCACTGAAGCCACGTTTACGCAAGTACTGATCTATATATACAAATGGCTCTACAGACTCCCTATTGGGTGGTGCATCCATCACAATATAGGTTTGGCCATCATCATTGCTGATACGCGCATACGTACGAAACGATGCATCCGCAATAAGCGGCTCAATATAAGCTGAGCCCAAATGGTTGTCAGCCAAAAATTGAGAGATTAATTCTTGTCTCATTTGTGTCTATCTTTTGCAATATTCTAACTTATGTCTATCGAGTTTATTACGTTTGCAAACTCACCATGGCCGGACATTATAACACAGCGAGCATCATTATCAACAAAAGACATAGTAATATCCAGTCGATCCTGAGGAATCATTTTTTCGGCAATTTGCGGCCATTCAATAAGCGCAATGCCTGTATCAAACGCATCTTCTAATCCTAATGGCTCAAGCTCTTCTTCATGTTCAACTCGATATAAATCCACATGCCAAATCATACATTGCGGCGCATCATATAACTGAACAATCGAAAAGGTTGGGCTAGTCACCTCACAATCACCACCAACCAATGAACGAATAATCTCTCTACAAAGAGCCGTCTTTCCCACCCCTAAGTCACCTTGCAATGTCACTATATCACCAACCTTCAATATATGAGCAATCGCTTTGCCCAAGCGCCCTGTATCCTCAAGCGAAAGATTATTATATTGCTTTATCACTTGCTTATCAGACATCACCTTTACTCCTGGGTTAATTCAGCAGCACGAGGCAATACACAAGAAATTTTGGTACCCTCACCTTTTTGTGACTCCAACTCTACAAAACCACCATGAAGTTCCACAATATGTTTTACAACCGCCAAACCAAGCCCGGTACCTGATTTACCAAGACTCTGAGCACTTGGAGTAGAGTAGAATCGATCAAATACTTTGGATTGCTCACGCTTTGCAATTCCCTCACCTTTGTCTTGCACCCACAATACTACATGGTCTTTGTTTCTGGTCTTAGCACCAATTGTAATCGTTTCGTTTTCAGGTGAAAATTTAATGGCATTACTCAACAAATTAAACAATACTTGCTGGATACGACGTTCATCTGCCACAATACTACCTACTGTTTTAGTGCACGAAAGCTTAATCTTCACACCATTGCGCTTGGCACGTTCTTTCAATATTTTTTGAACAAAGGCTATTGTTGGTTGAACCTCAAATGATGATATATCTAATGTTAAATAGCCAGCCTCAATAGAAGCCAAATCCAACACGTCATCAATCACCGACATTAATTGAATGGATGATTCAAAAATATTTTTAATATAATCAATATGTTCAATGTTGGTTCCTTTTTCTGCCAGATCAAGCAGCAATTCTGCAAATCCTTTAATGGAAGTAAGCGGAGTTCTAAACTCGTAGGATACATTGGCTAAAAATTCTGTTTTTAATTTATCAGCCTCTTCTAACGCTTCATTGCGCTCCTCCAAACTGCGCTGCAAAATACTAGCTGCAGTAATGTCTCTGTAGGACAACAAAATATCACCATCGGGTAAGGGCGTCAGGGTTTGCTCTATAATCTTACCATCGGCACGCTCGAATGTGCGCGTAGCATGTTCACGCTTATTAATAAAATCCAGAATACTTTGCTTATATTTATTCCAAGTACCCTCAAAGACAAAAATTTCTTTTGACGCATCAATAAGTTCCGACGGAGTTGGATTTTTATCCAAAAATGGCAACTCCTCTGGCCAAAGCGCTGCATATTGCGGATTATAGAATTTTAACCGATTGTCACTTCCATATACCGCAAGACCCTCATTCACATTATCAAGTGTTACTTTTTGCACTTCAATTAATGTGTTGTAGGAACGCTCCATTGCCAAACGATCCGTCACATCTTCGTATGCAAACAACAATCCTCCAAGTGCATGCGGAATAACAATAACACGAAGTGTTTGCCCGTCAGGAAGGTGGAAAAATTCTTCATGTGTTTCCATTAAATTTTCAAAAAGCTGCATTTGCTGCCTTCTAAAACTACTAAAATCTGCTTGCTCTGGTAGCTTTCGCTTTTCACGTAAATATTCTATGACCTGAACATAAGTAGGATTGGCGTTAAGCCATGCCTCATCAAAGTCACCGAGACGCATGAAAGCATTATTATAAAACTTCAGCTTGGTATCCCTACCATAAATAGCCATTGCGGACGAAGAGCTTTCTAAGAGGTCAGCATGCGCTGAAACGTGACGCGAAAGTTCTTCTTGTGCATCCTCTAGCTCGGTAATATCGTAAGCAACCCCAAGAATGCTTTGTTTATCATCACTTACACGCTCGGACACCGAAAAATACCGACGCTCACCTTCAAACACTAAATGCCTTTTATCTAAAAACTGCCTACCCTCACTAATGGCAGTTTTGGAAGCATTTTTAAGACCATCATATAGCTGAGGAACATCTGCATCATTATCATGCAAACCACCATCATCTATGAAACGACTATACATAAGATTATAATAGGAAACATCAAAACTATCTGTGTTACGTTGCCACACCGGAAATGGTAGCAAGTTAAGTATGTTGAGATAATTACGCATTTGTTGCTTGACCGTGTAATTTTCACTCGTCATGCGTAGCAATCTTTGCACATATTCAGTCATGTCAAAGAACCAAACAATAACCGCTACAATCTCACCCTTACTATCATCAACACGATAACCAGCACAACTATAATGCCGCTCCTGACCAGAAACTAATCCGCGAATATTAATACTAAATTGCGCCTGACGTGAGTATTTTAAATCCTCAATACCCTGAGTAAGCATATGGCAATCTGCATCAAAAGACGTAATAAACTCTTCAAAGGTATTAATTGCCTTAGGCAAGCTTAGCATGGACACTAAATTGGGCGAAAAATACTCTTTCTCACTCTCAGACTGATAACAATAATAGCCCCCAAGAGAAGCATTCAAGGATAACTGAGCAAATTCTAATTGCTCCACCAAACCTCTATTCTTTGCAAGCTCAAGACGCCACTTAACAACAAAATATATTATCAGCACCAAAAAGCTGAACAACGACAGCGCATAGACTAACATGTCCATTGCAAAGCACCCCTTTTGCACATACAAAGCTACAAGAGCTCACAAGTCAATTAATAGCGATAACTATCAGGTTTATATGGACCCTCCTGACTAACACTAATGTAGTCCGCCTGATCCTTAGTAAGTGTTGTTAACTTCACACCCAACTTTATTAGATGCAATCTGGCTACTTTTTCATCTAATTTTTTAGGTAATGTATAAACCTCATTGCGATAGTTTTTACTATTTTTAAACAATTCAATCTGGGCCATAACTTGGTTTGTGAAGGAAGCGCTCATCACAAAAGAAGGATGTCCTGTTGCACAACCAAGGTTAACCAACCTTCCTTCTGCTAATAAAATAATTCTGTGACCATCTGGAAATGCTATCTCGTCAACTTGTGGCTTAATGTTGTTCCATTTTAAATTCTGCAACCCAGCCACGTCAATTTCATTATCAAAGTGACCAATATTGCAAACAATCGCCCTGTCTTTCATATCACGCATATGATCAACAGTAATAATATCCTTATTACCTGTTGCAGTTACAAAAATATCTGCTTGCGGTGCAGCCTCTTCCATTGTTGTTACTTCATAACCTTCCATCGCAGCTTGTAAGGCACAAATTGGATCAACCTCTGTTATAAGCACACGCGCACCCTGCTCTTTAAGACTTTGCGCACATCCTTTTCCTACATCACCATAACCTGCCACCAAAGCAATTTTACCCGCAATCATAACATCTGTTGCACGCTTTAAACCATCAGGAAGACTTTCACGACAACCGTAAAGATTATCGAATTTTGACTTAGTTACTGAATCGTTCACATTAATAGCAGGAACTTTAAGCGTACCCTGTTTTTGCATTTCAACCAGACGGTGAACGCCTGTAGTTGTCTCTTCAGATAGCCCCAATATATCTTCTAATAATTCGGGATACTTTTGATGCACAATAGCCGTAAGGTCACCGCCATCGTCAAGAATTAGATTTGGCTTCCATCCATCAGGACCTTGAAGTGTTTGTTCTATACACCATTGATACTCTTCTTCAGTTTCACCTTTCCAGGCAAATACTGGAACACCACTTTGGGCAATAGCTGCTGCAGCATGGTCTTGTGTTGAGAAAATATTACAAGAGCTCCAACGCACCGTTGCACCCAAATGCGTTAATGTTTCAATTAAAACTGCGGTTTGAATTGTCATATGCAGACAACCAACAATACGCGCACCTTTTAGGGGCTGGTTGTCGCCATATTCTTCTCTAATGGCAATCAAACCAGGCATTTCCGTTTCAGCAACATCGATCTCTTTGCGTCCCCAATCCGCAAGGGATATGTCAGCAACTTTATAATCTTGGTTAGTAGCTTGAGGTTTTTCTTTAGCAGACATATTGTTATTACTCCTGAACTATTTTATATGTTGGGATCATGTACCCTTGCAAATGCTAAGTCATTCATGCTACAGATACGGAGCAGAGTCAATCATTTTCACATTAAAAACAGTTAATAAAAACCATGAAAAAAGACACCCTTGTTGTACATACTGGCCGCATACCAGGCGCTAATAGCGGTTGCGTCAACACTCCTGTATATCGGACTTCCACCATTTTATTTCCTACGATGGACGATTACTACGCAGCCGAAAAAGGGAAGGCTTTTTATGAAACCAGTAAAAACATTAGAGTTCCGGACTTATGCTATGCCACCACCGGCACACCAACTTCATACGTGCTACAACGCTCTATTGCCGAACTAGAAGGAGCAGAGCATGCCGTCATTTCACCATCGGGACTTTCTGCCATCACCCTAACCTTCATGGCCTTTTTAAAGCAAGGTGATCATATATTAGTTACTGATTCGGCATATGGACCATCCCGACGTTTTTGCAACAAAGTATTAAAACAATATGGTATTGAAACTACTTACTATGATCCTACAATCGGTGAAGGCATAAAAGACCTCATACAAAGCAACACCAAATTAATTCATACCGAAAGCCCTGGCTCTTTGACATTTGAAATCCAGGATATTCCAGCAATTTCTAAGGTGGCACACAATCACGGTATTGTTGTAACCACCGATAACTCCTGGGCAACTCCTCTTTATTGCAACCCTATTGAATTAGGTGCGGATGTATCAATACAGGCTGCCACAAAATATATTGGTGGCCACTCTGACATACTTCTTGGCACAGTTGCCGCCAACCAAGAACATTACGATAAAATTGCAAAAGCACACCATCATTTTGGTGCCGCAACCAGCCCGGATGATTGTTATTTAGCACTTAGGGGTTTGCGCACCATGGCAACACGCCTTGAGCGCCATGAGAAACACGCACTTAGTGTTGCACAATGGATTAACGAGCGACCCGAGGTTGACGTAGTATTTCACCCAGGATTAGAAAGCCACCCTGGTCACGACCTCTTCAAACGAGACTTTAAAGGCTCCACCGGATTATTTTCTTTTGTCCTGAATGAGAAATATTCATATCAAGATATGTGCAGAATGATCGACCATTTTGAGATCTTTGGTATTGGCGCTTCCTGGGGAGGATTTGAAAGCTTAGTACTGCATTTTTCTCCATCCACCATTAGGACTGCTAAAAAATGGAATTATTCGGGCCAAGCAGTTAGACTCTATATTGGCCTTGAGGATCTGGATGATATTCTCTATGATTTAGAAAAGGGCTTTGAACGCCTTAACAACACATAACAGGAGAACAGGCAACCATGCGATTATTATTATCATTATGTGCCATCATGGTAGTGCTTTGTGTGTCTACCATACCAACAACCTCTATGGCCTTATCTGATTATGGATCCAAATGTGATAACAACAAAGATTGCGTCGACTGCAAACAAGAAAAGAAATGCCTCAAATGCATGCATGGTTGTTGGAACCGTTATGGTGAAGCAGATACCACACTTGACGATGCCAACATCTCTCGTAGGCAGCGCTGTATCAAAAAACAAGCAAAATGGTGTAACGCCCAATGCTGGGATCCTGACTCTGGGCAAGATGAGCCCGACTATGTCAGTTCCAAACCCCAATGCGAACCAATATAATCACTTACCAAATGTATGACCAACAACATCGACACCATATTTGATCATGTAACATTTAACGATAAAGGCCTAGTACCAGTTATCGCTCAATGCCAACATAGCGGTGAAGTGCTCATGATGGCGTGGATGAACAAAGAAGCCCTTATGCACACCATAGAAACTGGTCAAGTTTGCTATTACTCCAGATCTCGTCAGGCATTATGGCGCAAAGGAGAAACATCCGGACATACACAAGAGCTTGTTAGCCTTACACTAGACTGCGATGGCGATACAATACTTGCCAAGGTAAATCAAATAGGACCCGCATGCCATACAAATCGAAAAACATGTTTTTTTAAACTTATTGACCCATCCGATCACACTATTACCATTACCCAAGATGTTCAGCCTGCCTAAGTTATTAGCAACCACAGCCCAAACTATAGCATTTCTATGTTTGTTATGCCAACCTTGCTTTGCTGATATAAGAGGACTACCTAAAGTCACCATTCTTGCCGCATCTAGTGTAACTGACCCACTAACTGAAATTATTCGTATCTACTCACGCCAACATAACATTACCGTAACGGCCTCTTATAATGCCACATCAGAGCAAGCCACTAAAATTTCTAACGGCGATACCGCCAATATTTTTATTTCCTCACACCCAAAATGGATGATTGAGTTAAAACGCAAAGGACTGATTGACGTATTTTCTTTGGTTAATTTAGTAGAAAACAAACTTGATCTTGTCTGTTCCAGCAAACATCACCTTAAAGAGCAGCTGTCGCCTGAGTCTGATATTTTTAATCAATTACTGCATATTCACAACAAATCTACATTGGTTCTTGGCATTCCAGATGAAACATCTCTTGGCAGTTACACCCATGATGCCCTGAACATTATTGGCAATACTTACGACTACCCTTTATGGAACACCATAAAGAACAATACAATACGTGCCAGCTCAGCAAAAGAAGTAAGTTACCTCATTGCACATGGCAATTATTGCGGCATTGTTTTTCATAGTGATACCCACCTTAACAATCAAATTACTGTACTGTCTCATATTAATGATTACTCACCCATGCCCATTACTTATCAAGCAGCCGTGGTTGCTGGCGAACATATGGAACAAGCCAGACAATTTCTGGACTACTTAACGTCCCCTGAGGCATTATCAATTTTTATTTCTCATGGCTTTTCACCTATAACCAAATAATGTTTTATATGCCTGAAGATTTCATCTATTTATTACTATTGCCTCTCGCATTAGTTGCTATTTATGCTTTATTTCATTGGCATAAACACAAAAAGAACCTTAGCGATCAGTCCGGTATTGATGAAAATACTGAACACGAAATTCCGGAGCCCGTCACCAGGTACCCATCAAAAGAAGAAGAAGATCTTCTAAAAGACATCGAAAAGAAAGAAGAAATTATTGGTATACAGGAACCAGTTGGCTTCTGGAGTCAAAAAATTTTCCACGAAAAACTGCCGTTTCTTCTTGCTAAATTGGAACAACAAAATGGTGGCCTTGGATTCTGGCAGCAGCTAGTCCTCAAACAACGCCGTAGTAGAGATGATAAAGACATTGAACGTTAAGTATATTTCGTGATATGGGTATATCGTGATCGTGAATGAAGTTGCAGACAAGTTTATTTACGATTACAATTAAAATAAGGAGCCAGGGCTCCTGCTTTGTGCAAGCTGAAATGGTATGATTACAAATTTGTAAAAGGGGAATGCTGACCACATGAAAAAATTTTCCATTCCATGTAATTTTGGCGGCACTCAGGCACCATTTACCGTATATATTGGCATGCCAGAGCCGCAGCATCATCCATTGCATTTTCAGTCCGAATGGCTGTCTAAAAATAGAGGTGGCACCATACCCGGTGAAGTCATGGACAGCATTTCTAAACTTTACGAACTTGCTAAGAAAAACAATGTTTCCTTTGAAGAACTGTGCGTTTACGCCCTCAACAACGAAGACAATGATAGCGACAATGGCGACGAACCACCCATGCCGGATGACGAGCCACCTATGCCTTCGTAAGGGTATTTCCGGCTTTAGTCTTATTGAACTTTCTGCAATTGTAGCCATTAGTGCTACATTAATGGTTGGCTACCTTAATATAACACAACCCAAAACATTGCTTAAAGCTGAGAAAATAATGCAGACCAAAAGCTCGATGGATCATGTATCAATCGCCATAAAACGTTTTAAACAACGTTTTGGTAGAATGCCTTGCCCTGCTGATCCATGGATGAGATCCGATCAAACACGCTCCATTGACGCCCCCTCTATAATCTCTTTATCTCCTTTTGGTACAGAATCTATCGGCTCAAACGGTACATGCATATTTCAGTCTGGCATGGTACCAATTCATAGTCTTGGATTAGAAGAAAAATACGCCCTTGATAAATGGAATAATCGCTTACGGTATCACCCTAGCTTTAGCAAACTCAAAATAACACACAACAATGGCACCATCATTAGCAATAATGCCTCCTATATCCTGCTTAGCCATGGACCAAATGGACTAGGAGCCTTCATGGCCAGTGGCATCCAACGTGACTCTTCAAACAACCCGCAAGAAGAAAATAATGCTACTAGCTCTGGCACCTATATTGATCATGCTGGTGATGACATTTTATTAAGTGGACACATATGAAAAATGGTTACACGTTAGTTGAACTTTCAATCTCTGTAAGCATCATGGCAATGCTGGCAGTAGGAGCGCTGCACATCATTGACAAGAAAAATTCGGCTAACGCATTACGGGATACGCTAACAAAATTGGACAAAATTGAACTTCAACTTAAACAATTTAAAAAGCATCACGGCTATTATCCATGCCCAACATCAGATGATAATTTGTGCGATTCAGGGATGATACCAATTAAACAATTAGGCTTACCAAAAAAATACCTTACCGACGGTTGGCACACACCATTTATGTATCGTATTGCCACAAATGCTAATAACCCAAATATAGTAAAGCTATCCCATTTTAGAGGCAATATAAGTATTGTTGACTTACATGGCACACCCAAAACGTATACTCACATGCCTCCACCTTATCATTATGGCGCCGAATATGTCATTATTAGTTACGGAAAAAATGGCTTAAATTCTAGTAATTTGGCAGAAGTTGCCAATCAAACACATGACCCATTCAGAACATATACTCAATCAGGACCCACTTCTGTATTTGATGACATTGTACGGTTTTATTAATCTTTTTTTCTTAAAAAAAGATCTCTTATTTCAATACGCTCTATACATTCCATTATATACAGCACGTGTAACTGAGAGTCTTTGGTCATTATAATGGCCTAGATACCCTCCAACTCCTAGATAGTTCTATCCAATCCCAACCACCTGGTCAATAATAATACCATAACCATCTAGCCCCACAATAGGTTTTGGAGAATTACTCAATAAACGAAGCTTTGTGATACCTAAATCTAATAATATTTGAGCACCAATACCGTAATCTCGTAACTGCTTTTGTGCATTGTCTTCTCCCTGACGCAACTGCAGCATCTCAGAAACACTATTTTTCTTGGGTTCTCTTAAAAGAACAATAGCACCTACCCCTTCTTTTTCTATCGCACGCATGCTTTGGTGTAACAAATGCTGATCTCCTAAAGCAGCATCACACAAAACATCGCTTAAAACATTTAACGCATGCATTCTTACCAATGGCGCCTCTACACTCGCAAGATCACCCTTAATTAATACAATGTGTTCTGCGTAGGCAATAGTATTTTGATATACAATCATCATAAAATCACCACCAACATTACTCTCAAAAGGCGCTTCACATAAACGCTTTATCAACGTTTCATTTTTTCGCCTATACGCAATAAGGTCTGCAATCGTGCCAATATTTAAGTCATGCTCCTGAGCAAAGCTCAAAAGATCGTCCAACCGAGCCATCGAGCCATCGTCATTCATAATCTCACAAATAACCCCCGCAGGATTTAACCCAGCTAATCGTGAAATATCCACCGCAGCTTCCGTATGACCAGCACGAACCAACACACCACCCTCTCTGGCTTCTAAGGGAAATACATGCCCTGGGGTCACAATTTCAACATCCCGCACCTGAGGGTTAATGGCTACTTTAATTGTTTGAGCACGGTCAGCAGCTGAAATGCCCGTAGTAACTCCCTCTCTGGCTTCAATACTTACAGTAAACGCCGTATCAAACCGTGAACTGTTACGCTTTGCCATATGTGGCAAAGCAAGCCGATCTATTTGCTCTTTTTCAAGTGACAGACATACCAAGCCGCGTCCATACTTTGCCATAAAGTTTATCGCTTTATCATTTGCAAATTCGGCCGGAATAATAAGATCACCTTCATTTTCGCGGTCTTCGTCATCTACCAATATAAACATCTTACCAGCTTTGGCATCTTCAATAATAGTTTCTATGGGCACTAATCTGCTATGTATCGTGTCTTGTGAATGTTTCATAAATTTAGGTCGATCCGTGATATGTTTGGTGGCGCGTAATATAGCGCGCAATTGCATCTATTTCTAGATTTATCTGACTACCCACCTGTTTCAAGTAAAAATTGGTATGTTTATAAGTAAATTCCAACAAATTAACCGAGAATTTTTTATTACTATCATCAACTTCATTCACCGTAAGCGAAACACCATTAAGCGTTACCGACCCTTTTGGTGCAATAAAGGGAGCCCACAGATCAGGCATAGTAAAACTTACTTTATAGGAGTCAGCAACCGGATCAATGGCCGCAATAGCAATGACATCATCCACATGACCCAACACCATATGACCACCAAGTTCATCTCCCACTTTGAGGGCGCGTTCTACGTTAAGTATATCACCTACTTGCCAGTGTTTAGCAGTTGTACACGCAAGTGTCTCTTGACTCATAGCATATGTAAGAATGTGCTCATCATTGTTTTTTTCTAACACCGTTAGGCATACACCATCGTGAGCGATCGAAGCACCAATAGCAATATCATCTATTGACTCTTGCATGCAAACATCCATCAATACATCTTCGTTATTGCCTTTATGTAATGTATTTATGGTTGCTTGCTGTGTAATAATTCCTGTGAACATATAACTATCGGAGCTTAACAAAATTAGCGAATGATGGCATCATAGCATTTTTCTATATTGGGTCCATAACCAAAATAAATGACCGCTATAATTTACCAATCATACCCAAACAACATCTGGCAATTCATGCCATCTTGGTAAGTAGCATTATCCGACTCATAAGCCGAGCTACTGCCAGTACCATTATAACAGCCCGTGGCCACATATGCAGATCCATTATAACTTCCAGAACCACCAATAAAGCCTGTATCGGGTATGGCATCATCATATTTTTGATCAATATTATAGCCCTCTTTAGGGGTGATAGCACCTGCCCGATAATCGTCATCAGCACTATAAACACTAAACACCATAATATGATTATTAAATGACAATGTTCTCGAATAATCAGTAGTAGAACAGCACCTTGCATACAGTCCAGCTTGCTTTGGTGTAAGCTTCATTACATTGCCTCCAATAGAAAAACCATTGCTCCATGTTCCAGACAATGTTCCATTGAGTAAACCGGCTCGTTGAAGATGGTCAAATACAGCAAATGCCTCACCTGCTGTTTCACCATCAATACTACCATCCCCATCACCATTCGTGGCCGCTGACCATATACTTGTTGCCGTATCAATATCACCTGGTAGCTTACCATATAGGAGTTCAAATTGGCTAATAGCTGTTTTCATATCATCAACAGTCGCTACCATGGTTTTTATTTCAGCGCCACGAATAATCTGTGCTCCTACCATCACAGCTCCAATCACCAGAGAAATAACTACCAGTACCACAGAAAATTCTGCTAACGAAAAAGCTCGTGCTTGCCGTATATTAAAAACCACGTTAAAGTACCATTTTCTTTGAGTAATTGCATTTGGGCGTATGCGTGTATGTTTAACAAAATTAGTATTATTGGTCTAGGATTAATCGGCGGATCAATAGCCAAAGCACTTCGTGCTAACCTTCCAGACTGCCATATTGGCGCCTTTGACACGAACCACTCTTGTTTGGAAGATGCTCTTGCACACAGCGCTATTGTAAGAATGTTTCACTCATTGGATGAAGCAGTCACAAACACTGAATTAATTATTTTATGTTGCCCACTACAACATTATGCAACCATTGGCCGGCATATTGATAAACACAGCCTCTCTAGTACACTTGTTACCGATGCCGGCTCAGTAAAGTCATACGCCATAGAGGCACTTGATATGATCAAAGATCGCTACGTACCCGCCCACCCCATCGCCGGAAGTCAGCAGCACGGCTTTAGCGCCTCTACAGCGCATTTATTTATTGGTAAGCGCATATTTCTCACACCGACTGCAGATGTCAGTAAAGATAAAGTTGAAGCCATAAAAGCTCTATGGCAACAAACTGGTGCATCTGAAGTTGCTACCATAGACGCAGATAAACACGATGCTACCTACGCAGCAGTATCTCACCTTCCACAAGCCCTTAGTTTCTGCGAACCAAGTTCTTTAGACTCCTTATACACATCTTCACTGATGAAACAACATCGACGCATTAGTAAGTCACATTGTGGCTTGTGGGCAGACATCTTCATTGCCAACCGCCACCACTTATTACCGTTACTACGCAACGCACTATCAATTATCAAAGATAGTGAGCACCCAGAAGACCACCAACCTTCATCACAACAAAAAGTAAACTGGGTTGCCTATACTACAGCCAAAACAGTCCAAAAACTTGCGGGATCATTAGTAGAAGACTTTGCTGGATCTGGCTATCACGACTTTATCAGCGTATTACAAGGAACTGTCGAGCAGGTCAATATTCACCAGCGCCAACAACTTGTCATCAACATTCAGCATTTAACCGAAGCCATAAACAACGAAAGCATTCAAGATATTGCCCAAGCCATCATTCATCCCATTGGATAATTTGTGGCATTGAAACCAACCATGCATCATGCAACAACATGCTGCATATACTCCATTAACTGCTTACCCACACTCTGAGTAGTATAATTTTCCATAAGCTTTTGACGACCTTGCCTTGCAATAGCATGTGCACGAGCAGGGTCTTGTATTAAATATTGTACAGCCTCTAATAAGTCCTCGGGCTCTCCAGTTGTTAACATACCAGTATATTTATCATCTATTAGCTCTTTAAAAGACCCTGCATCGCTGGTAACAATGGGCACTGCATGCTGCCAGGCTTCTAGCACCACAAGCCCAAATGGCTCGCGCTGAGAAGGCATCACCACCATATCCACTTGTTCAAAAAATGCAGTTTTATCCCAAACATGTCCTAAAAAAGTCACTTGTTCACTCATCCCAAGGTCAACAACCCGCTGTTCAAGCTCCTCTTTATGTGCTCCTTCTCCGGCAATCAGCCCTTTAAATGGAACCCTTTTTTGCCTCAGCAGTACCAACATATCAATATAACGGTCAAAACGTTTTTCGTGTCCAACTCTACCAATAGCACCAATCACTACTGGGTCGCGAAAACTATCTCTCATAGGAGGTTGATAACTTATTGTCTCCACCGCATTAGGAATAATATGCATTTTTTCTTTTTTTACACCGTGTTGCAAGCCTGTATTGTACATATCCTGAGTCAGCATAATCACACCATCGAGCTTGTTGAACTGCTTAAATTTATACATATGAGCAGGAGCAACAACTGGAGCAATACCCTTGGCGGCATACACATTCATGTGATGAAAATTATGAGAGATCACAACATCCGGCTTAAAAGCAGTAAGGCAACGGCGCATTTGCCACCACGTAACCAACCCCTTTGGGCCACGGTAGCTGTCCAGAAACTTACATGCCATGCGACTATTATTGCTCACGGCTTGCTTCATAAACGCATCTTTCCAAACGCTATCTTTCGGACAGAAGGCTAATATTTGGTTATCCGGCTCATGTAGCATGCATTCGTGATAATTTAGCGCAGCCTGACCAATCCCGCCCTCATGCTTTGCATGCATGATTGTCGCAATTTTTAACCCCCTTTTATCCTCCATTTGCGCCACCTACAACTAGCTTGCTCGAGTTTGGTCTGCATGATAGACACCTAGTACTTTAACTTTTTTACAGAAAAAGCCAAGCTCTTCTAGTGCAAGACGTACATTTTTTTTATTTGGGCTACCTTCAAAGCTAATAAAAAATTGTGCGGTTTTGGATTCACCAGCTGGTATATAACTTTCTATTTTGAACAAATTAACATGATTAGTTGCAAAGCCACCCAACGCTTTATATAGCGCCGCTGGAATGTTACGTGCAGTAAACAACAAGCTTGTCACAACAGGACCATCTTCTACATCTGGATCAACTGGTTCACGTCCCATAGTAACAAAAACGGTGGTATTATCTTCTGCATCTTCAACATTACGCTGAAGAATCTCTAAACCATATAATTCAGCTGCTAGTTCTGAAGCTATAGCAGCTTTGGATGAATCACTCCACTGTCCCACCTGCTGAGCAGCAAGAGCAGTATTGGCATACTCAACCTTTTCAACTTCTGGCAATAATTCATCAATGGAGTTACGCGTTTGCATCAACGCCTGTGGATGCGAGTAAACCTGCTTAATATCTTCCAACTTAGTGCCCTTTGGTGCCATCAAATGATGCTCAATGCGGACAAAATGTTCTGAAATAATAAATAATTCAGTATCTGGTAAAATATTATGAATTTCTGCCACGCGTCCCGCTTTAGAATTTTCAATCGGTATCATGCAATAATCAGCATCACCTTTTTGTACAGCATCCAATGCTGCGTCAAATGATTTACAAGGAATCGTCTTTAAATATGGATATCCTTTGCGGCACGCAAGGTCAGCATGAGCGCCGTGCACGCCCTGAAATGCTATGGTTGTTGCTTTATTAGTCATGATTGACTCCCATGAACAGAGTATTATTTACGAGAAAATATACAAAAGTCGTTTACGATCTGCATGCAAGCGTTTATATTAGCTGCCGTAAAAAATGCAACCTTATTTCACAAACAAGCGCACGAAAGACCTGTGAGGAATTATGAGCAGCAACGTAAACAAGAAAAATACCCAAGACAAGGAATGGAGTGTTGACTCCTGGAGAAAGCTTCCTATTAAACAACAACCAAACTATCCTGATAGCAAAGCACTTGAGGATGTTGAGCAAAGACTTGAAAAACAAGCTCCACTTGTATACCCCACAGAAATTGATGCACTACGTGCCAAACTAGGAGAAGTCTCTCAAGGCAACGCATTCTTACTCCAAGGTGGTGATTGCGCTGAGAGCTTTGCAGAATTTAACGACGACAATTTACGAAATTATTTCCGGGTCATGTTGCAAATGACAATGGCTTTGATGTATGGAGCCGGAAAACCAGTCGTAAAAGTTGGAAGAATAGCAGGGCAATTTGCTAAGCCTCGTTCTGCAGATACAGAAACCATTGATGGAGTAGAGCTACCGAGTTATCGTGGTGACATGGTCAATGACATCGCCTTTGAAGAAGAGGCTCGCATACCTGATCCTGAGCGCCTTTATAAAGTGTACCAGCAAAGCGCAAGCACTCTTAACTTCTTACGTTCCCTGGCCAAAGGTGGATATGCAAGCTTAAGCAATGTGAATCAGTGGAATCAAGAATTTGCAAATCACTCCGCACAAGGAAAATTATTTTCTGATCTTGTAGGCCGTATTAACGAAAGCCTTGGATTTGTTAGGGCTTTGGGTGTACATTTAAGCGACATCAGCCAGATACATGAAGCAGAATTTTTTACCTCACATGAAGGCTTACTACTACCATACGAGCAAGCCCTTACTAAACAGGACAAAGATTCAGGCAAATATTATTGTTGCTCTGCACATATGTTGTGGATTGGTGATCGCACACGCTCTTTAGATGAAGCTCATGTTGAATTTATGCGCGGCATCGCCAACCCAATTGGCATGAAAGCTGGACCTAGCATGCAAACCGACGACCTTATTCGCCTTATTGACGCACTAAACCCTGACAACGAGCCAGGACGCCTTACTATTATCACACGTATGGGTGCCGGCAAGGTTGCGGACCACCTACCTGCTCTACTTAAGCGCGTGAAGGAAGAAGGACGTCATGTGGTATGGTCATGTGACCCTATGCACGGCAATACTGTCAAATCTCCAAATGGCTACAAAACAAGGCCGTTTAATGATATTTTGTCTGAAGTTCGCCAGGTTTTTGAAATTCATAAAGCCGAAGGTACGTATGCCGGCGGTGTCCATTTAGAAATGACCGGGCAAGACGTAACAGAATGTGTGGGTGGAGCACAAGCAATTTCTGAGCTTAACCTCAAAGATCGCTACCATACGCATTGCGACCCGCGCCTTAATGCTTCACAAAGCCTTGAATTGGCTTTCTTAATTGCAGATGAACTTAGAGAAAATTAGTAATCTATATAAGAGACAAACATGAAGCTTTCCATTTGCCCAATTAACTTGGTTGCCCCCTACTCTTTAAAGCATTTTATTGATAGTGGCTGGGAGCTCAACGAGCTTGCTGGTTACCGGGATCCCGAAAATAACACTCTATTGCATTTGGCTACTCAAGTTGGCAACCACAAACTTGTATATGAGCTAATCAATAGCCCTGTCTTTCATGCTCAATTACTAGAAAAAAATAACCACGGTGACATACCGGCTTTAAGTGCAAAACCTCGTCCATGGAATCATAAAGGCCTTGATTCACTCCTGACACAAACTTTGTCCACATTGAAAGATCAGGCAAATTATTTATTAAACTTAGCAGAAGAGCAAACAGCTGCACTCAATGCACACTGCAGGGGAGCACAAGTAGAAACTGATGCAAAGTGGAAGGCATTTTCTGCCCGGTTTATAGCATTAAACTCAGAGCATAACTCAAGAGTAACACAACTACGTAACTCTATAGCAGACCAAAACGCAGTTCGTGATTCACTTAGAGCACTTAAGGTCATGCAACATCCAATTCCAAAAATAGCAGCTGTATGTTGTTTCTTTGCTACGGCGCACATAACATGGTCACTATTTCAAGCAAATGCTGTTTCATGTCACAGCAACACTCCTGAGAATCCACCTTTGTCAACAATGCAGCACGCCACAACACAAGCAGGTGTACAAGCAACTGCATCATTTACCGCAATGAATCAGTTTTAACTAAATTCAACTTCTATTTGTACTACATCCCCCCTCTTATGCATATGCTTGGGAAGACTTGTACCTAGAACCTACCACTGAGTATAAAGTTGATAGTACGCTTACCACGCCTAAGTGTGAACTTCCATTTATTTGAATTACTTTCCATCATTTCTTCAAGCTGTTTTGTAGATTCAACCTTTACTCCGTTGACTTGCAATATAATATCTTTCTTTCTAAAGCCAACACGCTTTGCTGAACTTGTGTCAGACACAGAAGTGATAATCACTCCCTTCATTGGCTGATTAACATCCAGGTCAAACATGTCCGCTACTGCAGGTGAAAGGTTTGCTATAACCGCACCAGAGAGCGGAGATGATCCCTCCAGGTTTCTTAGGTCTCTTTTTGGATGTTCAATTGGGGCTTCCATTGAAATAGCAATTGTTTCACTTTTGCCATTTCGTAATACTGTTAGATTAGCACTATTGCCAATTTTGTATGTAGCTACTCTAAAATGCAACTCATGTTCATCAAGTAATTCCTTACCATCAATGGCTGTAATCACGTCACCCACTTGAAGACCTGATTTTTTACCTGGCCCTTTTGGATAAAGTGCTTTTACAAGTGCTCCTTGAGGCCTCCCCATACCAAGGGCAGAAGCAACCTCTTGGGTTACAGCTTCAACTGACATACCAAGCCAAGGACGTACCACTTGGCCATTACCTGTACTATTATTGATCACTGTAGCAACCATATTTGCAGGAATCGCAAAACCAATTCCGTTTGAACCGCCGGAACGCGTGTAAATGGCAGTGTTAATACCAGCCAACTTGCCATCAATTGTAATCAAAGCGCCCCCGGAGTTTCCTGGATTAATGGCCGCATCGGTTTGAATAAAGAATTGATAATCCGAAACCCCAACGGTAGTCCGTGCAGCAGAAGACACTATACCACTGGTTACTGTTTGCCCAACTCCAAATGGATTACCAATTGCAAGCACCAGATCTCCAACCTCTAGCGAGTCAGAGTCCATAAAACTTAAAAAAGGCAATGATTCATCGCCAGGGTCTATTTGCAGCAAAGCAAGGTCTGTTTTTTCATCTGAGACCAACACACTTGCTGCATACTCGCGCCTATCGGCAAGCACAACAGTAATTTCATCACTTTTAGCAATCACATGATTACTGGTAATAATTAATCCATCTGGCTTAACAATAACGCCTGACCCTAAAGAGCTCTCTACCCGTTGGCTTTCTTTACGACCAAAACTATCACCAAAAAAATGTTTAAATACAGGGTCATTAAAGAAAGGCGAATAGTTACGCACCGTAATTTTACGCTTTGTATAAATATTCACTACTGCAGGAGCAGCTTTTTTGACCAAGGGGGCAAACGAAAGCTGCATTTGCATGGCGGAATTGGGAACCTCTTTAGCTGCCCAAGCTGGCATCGCCACACATAGAACAGATAGGGTTACAGCTAACAATCTAAGCATCTTCATGACACCTCCTACCATTTTACTACCTATAAAGTACTGGAGTCTAAGACTAATTCATAACCAATTTTCTAGTTTATGTCGATCATTACTTGTCACATAATAAAGTGTTTGTAATTTAGTGTGTTGCAAGCTACTTTATATTAACATTTTAGCGATTTCTTAGGTAAAAAAACAATGAAAAGTCTCTTTACTTCTCCAACCAACGCACTAACTTTGCTTGCAGGCCTAACATATGTTCATAGCTCTTATAATCAAGCCCATAGCTCAAGTACACCACTTGGTAATGCGTCATTCTTCTTTACTGTAGGCGCTATTGCATCAGCGACCGACCACCCTAAAGCCGCTCAAGTTGCAAACGTGATTGGACTTGGAAATTTAGCCATATCTGCACTTCATGGAAGGAAAAGCAAGCGTGATGCCATCTCACCTGCAGAAGCGTTATTTGGTTACATCCCAGAAACCTGTCTCAGCTTCACTGCTGCTATATGTTCTTCCTTTATGTCACATACCCCTGGATAGCTAAAAGTTTCTATTGACTTAATAATGTTATCACACTATTAATGAGAATGATTCTCAATCTCATTAATAGTGTGATAACATTATGCGCAGCCTGATAAGCTTATCCTCAACATTACCCACAATGTCACACATAGGCCGTGAAATGCAACGTCGAGGCTATGTGGCCGTCTTAAACTTTATTAACGAAGGCTGCAGACCAGGTATAGTAAGCCTCATAGTTCCGCCACACAATAAACACTCTCGATTAATTGTAGGCATGAACCAAACACCCGGAACCAACCAATTAATGCAAAATATCAATATAGATCTTACGAAACCATCAACCAATCAGACCAAACCGTTTAATCTTCAAGAAACCGAGCAACATCTTTTTCCTAATTGCAGCACTGAAGGACAAGCCATTCAATTGATGCAGCAAGCATATTATATTGGCGACAATATTATTAACCTTAAAGAACCTCAATACGTTCTATCTACAAGATGTGAACAATCCGCACGTCAACTATTAGACCAAATGAGGTACCTCAAATTAACATCTACAGAAATTTTTGAATATATAGCAGACCATTTAAACCGCCCTTCAGAGCCCCAGATAGTTATCAACTAAAATTCTCCTGCCATACTTTTAGCAACACAACCCGTCATTAGGTTAGTATTGTTACTGCACTGATAACAATTATTCTTACAAAGCACACTATATAAAAATAGTCATTACTACAATTTGAATTATTTTTCCGATCATTGCTTGATAAACCGATCAGGACCAATCAAGCATAACATCATCTTCCCATTCCTGGGCTATCCTGCTCTTTATCTTTATTCGAGAATTTATTATGAAGTGCATCTGGGCATAAGGCACCAAGCTCTGACTGCTTTGCTTCTTGAATTAATTCCTTCGGTTTTTTGGCTGCCACTCCAACCTCATCAGTAAGTGCATGCAACCTGCCATCATATTTCAACTCCATACGGTCACTTTGACCAGCATTTTTTTGTCTCGCACGTTCGGCATTGATTTGTTTTTCATCAAACTTACCTGCCTGGTCTCCCGGAGCCCTAATGGCATGCATTGCAATGCGGGCAATCATTTCTAGGCGTTTATTAACTTTATTCGATATTACCCTAAAACGTTTTTTCTTTTTTGGCTTTCCATCAGCATCGAGTTCTTCTTCTAAATCATCGACATCCGCTTCAATATCTTTTGAACGCTCTCGAATTTTTTCTTTTTCTTTGGTTTTAAGGTTTTCCTTGTCGTGCTCTAATTGCTTCTTTAGGTTTTGCCCTTTACCGTATGATGCTTCATTATCATAACCAGTATTTTGGGTTTGGGTGCTAGGCTCACCTTCTTTTGCCTGCTCTTCATTTAAGTAACGTCTATTTACATCCGAATCTTCATCAGACGCAAAAAACTCAGGATGATCATCAATATAGTGGCTGTCGCCTGTTAGTTTGGCGGCCTTAACCGCCAAAGACGCATTTCTTTTACGACGCTGCCTAATAATTTTTTTACTTTCTTTGTTCATTCGGGTCGTGCTCTTCTTGACATTTGGACGTAGCCGTATACCAACAACAAACCGTTTCCCAGTCTTTGCTAATGCCGTGTTTACGCTTATATTGCATACCAGCATATTTACATGAACTTAAACCGGTCACGGTCCCTACATACCGCCTATTTGGAGGCATTTTTCCCATATCTTTACTTATTAATACATTATATCGATACTTTTCTTTTTTACTTACTTTTTGTCCATCACAAGAGACAAGTATGGAACATAACGCAACAATAATACATAATTTATTTTGTGTTTTCATGGCATTTATTATACCATAAATTGAAGCAAATTACTAGCAAATCAGTGTTTTCTATATCCGACACAAAAACTCTTTAGGCAGGAAATATTATGCGTTTCTTAACTATTTTAAGCGCCCTTATGGTTCTTTTATTCAATCAATACGCCTTTGCTAATACGGCATGCGACAACAATACAATTATAAAACGCATCTTACAAAAAGACCCGGCATTACTAGTTCAACTTCAATCTTATGGCATTAGCATCCATTACCAGAATCAACCACAGTCATCTACATATTCTATTGACCCAGCATCCATGAGCAGAATTAGTCATATTAACCAATTATCTTCAAGCCTTACATTGGATAGATGGAAAGATGTTCGCAAAGCTATGTCAGAAAATCAAATGCACATGGATGATGACATTGACTACAACCTTCGCCATGAATCAGACAATTTTTGCCGCAACCATTATCGCAAAGTTGGTGAAAGCGAACTATATTACCGTTGTCAGTTCCGTTATACAGCAACCTATATTCTTCACCAACAAGACAGACAACAATGCTCCAGAGACGCACAAGCCACACATACCGACACCACATCTATCAACCAAGCAACGTATCATTGCATGCGCAACGCAGGCTGGAAAGATCCCAATCAATGGAAAAATAACGTAGAATACTAAGCTTGTGACCAAGCACTTGAAATCGCCACATTAGTCACTACATAGGGTATATACGAACAACAAAATGAATAAATTGGCTGTTTTATTAACGAAAATTACTAAAAAACACACAAAAAGTTAATTTTTTTATATAAAACGCTTGCAAGTGTAATAAAAATGATATATAAACCTGCTATACTTAACTTAACGTTGAGTAAACGAACACAATCTTAACAACAAAAGAATATATGTTGTTTTCTTTTTATGTTAAGATAATGAACACCCTTAATGAACGGTTCCCCCCCTTTTCCGTTGTTAAGGGCTACTTAGGGAAGGAAGTGATCCTTTGACTTTTGTCCTCCTTTTTGTCTCCTGTAACTAGCTTTCTTCCCTACCCCTTTTCCTAAGTAAATACTATAATCACTTACTCTCATGAGAGAAAATATCGTGATCTCCCCAGCCAGCAAGATCAAGCTCTGCACGCACTGGAAGAAATGAGAAGCATTGCTGTGCTATCTCTTGGCGCCCCTCCCGCACCAACATTTCTTCAAGTATATTTTTCAGTTTGTGCAAATATAATACGTCGGATGCTGCATAATTAAGCTGCTGCTCCGACAACTGTTCCCTACCCCAATCTGATGATTGCTGCTGTTTTGAGATCTTTTTATTTAACATCTCTTCACAAAGATTCTTTAAACTATGACTGTCTGAATATGTCCTAACCAACTTAGATGCAATTTTTGTACAGTAAATAGGAGTCACATTCACACCTAAATAATGCTTAATAACAGCTATATCAAACCGCGCAAAATGGAATATTTTTTCTACAGTATTATCTTCAAGCAACTTCTTTAAATTTGGCGCATCATAGGTATTTCTATCGAGCTGAACAATATGAGCATTGCCATCACCAGCACTAAGCTGCACAAGACAAAGCTTATCACGAAAATTATTTAGCCCCATGGTTTCGGTATCAATAGCCACTGCATCATTAAAAATAACCTCTGCAGATAAATCACCTTTATGAAAACGAACCGTCACGCGAAATATATCCTGATAATAGTTTAACTTAAGGAAGCTGACCGTAACCAGTTTGCAGAATATTATCAAGTAAAAAAACGATCATTTAACTTACCAACAAGGCCTTACGCCTTCTACGTTCAACTGAAGATGGAATACCCATAGCCTCACGGTACTTAACCACCGTACGACGTGCAACATTGAACCCTTGGTCACGTAGGTTTGAAGCAATAGCTTCATCTGATAACGACTTGGCATCCTCAGCATCAATTAATGCTTTTATACGCTCTTTAACAAACGTACTAGAAACAACGGACTGCTCAAGACTTTCCATTGATAGTGAAGAAGAGAAAAAATATTTAAACTCAAACAGCCCCATCAACGTATGCATATACTTACCCGTTACGACTCGTGAAATCGTACTTTGGTGCATTTGAATGGCATCTGCTATATCCGATAAAACTAAGGGCTTAAGGTACTTAACACCCTTTGATAAAAATTCTTCCTGCTGCGCTACAATTTCTGAAGCTACTTTTAAAATAGTTTGACTCCTTTGGTCCATAGCCTTAGCAAGCCATGATGCATGATTAAATGCCTGCGAGACCTGCATCTTGGATTTATCATCCGAACGCGCCACTCCTTTTTTCACTCTTGCATAGTAACGTTTATTAACTACAACCTTAGGAAGAACATCATAATTAAGCTCGACGTGCCATGAATTATCCGGCAATTGTTGTACAAAAACATCCGGCTGAACATGTTGAGTCACGGCTCCTAAAAACTTACTCCCTGGCTTTGGATCAAGCGCATGAATCTCTTTGAGCATGTCCTGCGCATCCTCCATATCAACACCACACAGCCTAGCCACTTTTTTCAAATTACCTTTTGCCACATCATCAAGCAAAGCCAACATGCGCCGCATAGCTGGATCCAGACGATCTTTTTCAGCCAACTGAATTGCCAAACATTCTCGCAAACTGGTTGCACACACACCCGCGGGCTCCATGCATTGCATTGCACCAATAATTCGCTTTAGTTCAGATTCATCAACCCCCAAAGAAGTTGCCAATACTGGCATATGTACTTGTATATACCCATTGTCATCCAAATAATCGAGCAATCTATATGCCAGCTTCTGATCTGTTTGATTTGGTAACACAATAGGAATTTGAGGTGATAAATATTCAAACAGTGTTTGTTCGGTTGCTTGCAACAAATTTAATGGATCATCACCTCCATCCGAAACTCGATCATGACCATTACTAGTTTCGTAATACGATCCCATGGCTTGCAAACCATCATCAAATACTACATCTGATGTCTGCTCATTATCCCATTTATCCATACGATCAACCTCTTCAACATCTAACTGAGAGTCTGTATCAGAGTTGGGGTCTTTGATCTCTATTTCTTGTCCATCTTCAATTTCAAGAAATGGATTTTGTTCTACCTCTGCAAGGACAGCTTCCTGAAGCTCTTGATTTGTTAATTGCAACATCTTAATAGATTGCTGCAATTGTGGCGTCATGGTTAATGACTGCGATTGTTTAATATGAAGCCCTTGAGAAATACTCATATCCCGGTTCCTAGTGCCCTTTCTTCATTAATGTGTTTTTAAGAGTAACTGGTTTATAATTTAACTTCAACCCACAGATTAGCTTATACGCAGCTTTTTCTATTAAGTACTAAAGCACATGGATAGCTTTTCTTTTTACTTACAATATGTTACAATAAATGTGCAAACTTTTGATACATGCATATGAGCGAAGCAACATCAACTGGCCGTGTAAGACGTGATATCAATCGCATGCTTATTGAGGCCATTAGGACTGGAAACCTAAACAACATCGCCCAACTTATTTTGTCGGGCGCCAATGTTACTCGTAAATTTGAAGGCGTCAGCGCTATAGAACTTGCTTCAATTTTAAATTTGAATCTGGAAAAAATTGTATCGCAATACCGTCAACCTACCGAAGAAAACCTTGACCCCTATAAAAAAGCCAAAGCAATTGCAGGGATTAAACGTGCTTATCTTCACAATCGCATTCGTAGCAGTAAAAGCTCTAATCTAGCTAGAGAAGTTATGGACAAAGGAATGGGCGTTTTGGGAAGTACAAACTTCAACACAAGCGCAGCAGCACTCGAGAAAAAATCATCTCAGCAGCAGCCTGACTCTCCATCAACCATTGCAAGCGTAATAAAGGCAGAAGCCGTAACACAGCAACAACCTCGAATAGATATCTAATCTCATCACCTAGAAAATTAGCCCCAACTATCGATAAAAGCTCTGCATTGGGCAGAACTCTTGGGTTTTAAAAACACGAAATGAACCACCTATTAACGATTATTTAAGATTTAACCGTTTATACTTAATCTAAGCCCCAAATTATTGGGTTCATTTTGGAGAAACTTTGGCTTACCCAAAATGAGTAACTGTCTAGAGAAATTATCCTAACGTCAGGTAGATGCTATGGTTCTCAAACGAGAAGGCCCCTTAGCACAGGTAGTTGACGCTTAAGGGGCTTTTTTATAGAGAAAAATCCTCGCCCAAATAAACACGCTTTACGTCTTTATTGCCTACTATTTGCTTAGGAGTGCCCTCCATTAGCACCGAGCCATCGCTTATAACATACGCGCGATCAACAATATCCAGAGCATCACGTACATTATGGTCCGTAATTAAAACACCAATATTGAGATGTTTTAAATACTTCACTAACTCTTTAATGTCCGCCACTGCAACAGGATCAATTCCTGCTAGCGGTTCATCTAATAATATAAAGTGAGGGTTGGATGCTAGCGCTCTAGCAATTTCCACACGTCTTCGTTCACCACCAGACAGAGCAATAGCGGGAGTTCGCTTAAGATGCGACACAGAAAATTCGCCCAACAATTCTTCTAATCTCAAATGACGCTTTTCAGCGATAGGTTCTGTGAGCTCTAAAATAGCCAAAATATTTTCTTCTACAGTCAGCCCCCTAAAAATAGAGGCTTCTTGAGGTAAATAACCAACTCCTAGACGAGCTCTTCGGTAAACAGGTAGTTTGGTAATATCGTTACCATCAAGACGAACCTGGCCATAGTCAGGAGAAATCAGGCCCATAATCATATAAAATAACGTTGTCTTTCCTGCGCCATTTGGCCCTAATATTCCGACGGCTTCTCCTCGATTAATCTGCAAACTTACATTACGTATGACTGGCTTTTTTGCATAAGACTTACCAAGCTTATCTATAACCAGCCCTTGCTCAGAACTGCTAACCACTCTGGGTTTCCGGTATTTACTTTTAGCCTGCGTACCTTTCTTACTTTTTCCAATAGCAACAACCTTTTTTGGTGATGATTTCTTTGGTGGTTCTTTAGCCATAGAGCTCCTTCATTAACCAAACTACACACAAGCCATATCTTTTGATGATGTGGCGTTTCATTTTCACCTTCCGCGCTAACACGCCTAGGCACAACCGACAAGCACCTCAACAACCTAAAAATCACGCCCTTTTACAACGTCATTCACAAGCAATATTAACCTATTGAGGGCTAAAACTTCCTTTAATTCTACCGGGCTTAGACTCTTCAGAACCTTGCGGAACTTCATTCAACAATCTAGTCATACCCGTATTCAAATTATAGATCAATTTGGTACCTTTTACCACGTTTTTTGCCTTTTTCAATACTACATTATCAACCAACGTAATCAAACCTTGATCTACGTCATACGTAGCATAGTCAGACTTAATTGTTTCTTGCGATGTTGACAAAACCACTCCGTCATCCGCTTTAACATAAGAAACTCTTCTTAAGTCACTTCCCTCATCATCCTGCTCAAGATTTTCTCTATAATGAATACTAATGCTCTGGGAACGCATACTAAGTTTTTGCTGTACAATTGTTACGTTACCAGAAAAAACAGCAACTTCTTTATCCCTAAATATATGCAAAGCATCCGAGGTCACCCTAATTGGAGCCATATTATTGTGCTTGGAAAGCTGCATCTGAGCGTATGCAGGCTTATCGCCCATAACAGCAGTAACAATCGCAAACAATAATACAAACCACCTTAACACCTTAATTCTCCACCGAATATTGCTTTGCAGCAGCAGGGTTAATATCCATCTGAACATTTTTTTCAAAGAAAATTCTATTTTCTTGCATAATCACAAAATGATCCGCTGTTAAACTGCCCAAATCACTTTTTAACTTAACACCATTACGGCCGCTGGTAATGTGTTTGCCCAAATCAATATGAGCCGTACTCGTCACCAACTCATCACCATTATTAGTAAAAATACTAACCTGGACCAATAAATCTAATATATCACGTTGCATATGATACACTGCCTGAACCGCTTGAACTTGAACCCACTTATCTATAGCCAACTCAATATCGGCCTGAACATTGGTAAGAACAATTTTATTTTGATCTGTTTTAATGGCCGTATCTGCCTCAATATGGTAAGGACGGTCTTGGGTATCTACCCCATCAAATCGTGGATTCATCATGGTGGGCGCTATAATTTTACGCTTTGTTTTTGCCGCCGGCACAGCATCATTACTACCATCATGAAGTAAAGGCAAGGTCATCAGCACAAGCACCAACAACGACGCTATTGATACAAATAAAACTTTCAATGAAAGTACTATGCGAGTTCTACCTAACACAGGATCAAACAACAATCGCATTAGCTTACGAATAAACAGCAATACTGCAATAATAACTCTTCGAAACATGAAAAATTAACGATCTATATAATAATATGGAACAGAACTAGGAACTTCACCACTCCCTCCTGGCTGCTGAGGAGCTTGCTGAGGAACGTGTTGTTGATATGCTGGATTAGGATACGAGCCATACCCCTGGACACCTTGCCATTGAGGTTGCTGTTGATAATGTTGATATTGCTGATGACTCCCTTGCATCTGCTGATGACAATTTTTCGCATTAAATATTGACGTTAGATGCTCAATACGCTCCTGAGCACGACTCTCCGCTTGATTCATGTTCCACATCGACATAAGTGCAGTTGTTACCATTAGGTAACGAAACTGAAACTCGTCATCCTCTCTAGCCTTGCGCTTATAACTCTCAGCCCTTGCAATCTCTTGCTTTAATTGCTGGCAATTCAAAAACTGATCATGCTTTTGTTTAACCTCTACCACATCCGGTGAAGCAGCACAGCCAGCCACAACTACAAGAACCACCACTGACATAACAACAGCAGTAACACGCTTTAACACACCGTTTTTCAAGAATCTGATAATCATGGGGATCGAATGTAGCATGAAAGAAATAAAAAGTACAAGAAAAGAAAACGGATAAATAGCAAGTTAGCGGTAGTGGGGGATAACCATTAACTAATTTTTATTTTAAGTAAGTTTAGTATATCGTCATTGATATAAAAACTAAAAATTTACCCACTCTCTTTTCTTGTTGCTACATTGTATTGTATCATTATAACACAGGTGAGACGCCCTACCAAGCAATTTGTGTTAATTTTTTAATATTTTTATTAATTAGCAGTAAATCGTTATATATCAATATAATAAACCCTTTTATTAAACTAAATTAAATGAAGATACACCCTTCTTTTTCATCATAACTGTATCAATTTGACACACCGAGTCGAAGGCTATCAACTTCATTGATGTTCGTGCTCATGTTGTTTTTGCTGTAAAAATACAGCTTATCGCTAAAATAATAGATCTTTATCCATTATTGGAGCTAATTATTATTGAGTGGGTTTTAATTCTATTCTAACATAACAACCAAACCCAGGAGGAAACCGCATTAAAGGTATTAGCTAGTTATGAACCACGCCCCCATCCAAGGACAAGAGTCAGAAAGAGAACCAGAAAGAGATATTTTTATCGGCAGTCCATCTCAAACCATTAACTTTCCCACTTTTGTGATTACAGGCGTAATTGTTTTAGTGGCAGGAATTTCTCCCGCAATATGGAAAGTTTTTTTGAGTGACATTATCGCAAAAAACTACTTCGTCAATTCGCTCTTTACCATTGCCATTATTGCCATACTGTACAGCATATGGAACTTCCTAAAAGTACATTGCCACCAATATCGCATCACAACCGAACGACTAATTGAAAGCTATGGAGTGCTCAACAGAGTGTCTGATGAACTCGAATTATACCGAGTCAAAGATATTGCTTTTAGCCAACCTCTCCATTTACGATTATTTAAATTGGGAAATATTATTCTGGACACCTCAGATAAATCCACCCCCATTGTAGTGCTTATTGCTATTCCCGATGGCCGCTCAATCTCTGACCTTATCCGGAAAAGAGTAGATATCATGCGATCCATCAAAGGAGTTCGTGAATTTGACTAGCTCACCTCTTAATTGCGCTGCACAAAAGTTTTTATCGCAAAAATTACCTTTACAAAGGCTCTTGTAATATTTATGTAATAAATCTATGATAGAATTTCTTAAAGAATGTGTTCTTCACTAAAGTCAAAGCTACGTAGATTAATTTCAGGAATCATTTATGCCACCCCTTTGTAACACGCATCCACATCACGACTACTTACAAAATAGGCTTAATACACTTAAAGAAAGAATTCACCAGAAGCGTAAGTCTGCAAAGGTTCTGTTTGAAGATATTTTGCACAAACTACAGATTGAAGACCTCAGCAACAACGTACCACAAGCCGTTGAAGAACAACTTTCTTACATAAAAAACGTTTTGTTGATTACCAACCCCAACCAGGACGTTGAATTTATTGACGTTGATGCACTATGCTCTAAGCTAGCTATTGAAGACATACTTCAGGCCATTCAAGCTTTATCAACTCCTGAAGGCGGCAAAAGCCAATTGCTTGCCACCAAACTGGCAGAAGAATTAAAAAAAATACTCAGCGCAAAGCTATCCATGCGCCAAGATATTCTTTCTACCACCCAATGGCAACGTCATGTTAACGCCTCAACATTAACCCAACTTCTTAGTAGCGAGTCTAACGTGGATGTTGCTAATCAGTTTGGAGGCCCTGAAGCCATGCTCGATAAAGCCCTTAATTTAGCAAATAATTTTGCTAACATTATTGGTAAAGTTCCTCAAGAAGAATACCAGAACGCCATCCATAACGAGCATACTCCCCAAGCCACCATTGCACAAAACAATGACATTGCTCGCTAACTCTTAAGTCCAAGAGAAATCCCAGCCAAAGCTATGGCGTTGTACCCAGCACGTCACGGCAGAGAAATTGATACAATTTACGCACGCATACCTCAACCGAATCTTGTCCTGTATGCAGCACCAGGTCTGGATGTTGCGGTGGCTCAAAAATGTCCGAGACACCTGTGAAATTGGTTATTTCACCCGCCATTGCTTTAGCATACAACCCTTTTACGTCTCGATCCTGGCACACTTGCAAACTAGCATCCAAATAAATGCATTTCATGGTATCACCTAACATTTCTCCGGCCATAACCCTATGCGACTCATACGGTGAAATAGTCGCACTAATAGCAAGAACACCACGCTGCGAAACATTCTTACAAGCTTGCGCAACTCGAAAAATATTTTCAGTCCTATCCTCAGGAGAAAACCCTAAATCCTTAGAAATTCCTTTACGCACAACATCGCCATCAAATACAACAACCTCATAGCCTTCTTGAACCAATTGTTGCTGCAATGCCATAGATATGGTGGTCTTACCTGAACCAGACAAGCCACAGAACCACAATACGCAGTGTTTATTTAGAAGCATAATGACTACCTATAATCAGGTTTTGTTGACTTGTATCAGCGATGTTGTAATGTTGACTCCATAACCATTATACATACATCAGTAGCTCATGTTAAATAGCTTAATAAATATTATTGTTGTTTTGTTTTACATGATAATAGCATTTATTGTGGGAGCATTTCTTACCGCCAACGGAACGTTAGAACACTACTCCACCAAATTGGAAATGCTTTTAAACTCTTCAATACATAACGAAGCCAATCGTTCTTTTGACGACGGAATCACGATACACCAACAAGAAGAAAGCACCAAATTATTCTCAGGCTACTTACTTCTTAACTCTCAGTATATCAATAATCCTGCCAGCATCTTGGTCAACAACCAAGGAGACGTCGTTCATTCATGGAACATTCCCAAAACCATCACAAACCCAGAAACAACAGCGCAACACCCAACACTAGACAAAACAATTAAAGAAAGTGTTTTTTCTATTGGTGATGCACGAATTTATCCTGAGGGAAGCTTACTATTTACCCAGGATATTCGTGAATTTCCTAATTATCGCGCACAACGCATTGCAAAAATTGACAAAAACTCAAAACTTATTTGGGAAATTCCAGGCTTATTTCACCATGATCTCTTTCTAACCGAAAATGGTACTATCTACTCTGTTGGATCCAAACTTACTGATACAACCCCACTTGTTGACAACACTGACAACAAACAGGTGAAATTTATATCCAGCGTTGTAAATATAATATCCAATGATGGCCAGTTATTAGATGAAATTAATGTTGAGGATGCGTTTGCTAACTCCGGATACGCTCACTTCTTAACTGTTTTTAACCTTGATATCTCTCCACTTATTTTTAAGCTTAACGATGGATCCGATGTTTATGACACCATTCACTTAAACTCAGCCCAACCGCTCACGCAACATCACGCAGATCATTGGCCAATTGCTCAAGAAGGTGACATCCTAATCTCACTGAGAGGAAACAGCACCATTGCACTTCTTAGGCCCCAAACCCGAAATATTATATGGGCAAAACGAGGACCATGGAGAAACCAGCATTTTGTCCGTATGCAACATAACGGCACAATCACAATATATGATAATGATGGCGGCTCCGTCATTGCATCTGTCAATCGCGACAGCAAACCAACCATCATACGCCAACCACGAATAGTTGCCTATAATCCAGCCAATGATACATCCTCTATTATTTACGCTGACTACAATTTAAAGAACGGATATTTTGCAAGCTTCTGGCGTGGCCAATATCATTTTTTTGATGACAACACAATGCTTGTATCATCATCAAATACCGGACAGATTATCCATGTTGACCTGAATACTGGAAAGAAATTCTGGCAGTTAACCACTACTGAGAACGCCAACCGTGACGAAGAACCACCCTATACTAAAAAACTAGTTTCAATGCATTATTATGACCCACAAGAATTACCTTTTCTTTCTCATTAGCGTGCTTATAGCCGTGATGCCTTTTCATAGTGCCTATGCTTATCTTTTACCAGTCATTGCTGGTGCCGGTTGGCTTATTGCTGTTATTGTTGGTGGCATCATGGTAATCATAACTTTCATTTGGATACATGTAATTAAAATAAAAAAAGCGTTGATAAAAGACAAAGCTGACCCCAGTAGCGACAAAGGTGACAATACTAATGATCCAGAAAATTAGTCAATACCTATACTCAAACCCTTCATGTCTTATTGGACTTAGCAATATAGAGACAAGGCTACTGCGCTCACAGCTACAGAAAAAACCAGTTAAACAGCCTGTTTGGGTATCAGGCCTCGCTCGATCTGGCACCACTATACTGATTGAATTTTTGGCACAAACGGGGGTATTTGCTACGCACCAATATAGTGATTTTCCTTTTATTCCCATTCCTTATTTTTGGAACAAACTTAATCTTCCCTCAAACCTACTTGCCTCTAAACGCAAATACGAACGCAGCCATCAGGACGGCCTAAAAATTAACAGCCAAAGCCCTGAGTCTATGGAAGAAATAATATGGACACTCCTAATAGACAACCTGCACACAGTTAGTCGCGACCAACGCTTAACCCCTTCATATAACAATGCAAATTTTGAACGTTTTTACGACGAACATATTCGAAAATTGCTCCATGTACGAAACAAAAAACGTTACGCCTCTAAAGCTAATTATAATTTTAGTCGTTTACCTTACCTTCATAAGCTTTACCCCGATGCAAAGTTTATTATCATTTACCGCAACCCAGAAACCTTTATCGCTTCATCTATCAAGCAAGATAAACTTTTTTGTCACAATCAAACGCGCGACCCAAAGCAGCTCTTGCACACAAACACATCGCAGCATTTTGAATTTGGACTAAACAAAAAGCCGATTAATTTTGGTAACACCACCATCACAACAGACTTATTAGCTAAAATTGAATCTCCAAATCAACAGATTGAAGGATGGGCCATATATTGGCAACAAGCATATGATTATTTTGTCACAATGGTCAGCAACCAGCCCACATTAAAAAATCATATTTGTGTCATTTCTTATGAGGCACTATGCAATCAACCTTCCGAAACTCTCAGTAAAATTAGTAATTTTATCCAGATTGAAGATGATTCTGTCCTTGCTTTTTCAAAAACCATAAGCACCCCTTCCTATTACCATCCTTCATTTACCCCTAAGCAGGTTGAGACCATCAAACATATAACAGCCCCAACCCTCCACCAATTATGTACATTTTTGCATTGAAATATTAGTAATTTAACGATAATCTATCATTCATAAAAAAACTTTCAACTTAATATCTTACACTTGCAATCGCAAGCGTTGCCAATAGTAACCATTATAGAACATTATAAAAATTGCCATCACCATTTATCTCACAGCAGCAAAGCCCGATTCATAATTCTACAGAGGCTCATGTATTAGCAATCATAGAGCAACTTAAGCGTAACGAATCAATTCATAGATTAGATATACGCTATGCAGGTATTAGTGAGAATACTGTTATTAGCCTAGCTCAAGCACTAAAGTGTAATACAACTTTATATAGTTTAAATCTAAGTCATAATAGGCTGAGCCTTAGAAGCTGCACTGCCATTGCGCAAATGCTTGAACACAATGCTGTTTTACATCACTTGGAAATCACTTCGTGTAGAATTGATGAGGCTGGACTGCTTGTTATAGCAACTGCACTTCAAAAAAACTCAGCTCTTGCTTATTTGGATATACGAGGCAACCAGATTACAATTGCCGCCGAAAATGCTATGATACAAGCCTGCCAAACCAACCAAACAATACTTACACTTCGCGGAGTTTATTCCCCTACTTTACGCACAACATTAGCAGCCAATAAGGCTAATGCCTTGGCCGTAATTGACTTATTAACATCATCTTCTGAAGAAGACCCTCGAGATTTACCACTTAGTTTCTTTAACCGACTTCCGGCAGCACTAAGAATAATTGACGCCATGGAAGAAGGGAAGAAAAAGGATGACTTATTACAACGATGCTATCGAGTTGTAATAAGTCATAGAGAAACATCAAAAAACCCTAACCACAAGCCCCAAAGCGCCCAGGACCCAGGCAGAACTCCTATATGTAGTGAAATTTTAGCAATATTACAGCTCTATTGCTTAGAGCAAACAAAAGAAATACAGGATCATATAACGGCTAAAGCCACAAAAATACTGGAAGGAAAATTTCCCAAAGGCGGCATTAACGCGCTTGGAAATCCTCACACCATTGGAAAAATCATCACCCGTGCAATTGCATTAGCTCAAAACGACACCAAAGAACTGGAAAAACTAGGTAGCCATTTACATCGCATGGGATTTGAAACTTCAAAGAACCCACATGACAGCATGGACTTTTACCGCCGATCCGATGAGGCAGTGTGTTTTACTAGCAATAACACACACCTTCTTGATGGCTACTCACAAGCACAGCCACGGGTACATTCTACCAAATTTAGTTACGCCGAACTTGGAACACTCCCTTTTCTTAAAGGACAAGGAACTTGGGTATAGCAACCAATATACCTCAACTACAACGACAACACCTCCATTAAAGTCACATGTTCTGCTGTCCAATGCTCTTTGGGTGTCAAAACCGATTGCGATAATATTTGGCGCACACCATTAGCTTCTTCGGTTGGCTCAAAATTTTTAATCATCGTGCCAACAATATTTTTTGCCTGCTCTAGGCTCTTACCAAAACGCTGCATAATTGCTTCTACCGTCGCATGCATTGCCGGATCAGTTTGCCATGCATCATAATCTGTGACAATAGCAAGAGTAAGGTATCCCATCTGAGCCTCTTTTGCCAAAAACACCTCTGGAACATTTGTCATCCCCACAACATCACAACCATCTTTTTGCATGATAAAGCTTTCTGCTTGGGTTCCAAATCGTGGCCCGTCAACACAAACATACGTTTTATTTTGATGAAGAACCATGCTTTGAGGTACCGACTCAACACAGAGTTTTGTTAAATAATCACATACCGGCCTTGCTGTGGACACATGAGCAACTAGACCATTGCCAAAAAATGTTTTTTTTCGATAATCACGAACCCTATCAACATATTGCGATATACATACAAAATGTCCTGGTTCTAGTTCTTGACGCAGACTCCCTACCGCAGAAACCGATATAACAAACGTAACCCCTAATGATTTAAGTGCCCATATATTAGCTTGGTAATTTACCTCATGAGGCAATAGTCGATGCCCCTTTCCATGCCGAGATAAAAACACCACCGGCTTGTCATGATATGTTGCCTTAATAAGTACATCGGAAGGATCACCAAATGGTGTAGTAACACTCACCTCTTCAATATCAGACAGACTCTCTAGTGCATAAAGTCCACTACCACCAATAATACCTAACATATTATTACTTGCTATAACTATATAAACCTTTAAGGGCAGCAGGAACATGGGTTGCAATATCCTCTGCCAGCAATCCATAGCCAACAGCCTTTGCTATAGCAGTATGCAGCCAAACCCCCATAGAAGAAGCTTTTTCAACAGGCATACCTCTGGCCGCCAAACCCGCAATCATGCCAGCAAGTACATCACCTGTTCCAGCCGTTGCCAACACACCAGGAGCCTCTTCTTGCATAACCAAACTACCGTCTGGACTTGCAATAAGCGTCTGATAACCTTTAAGTACTACTGTTGCGTTGAGTAACTGCGCAGCAGATGAGGCACGCTCATGCCTTGATTCCCCTAAATCAACCGAGGCAAATAACCTTGAAAACTCTCCTTCATGAGGAGTAATAACGGTAGGCCCACTAATTGCTTGCGCTAATGTCTCATGGTCACCTTCAAATACATTTAAACCATCAGCATCAATAATTGTGGTACGTCCTTTACCTAGAGCGGCTAAAACACATTGACGTGTATAGTCTGAGGCTCCGGCACCAGGACCAACCAAAAACGTATTCTTGCGATCATCTTCAATAAACGCATCAAAAGCATCTATATCTTCGATAGGCACTGTCATCACCGACTGAACCCATGAAGCATACACTGACCATACATCAGCTGGAGCCGCAATTGTTACCAAACCAGCGCCAATCCTTAACGCTGCAACCGATGAAAGTTTAGCGGCACCCACATACTCACTACCACCAAGAATCACAACATGACCGAAATCATATTTATGGTTCTCCGGCTTTGCTTTGGGGTAGTATTCCTGCCAAAGGGAGGGATGGTTAAGCGGAAAATCTTCATCCATAATCAATACCTTGGTTTATCCCATACGCTTAAATTGTCCTAAATGCTTTTGAGATATACAACAGGTCACAAAAACATTTTCCTGATCTTCGGCCCTTGATATTACCCTGGCATGCTCATAAAGCCAAGAAAGTTTTTGCCCATCTGCAATATTTATTACCAAAGTTACCTTTTTATCATTGCGCATAAGATGGTTATCAATGGCAATGAGCAACTTGTCTATTCCTTCACCGGTTATCGCACTCACAGCCATAGACGAATCATCTGGACTTATAGGGGCCAAGTCGACCTTATTATAAACATTAAGCACAATATCTGATAATTTCTGCTCATCAATAAGATCTACTAATATTGCTTGTACATCCCGAGCATGATCCTGAATTTGCTCCGATGAAAGATCTTGCACATGAAGTAATATGTCTGCTTCTATAACCTCTTCTAATGTAGCCCTAAATGCAGCCACAAGCTCAGTAGGAAGGTCTGAAATAAATCCAACCGTGTCACTTAATATAACTTTGCTTTTAGATGGCAACTCTAGCAATCTCATGGTTGGGTCAAGTGTCGCAAATAACTGATCTTTCACCAATACATTCGATTGTGTTAGTAAATTAAATAACGTAGATTTACCAGCATTTGTATAACCAACCAACGATACAATTGGGTATGGCACTTTCTTGCGGGCCTTGCGATGCAATTGACGCCGCTTCACAACTTTTTCAAGCGATACTTTAATTTGATCAATACGCTTTGCAATTTGTCGTCTATCTGATTCTATTTGACGCTCACCTGGACCACCCATAAAACCAGCCCCACCGCGCTGCCTCTCCAGGTGTGTCCATGATCTCACAAGCCGAGATTTTTGGTATTCTTGCATAGCCAAATCAACTTGCAGCTTCCCTTCTTTAGTCTGTGCACGCTCCGCAAATATTTCAAGAATAAGTGCCGTACGATCGATCACTTTTGCCTTAAGAAATTTTTCAAGATTACGTTGCTGAATTGGAGTTAATGACACATTAAATACCACCAGCTCAATGGATTCACTTTCAATAAAATCAGTAAATTCCTCTAGTTTGCCCTTGCCTATATAGGTAGAAGGAACAATATTTGCCAATGGTACAAAACTAGCCCTAGAAACCTCAACAGCCGAAAGTGCACTTACAAGGCTTTGCGCCTCTTGCAGTTTATACTCCCTATCTTCTCGCCAATCTTGGTGAGACTTTACATACGGGTGAAGGACCAAACAACGCACTTGCCCCATCTTACACCAAATCCTTTATTATTTGATGCAGTTGTTGATGATCACTTATATGCAAATCTGGCTGCACATGAGCAAACCGAGCATCGGTTAAATCTTGGTCACCGTAAAAAACAGGTTTGCATTTTGCATTATACGCACACTCCAAGTCAGTAAGACTATCTCCAATTAACCACACATCCTTATTAGGCTCAATGCCTGAACCTTCAAGTGCCAAATAGATAGGGTCTGGATGTGGCTTGTCATTTTTGGCATCTTTTGCTCCTATTTGCTTGGCAAAGTAATGTCCCCAGCCAAGATGAGAAATTTCACTTCTAAGATTATATCCCGTTTTATTGCTAACAACCGCAGTGTAAATTCCTGTCTCTTTGAGAGCATCAAGCATCTCTTTAGCATGTTTAATTGGCGTTAACCGCTCAATATGAACTGACTCAAAATAATCAAGATAAAGCTGACCAGCTTCCTCCCATTTATCATGAAAAATCTCTGGAAAAGAATCCCTTAATGACCGATGGACTTTCTCTTTGGTTTGTTCAAATGTCCATGGCTCTTTGCCCATTGTGACAAACGTATGGGTAAGGGCCTCATGAATTGTAGGCCAGGTGTCGGCTAGGGTATTATCCCAATCAAATAATATTGCTTTTGGTTTCTCGATCATGATAGCTAATATAACTTATACTTTCTGTTCTAAATATTGCGCCACAAAATCATTTAGTATCTTACTCAGACGACTTGTAACTTTCCCCACTTTTCCATCTCCTATCACAAACTCATCAATCGTAGTTATAGGTAAAATGCGTTTGGTTGTCGAGGTAATAAACACTTCGTTTGCCTGCAACATCGCATGCTTTGTAAACACCTCTTCCTTGACTACCATATTTTCTTTGAGGGCCAATTCAATTACCTTGGACCTGGTAATGCCACATAAAATATTATTATCCGACGGATGTGTTAGCAACTCACCTTCCGAATTAATAATAAATAAATTAGTTGAACTCCCTTCAGTCATGATAGTATCATCTTCAACAAGCAATGCTTCTTGGGCGCGCTGCTCTGAGGCAGACTGCTTGGCCAAAACATTGGGAAGCAACGAAACTGTTTTCAGATCCCTTCTCTTCCACCTCAAATCTGGATATGTTATTGCATGAACACCCTCCGAAAATGCTTCATGCGATAATAATTGCGGCTCCAATAGACTCATAACAACCGTTGGCTTAGTTGATGCAGCAGGAAATGCATGTGTACGCGGAGCATAACCACGCGAAATTTGAAGATAAACAAACCCTTCTTGAACTTTGTTTTTCTTTAATAACTTTGCAACTGTCTCGTTTATGTAATCCTTTTGTACCTCATAGTTGATAGCTAGTCCTGCAAGCGAGCGTCGCAAACGCTTCATATGATCTTCAAAAAAGATAATAGTACCATTTTTAACACCCATAACCTCATACACAGCATCTGCAAAAAGATTACCTCTGTCATCTACATGAATCATTGCATTGGCATAACGAACAAACTGACCATTAATACATACAAACTGAAACATACATTTACCACTTTCAAATTTAACACTATACCTCCATCTCTTTTTCAAGAAATGGTATTTTCACCCATGAACATCATCACCTTAGAAAAACTCAAATTTTACTGAAAATATTCTCTCAAGCTGCTTGACACCCCTTGCTTGAGTTAGCATAACAATACGATCTGCTTTTTCTAACACAAGATCACCATCAGGCAACAACACTTCGTTATTCCTAACTATAGCTCCAATAATAATCTCATCAGGAAGACCTATTTCTTCTAAATGCTTACCAACCACGGACGATTGCTCAATAACTTCGGCTTCTATAATTTCCGCCTTTCCTTTACATATAGATCGCGCAGAAATAATTTGCCCTTTCCTAACATGCTGTAAAATTGTTGAAACCGTAATTTCACGAGGATTTACCACCACATCAATACCCAAAGATGCCATTAATGGCGAGTATGAAGCCGCATTAGTAACAAGAGACACCACTCGCTGACACCCAAGTCTTTTGGACAGCAAGGATGATAGAATATTTACCTCATCATCATTAGACACAGCAATAAGAGTTTCTGTGTTTGCAACATTTACCTCATTGAGTATTTCTTGAGACAGAGCATCGCCATTAATTACTGTTGAGTGAGATAGTCTATCTGCAACAAATTCTGCTCTATTTTTATCGACCTCAATCAGCTTAATTTTCATCTCTTTTTCATCATTTTCAAGCGATTGTGCCAGATGAAGACCAATATTACCTCCCCCTACAATAACGATACGATGCGCTTTGCCTTCTTCATGACCAAGAATCGACATTACCTGCCGAACATGATTACTATCAACAGCAAAGTAGAGCTCATCATCTATCAGTAGATCAATATGATCATTCGCAATGATAAAATTATCTTCGCGCATAACACCAAGAATACTAACACTAAATTCTGATAATTTAGAACGTATCTTAGATAGGTTCATGTTAATAAGAGGGCAATCTAAAGTACATCGCATTCCCACAATTTTAAGCAAACCATTTGCAAAAGGAATAGTATCCACAGCTCCTGGTACATGCAAACGATGAATCACAGCCTTAGCAACTTCAGCCTCTGGAGATATAATATAATCAATCGGAAGGTGATCGTGACGATATAAGTGACTCCACTGGGGCATTAAATAATTAGAATGCCTAATTCTTGCAATCTTAACCGGTATATCAAACAATGAGTGAGCAATTTGACACGCTACCATATTTACTTCATCGGACATGGTAACTGCAATAATCATCTGCGCTTCCTCAGCACCAAGTTCTTTAAGCAAAGGCGGATGAGAAGCGTTACCAACTCTAGCCCTCACATCCAATGTATCACCAATACGCTGAATAAGCTCTTCTGACTGATCAATAACACTTACATCGTTATCTTCCATAGCCAACTGACGAGCAATGGCAGTGCCAACCTGACCTGCACCACATACAATGACTTTCATACTACTTCTTCAATATTTTGGATTCCTAGAGTTTTAATTTTTCGATGAAATGCAGACCGTTCCATTCCAACAAAATTTGCAGTACGTGAAATATTACCACTAAATCGTGACAATTGCTCTGACAAATATGCTCTTTCAAACACCTCTCTTGCTGCCCTAAGAGGCATATTTAACACGTGTTTATCCAACATATCTGATTTACTGGATTGTTGTTCAGATTCATTTTCAGTATTTCCAACAAGCAAATCCGGAGGCAAGATAGTTGACGATAGTACGTCACCATCGGTTTGGGGCGCCATAATTAACAACCATTCCACAACATTTTTAAGCTGACGGATATTTCCTGGCCAATGGTACCTTTCAAACGCAGCTAATAACGACTGATCCACCTGACGAGTAGCAACACCCATGGTCTTAGCGCATCGTTTTAGTAAATAACGAACAAGCATCGGTATATCTTCTCTACGATCTTTAAGCGCAGGAACTTCCAGAGGAACCACGCATAATCGGTAATAAAAATCTTCTCTAAACCGACCTTGTGATATTTCCGATTTTAAATTTTTATTGGTAGTTGCAATCACCCTTACATCAACCTCTACCTTATGCTTACTTCCTGAACGCTCTAAACAACCATTTTGCAGTACCCGTAATATATCACCTTGAACACTTAAGGGTAGGCTAGCAACCTCATCAATAAGCAATGTTCCCCCATTTGCACGCTCAAACACCCCTACATTCACACCTGCAACCTGACCTTCAGCGCTGTCGGCTACTGACCCAAAGAGCTGTTCATAAAACGCATTTTCTTTGCAATGATTTGCATCAAACACCACAAAAGGTTTTCCAGATCTACGTGAACGTTCAAAAATCATTCTGGCTACGGTTGCTTTCCCAGAACCAGGAGGTCCAGAAATAAGCACACGACTATCGGTAGGAGCAACTTTCAAAATAGATTCTGCTAACCGAACAATCGCCGTAGATTTTCCAACAAGCTGTGACTCATAAACATGAGCACGCCGAAGACGTTCATTTTCTTGCTGTAAATTCGCCGTTTCTATAGCTCTTTTAACAAGCCTTAATAAGCGCTCTTCCTTAAAAGGCTTTTCAATATAATCATATGCACCAAGTTTAATGGCACTAATTGCAGTTTCAATATTGCCATGGCCACTAATCATAATAATCGGCAAATTCGAAAATTTTCGTTTTAGTTGCTCTAGAATACCTAAACCATCTAGGTTACTTCCTTGCAACCAAATATCAAGTATCACAACCTGTGGCACACGTTGCTGTACCAAGGCAAACACCTCATCGCTATTTTTAGCTGTCCGAACTTTACAACCTTCATCAACTAAAATATCACTAATGAGTTCACGTATATCTTCTTCGTCATCAACAACAAGAATATCAGTCACTCTGTTCCCCTTTTTAACTTTCTTCCCCTATATAATCATCACCATTTTAAAAATGATATAACATTATTCCTGCTTAGTGGTTACCGGAAATTCCATAGTAACGCAAGCTCCATTATCATGATTAGAAAAGTTTATAGTACCATGATGGTCTTCAACTATTTTCTTTACAATCGACAGCCCTAACCCTGTTCCTTTACTCTTAGTAGTCACATAAGGCTCGGTAATACGACCAAGCAGCAAAGCATCAAAACCCATACCATCATCTGTTACCACAATACTGCATGTTGAAGTATTCATCACCAACTTTACACAGATAAAAGAGTTGTCTGTTTCGGAATTGCCCTTATGTTTTTCGACAATTGATTCTTCTGCATTTTTTATAAGATTTGTAAGAACCCTCGATAATTGTCCCTTATCAGCATATAAATATACTGGCACATTAGGGATATCCACTTTAACTTCTACCCCTTTAGCTACAGCTTCTCTTGAAAATGCAATTTCTTTAATCAACTGACATACTTCCACGTCTTCAAAATCTGGCGCAGGAAGACGAGCAAAATTCGCAAACTCTTCAACCATTTTGCCAATACTAGAGACATTATTCGATATTGTTGATAAGTATTTTTCAAATAAATCAATATCTTGAACCTGATTCTTAAACTTTTTCTCCAACCGTTGCGACGCCAACTGAATGGGTGTCAAAGGATTCTTAATTTCATGAGCAATACGTCTAGCAACATCAGACCACGCAGCCCATCGCTGCGCGCTCACAAGGTCTATTCGCTGTTGTCGCAACTGCTTCGTCATCCTATTAAATGCACGGCTAAGCACCGATATTTCATCATTATCATGCCCTTCAGGCACCCTTACGGCAAGATTACCCTCTTTCACTTTCTCGGTAGCTTCTAAAAGCACACTTATGGGCTTCACCAGATTTACTGCAAAAACAAAACCTATCCACACCACAATCAATAAAATTAAAAGCGATACAATCACAAATACCATGAAATACTTAATTTCAACCTGAGCAATATTATCCTTAAGCGAAGAATACTGACTTGAAGCTTCTTCACTTAACTCCATATAATGAACAATCTTTTCATCAACCAAACGACCAACTAATAAATAGGCATCCAAAAAATTATCCAACCGCATTAACGCCCTAACCCTGTGTCGTTCATCATCCGAACTTAAAATCACTACATTTCCCAGGTCCGCTAAATTAAAATCCTCTTCTGTGGGACCATCAATGGACATAAAAAAACTCAAGTTACTTTTCGCAATAACCTTGTCTCTTGATAACACCACCACCTCAGACAACGATCCTTGCGTAAGGGCCGATATTACCTGGTTAAACACCTTGGGATTATCTCGCAAGAAATGTGCTGACTGACTCAGTCTTACACCTAACCCTTGAATATCCGCCTTAATAATTTTTTTATGATCCTCTAAATAACTTTGAGCAACATTCACAGCCCCACCAATGGCAGAGTCAATTTGCTTATCAAACCACACCTGAATACCTAGATTAAAAAAGATGGCTGAAAATATTGCCATCACTACGGCCGGAATAATCGCAACCAATGAGAACATTATAATGATACGACTTTGTAACCGTGAGCCCGTTACTCCTTGACGGCGCTGAATAAAAAGCATGACCAGCCGACGAATAATCACAGCCACTAGCGCAAGAATCAATATCAGGTCCAAAATAATAAGGCCAATAACTTGCTCCGGGCTGGGACCAAAAACATTATCACTATTAGTAATAGCATAATAGGTCCAAAATACAGATGCAAACACAGCAACCGCCAATATTGCTGCAATGTAATGCGAACGAGCAAACATACGAATAAAACCAAGCCAAAATTCTTTCTTGGCATACCATTGATTCATTGGTTGGTTACTTTTAATCATACTAAAACTTTATACTCATACCCAGCCACACATCACGCTGTTGTTCAGCATTATCTCTAGCATACCGATAATTCACATGACCTGAAATATCATCATTTATTGCAAATTCTGCACCAGCATTAATTTCAAAGAAACGTCTGTCACGCTCATCTAACCCATCTGTAAAGCTTGAATTATTGCTAAGAAATACACCCGAAATCTCTCGATCCGAAACTGTTAGTTCTTGGGAGAAACCTGCACCCACATATGGATAGAGTTGCAATGCACCCATATCAAAGCCTTTTTTGTACTTAACGGTCGCTGACTGACTCATCCTTAATGTACCAAAGTCATAATCATTAACACGGACACCCGCAGCACCGCCACCTGATTCGGTGAAACCACCAGCATATGTATGCAAATATGTTGCACTAACCTTTGGTGATATTTGCCATATATCATCATACGGAATATGTGAAACCACCTGAACAAAGGCGCCCACATCAATATCAGAAGAAGATGCTGTAGCGTTGCTATTAACCGCATTATTTCTTACAACACGCTGAAGATCGCTTGATCTGTAACCAGCTAAGACTCCTAACGTGGTGTATGTCTGATAGTGATCAACCGAATGCCTCAATGTTGAATAAAATGAAGCATAAATACCATTACCATCACTACTACCTTTATTCCCATCAACATCCACTTCATATGCAATATCAGCTAGTGCAAACCCGACAATCACTTCATCTGCAACCATTGACTCACCACCCAGGGCCACACCGTACTGCGTATTATGCGACGCTGATACCTCATCACTTTGACCAATCCGGCTTCTACGATAAACAGGACGCACCCATAATGTTGGCTTTGGCTCCTCAGAGTCATCGTCCGACGCTTTTCCTAAAATGGTATCACCAAACAATAGTCCACTGCCAAAGCCCGCCTGAACATTTGCACTAAAATTACTCGAGTCCACAGAGGATAACGTTAATACTTTATCCGAATAAGACAACGTCGTGCCATTGGTTCCATCAAGAACCTGATCAAATGTACCGGTTAGAGCATTACTCGCTGTAATAATATCAACCGTCCCAGAAAAGCTCGCTAATTCAACAATACTTAACGTGGCACCACTATCAATTGTGACACTACCAGTAACCACTAGCCTATCAGCATCAGACCCAGAAACCTCCACTTCAAAAACCGAACCATTTTCTAGCGTCACATCTCCAGTAACGGTCGATGTTCCTATTGAATTTCCGGGCGATAATGTTGCTCCACTTTGCAAATTTAAATCACCTACCAAGGTAGCATTACCACCAAACGTACCACCGCTGGTGATATTAAGTGTCCCCACTGTAAGTGTTCCATTAATTCTAAGCGAACTACCAGAATTGCCTCCAAGGGATAAACTTGAAGCGGTTAAGTCACCATTTAATGTATTGTCACCGACAACCGATATAGACTCAAATCCTTGGAAACTACTACCATCAGCAAGTGTCACTGTTGTGCCATTAAATGTAAGCGTATCGGTACCATTATCTGCCAGCACACTACCTGTAATGGATACCGTACCTTGCATTACTAAACTATCACTGCCAGTTCCAAAATCAATGGCAGTACCTCCAGTACCCGTAACAGCCACCTCTGAAGCACTACCATCTAAAGTTACGGTTGCGGGTGTACCAGAATTAAAGTTAAGTGCCTCATTACCACTAATACTCGCCCCATTTTGTACAGTCACAGTAACACCATTTGTTGTGGCGGTTACATCAATTGCATCATTACCTGCTGCACCTCCAGAACTTGTTACATCATTATTGATGGTAATTACCACACCAGAGGAGCTATTAGCTGCCACAGTAATTCCGTCTGTAAGTGCCGTTAATGAGCTATTATTAACAATAGAAACAGTACCCGTTGAGCTTGGCGCTGAAACGTCAATACCCGCGCCCGCAGATGAAGCCACAGTCCCACTCACAGCGACCGTCGTATTGCCCGTTGTGGCATTATTATCAATATGAATAGCTCTATCGCTGGATGCAATACTACTAGTATTTACAGTTACATTTCCACCCGCTGCACTATTGTCGATATCAATACCATCATCAGTGGTAGCGGTAATCATTGCAGTGCTGGTAACCGTAATTGCACCTGAACCATTATGGTCAATAATAATACCATCTGTATTCCCATTTAATGCCGCTGAGGTAGTCACGTCCGTTGTTGTACCGGCATTGGTAATATCGATTGCCTCTAATGTTGTACTTGTAATGGCACCACTTGTGGTAACAGCAACACTTCCTGAACCGTTATTAGTAACTGCAATGGCCTCAGTATTAGCAGTTACCGCCACGCTAGTAATCGTAACATTGGCAGCTGTTGCTGCTTGATCAACCTGAATTCCTTCATTATTTGTACTAACTACCGTACCCGTAACCGTAATAGATGTATTACCCGAGCCATCATTATCAATATGAATAGCTTTGTTTGACGCTGTCACACCAACCGCGCTGACAGTAATATTGGTAGTAGAAGCGTCACCATAAAGGTATAACGCTTTATCGGTGGCACTTGTTATTGTGCCAGTTGCGGTAATTGACGTGTAGCCTGAACCAAAATTTCTTGAATAAATACCTTCTTCATCTGACGTAATCCTATCCACACTGATTGAAATATCAGTAGAAGCTGCTGAATTATTAACATAGATTCCACTACCTGCAGTACTTGTTACGGTTCCAGAAGAAGTAATGGATGCCGCAGCAGAACCATTATTATCAATATAAATGGCTTGATCATAACTTGTAACACTTGCCACATTAATGGTAGCACTTGTACTGCCTGCATCATTATAAATATAAACACCCTTATCACCGCTACTAGACACTGTCCCTGTGGATGTTATAGAAACCGATCCGGTTCCATTATTTACCGCTGAAATACCATAACTATATGCACTTACATCCGCTGCACTTACCGCAATATTTCCTGACGTATTGTCATTATACACTTCTATACCGCTTTGGGTTGAGCTGGTTATAGTACCTGTTGCAGTCACAGACATATAACCGGATCCAGCATTATTGACAAATATACCATCATCCGACGCTGTAACGGTTGCTGCATTCACAATAAGGTTTGTAGAGGCATCGTCATTGACAGCAACAACTCCTTTATCATTTGTACTTGTTACTGTACCGGTCGACGTAATAGAAGCATATCCTGAACCGTAGTTATAAACAAAGATAGCTTCATTTGGAGCAGTCACTGAAGCAAGACTAACAACTGTATTAATTGTAGTGGGGTCATTATTAACATCCACGCCTTTATCATATGTTCCTGTTACCGTACCTGTTGCAGTCACAGACGTAGAGGCCACACCATCATTATCAACATAAATTCCTGCATTATAACCAGTAACAGTAACCACATTAACGGTAACGCCAGTATTAGCTGAATTTGTATCAATTCTTATGCCATATTCTGTGGTACCAGTTACTGTACCTGTAGACGTAACCGAAAGCGCATTTGAGTTCGTGCCACCGTCATTAATGTTAATACCTGCGTCACCACCATACACATTATAGGATGAAATAGTAACGTCATCAGCACTACTTGTATAAAGGTTAATAAAGATACCATCACCGGTTGTTCCTGTAACCGTACCCGTGGTTGTAATGGTTGTCGAACCGCTTCCAGAATTAATGACACTAACACCATAAGTATTTCCCGTAATAGTACCGCCGGTAGACACCACAATATCTGAAGCAGTGAGACCATTATTTGAAACACCTGTAAAATTGATTGCCGAATTATCGCCTGATGTCAAGGTACTGCTATTTTCATCTACAAATCTTACGTTACCATTTCCTGTAAGATTAATAGCTCTGCCTGTTGTTGTAATAACACTAAACCCAGAAGTTGTAACTACATTGGCATCATTAACACTAATTGTCTGGGTAGTAGTATTTGTCCCAGAGCACGTAACATCCGCCCCCACTGCAGAACAAGCTGCATAAGCGCTACGACGGCCATACCCTAAAAATGCCACACTCATAAAAGCCGTAGTTAATGCAACATTTTTTATCGACCTGATCAACATAAGTAATCACCCCCAATATTCATCATTAACACAGATCTTGTCTTAACGATGTATCATCTAATGTGTTAAACGTTACTAAGCTTCTAATCTCAGCACAACCAAATCCAAATGATATTGGGCATGTTATTCCTTTAATAGCCGCAACATCATAAATTTCCCCAACTACTCCATCAATCCTAAACCATTGTACGCATGTCTCTTTTTCAAGGTCTATCACCTGAACCCCACACCACGCTTCTGAGTCTGCTTCTTCTAATTTGGCATCCAACGCTAAACCTTCGAAACGTTCATACCGCGGTTTTGACAATCCTACAAGCGCATACTTACCTACAAAAAAAAGTCCTCGCACAAAACCAGGACAAAATACCTTGGGTACAAATTTCTTATTCTTTTTATCAACCCATCCCAACTCACCAGTACCAGAATTAAGCACCCAGAGTTTATTGTGATAAACTCGAGGAGAATGTGGCATCGACAACCCTTCACAAATCACTTCATTATTGACGACATCAATCACCACACCACCATTAGAACGTCGATCGCGCCAACCATCAATGGTGTTGGACTTACTGACAGCAGTCACATAGCGTGGCTCACTATTTTCCATTGCCATTCCATTGAGATGACACCGATCTTCATCAATGATTTTATCAATAAAAAATGGCTTCCAAATGGGTGTAAAACTTTTCGTATCCGATAATGTAGCTAGGCAATTATACCGTGTATTAACAAACACAATGTCATTATTTGCTCGAAAACCTATGTCATGGGCATCCAAAACACCAGTAGTAAAACTTTTTCTTGGAACGTAACATGCATCATATATTTCATTCAGTCTTTCTTCTGGATTTAGTGTATTTTCAAACTGATGAATCTGAAACAACGTAGCCAAAGCAATTGTTTGCCCATTGATAGCCATACCCATGGCCTTTTGATGCAATCGTTCATCAACCATTAAGCCTGTTTTTGGGTTAGCACCCAATAAATAAAACCGCCCAGACTGATATGAACTAATTGCAATTGAAGTATTATGCTGTAACATCCAAGGAACAAGCCCTACAGACATTGAATATGCAACCGGCTGATTGTCATGATTCTTGTCATCCGATACTTCTACTTCTTTGGCTTTTGCCACATCCAAATCCTTTTTTTACCACTACATCCAAATTGTTCCAGCTTGGCTTGTTATTTTATATCTACATCACAACAAGGAAAATAGCAGTTACCTTGTTCTTGCAGCAAATAACGTTTAAAAATTTAAACTACTATACTAATCGCAGATGAAGTTGCGAGCAACTTTATTTATGATTAATATAGTTTCACCAGCACAGCACTCAAATCTGTATGTATAATGAGACAGCGCTAGAATATAAGCACGTGCTTGACATTCAATTAACATTGAATTTCCTCTATTTTCCTGTTATGAGGACACTCCGCTAATTTACTAACTATAATTTTCTATGCACGTTTCGGAATTTCAATTTGATCTACCTCAAGAATGCATTGCTCAAACACCAGTAGACCCTCGAGATGCTTCACGTATGCTTGTGGTAGAGGGTGACGGCACATTTTCAGACAACCATGTGCGTGATATCACACAATATTTTCATCAAGGTGATGTATTGGTTCTCAATAACACAAAAGTTATTCCTTCACGCATCATAGTAGAACAAGAATCTCGGAAAGTTGAAGTCACACTCATTGAAGACCTAAAACATAACCAATGGAAAACCTTTGCTAAACCAGCACGTAAATTACACGTTGGCAAACAAGCACATATTGGTTCATATTATTGCACCATCAAGGATAAGCTTGAAGATGGCAGTGTCATTATTGAGTTTGACTCCCATGATAATGTCATGGAAATATTAGCCAATCATGGTCACATGCCTCTACCTCCGTATATTAAGCGTGACGATTTTTTAGAAGCAGATCATAACCGGTACCAAACCGTATTTGCCCAAGAACAAGGAGCAGTTGCTGCTCCAACAGCCGGCTTGCACTTCACACCCGAACTTCTTGAAGCACTAAAGAATCAAGGTGTTATGATTGTTTATGTGACACTACATGTGGGCGCAGGCACTTTTTTGCCCGTTAAAGTTGACGACACCGACGACCATCAAATGCACAGTGAATACGGCGTAATATCATCACAAACAGCCACAACCATTAATCACGCCAAAGAACAAGGTAATCGCATTTTTGCAGTTGGCACCACCAGCATGCGTATTCTCGAATCTGCGTCAGATGACCATGGCATACTTCACCCCTTTACAGGTAGTACCGACATCTTTATTACCCCAGGATATCGTTTTAAACTTGTTGACCGGCTCATGACAAACTTTCATCTTCCTGGGTCTACACTCTTTATGTTAGTATCTGCCTTCAGCGGCCTGAACACCATGAAGGCAGCGTATCAACACGCTATTACCCATGGTTACCGATTTTATTCCTATGGCGATGCCTGCCTACTATATCCAAATAAAGGTAATGACCATGACCGTTAACTACAAAGTAACTGCACAATGCCGCCAGGCACGCTGCGGCGTTCTTCATACCGCACATGGTGACATTCAGACTCCAGCCTTTATGCCAGTTGGAACTGCAGCCACCGTCAAAGCCATGAAACTAGAGGACGTGAAAGCCTCTGGTGCAGATATTATTCTTGGCAATACCTACCACCTCATGCTAAGGCCAACTGCTCAGCGAATTGCTAAACTTGGTGGATTACGATCCTTTATGAATTGGAATGGACCTGTTTTAACCGACTCTGGTGGTTTCCAAGTAATGTCGTTATCTAAAATTAGACAGCTTGACGAAACCGGTGTTACTTTTAGGTCTCATATTGATGGCTCCAAACACCATCTCACTCCAGAAAAATCCATGGAAATCCAACATTTGCTCGACAGCACGATAACCATGGCCTTTGATGAATGTACTCCTTACCCAGCTACTTATGAAGAAGTAAAAACATCTATGGAGCTATCTATGCGCTGGGCCAAAAGATCTAAAGATGCATATCAAAAACGTAATGGCTACGGTTTATTTGGAATTGTTCAGGGTGGCGTGCACGCAGACCTAAGGCAAGAGTCTGCCAAAGCATTATTGGATATTGGCTTTGACGGCTATGCCATTGGTGGCTTGGCTGTGGGTGAAGGTCAGAAGCTTATGTTTGATACTTTAGATGTAACTGTTCCATATTTGCCAGAACATAAGCCACGCTATCTTATGGGAGTTGGCAAGCCCGATGACATTATTGGCGCAGTAAAACGTGGCGTTGATATGTTTGACTGCGTATTGCCCACACGCTCGGGCCGCAATGGCCAAGCATTTACTAGCCACGGTACTGTAAACATACGAAACAGCAAGTATGCAGAAGACCTCAATCCGCTCGATCAAGCTTGCGAATGCCCAACCTGCAGCAACCATAGTTTAGCTTACTTGCATCATTTGGTTAAGGCTAAAGAAATATTAGGCGCAATGCTTATGACACAACATAATATTTATTATTACCAAAAACTTATGAAAGACTTACGCCAACAAATACATCAAGGTACGTTGTATTAAGTCATTATCCGCCATTGCCAAACTATATAATAATAGGATTGAAGGCAATTGTGGTAAATTATCTTGTTATGGTGCCGCGCTCGCTCCAGTAGCACCAGCAGCCAAAGCACAACCCTTAATATCATCAAGAACGTCCCAAGGCAAAGAATCACTTTGCTCAGGCGATACATCAACATGGGAAGAGCTAATTTTTTCTGCTAGTGCACGCTGTTGTATCTTTACTTGATCAAATAATGGGACTACGGAAGTTTTAAATACGTCACTGGGGCCTCCTTTTACAACACGATCAGCCAATTCAAGCGCCTTATTTAAAGCACTTTCAGGCTCTGTAAAAAAATTTGCACGTAAAGGCACAGAAACATAAACATCGACTCTATACTGACTTATTATATCACACACTCTACTATCTAACATGTTGGCTGTACGTCGTAACGTATCAGCAAAAGCAATACATGTTCTAAACTCCATAGGGCCAAGTTTCTCATTAAGCAACAATAACTGTTCTGCAATATCTCTTAATGATTGTGCTATCTTATCAATTGAGTTTATTTCATTCACCACTGGGCTTACCGATAAAGCTGAAGTAACTCTCGCACGTTTAGACGACGAAGTTATAGCTGGATCGACAGCAGCTAATACACTTGATGCACTAGCACTAGACGCATGAGCAGCTTGCGCACCACTATGTGATCGTTTTCTATCATTACTCAATTTCATCTCTTGAATATATGTTTTGATTTCATCCCATTTCTCTGGTCTATCACCTGTATTTGTTTTAAATATAAGAGAAACACACGATAAACCAGAGTCATCATTTAAAGGAACATAAAACCTAGCATGACCATCTACCGTTTCTTGTTGTATTGTTAATCCTTTTTGACGGCATAAGTGATTGATGGCTGCACGTGCCTCCCTACCATCTTTAAACTCCGCTTTGGAAGGAACTATAAGGACAAGCTTATGATAATCTTGGTTCGCACTCGAGATTTGGATATGAGCATAACACTTACTGTAATCTACTGATCTTGGCATAGCTCCATCCAACAAATAGTATAATTATTTAACAACTCTATACTTTCTAGCATACAACCATCTGCAAAACAACATCAATACTCTTAACTAACCATAGGAAACAACAGATTTATTGTTTACAAAGAATAAAAAAACACAGTCACTTAACTCTTTAGTATCACTTATTTTAAACAGCGACCCCACGAAGCTCAGGAAGCTCAGATAGTTTAGTTTTAAGTATGTTAGGATCCGTTAATTCACCTGGTTTAGGGAAACAATCACGAGCTTCTTGTTTGTGTGATTCCAAGGCGTTATAAAGCACTCTCAATAAAGGAACCTCACCGTTTTTATCATTATAACCGCTAATACGATTCAATAGCATTTGAATGGACGTAGAATAATTTTGGCGAAATTCACTCATTTTATCTATACTATTTTTAATAATTTCATCAACGTTCTGTGGCGAAGGTGGATCTGTCTTTAAAAAATTCTCGTAAGATTTGTTAATTATTTCAAAAGTATTATCTATAAATTTTAGAGGTATTGGCAATTTTTCCCATAGCTCAGTATAAATTTCCAGCCTAGGAAAAACATCTTTCGTAGTATTATAGAAATCTTCATTGATAGATTGAAGTTCAACATATAACTTAGTTAAACTACAGAGTTGCAAAAATAAATATACGCTATTAGGCGGCTTCTTTTCATTTGGATCTAGCCTTCTCCTCTTTGGAGGACCATCAGAATCTGCTGAGCTTATTCTTGGATTTGGTCCTAAACTTGCACTTGAACTTGCACTTGCACTTGCACTTGCACTTGAACTCGCTCTTGCACTTGAACTTGCACTTGCACCTGCACTTGCACCTGCACTTGATCTTAGTCTTAGTCTTAGTCTTAATCTTGTACTTGAACTCGCACCTGCACTTGCTATTGGTCTTAAACTTGAACTTGGACTTAATCTTAGGCTACTCTCAGGGAAATTAGATGGACTAGGAAGACTTCTATTTATTTTAATATGTATAATATATGTTTTTATGGCCGATACTGTCTCAGCATTAGAACAACGAAGTGTTACAAATTCAAATGGAGACGTTTTTTCAGGTTTTTCATAATATTTTTGCGATTTTCCAGGTGCATTCCTGTTTACTGGATCTGCATAAAATACATCGCATAAATGGTTTATTAGTCTACGATTGACAATCTTAAAAACCAGTTCATTTGTCAAAGGCCGTTCTTCAACAATTGTTAAATTATCGATTCCAGCGATAATAGAGCTGACTTTACGCCCCATGATAAGACTCATATGAAATATTAATAATGACTGTTATTATACAGTCAATACCATGCTACGCCATACAGCGCAACGAATTCTTTCACATAAAGCCATAAAATAATTAATATGGTACAGCTAGACACAAAATATGCTAGATAACACTATAACCATACCAGTTAAAACAAGCCTAGCTAGCAATTAATCAATTAAAGAAATACAATCGACGCAGATTGCTTCCTTAAATCACAATAACATTAATTAATAACTAATACATGCAACAAGAAGAAAAAAACTTCACACACTTGAAAGCAATATTACTCACCAGCAGAAGATTCTTGTGTATCAGAACTCACTTCTTCTTTGGTTTGTTGCTGTTCAACATCCGCTGCAACTCTGAAACTTATAATAGCATCGGGGTCTTGTACCATACCATTAGCACCAGCACCGCGTTTTATTGCATCAACATGCTGCATGCCATCTACAACTTCACCCCAAACAGTATATTGGTTGTCGAGAAACGGTGAATCTTCAAAAACAATAAAAAACTGACTATTGGCACTGTTAACATCATTACCACGACGAGCCATAGAAACAATCCCCCTAGCATGTGTTTTATCGCTAAATTCTGCTACCAAATCTAATTTGTCAGAGCCCCCCATACCCGTTCCGGTAGGATCTCCTGCTTGAGCCATAAAACCTTCAATCACGCGATGAAAGACAACACCATCATAAAATTTTTCGCGCGCTAGCTCTTTAATACGTGCAACATGTTTTGGTGCAAGATCAGGAAAGGTTTCAATTACCACACGGCCATCTTTAAGATCTAAATAAAGTGTATTCTCAAGATCACGAGTTGTGTTTTCAGCCATAGCAAAACTTCCCCATAAAATAACCAGTAGACTACAAATAAACTGTTTAAGCATATTTCCCTCCCCAACAAGAATGCCCGTAATTAACACTTGTGTAAAAAAGATTAACCCGCTGCAGCCTGTTGCGCAACTTGCTCAATATCTTCTTCATCATCTTTACGCTGAACCGGTCCAGAATCTTGACCCTTTGCACTTTCGTCACGATCAACCAATTCAATATACGCTATAGGAGCATCATCACCAAAACGATAACCAGCTTTTACAATACGCGTATAACCACCTTGACGTGCTTCGTAACGTGATCCTAGGACATCAAATAATTTTTTAACCATTGCATCATCATATAAGAAAGCTGCAGCCTGACGACGTGCATGCAAATCACCTCGCTTGCCAAGTGTAATTAATTTTTCAACAATTGGGCGTAATTCTTTTGCTTTAGCAACTGTAGTCTTAATTTGCTCGTGCTTAATAAGAGCTGCTGCCATATTAGCAAACAATGCACGACGATGTGACGTATTACGATTTAATTTTCTACCTTTAATTCCGTGACGCATGGCCTTCTCAAAACTTTTATCTAATTAATAAAAAATGTTCAACTTGAATATGTTTAGTATGGATCTTCAAAGCGTTTAGCAAGCTCTTCAATGTTCTCAGGCGGCCAAGAATCAACTTCCATACCAAAACGTAAGCCCATACTAGCAAGTACTTCTTTGATCTCATTTAATGACTTACGGCCAAAGTTTGGAGTCTTAAGCATTTCACCTTCGGTTTTACGAACCAAATCACCAATATAAACGATATTGTCATTTTTAAGGCAATTTTGAGAACGAACTGATAATTCTAACTCATCAACTTTCTTCAACAAATTGCGGTCAAACTTAAGCTGCTGCTCTTCTTCTTCAGGCTCATCTTTGACTTCTTCAAAACTAATAAATGTTTGAAGCTGGTCTTGTAGTACACGTGCTGACAATGCAACAGACATCTCTGGTGTAATAGTACCGTCAGTCTCTACTTCTAAGAAAAGCTTATCATAATCAGTGACCTGACCAACACGACTATTCTCAACTTTATATGAAACTTGCTTCACTGGAGAAAACAAAGCATCAATTGGAATAAGGCCAATTGGTGCATCAACAGGACGGTTTTGGCTAGCAGGAATATATCCTTTACCCGTTTCAACTGTTATTTCAGCATGGAATGTTGCACCTTCATTAAGTGTGAACAACTCATGATCTTTATTGATTACTTCCATCTCAGCTGTCTGTTCAATCATGCCTGCAGTAACCGTACATGGGCCAACCGCATCTAACACAACACGTTTACGCTCAACAGACTGCATGTTAATAACAACACCTTTGAGGTTAAGGATGATATCCGTAACATCTTCACGAACACCTGTGATAGAGTCGAACTCATGCACCACACCATCAATATTAATTGCAGTGATAGCAGCACCATTGAGTGAAGATAGTAACACACGCCTTAGTGAATTACCCAACGTAATACCAAAGCCACGCTCTAATGGCTCCACAATAACCGTACCCTTGTTGGCAACAGACTTACTATCTTCAACCTGAACCTTAGAGGGCTTAATTAAATCATTCCAATTTTTAGAAATCACGACAAAACCTCGTTATATTAAATTGGGATCCCAATATGTTACTTATCACAAAACTTCTTTTATATATGAAGTCGAATTAAAATTTATGTTACACACGACGACGTTTTCTAGGACGACAACCATTATGTGGCACAGGAGTTATATCTTTTATTACGGTAATGACAAACCCAATACTTTGAAGCGCTCTCAGGGCAGACTCACGACCAGAACCAGGTCCTTTAACAATAACCGACAATGTCTTCATACCGTGCTCTAGAGCTTTATTTCCAGCATGTTCTGCTGTCACCTGAGCAGCATAAGGAGTAGACTTACGAGACCCCTTAAAGCCATGTACACCAGACGAAGACCAAGAAACAACATTACCTTGAACGTCAGTAATTGTTACCACAGTATTGTTGAAAGTAGAATTAACATGCGCAATACCTACAGGGATATTTTTTCTTTCGCGACGTTTAATTTTTCCTGAATCTTTTGGTGCCATAATCTTCGTGACCCTTTATAATATTCTTATAATGTTATTTATTTCTTTTTACCAGCAATTGGCTTAGCTTTACCCTTACGAGTTCTAGCATTTGTGTGTGTACGCTGACCACGAACAGGCAATCTTCTTCTGTGACGTAAACCACGATACGAACCTAGATCCATTAACGCCTTGATATTCATCGCAACTTCACGTCTTAAGTCACCTTCTACAGTGAAATCGCTATCAATAAGCTCACGAATTCTAATTACGTCTGAGTCTGACAATTGATGAACACGAGTTGCTCCATCTATCTTAAGTTTATCAACAATACCTACAGCCGTTGAACGACCAATACCATATATATATGTAAGCGCAATATCTATGCGTTTTTGTGATGGAATATTAACACCTGCTATACGTGCCACTTGCCTAAGCTCCTTTGATAATTTAAACTTTATTCGTTAAGATAGCGTACAAAATCCCATATTTGCAATGCAAACCTTCCTTTTAGGCGCACCTAAAGGGAGGGTGAATCATATAGAGATTTTTTTATCTGTCAATCCTTTTAATATACTATTTATATCCTCTGTTACTACATCAATATCTTGCATGCCGTCTACAGAAAATAACAATGATTTTGCTTTATAAAATGGAATCAATGGCTCAGTCTGTTGGTGATAAGAGGCTAGTCTAGCCGCCACAGTCTGTGCGTTATCATCATCCCTTCTAGAAAAATCTGAACCACCACATTTGTCACACACACCTTCTTGCTGAGGAAGCTTAAATTTATCATTATAACCTTCCGAGCACGAAGCACATGTAAATCTTGCAGAGATACGCTCCACTAATAGTTCATCATTTACTTTAATCTCAATAACTGCATCAAGAGGCTTATTAATAGAACGAAGCATTTCATCCAAACCCTGCGCTTGCGCTGTCGTTCTAGGAAATCCATCCAAAATAAAGCCATTTGCACAATCGTCTTTTGATATACGCTCTTTAATCATTGATAGCATGATATCATCAGAAAGTAACTGTCCAGCATCCATAATTTCTTTTGCTTTTTGACCAAGCTCACTGCCAGAAGCAACTTCGGCACGTAACATGTCACCCGTAGACAACTGTACTATATTTAAATCTTCCTGAATACGTAATGCTTGCGTCCCCTTACCTGCCCCCGGAGGACCTAAAAGAATTAATCTCACCTACGTCGTCCCTTTATTTGAGTTTTCTTAATAAGCCCTTCATATTGATGAGCAAATAAATGCGTCTGAATTTGGTTAATTGTATCCATAATCACATTAACCACAATCAGCAAACTAGTTCCGCCAAGATAAAGTGGTATAGAATATTTTGAAACCAATATTTCAGGTAGAATACAAACTGCTGATAAATAAATAGCACCAATAACTGTTAATCTTGTTAGCACATAATCAAAATATTCAGCGGTATTTTTGCCAGGACGACGCCCAGGTATGAAACCACCATTTTTCTTGAGGTTGTCAGCAGTCTCCTCTGAATTAAATACAATAGATGTATAGAAGAAACAGAAAAATACAATGATTGCCACATATAGCGCCATATATAAAGGCGTTCCATGAGATAAATAACGAACAATTGTTTCAAGAATTGGATCCACTTCTGCACCTGAGTTAAACCCAGCTAACGTTGCAGGAAATAATAAAATAGAACTTGCAAAGATAGGAGGAATAACACCGGCAGTATTAAGCTTCAAAGGTATGTGCGAAGCTTCACCACCAAACATTTTATTACCACGCTGTCTTTTAGGATACTGCACAACAATTCTTCTATGCGCCCTTTCCATAAATACAATCAAAGCAATAACCCCAATTGCAAGCAGCAAAAACATTAATATAACCCAAGTTTGCAATTCACCGGTTCGGCCCATTTCAAATGTTTGGCCAATTTGAGAAGGAAATTCTGCAATAATACCGGAAAATATAATAAGCGAGATACCATTACCAATACCGCGTGCCGTAATTTGCTCACCTAGCCACATTAAAAACATTGTACCGCCAACCAAGGTTACTACAGTTGTAAGGACAAAAATAATACCAGGATCTACCACAACAGCACTGCCACCTGCACTCATTTGCATTAACCCTGTGGCAATCCCCCAACCCTGAAGACCAGCCAAAAGAACAGTACCATAACGCGTATATTGCGTAAGTTTTCTTCTACCAGCTTCGCCATCTTTTTTAAGCTGTGAAAGACTTGGTGTAGCAACTGTCATAAGCTGCATTACAATCGATGCCGTAATATAAGGCATGATATTGAGTGCAAATATTGACATACGTCCCAAAGCACCACCAGAGAACATATTAAACATCCCCAGCACACCGCCAGAGTTTTGCTGTACAAGTTGTGACAATGCTTGTGGGTCAATATTAGGAAGTGGAATATACGTACCAAAACGATAAACAACGAGTGCACCAAGCATAAATAAAAGACGTCGCTTAAGTTCTTTTGCTTGACCGAATACGCCAAGATTTACATTTGACGCCATTTTATTGGTAACAGATGACATAATCTACCTTGATATATCCCCTTAAGTTGGCTAACAAACCAAGAAAACGATATGCACACATATATGTATGCATTATCTATTATTATTTATCTTTCTTAGCACTTGCAGCTTTTGATGTTTTATCTTTAGGTGCAGCCTTTTTCTCTTTAGGTGCTGCCTTTGCGTCTTCACCCTTGCTAATCAATGTTACAGCACCAGAAGCTTTTTTTACAGCCGCTTCAGCAGATGCAGAAACATGATGTACAGAGACCTTTACCGCATCAGTAATTTTACCCTTACCAAGAAGTTTTACCTTAAGGCCCTTCTTAACAAGTCCAATTTCAGCCAAAATCTCAGGTGTAATTTCTTTTTTAGCATCAACTAATTTTTTATCAACTGCTGCCTGAAGGTCCTGTAAGTTTACAGTGTCGATAATCTCGCGATTGCTATTTACAAATCCACGCTTAGGAAGACGCATATAAATAGGCATTTGACCACCTTCAAAACCATTGATGGAAACACCTGAGCGTGATTTTTGCCCTTTATGCCCGCTTCCACAAGTTTTACCTTTACCAGAGCCAATCCCTCTACCAACACGTTTACGATTTTTACGGCTATAAGACTCATCCGTTAGTTGATTTAATGCCATGATATCCTCTTGTATACTAAAATACGTTATTTAATTTTACTCACATCCACTAAGAATTAAGCAGATTGCTCAACAATCTCAATAAGGTGTGAAACTTTATTAATCATTCCTCTGACCGAAGGAGTATCTTCAAGCGTACGCTGCCTGTGTAATTTATTCAAACCAAGTCCCACAAGAGTCTGACGCTGGTCAGCACGTCTTCCTATTGGGCTACCAATTTGTTTAACCGTTACAGTTTTAGAAGCTTTACTTGCAGTTTTTTTTGCAGGTGCTTTGCTTTTTTTAGCGGTCGCTTTTTTTTCTGTATTTGACGCGTTCATAATATTTATTCCCTACTTAGAGTCAGCCTTCTTGGTTGAACTAGTTTTAGCTTTAGCTTTTGTGTCTTTTTTATCAGCAGCAGCTTTCTTTTTGGCTGCAGGCTTAGCAGCTACTGCCGCATCATCCTGCTGTTCTGTTGCATCATTATTTTTAGATTTAGCAGTTTCACGACGGCCAACAATCTCACCAATTTTCTTGCCACGTTTATCAGCAATACTACGAGGCGAATTCATTTTTTCAAATGCATCAAAACACGCTTTAACCATGTTATATGGATTGCTTGTACCAATCGATTTTGCTACCACATCATGCACACCTAAACATTCAAATACCGCACGCAACGGACCACCTGCAATAATTCCAGTACCTGGAGGTGCAGAACGTAACATCACCTTAGCAGCACCAAAGTAACCCACAACATCATGGTGTAATGTACGACCTTCACGAAGAGGTACGCGCTGTAAATATTTTTTAGCTTCTTCAGTAGCTTTTGTTTTGGCATTCATTACCTCTAAAGCTTTACCTGATCCATATCCAACACGTCCTTTTGTGTCGCCACAGATAACTAAAGTCGAGAAACCAAGTCTACGTCCACCTTTTACTACCTTAGTAACACGACGAACCGACACCAGACGGTTCTCTAGTTCGTTTTGCTCTTGTTCAACTTTTGCTGATGATACTTGTGACATAATGTTTGCCTATTTTATCCTTGAGTATAAAAATATTAGAATGTTAGTCCATTTGCTCTTGCTTCGTCAGCAAGTGCCTTCACACGTCCGTGGTAGATATAACCACCGCGGTCAAAAATAACTTCTGTTATTTTGGCATCTTTTGCTTTTTTAGCAATAGCAGCGCCAACTTGCTTTGCAGCATCAATATTTGATCCATTCGCAACTTTTTTAGCCAATTCCTTCTCAAAAGTCGATGCTGATACTAGCGTTTTGCCAGTAACATCATCAATCACTTGTGCATATATATGCTGATTAGAACGGAAAACAGTCAAGCGTGGTCTACCTTGCTTGTTATGCTTAGCTAAATTCTTCCTTACGCGAAACTTTCTGCGTTTTTGTAAAGCTAAAGATGTCATCGTGTATTCCTCAGTTTATCATGTCATTTAAAGTTAGATCCCATAAGTCCAATACTTACGATCTAGAATAATTATTTCTTCTTACCTTCTTTACGTCTAATGTAAGAACCTTCAATATAAATACCCTTACCTTTATATGGTTCTACAGGACGTAATTTGATAATTTCACCTGCAATTTGTCCAATTAACTGCTTATCGGCACCTGATATTACCAACAACGTTGGCTTCTCGCACTTCATAGTTACACCTTCAGGTATAGCATAGATTACATCATGACTATAACCAAGAGATAAGACTAAGTGCTTGCCTTTAATAGCAGCTTTATAACCAACACCGTTGATAACAAGTCTTATATCAAAACCGTCTGTTACACCCTTAACCATATTTGAAATAATACTACGTAGCGTACCCCACATAGAACGAGCAGCTTTACTGTCATTTGCTGGTGTAACTGAAACCTTACCATCATCAACAACCACGTTAACCGAATCATCAAGACGTGCTTCAAGCTGACCCAACTTACCTTTAATGATGATGCGCTGTTCTTCAACAGAAATATTTACATCCGAAGGTACATCAACAGGTGTTTTTCCAATACGTGACATAATTGTTATCCTTTAAACATTACCAATGAACTAGAAGACGTTACAAAGTACTTCACCGCCCAAATTCTCTTTTCTTGCCTCGTGATCAGCCATTACTCCCTTAGATGTAGAGAGAATAACAACACCAAGACCATTATAAAATTGCTGCAAATCCTTAATTTTGGAATATACACGGCGGCCAGGCTTCGATATTTTTTTCAATACCGATATAACACCTTTACCTTCATGGTATTTCAATACAATTGAAATTGCAGGGTGTCCATCTTTTCCGTCTACTTTCTCAAAATCAGTAATATATCCTTCACTTTTGAGAACTTCTAAAACAGAGAAACGTAGATCAGAGTATGGAGACTCAACACTATATAGTTTAGCTTGCTGACCATTTCTAATACGAGTTAGCATATCTGCTAATGGATCTGTCATTGTCATCTTTATATTCTCCTACCAGCTAGACTTGATCACACCAGGAATCATACCCAAAGAAGCAAGCTCTCTAAGTGTAATACGTGACATTCTAAATTTACGATAAAAACCACGAGGGCGACCAGTAACCTCACAACGGTTACGGTAACGCACTTTTGATGAATTACGTGGTAATTTATTAAGTTTAAGTTGAGCTTCAAAACGTTCCTCAATTGGTAAAGAACGATCCATTACAATCTCTTTAAGGCGTGCGTACTTAGAAGCATTTTTTGCTTGTAAACGCTTTCTTTTTTTATCACGCTCAACCATACATACTTTAGCCATAATTTTTTCCTACTGCTGTTGTTGTTGTCCAGTAAATGGCAAGTTAAATCCACGAAGTAATTCCCTCGCATGATCATCATTATCGCTAGATGTTACGATAACAACATCCATGCCACGAATTTTATCAATTTTATCATAATCAATTTCAGGAAAAACAATTTGTTCCTTCAAGCCAAACGCATAATTACCCTTACCATCGAATGATTTAGGAGATAGACCTCTAAAATCACGAACCCTCGGTAAAGCAATATTAACCAAACGCTCTAAAAATTCATACATGCGTTTACCACGCAACGTTACTTTACATCCAATAGGAGTATTTTCACGAAGCTTGAATCCTGCAATTGATTTTTTGGCTTTTGTTACAACTGGTTTTTGACCAGAAATTAATGTCATATCAGCAACAGCAGCTTCGATCGCTTTATTATCGGCTTCTTTAAGACCCGTATTTAGAATAATTTTTTCTATTTTAGGTACCTGCATAGGATTTTCGTAGCCAAACTTTTCGTTCAGCATACCGATAACCTGCTCTTGATATAATGTTTGGTAATTAGCACTCATCGCTTTATTCATCCCTTAAAATCTAATTATCGATCACTTCACCAGAACTTCTAGCGAAACGGACTTTCTTACCGTCCTTTAGTAATTTATAGCCAACTTTTGTTGCTTTAGAAGTTTTAGGATCAACTATGGCAACATTAGAAACATGAATTGGCTGCTCAATATCAATAATACCAGCCGCACCTTGCATACTTGCTGCACGGTGACGTTTTGCAATATTAATACCCGCAACACGAACTTTATTTTTAGAAGCAAGAACCTCAATAACATCACCTTGCTTACCCTTGTCTTTACCAGTGGTAACGACAATTTTATCGCCTTTTTTAATCTTAAGCTTAACTGACATGTTAAAGAACCTCCGGAGCAAGTGAAATAATTTTCATGAAACGACGTGAGCGCAATTCCCTAGTTACTGGGCCAAAAATACGCGAACCAATCGGCTCGTTTTGCGCATTAAGAAGCACAACCGCATTGCTGTCAAAACGAATTGCGCTACCATCTGGGCGTCTGATTTCTTTTTTAGTACGTACAATCACAGCACGACTTACGGTACCTTTCTTAACCTTACCTCTAGGTGTTGCTTCTTTAATTGAAACAACAATCACGTCACCAATAGAGGCCGTCTTTCTTTTTGACCCGCCTAATACTTTAATACACTGAACCTTTTTAGCTCCAGAGTTGTCGGCAACATCTAATACGGTCTGCATTTGAATCATTATCTACATTCCTTTTGTTTCTTGGCAAATCATCTAATAACTACACTAAATATTTAGGCAGCTTGATCTTCGCTAATTACCTTCCAACGTTTACGTTTTGACAATGGACGGCATTCGATAATTTTAACCGAATCACCTTCCTGACACTGATTAGTCTCATCATGTGCCGTATATTTTTTACTCACCTGTACAATTTTTTTATAGACAGGATGAGTAATCTTACGGATCACTTTAACAACAACCGTTTTGTCGTTTTTATTACTGACTACTTTACCTTGCAAAATACGTTTAGGCATTTACGGCCTCACCTTGTTTAGATTGTTGTAGTTGCTGTGATAGTACCGTCTTAACTTTAGCAATATCTTTTCTAACTTTACGGATACGATCTGTTTTTTCTAATTCACCATGCGCTTTTTGAAAACGAAGATTTAATGCTTCTTTTTTTAAACTTATTAAAAGCTCTTTTAATTCATCAGCGGTCTTAGAACGAATATCTGCGATTTTCATGCTTATAACTCCTTATCTCATTTAGCCCTTATTGACCGACACGTTTAATAAATTTAACTCGAATAGGTAACTTTGCTGCAGCTCTTTCAAAAGCTCCTCTAGCAAGTTCTTCAGAAACACCTTCAAGTTCAAACATAATACGACCAGGTTTCACACGGCACGCCCAATATTCTGGAGAACCTTTACCTTTACCCATACGTACTTCTGCAGGCTTTTGTGAAACAGGTACGTCTGGAAAAATACGAATCCAAAGACGACCAGCACGCTTAATATAACGCTGAATAGTACGACGAACGGCCTCTATCTGACGTGCAGTAATCCTTTCTGGCTCTAACGCCTTCATACCAAAGGAACCAAACAGCAAATCTGTACCACCTTTAGCATTTCCATGAATGCGGCCTTTATGTGCTTTTCTAAATTTGGTCTTTTTAGGACTTAACATGACTCTCTACTCATTGTTTGAATTTTCATTTGCTACAGTAGCTTTAGCTTCAGCTTCTTGTGCTTTAGCTATCGGATCTTTGTCGTAGACATCACCTTTATAGATCCACACTTTAATACCAATCACACCGTAGGTAGTAATTGCTTCTGCAGTTCCATAATCAATATCTGCTCTAAGTGTATGAAGCGGAACACGACCTTCACGGTACCATTCCATACGCGCAATTTCTGCGCCACCAAGACGACCAGAACAATTTACTCTGATACCTTTAGCACCCATACGCATAGCAGACTGCATAGCACGTTTCATAGCACGACGGAACGACACACGCTTTTCTAATTGCTGTGCAATTGACTCCGCAACCAATACCGAATCTGCTTCAGGCTTTCTTACTTCAACAATATTTAAGCTAACTTCACTTTTTACAATTTTAGCTAATTTATTTTTGATCTTATCAATATCTGAACCTTTTTTACCAATAAGGATACCAGGGCGTGAAGTATGAATAGTTACACGCGCTTTATTAGCAGGACGCTCAACTACAATTTTACTAATCCCAGAAAAACGCAATGTCTTGTGAATAAAGCTACGGATTTTAATGTCTTCATGCAATCTATCAGCATATGACTCACCTTCAGCGAACCAACGAGAGTCCCAGGTTCTGTTAATACCAACACGCAATCCAATTGGTTTTACTTTTTGTCCCACGCCATTACTCCTCTACTTGTTCGCTAACAATAATTTCAAGATTACTAAATGGCTTAATGATGCGAGCACCACGACCTTTAGCACGCGCTCTAAAACGCTTCATAGTAAATGCCTTACCAACACGTACTTCGGAAACCACCAATGCATCGATATCGAGCATATGATTATTTTCTGCATTTGCGATAGCTGCATTAAGCACACGCTTAACATCATTAGCAATACGCTTACGACAAAAATCTAATTGCACAAGTGCCTCTTCAGCCTTCATACCACGTATGAGATCGGCAACCAATCCAAGTTTCCTTGGACTAACACGGATAAACTTCTGTTTAGCACATGCTTGGTTATGATCGAGTTTTCTTGCTTTTGCTTGTTTGGACATGTTTTACCTGCCTTATTACTCTATCCACGTTTCGCTTTTTTATCAGCACCATGACCATAATAGGTACGTGTTGGTGAAAATTCACCAAATTTACGACCTACCATTTCCTCGGTAACCAATACTGGTATAAATTTTTTGCCGTTATACACACCAAAATTAATACCTACAAACTGAGGTAAAATGGTAGAACGACGAGACCATATATTAATAGCCTTACGACGA